>JAABUV010008178.1_pt1 | contig 10678 bp, 13 predicted proteins | sample 5559971 | NCBI WGS metagenome assembly JAABUV01 (sample SAMN10711881, study PRJNA513362) | rock metagenome | isolation source: Antarctica rocks | place: Antarctica: Victoria Land, Knobhead nord | collected 2015-12-19
CGGCTGGCCGGTGCGGGTCCCCCCCTCACCCTGCAGGGTCCGCGGCCCGGCCGCGGCGCCGCGCCGCGCCGGTCGCTTCGGCAGCGCGGGCCTGGCTGTGGCGTTAGGGTTAAGGTATAGGGTAGGACGCGCCTGATGCGCTGGCCGTGGCGGCCGCCCTACCTTGACCCTGTGCGGCCGCGGCGGCGCGGCGCAGCTGTACCTGTTCTTCAACGTGAGCGGCCGCAAGTACGAGCGGCCGGCCAACCACTTCGACCCGTACTCGCCCATCTTCAGCAAGCGCGAGCGCCTGGAGATCCTGGCCAGCGACGCCGCGCTGGGCCTGGTGCTGACCGGCCTGGGCGGCCTCACGCGCGCGCTTGGCTGGGCGTGGCTGCTCAAGGCGCGCCCCGCGGGCACCTCTGCATCCGTCCCGCACTCTTTCGGCAGGTTGGCTGGCAGCTGGCGCCGCGCTGGGCGGGGCGCCGATCGGCCTGGGCAGCCCGGCGGGCGTTCGAGCTGGGGTCTGGCTGCTCATGCAGCATGCCCTGTGGCGGCCTGCACGGCGGGGGGTTCGAGGCAACACCAGCTGTAAACCAATGTGTGATGGGCATTCAACGGGGCAACAGGCTAGCAGCGCTTGCCATCGCTGGAGCAGCGCCACGCAGCCTTGGAACGGAAGTGCTTAGCATAGCGACCCGAAGGAGCTGCATTCTGCCGGCCAGAGACCAGAGGAGCGCTGGATCTGCATACTCTCTCGGCGGGCGCAGGTGTATGTGGTGCCATACCTCGTCGTCAACGCCTGGCTTGTCACCATCACGCTGCTGCAGCACACGTGCGCCCGCCAACTCTGCACCCTTACATGCGTTTTGTGTTTCCGGGCGTCGTTCAAGCCAACGTACTGGGATGAGTAGCAAGGGCAGCGCCTGGGCTGCAGCAGCGCACCGCCCTCTCTGCCATATCCCCATGCCTCGATACTGCTGGGCGTGGAGGGTGTGCGGCAGGGCGCACGGGGCCGCGCGCAATCGGGCGCCTGGTTTTGGCTCGCAGGCACCCGGCGCTGCCGCACTACGAGGCGAGCGAGTGGGACTGGCTGCGCGGCGCGCTGGCCACCATGGACCGCTCCTATGGGCTCCTGGACCACGTGTTCCACCACATCGCCGACACGCACGTGCGCCGCCATGCCCTACCCTAACCTCAGCCCTTTGGGGCAGGACCACGGCGCCGCAGCCGGCAGCACTTCTGGCGACCTACCGCAGGCTCCGTAGACGCCGCGCGTTGATAAGGCACAGACTACATTGCTGGCATGTGCCTGCATGGAAAAGCTGTCCGGATTGGCGCCTGGGCAAGGACCAGCGCTCTGATGGTGTGAAAGCATGCGAATGCGGGGGGCTGGTACAGGCGTGGACGCCCTCACCCTAGGCCTGCTGAACCCGCCCAGGCGCTGCAGCCAGAGCGCCCGCCAGCACCCCTGGCCCCGCCGGCGCAGGTCGCGCACCACCTGTTCTCCGGGATGCCGCACTACCACGCGCGCGAGGCCACGGCGGTGCTCAAGCCACTGCTGGGGCGCTACTACCAGTTCGACGCCCGCTCGCCCGCGCGCGCGGTCCTCGAGGACTGGTTGTGCTGCACGTATGTCGCGCCGGACCCCATCAACCCGCGCGACCCTAAGGCTAGTCGGCCGGGCGTGCTCTGGTTCCGCACGGTGACCGCGGCGGGCAAGACTCCCTGACGGCCGCGCCCAGCCTGCGCGCTGCGAGGCCGCTCCGCTAGGCGTCGGGGCCCCAAACCCAAGCGCTGCAGCAGCCACACCTGATGGTGCTTGGCCCTCCTTGTAGGGCCTCCGCCAGTCTAGCCCGGCGCCTCTGCCGCCTTGTACCATTCCTTCGTGGGTCTGCTGGTGAAAGCTGTGCCCGCGGGGGGCTGCCCCCGTCCTGCACACATTCACGTATTGCTTGCCGTCTGGCTGACATGGCAGCAGGACGTCGTCGGCACCTGCACACCGTATTCTTTGCGTCCATGGTCCAGTGCGAAACAATGGCATGCGCATGTATAGGACGGCGGCATGATGGGTGTTGTAATGAGCCCAGGGAGTCATGTTGATAGGCAGCATGTGAAGTTGCTGGCTTCTCCGTGCGCTGAACGCCTCTGTGTATGGACGGTGGCAGGGTGCGAGTAGGTCATGCACAAGGTACTTCCAGGTGACTCTAGGATGTGATGTGACAGATGACGCCTGAAACTGTGCGCAACAAGGCACAGCGCTGGCCCCTCATGTCCTTGGTCACTGGCTGTTGTAGTGACGGCATGCGCGTGACCCGTGCCGTGAGGACAGGCTGCAGAGCGGTGGTGACAACCGTTATGACCACCCGCGACGACCACCTTGCCACCTGGGCTCTGCTCTACCATGACCATGCGCTCCCGACAAGGTGGCCAGTGCTGCACAGCGAGATATCACCGTGATAACATCACGTCAAGGTGGTCCATATCAGGCACTGGTGCGGCGAGGTGCGCCAAGGCCGGCTCCTCTGCCCATGTCGCCCATGCGCAGTGCTGTTGCGCGGCTCCCCCTATCCTCTTGCAACCGTGGGTGCAGCAACACACTTGGGAGGCTTGCAATCCAGGCCTGACATCCCTGCAGGCGCACCACCCGACTGCCATGCGCAGCCTGCCTGCCTGTGCCCCCGTTTCGCCGATTGAACATCCATACATGCATGCATGCATGCAGTGCCTTTCACTGCCTCTTGCCCCCCCACTCTGTGCCGACCGTCAACTGGCGCACTGCTGGATCCAGGAAGCCAGGCGCTTCTGGCAAGCGCCCAACAGCCCCAGCAGAGGCCGAGATGCAGACGGCGGCCAAGCACATGCATGGCTCATCCATTGGCGGCAGCTCTCCTGCTGTTCCCCGTACTGCCCCGGCGCGCTTGACCCGCCCGACCGCGCACGCGGGACGCAAACCCAGCGCAGCCGCTGCGGCACCACGCACCCAGGGCTGCGCCGCGCCGGCTCTTGAAGAGCTCGGCATCTGCAGCAGACCTCGTGCAGCATGCAGACCGCAGACGTGCCAACAGGTTGCTTGCGGCGGCTGGCCGCCTAGTCCTGGAAGCGGAGGTGGGCGCCCGCGGGCGCGGGCACGCCGCGCAGCAGCAGGCGGCCGGGGCTGACGTCCGGCGCGCCGTCGTCGCCGAAGCGCGTGTGGCGCCCGGCCGCGAGCGGCAGCCCGCGCAGCGGCCCGCGCGCGCCCAGCGCCAGCGTGCCCAGCGCGCTGCACAGCTGCGAGGTCGCCTGCGCGCGGCGCGGCGCCGGCGGTTGCGGGCACAACACGAATCGCAGCTATCGAGCGCGCAGAGGCCGCACAGAGGACGTACGGCCGCCCACGCATGGTGTGGAGTTTTGAGGCATGCATGAGGCACCCTGCGGCCACAGCGGCGCTCAGAGCGAGCGCGGACAGGCTGCAGCGCGTCGCGCATTTCCAGGGTGCCAGCATGCATGGCAGAAGAACAACACGTCACAGATGATGCCTTCAGCGTTGGCGCTGTCATGGTCGGCCATGGAGTGGGGAGGCTCAGGCGCGCCTCGTCGCCGGCGGCAGCCGCGTCCGCGCCGGCGGCTGTGCTGTCCTGAGACGCCGCACCCGGCGCCACCCCGACCGGCGCCTCGGGCTCCTGCAGCCGCTCCTTTATCTCCTTCTTGAGCTGGCGCAGCGACCTGCCGGGCGCGCGGCCAGAGGCGCAGCATATCAGCCCATGTGCAGTGGCGCGGCCTATGACAACCCACACGCTGCCGCCCCAGCGTGCTGGCTTCAACGCTGAGACAGTGCTCAGCACGCCGGGGGTACGGCCCGGCGCACCATGTGCGGCACATGCGGCGGCGGGCGGCGAGTGCGACCGCGCGCCCACCTCTTGGGCCACCAGGGTGTGTTTAGGAGCGCGCCCAGGGTGGGCGCGCACCGCGGGTCATATGTCGCCGGCGTCTCGATCTTGGACAGCACGCGCCGCGTCGCGGCCGCCTCCACCGCCTGCCGCCATAAGGGGGCCAGCCGTGAGAGAGCGGGGCGCTCCTCTGCGGTGCAGCTTCACGAGTGCTGTGCGTGGCCGCGTGCTGTTGCAGCATGCGGAGGCGGAGCGTTGTTGGGGTTGTTGTGCGGCAGGCACAGGTGAAACCGCCCCATGAGGCAGGGCCCTTGCAACGCTTGATGTACGCGCACTAAGGTGCTTAGGTAGCATGCTTGGGCCATGTTTGGCAGCGATGGTGTGATCAGGTGGTGCACGGTCAGCAGATGCGCCGCAGGCGGAGGCGGGGACGGGCGGCGCGCACCGGGGCCGGGCCCGGCGCCGCGTGGCCCATGTTGGCCAATGGTGTGGCAGGCTTGGGCATCCATCGGCCGCCGGCATCAGCGCCGCGGTCGGCCTTGTTGCGCGCCTCGCCGGCCATGTCGGCCGCCTGCGCGAATGGTGCCAGCGGGCTTGTGGGCGCAGCTGCATCCGCAGCCGCGTGCTCTTCGCCGAGCCAGTGGACCTCCCCGTCACCGCCGGTCGCGGGAGGTCCAGCCGCCGCGGCGGCCGCTCCGGTACCCTCGCCCTCAGCAGCCGCCAGGCCCGCAGCGCCGGCCGCCGCCGCCAGTTGCCCGTGGCCCAGAACAGGCGCGCCACTCGGCGCGGTGGGTGCGGGCGTGTCTGGCGCGGCCGGCGCGGCAGGCGAGGGCTCGTCGAAGACGAGCGGGACGCCGGCGACGCCGCCCAGCGCGTGCGCGGCGTGCGGCGCCGGCACCGGCGCCTGCCCGGTGCGCGGCGGCGTGCTGAGCATGCGCTCCTCGAGGCCCAGGCCCTCCAGCAGCGCCGCGGCCGGGCACCTGCCGCTGTCCCAGGCCTCCTCGTCGCCTGCGCGGCGGCGCGCGCGGGCTCGGGCCGCTCCGTGGTGCGCTCGGGCCGCTGTCGCAAGGAGGGGCGGGTATGCGCCAGCCGCCGCGTCGAAAGCTTGACATAGCAGCAGGGAGCACTCGTCCGATCGGCACATTTTAGGGTGCCAGTGTTGTGTGCTTGTACATGCACAGAGAATCACCTCTGGTGGGGTGTCACAACCCCGGGCGCACTCTCTTACACATGACTGTGACACCTGCGGCTTGACACTGCAGGTGCAACTGTGTCGAAGCACGTGTCACATAACAGAGCAAAGCCTGTGGCGGGCCGAAAAGGAATGGGCCGCTCGGGCATGCTGCTACGCACCCTCGGGCGTCAGGTCGGGCGTGTCGGCGTCCGCGCCGGCCTTGGCGCCGGGCGTGTCGAAATGGAAACTCTCCGGCGAGGCAGCCGGCGGCTCCCCAGCCGCCTGTGCGCGTTATGCACACAGGCGGTCCACCTCAGCCAGGTGCGCATGCACTGCTTTGCGTGGTAGCAGCGCGCTCTGTGAGGCCGACTCTGCTCAATGAAGCAGGCACAGCCTGCTGACTTGGGCGCAGGCTGACACAGGCGTTGCGTAGCCACCCCAGGACACGCAGCCACAGGCCTCGGCAGGGCCACTGGGTTGCTAGGCAGAAGCGAAGACTTGATGCTCGCTGCGGCGCACGGGCACTGACATAGTGCTCATCGCAGCCCACAGGACTGGACACCCTTGGTTACCAGGCGATCACATCACGGACGCGCTGCTGGCGCACCTCTGCATGCGGCTGCACGGCCTTCCCACCCTCGCCGGCCTGGCGCGGCGCTTCATTGGTGACGTCCAGCAGCGGGCAGCGCGGCGCCGCCTTTGCAGAGTGCTGCTCACCTGCATGCTTCTGTGCAGCCGGCGCGGCTGCGCGCGCAGACACTCATGTCACCACTGTCCCAGCGTCTGTGCAGGCACACTTTCTGTTGACACGCTCGGCAGCGTAGCAGAGCCGGCAGACGCCGCACGTGTGGCAGCCAGGCGCGCGCGGCTGCGCGTCATGCGCCCATCAGTGTCCATACTGGAGGGCACGTATTACTGCAGGAGCACGCTCGTAGAGGCGCGGCTCCGTCCTCAGTCGGCGCCGCAGGCTCTGCGCTTTTGCTGATAGTGGGCTGTCTGTCTGTGCTTTTGAACTGAATTTGATTTTCGAGCCAAAGCAGGCTCCCTGCAAAACACGGTCTAAGTCTAAGCTAAGTGGGTATGGCGCTGAAGTCCAATGACTGGCCAGTCGTGCACCACGGCTGCTGGTGCACAAGCATCAGCTTGACTATGTCTGCCTTGCAGCCTGGAGCTTAGGCACACGCCATGATGCGTATGTTCCAAGTGCTGCCGGTCGGCAGCGGCAACGACGTGAGGGAGGTTGGCCTGCAGCCGGTGGACCTGGTGCCCTACGGGCGCGGCGAGGGCCCCATGCGCCTGGTGCCTCTGCGGGAGGTCGCCGCTGCGGCGTGCGCGCAGGACTCGCAGCTACACGACCTTGCAGCAGGTACTCAGCCTGGCAAGTGGGAGTTCTTGGTGGTCAGTGCACACTGCGTTGCAGGTGGACTGGCAAACTGTATATGTCAAGATGTACTTATGTTTGTCTCACCATGTGCTATACATGATGTGCGTGGTCTTGGGAGTCGGATAGGGCAGACAGGCGTCCGCGAAAACGCCGCGTGTGTATTTGCTGCGCAGCCCTGTGGGCGACGGCCGACGCGGGCGACCGGCCGGCCGAGGCGCCGGAGGCGCAGCCGCCGCTCGCGGCGCCACCGCGATCGCCCTGCGCACCCGCCGGCGCTGCCGAGCGCTGCGCGCTCGCAGCGAGTCAGGCGGAGGCGTGCAGAACCGCGCCGCCGGCGCTTCCGGTGAGCCAGGCGCCGGCGTGCGAGTTTGCATCGCCGGCTGCGCCGCCGCGCAGCCTGTGGGCCGAAGGCACGGTCATCCCCGACACGCTCCTGCCGCCAAGCGCGCCGCCGGAGCCCAACGCCTCAGCCGGCGGCGGCGCTGGGGAGCACGTTCCCGACACGCTCCTGCCGCCGAGCGCGCCGCCGGAGCCCAGCGCCTCAGCCGGCGGCGGCGCTGAGGAGCCCGTCCCCGACACGCTCCTGCCGCCCAACGCGCTGCCGGAGCCCAGCGCCTCAGCCAGCGGCGGCGTTGGGGGCCCCGGCAGCGCGGCGCTGACCGCGCTCGGCGCTGAGTGCGCAGCGTGCCCCGCTCATGTAGAGGTTAGGGCAGCGGCTGGGGACTCGCGCGGCGGTATGGCGGTGGAGGCCGGCCGCAATGGGCAGGCCGCCGCGCCGGGCGCGCTTAGCCCGAGCGCGTGCTGCAGCTTGGGCGCGGCAGCCGGGCTCGGCGACTTTGACGTCCCCGTCGAGGCCGCCAGCGGTGTGCGCCTGCCCCGGGGCGCTACGTAGGCCGGACCTGCCCGCGCCGCAATGAGCCTGGCTCGCCTCATGCGTGGCGCATGCGCGCATGCCTGGGAGGCAAGCCCCGGCACTGCTTCGCTCGGGCAGGAGTGCGGCACAGCGCGCGTGCCTGACGGCCGCCTGACCGCAGGCCCGCCGGGCGAGTCCGCGCCCGCCGCGGACGGTAGCGGCTTCGACTACTTCCTGACGGCGGCGCCCTCCCAGGCGCCTGCCCCTGCGGCGCCCTGGCCAGGCGCGACCCTTCAACCCCTATCCCTGCATGCCAGCCCAGCAGTGCGTGACTCGCGCTGTGCAGCGCGAGCTTGCTTGGCGGCGCTGCATGCATGCGGTGGGCCGCCTGCACGGCGCCATGTGGCATAGCGGGCGCACGTGCCTGGTGCGCTGCAGATGCGCGGGACCCGCAGCGCCTCTGGGTGGGCGCCGGCAGCCAGGCCGCGCGCGAGAAGGCCGACTATGAGGCGCGCGCGGCCCCGCGGCAGGGGGCATGCACTGGGGCGGCACTGCCTGCGTGCGAGCTCGCTGCGCCTCTCAAGCGCACCCTGCAGTCCCCCCGCAGCTTGTTCAGGAGGTGTCTCTCCCTGGAGTGCGCGCGCTTCCGTGCCCTGTCAGGGTGGAGTGGCGGGTGGGTACTGCAAGGAGAATACGCATACCAGCAGCTCTGGTAGCCCGCCGGGGGCGGCCGGCGGCGCCCGGGGCCGGCCGCGACGCCCGGGCCGCCCGCGCAGGCGTCCTTCGGCGCCTTCTACCGCATTGAGCAGCTCATCCTGACGACGCTGCCGCCGGACGGCGCCGCCGGCGCGGGGCAGCCAGAGCGGCCGTCCATCGTGACCGACGCCAACATCCGGCTGCTGTTCGACATGCAGGCGCGGGCGGCCGGGTGTCACCCTGTATCCTGTACTCTATACCCTATACCCTCGTGCAGCAGGTGTCGCCGCACGCGTGCACGCGTCCCGGCAGAGCGCGCGCGGCAGCTGGCCGACTCGGGGCGGCAGGCGCGCGAGGCGCGCCAGCGCTGCGAAGAGCGCGCGCGGCGGCTCTTGACTCGGGGTGGGAGGCGCATGAAGCCGGCGAGGCGCTGCCAGAGGAGTCCGAGGTGGCCGACTCGGGGCAGGAGGCGCACGAGGCGTGTGAGGCCAGGCTGGCAGCGCTGGCAGCGCGTGGCAGCGCCCGCGCGCCTCGCGCGCCTCCTGGCCAGAGTCCACCACCTCGGACTCCTGGCAGCGCATGCGCGCCTCGCGCGCCCGCCCCCGCGATTCGTCGCGGGAGCTCTTTGCAGCGCTCGCGCGCCTCGCGCGCCTGCCGCCCCGAGTCGGCCAGCTGCTGCTCAGCGCTGCCAAGAGGTCCCGCTCACAGGACCCCGTCCACTGGAACACATTGCCCTAAATGCGCGCGTCCACGGGGCAGAGTCTTTAACGAGACGACGTCAGGCTGAGTGGCTGCTGTCGTGGTGCAGACGTTGGGCAACGGAGGCTCATCACTGGAGTGCAACGCTGGTTTAACAACTTGTTTGGAGCTCTGTAAGTGCCCGGCTGCGATGCCGGCGGCGGCGCGCAGGCTCGCATCGACGCGCTGGCGCCGCGCGTGCCCGGCGGCGGCGCCGCGACGCTGGACGCCGTGTGCTACAAGCCGCTCGGCGACGCCTGCGCCACGCAGAGCATCCTGCAGGTGCTGCACGCCGCAGCGCGCCCCTGCGGCTGCCCGGCACCTGCACCGACCGTGCACACCGCGGCGGCGGCGGGCGCGCCGACACCCCCCCGCGCTCGAGGTCATGCGCGGGACGGCTGCGGGGGAGCAGGTCAACTGTAACCCTACCATCACCCTACCATATGATCAGAGTCAACGGGCGCGCGCGCGCGCCGCAGTACTGGAAGATGGACCGCCAGATCTACGCGCGCGGCGAGCCGCCGTTCTACACCAAGCTGACGCCCGAGTTCTGCTTCGGGCACTGGTCCACGCAGTGCCGCAGCGCGTTCCAGGTGCCGCGCGCTGCCGCGCAAACCCTAACCCTACACCTCTTCCCAGCAGCGCACCCGCGCTGCTGCAGGCTGCAGCCGTGCGCGCTGGCAGACACGCGAACAGCCTCGAGGGGACCCGGTGCCTGGGAGGCGCGGCAGCCACGCTTGCTGGACGCTCTGGATGCTGCGAACACCTGAATAATTGCATTGCTTGCCGCAGCATGTTCGTTGACCGGCACATCAGAAGCTCTTGATGCATGCATTCAGTCTCCTGCGCACCGCCACCGACGGCAAGCGCCGACCTCACACGCGCATGCAAGCCCTGCGCTTGTGGCCCTGATGGCGCCGCTGCAGCGCTGACCGCGCGGCCGCGCGCCGCAGGCGCCCATCGACCCGCACCTGGTGCTGGGCGGCTTTGACGAGGCGGACCCCGGCTTTGTCAGCCTGGCCGCCAACGCGACCGCGCTCGTCGTCACCTTCCCCGTCGACCCCGCGCCCGGCAACCGGTGCGCGGCGCCGCTCCCAGCGAATGTCAACTTCGACTCCAGCACGGCCTGCCTGCCTCCCTGATGCGGCATGCCTGTGCGAGCCAGTTTGGCCGCGGCACATGCGGGCGCCCATGGGGTGGACGACGAGCATCCTTGCCCTAGATGCTCAGAGTGTTACCTGCGCTGCAGCCCTCAGATGCATGTCAGGCATGTGCGGAAGGCCAGGAGCACCCCAGTGCATGTGACGAAGCCCTGCAAAGACCCTCGACGGCCACCGCGCTCTCGACGCCGCGGCCAGGGCCGCGGCGGAGGCGTGGGAGGCGGCGTACCTGGAGCTGGCGGGCGGCGAGCTGGCGAGCATGGCGGCGGCCGCGGGCCTGGCGCTCTCGTACTCCGCGGAGCGCAGCGTGCAGGACGAGCTGGCGCGCGAGAGCTTCGCCGACCTGGGCACGGCGCGCGCCCCGGGCGGCTGGGCGCTGTGGCGGCAGCGCGGCGGGCTTCCGCAGGCGACGCTGAGCACAGCGCGCTCGGCGCTGGTGCACAGAGATCTGCTGATCAAAGTAGCGCGGCTGTGTGCAGCGCGTCTGGTGTGGAAGAAACTGCAGTACGCCTGCACGTTGACGGCGTGCGCGCGGTGTGCCTGTGTCACTCAAGCCTGCTTGTCTGCAGCGTTTGCTATCCACTTTGAATGCGAGTGATAACCAGCATACGAGTCACATGAATCGGCACAACGAGCTGGCTCGCAGGTGGCGGTCTCGTACGCGGTGATGCTGGCGTACATCGCGTGCGCGCTGGGCAACCTGCCGGCCGGCGCGCGCCCGGCCGCGCTGCTGGTCACCGGCCGCGCCGGCCTGGGCCTGGGCGGCGTCGCGATCGTGGCGGCCGCGGTCGCCGGCGCGCTCGGGCTCGCCGCCGCGGCCGGCCT
>JAABUV010008179.1_pt1 | contig 10678 bp, 7 predicted proteins | sample 5559971 | NCBI WGS metagenome assembly JAABUV01 (sample SAMN10711881, study PRJNA513362) | rock metagenome | isolation source: Antarctica rocks | place: Antarctica: Victoria Land, Knobhead nord | collected 2015-12-19
GAGATGAAGACCGGCGAAGGCAAGACCCTCGTCGCAACGCTTCCCTGCTACCTCAACGCTCTCGCCGGTCGCGGCGTGCACGTCGTCACCGTGAACGATTACCTCGCCAAACGCGACGCCGAGTGGATGGGCAAGATCTACGGCTTCCTCGGCCTTACCGTCGGCGTGATCGTCCACGATCTCGACGATGGACAACGCCGCGACGCCTACGCCTCCGACATCACCTACGGCACCAATAACGAGTTCGGCTTCGACTACCTCCGCGACAACATGAAATTTGACCTCGCCGATCAGGTGCAGCGCGGCCATTACTACTGCATCGTCGACGAAGTGGACTCCATCCTCATCGACGAGGCACGCACCCCCCTCATCATCTCCGGCCCCACCGACCAGACCACCGACAAGTACGCCCGCGTCAACATCATCATCCCCAATCTCGAACTCGGCGAACTCATCGAGAGCCTCGAGGAGAAGACCTGGTCCGGAGACTTCGTCGTCGACGAAAAAGCTCGCGCCATCACCGTCACCGACGAGGGCTGGGAGAAGATCGAGCAGCTCCTCGGCATCGGCAACATCGCCGACCCCGAAAACTGGGACCTCAAGCATCACGTCGAGGTCGCCATCAAGGCCCACAACCTCTACAAACGCGATGTCGAATACGTCGTCAAAGATGGCGAGGTCATCATCGTCGACGAGTTCACCGGCCGCCTCATGCCCGGTCGCCGCTGGTCGGATGGCCTCCACCAGGCCGTTGAGGCCAAAGAAGGCGTCGCAATCCGCAAGGAGGACCAGACCCTCGCCACCATCACCTTCCAGAACTACTTCCGTATGTACAAAAAGCTCTCCGGGATGACCGGCACCGCCGAAACCGAAGCCGCTGAGTTCGACAAGATTTACAAGCTCGATATCGTCGTCATCCCCACCAATCGCAAGATGCTTCGGCTGGAAAATCAGGACGTCGTCTTCCGCACCGCGAAAGAAAAATACTTCGCCGTCGCCGACGAGATCAGCCGCCTGCATGATCTCAAGCAGCCCGTCCTCGTCGGCACCACAAGCATCGAAAAGTCCGAGCTCCTCTCCGAGATCCTCAAGCGCAAGGCCGTCCGGCACGTCGTCCTCAACGCCAAATTCCACGAGAAAGAAGCCGAGATTGTCGCCCAGGCCGGTCGCCTCGGCATGGTAACTATCTCCACCAATATGGCCGGCCGCGGCACCGACATCCTGCTCGGCGGCAACCCCGACTTCATGGCCCGCCAGGACCTCGTCCGCAAGTCACAGGCCCGCGCCGTCTCCGCCGCCGAAGGCGCTATCTCTCCCATCGCCGGCCCCGGCATGTTTCGCTTCTACTACTCCGGCCAGGAGTTCGAAACGACTCAGGATGCCTGGGAAGCAGCTATCGCCGCTCACGCCGGCGCCGCCCAGGTGGAACACGACGCCGTCATCGCGACAGGCGGTCTCCACATCCTCGGCACCGAGCGCCATGAGTCCCGCCGCGTGGACAACCAGCTCCGAGGCCGGGCGGGCCGGCAGGGCGATCCCGGCGCTTCACGCTTCTATCTGTCCCTCGAAGACGACCTCATGCGCATCTTCGCGCGCGAGTGGGTCTCCACCCTGCTCCAGCGCCTCGGCATGGAAGAGGGCGTCCCCATTGAAAGCGGCATGATCTCCCGCCGTATCGAGGCCGCCCAGAAGGCCGTAGAATCCCAGAACTTCGAGTCCCGCAAGCACGTCCTCGAGTATGACGACGTCATGAACAAGCAGCGCGAGGCAGTCTATGGCTTGCGCCGCCAACTCATGGAAGGCGTCGACCAGAAACAGCTCATCACCGAGGACTACCTCTCCACCATCCTCTCCAACATCCTCGACGAGAACGCTCCCGAAAAGGCGCACGCCGACACCTGGAAGACCGAGGCCCTCTTCAACCAGATCTTCGACCTCTTCGGCGGCCGGCTCGAGACCGAGGTCGACATCCACGCCCTCAATCGGCACGAACTCGGCGAAGCCCTCTTCGAAAAGCTTCAGGGGCGATACAACATTAAGGAGCAGATCCTCAGCCCGGCGACCATGCGTTACCACGAGCGCATCGTCATGCTCTCCGTCCTCGACGGCCTCTGGAAAGACCACCTGCTCTCCATGGACCACCTCAAGGAAGGCATCGGCCTTCGCGGGTACGCCCAGCAGGACCCGCTCGTCGCTTACAAAAAAGAGTCCTTCGAGATGTTCGAAGCCATGATGATGCGCTTCCAGGAAGACACCACACGCCACCTCTTCCGCATGCAGATCATCGGTCCCGACGGCACCCCCATCGAGACTCCCGAACAGTTTCAGCAGGTCCAGCTTCAACAGGCGCACATGCAGGCTCAGCAGCTGGCTCTCCTTCAAGCACAGCAGCAGTTCCAGCATCCGCCGATGCTTGACCCCGGAGCCTCTCCTTCTTCGCAGCCCGGCAACCAGCCGTCTTCTCCTGTCTTGCCGCCCGACGCACCGGATAAGCCAGAGAACCTGCCGCCACTCAAACCGCAGCCAAAGCCCACCCGCTCCAAAGCGCCGACCACTACCATCGACGCCCTCGAGCGCGAGTTCGAACGCAAAAAGCAGCGCGAGCTCGATCAGTCCCGTTCCGCCGGCTCCGTAAACGGCTCGTCGAACGGAAGCTCCCCACGACTGATCGGCGAGAAGGTGGGTCGTAACGATCCCTGCCCCTGCGGCTCCGGCAAGAAGTTCAAAAAGTGCCACGGCGCGGAGGCCTGATCTCCACTTGCAGCATCAGTACTGCCAGCGTTAAATCCCGGCCGCCTTCTCCAGATCGTCCAGAAGGAGCTTGCCCTTGGTCGCCAGCGTCTTCGCTCCCGCGGCATCACCCGCCTTCAGCGCCTGCTGCGCCTGCTTCTGGAAGTTGCGGACGTTACTGACCAGCGTCGCCTGTCCTCGAGCCACCTCTGGAGACAGCGAGTTCAAGCGCTTCTCGTTCGCCGCAATCAGATCCGTGGCCTCCTTCTGCACCTTCGGATCCTGATCTCCACCCGGCGTGAACTCCCCGATCACGCTCGCGCTCTCGGCCGGTGTAACCGCCTCCGCCACCTGCACGGGCGGTGTCTCAGGCGGCGGTGTCGGCACCACCGCCTTTACCGGTGCCGGCTTGCGTCGCTGCCGCTTCGGCTCGGCCGCCCCTTCTGCCACAGGTACCGGTGGTAGATCGTCCTCATCGTCATCCCCCTCGACCATCGGCACCTCTGCCGGCCCGGGAACTTGGGCCAGCTCCACCGGCGTGAACGGCGGCAAGGCAAACGGCTGAACCTTCCGGTGCATCGCACATCCGCTCAAGGCAAACACCAGCGCAAGCGCCGGCAACGTTGCCGTTATCGCTCTCCGCAATGCTTCCGCCAGCCGCGTCAAACCCGCTCTCCAGCTTCGCGGCTCGCTCTTCCAGTCACCGTGATCTTCCGCATCTCTCCGGGTAATTGTACGATCGGCAGCCGTAGGGTGAACGTAGTCCCCCGCTCTTTGGACGTCGCATCCGTCGAGGAAAATACCTCCATCGCCCCGCCGTGCATTTGCAAAATCCGATACGTCATCGCCAAACCGATTCCGCTTCCCTTAGCCTTCGTCGTGAAGTACAGATCGAAGATACGCGGAATTACCTCTTGCGCAATCCCCTCTCCGGCGTCCACCACCTGAACCACCGCAAAGTGGTGTTCGCGCCGCATGGAAATCCGCATCGCACCGCCGTTCGGCATAGCCTGCATCCCGTTTAGCACCAGGTTCAGCAGAGCCTGTCGCATCAGCTCCGCATCAACCCTCGCGAACACCGGATCATGCGGCACGTCGACCAGCACCCGAACCCCGTTCTCCTCCATCTCCGCGCCCGTCAGCTCAACGACCGACGCCACTACGTCCCGCAGATCGCGATCCGCTAGATGCAGCTCCATGGGCCGGGAGAAGTCGGCCAGCGTCTCCACTACCCGATCCAGCCGCTGCATCTCCCCGGCCAGGATCTCCACATGCCTCTGAGCTCCATCCACCGCCAGCCCGTCAACGCCCGCCAGCTTGCTCTTCAGCAGCTCCAGATGAACCACCATCGCGTTGATCGGATTCTTCACCTCATGCCCAATCCCCCTCGTCAGGCGCCCCACCGCCGCCAGTCTCCGCGAAACCTCCAGCTCCTGCTCCAGTTGCGCCGCAGACTCTACATCCCTCAGCGTCACCAGCGTTCCCATCGCCTGCCCCGATCCCGCTCCGCCATGGATCCGATCAAGCGAGAACTGCACCTCTCGCCCGTCCTCGAGCCTCACGCTCTCCCCGCTCACCTGCCGCCCCGTGTCGAAAGCCTGCAACACCGCCGCTCCCAGCGCCGTGCTCTCATCGAAGATCTGCCCCACACTGCTGCCCACCAACTCGTGCTCCGGCGTATCCAGCAGATACGCCGCCGAGTCCGATGCCATCGCCGCTCGACCATCCTCCGTAAACAGCAGAACTCCGTCCCGCAGAGTATCCAGCATCTTGTTCAGATTGCTTCGCAGCGCCGTGTACCCGGCCTCCGTCGATCGCATCTGTTCGCCTATCCGATCAATCGATCGCGTCACCCGAACCACGGCGTCCGGCTTCGTCCCTTCCGCCTCGCCACCGGTGGTCACCTCTCCCTCCCCGCCGGCAACGCCCAGATGGTCCAGTTGCCGGCTGATCTGCTCAAGTGGATTCAGGGCGAGATTCGCCAGCAGCGCAGCTGCGACCATCGAGGTAAATCCCGCCATGGCCGCAAATACCAGGGCCGTCCGGAGCCAGGGCTCATAGGACGCCCGCAAAAGCGATGATCTGACCCCGAGATGCACCAGCAGAAACGGCTTTCCATTCCTTTGGATTGATTCCGAAAGGTCGAGCACCCGGGGCTTTCCGAAGAGCTCTGTCGTTTGAGCCCAGAAATTATCCTCTTTCACTCGCCCAAGCTCGGATCGGACTGGCGCCTTCTGACCCCAGAAATCCGGATCCGTGCTCACCACCGTCACACCCGCGGTGTCCGTTACATTCACGTCCTGGACTGTCAGCGAATACCGGACAATGGCGTTCATCACACCCAGCAGAGTACCGTTGCTGCGCAGAGCGGACATGACCGAGGCCTTCAGCGCATCCTCGCTCCTGTCCTTCGGAGGGTTCGCCCGCAGCCCGGTCTCGAGCGCCTGCAGCGTCACCAGTACCACCTGCTGCGCCAACACCTCCGTAGCCGAAGTCGTCTGCTCAATGCGCTCCCGCAGCAACTCCCCCACGAAGATCGTCGACATAACCAGAACGATCGCAAACGTCAACGCCGTCGTCGACAGCACCAGCTTTGTCTTCAACCGCATCTACTCAGCCCCGTTCGCCGATCCACTTCCCGTCCCACCCGCTGCCGCGCTCTGGTGATACTCCTTCAACTTATTCTGCAAGGTCTTGGAGCTGATGCCAAGAATCTCCGCTGCTCTCGTCTTATTGTTGTGGGTCGACGTCAGCGTCTTCAAGATCAGCTGCCGCTCCGCCTCATCGACCGTCGTTCCCACCTCAACCCGAACCGTGTTCTCTTCCTTTCGGAACCGCTCCGCCTCCGCGAACACGTCGTTCCCCATCACTCCGCCCATCGCCGTCGCCCGTGATCGTCCCGTCGACGGCGGCGCAAACCCCGGCTCGCCGAAGTGCGGCGGCAGATGCTCCACCCCAAGGCGCCCGCTGCCCGCAAGAATCGTCGCTCTCTCGATTGTGTTGCGCAACTCCCGCACATTGCCCGGCCACCGGTACAACTTCAAACGCTCCAGCAGCGCCGGCTCAAAACCCGTGATCGCGCAGCTGTGACGCGCGTTCATATCAGCAACCATTCGCTCGGCAATCGCCCCTACATCTCCAAGATGGTCCCGCAACGGAGGCATCTGGATCGAGAAAACATTCAACCGGTAATAAAGATCCCCGCGCAACTCACCGTCGGCCACCGCCTTCTCGGGATCCTTGTTCGTCGCTGCAATCACACGCACGTCAACCGGCGTCTCCGCCTTCGATCCCAGCCGTCGCAGCCTACGGTCCTCCAGCACCCGCAGCAACTTGGCCTGTGTCGCCGCCGGCATCTCTCCAATCTCGTCCAGCAGCAGCGTTCCCTCTTCTGCCAGTTCAAAGCAGCCCGCACGCCGCTCGATCGCTCCCGTGAATGCACCCCTCTCATGCCCGAAGATCTCGCTCTCAATCAGCGTCTCCGGAATGGCAGCGCAGTTCACCGCGACGAATGGCTTGTTGCGCCGCGAGCTCAGCTCATGGAGACTTCGCGCGACCAGCTCCTTGCCCGTTCCGCTCTCGCCCGTCACCAGAACGCTTACATTCGACGGGGCCACTCGCTCAATCAACTGGTAGATCGCCTTCATCTGCGGAGACGAGCCAACCAGCGGTCCCAGCGCCCCCGTCTCCCTCACCTGCTTCCGGCTCTCTTCGATCGTCTCCGCTTCCCCAACCGACACTTGCCGGCTCGCGTTCTGCAGAATCGCCCGCAGGCGCGTCGGGTCGACCGGCTTCGGAAGGTAGTCGAAAGCCCCCATGCGCATCGCCTCAACTGCGTTCTCGATAGACCCCTGGGCGGTCAACATCACTACCGCCACCCGCTGCGGCATCTCTCCCAGACGGCTCAGCAACTCCATACCATCCATTCGCGGCATCCGGAGATCCGTCACCACAATAGACGGTGACCACTGCTTCACCCGTTCCAAACCCTCCTGCCCGTCAGCCGCACCCTCGGCGCGATACCCCCAGCTCTCGACAAGCTCCGTCAGCCCCGTTCGGGCATGCACCTCATCCTCGACGATCAGCACCTTTTCCAAGGCCACGTTCACCCTTTCAGTCCTACAGGCCAGCAGTTGCTCTTCGTTTCTACGCCGTAAGACTCTTTAGTGTACGACCTTTGGAGAACAGATTCGATATCCTGTCCAAATGCTTCCCCCTGAGATCTCGGTTAGTACCCTGGCCCACCGCCTCCAGCAGCCTAAGCCGCCCGTTTTGCTCGACGTTCGCGAGCCGTGGGAGGTACAAACAGCTTCAATTCCAGGCTCCACCCTCATGCCGATGGGAGAAGTTCCGTCCCGCGCTCACCAGGAGCTTGATCCCGATCAACCTCTCATTGTCCTTTGCCATCACGGTGCCCGGTCGCTGAACGTCACCATGTGGCTCCGCCAACAGGGCTTCGAGCAGGCCCAGTCACTCTCCGGTGGCATCGATCAGTGGTCCCGATCCGTTGATCCATCCGTTCCTCTCTACTGATCCCTCCGTTCCTCTCTACTGAAAGGTCGGGTACCCAAAGCGGAAGGCCGACCGAGACTAGGGGAAGCTTCCCCTAGATCTCCGTCGGCCATTGATCAGTCGGGATCAGGGCCGTGATCAAACCTAGCCCTCATCCTGGAAGTGCCTTCAGCTATGCACGCATCCGGCGACGAATTGCACCAGCCGCGCCCAAGAGGCCGCTGCCCATTAACAGGAATGTGCTTGGCTCCGGGGTTACGGTTACGAAGTTCGCGGGGAAGTTCAGCGTGGCAGGAGCTCCGTTAACCTCGCCGTAAAGCAGGTCGAACGAATAAACGCCTGTCGAACCGACCGTGTACATAGACGCCTCTGGCGCAGTCGGCCCAGGCGAGTTGATGACGATATTTCCGTTCAGGTAAAGAATGGCGCCATCATCATGAGTGACCGTGATGACCTGGCCGGCGGTCAGGCTCACAAATCCCGTGAACATGAGCTCCTTGTTGTTTATCCAAGGCCGCCTGAGCGGGCGTAAGTCCGGTCACGCCACCAGGAGCAAGAAATCCACCAACGGTGTAAGTCGGTCCAGCAGGGGAAAAGAAGTCAAGGTGGCGATAGCCGGACCAGAAGGAGGATTTTGGACGCCAGCCGGGAAGGGAGGCGTGTTGTAGACGGAACCGGAGATGAGACCGGCATGCGCAAAACCTGTCACTGCCAGAACAGCTGCAAGGCAGGGAAGCGCGAGGGCGGAGCGGAAATTGAATTTCATGAAAACCTCTTTCAAAGCATCTCGTGATTTTGAACAAACTACGAATACTGCCGGCGAATCTCCATCCGGATCATCTGGTCACCGCGTACATGTGTTGCCTGAAGGATCTCGTTTGGAAGGGGCCCGCAACGTACAAGCAGTTCAAGTGCCATCCTCTTCGGAAGGGCCTACATCAGTAAAGCCAACATAAGCCCCGGAAAACGTTGTCCATCGTAGAACGTCTGCAGTAGCCAAAAAGGAAAGAGCAAATCCTTGCGGGGTGGTGGGTAGATGGTTGTCTCCCTTCCCCCCGACGCCGCAACGCTCACTTAGCCCTGGGGTGCGTCTCGTCGTACACTCGCTGCACCTGCCCGACCGTTAGCTGCGTATACCGCTGCGTCGTCGACAGCCGCTCATGTCCCAGCATCTCCTGGATCGCCCGCAGGTCCGCACCCTCTTCCAGCATGTGCGTTCCAAACGCGTGGCGAAGCGTGTGCGGATGTACGTCCGCCGCCAGACCGCGGCTCAAAGCGATCGCCTTGACAATCCGTCCCACACTCCGTGTCGTTAGCCGGCAGCTCCCGCGCATCCGCACATTTAGAAGCAGCGGTCCCGCCCCCACCATCTCGCCCTTGCCCGCCCCCGCCAACCTGGCGGCCCGCCCCGGCAGGTACTCGCGCACCGCCGCCGCCGCCTCGTCCCCCAGGGGAACCATCCGCTCCTTCATTCCCTTGCCCCGAACCAGAATCACCTCGTCCCCCCACCGAATTCCTCCCATGTCGATCCCTACCAGCTCAGAATTCCGTATGCCGCACCCATAAAGCAGCTCAAAGATCACCCGGTCCCGCTCCTCCCACGCCGACACCCCGCCAATAGCACCTCCCTTCCCCTTCCACTGCGCCACCACTCCCCCGCCCCAAAACGCTCCCTTGCCAGCCTCGACCTCGGCAGAGACCCGCTCCTCCCTGCACGTCCCCGAACCATCCCCACGTCGGGATCCCGCTGCCCCCGCCTCCAGCGAGTTCAACACCCCGTTCAGCTCCTCCATGCTGGGAACTCGTGGCAGATGCAAAGGCCGCTTCGGCGTACTCACCAGAACCGCAGGATTCTGTTCAACCATACCCATCTTCGCCATCCACTTGAACCAGCTCCGAATGGCCGCCAGCGCCCGCGCCACACTCGCCTTCGTCAGCCCGCGCTCATACAGAACACCCAGATACCCTCGGATGTGTAAGTGCTGCACCCACGGCACATGTCCCTCCTTCCCCAGTACCTCCGACAGGTACCCGGCGAAGTTCCGCACCTCCCGCGCATACGCCCGCACTGTATGCTCGGACGACCCGCGCTCGTTCACCAGCACCGCCAAAAAGCGCTCCGCGAGCCGCTCGAATTCGCTCGTCTCCCCAGCCATCCTTCCTTCCACCCCTCGCGCTTCTTCTCTCACCTATCCACCCGGAACCTGCTCAACACCCAAATGCCGCCGTCCCCGGGGATGATGCGCCTTGTGCACCGCCTTCAACCTCCCCAGAGCCACGTGCGTGTACACCTGCGTCGTCGCGATATCCGCATGCCCCAAAAGCGTCTGCACACTGCGGAGATCCGCCCCGTGATCGACCATATGGGTCGCACAGCTATGGCGCAGCCGATGCGGACTCGCACTCCCATTCGTCGCCCGCACCATCTCCCACACCCACTGCCGTGTCAGCGGCCGCCCCCGCCCACTCAAAAACAGCACTCGCTCAATTCCCACCACCCGCCGGTTCAGGCTCCGTACCAGCTCCGGCCGCCCCCGCACCATATACCTCCCCAGAGCCTCGCACGCCGATCGCCCCAGTGGAACGATCCTGTCCTTGTCGCCCTTCCCCCGCACCTGCGCCCGAGCCTGGTCGAGATGCACATCCTCCACCCGCATCGCGCAGATCTCCCCCACCCGCAGCCCCCCCGCATACAGCAACTCCAGAATCGCGTGGTCCCGCAGCGCCAGGCCATCCGCATCCGCCGCCCGCGCCGCCGCTCCCGTCCGCTCCAGCATCTCCCGCACGTCGACCTCCGCCAGGCTCTTCGGCAACACCTTCCAGCTCGCCGGAGTCTCCACATTCACCGTCGGGTCACGCTCCATCCGACCGTCCAGCAGCAGCCACCGGTAGAACCCCCGCAGCGCACTCAGCTTCTTCGCGATCGTCCGCGACTCCACCCCATTCGCCCGCATCCGCTCCATAAACCCGCTCACATCCGCCTGGGTCGCCCCCACCAGCACCCCGTCCCGCCCCTCCACATGCTCCGCAAACTGCTCCAGATCCCGCAGATACGCCTCCACCGTCGCCGGCCTCGACCCCTTCTCTACCCGCAGGTACGCGCCATACTCCCGCGCCATCTGCACGTTACTCGTCCCCGTCCCAATCAAAGAAGTTCCGTGCATAGAAGCTGATTATCCCGCGCCCGCGCCAGCCAGCCCTCTCCAGCAACCGACCCGTACCCACCTAGCCACGCACCCACCCCGGCACTTGCCGACCCCACCCATCTCCCCCAATCCCCCGCCCGCCCCTCAATGCTTGTCATCCTGACTTGGAGCTTGCGAAGGGGAAGAACCCGCCCCTGAATCCTTGTCATCCTGAGCGCAGCGAAGGACCCGCTTCTCTACCCACACACCCCTCGCACCCCCACGACCCCCGCCTCACCCCCGCCCCCTGA
>JAABUV010008183.1_pt1 | contig 10673 bp, 17 predicted proteins | sample 5559971 | NCBI WGS metagenome assembly JAABUV01 (sample SAMN10711881, study PRJNA513362) | rock metagenome | isolation source: Antarctica rocks | place: Antarctica: Victoria Land, Knobhead nord | collected 2015-12-19
CGTTCGAGCATTGGGCTGCTACCCGGCCGGACGCGCCAGCTCTGGTCTATGGGGTGCGTGGCCGCGCTGTGGCTGGCGTGTAGCACTGCATAACCTGCTGCTCGACACAGCAAAGCAAGTGACCAGGCATCATGCAGGCAAGTATGCATGACTACCTTGGTACGAACTGTGCAGGAGACGACCATGAGCTACACTGAGCTGGACACACATGCCAACCAGCTCGCACATCGCCTCATAGCCCTGGGCGTGGGCCCTGAGGTGCCAGTGGGCGTGCTGATGCCGCGCTCGCTGGACTTGATTGTGGCGCTGCTGGGCGTGCTCAAGGCGGGCGGCGCCTATGTGCCCATGGACCCGGCCTACCCGGCGGATCGCCTGGCGATGATCCTCGAGGACTCGGAGGCGCGGCCACGCATCCCTTGCCTAAATGATGCTTTTGCACCCACGGCGCAACGCTCAGCGTGGTTGCCTGGTGCGCAGGCGCCCGTGCTGCTGAGCCGCAGGGAGGTGTTTGGGGGCCGCAACATTGGCCACGAGGTGCAAGTGCTCTTGGTGCGCTCCCCTGCTTGCTCTGTGTGGAACGTTGCAGGGTGCACGCTTGCTGTTGCAAAGGCAGTGGCGGGAGGATGCGCAGGTTGACGAGGAGCGCGGTGCGCTTGCAAAGCTGCCATCGACGCCGCCGGGCCCGCGAGCCGCAGCCAGCAACATGTGCTACATCATCTTCACGTCTGGCAGCACGGGCCGCCCCAAGGGCGCCGTGCTGCAGCACGACGGCACCGTGAACTTCATGCACTTCATCCACAGGTGCGCAGACCATCTGCGTCTGCTGGTGAACGCGTGTCAGCCTGCGGGGTCAATAGGCTGACGCGGCATGAGCCATCACCCTGTGCTCGCATGGTGAGCTGAGCATGCTGCGGGGTCCAGGCGCATGGGCTTGGGGGAGGGCGCCGTGCTGCAGAAGGCCTCTACCAGCTTCGACCAGTCCATAGCGGTGCGTCCGGCCACTTCGGCGTTCTGGGTGCTGCGCGGTGGCAATGAACATTCACATCTTTTAAATGCTTTCAACAAACGCAGGCAGTATTACAGTGTGGGTGCTCTGCGCAGGAGATATTCAGCATCTTTGTCGGCGGAGGCAGCCTGGTCATCGTGCCGCCGGGCAGCGAGAAGGACACGCAGCACATGGCGCGCATGTGCAAGAAGCACGACGTGGCCGCCTGCATCCTCGTGCCGTCCCTGCTGGAAGCCCTGCTTCGCGTGCGCCCCATGCGTCTCCGCCTGGTGTCAGTGGTCTCTTCTGTCAGGCCTCATCATCTATCAACTGCTGGCGCCGCAACATGCAGGAGCCGGAGTTCAGGGAGTGCGCGTCGATGAGGTTGGTTGTCTGCGGCGGCGAGGCGCTGCACCTGCCGCTGTTGAAGCTCTTCAGGGCGACGCTGCCGCACGCGCGCCTGTACAACGACTATGGTCCCACGGAGGTGACTGTGGGGTCAACAGGTGTGGCCGCGCTGGCCAGTCCCATGCCTGGCACCCAGCTGCCGGCGCCCCGGCCCTGACAGGCTGGCACGTGCGTGGCGCGCAGGCTATGACACGCGCGAGTTCAAGGGCGGCGCGAGCATGCCGATCGGGGGCCCGCTGGCCAACCTGCGCTGCTACGTGCTGGACGAGCACCTGCAGCTGCTGCCGGTGGGCGTGCCGGGCGAGCTGATGGTCAGCGGCATCCAGGTGGCGCGCGGCTACATCAAGCGCCCGGACCTGACCGCCGAGAAATTCGTCGCCAACCCGTTCGCGCGCGGCGACCCGCACCACAAGCGCATGTACCGCACCGGTGAGCTTATGCCGCGAAGAGGACCAGATGGCTGAAGCTGCAAAGCAGGCTTGGGCAGCCGGCCCTCCGTCTTGACGCTCAGCGCTGTGCGCCCGCGCCAGGCGACCTGGTGCGCTGGCTGCCGGACGGCAACCTGGAGTTCTTGGGCCGCCTGGACCACCAGGTACGACAGGCATCTGCCTGTCACAGCGCTTATGGATGCACATGGTCTACGCACAGGTGTCTTGCGTCTGCAAAATACCTGAAGCGCTCATGCAGCCATTAATCAAGGCTGTCCGCTGGCATGCAGGTCAAGCTGCGCGGTTTCCGCGTGGAGCTGGGCGAGATCGAGCACGCGCTCGCGGACGTGCCCGGCGTGGAGCTGGTGGTGGTCCTGGTGCTGAAGGACCCGGCTGGCACCCAGCGTCTGGTCGCATATGTGACGCCTGCTGCCGTCGACCCCGCCGCTGTGCTGGCAGCCGTGGGCGCGCGGCTGCCGGCGCACATGGTGCCGTCGGTCGTCGTGCCGCTGGATGCCATGCCGCGGCTGCCCAACGGCAAGATCAGCCGCAACGCGCTGCCGCAGCCAGAGTGGGGCGCGGCCGTGGCAGAGGAGTACGTGGCGCCGGTCAACGAGCTGGAGGCCAAGCTGCAGGCCGTGTGGCAGCGAGTGCTGGGCCGGGAGCGCATCAGCACGCAGGCCGACTTCTTCGCCGTGGGAGGCAACTCGCTGCAGGCGCGTCTGCGGCAGTAGCTGCCTCATGACAAAGCTCTCGTGGAAGCGTGATGCCATGCTGAGTGTGCAGCGAGATGTGTACTCAGGGGCTGGGTTTTAACAGGTGGGCATCGTCATGGCGAGGGTGCGCCAGGCGACAGGCTCCAACGTCGCTTCCGCGCAGCTGTTCAGGACCCCGACCATCGCTGGCCTCGCGGCATTTCTGAGCAGCACCGCACCGGGCGACGATGCCATGACGGCCATCCCAGCGGCGCCCTACAGCCCCGAGCAGCGGCGGGCGGGCGTGCCCTGCTCGGCCAACCAGGCGCAGATGGTTGCGCTGCACGACATGGACCCCGACAGCTCCGCCTACCACATGTCAGGGGCGCTGCGCCTGCGCGGACCCCTGGATGCGAGCGCACTGGAGGCCGCGCTCCGCGCCCTGGCGACCCGGCACGAGATCCTGCGCACGCGGCTGCTGCAGCGCGACGGGCGGCTGCTGCAGTCTGTGCTGCCGGCTGAGGACCCGCGCGCGCTGCCCGCGCTGCAGCGGCACAGCGTGCGCGGCCAGGGCGGCGAGCGCGCAGCGCACGACCTGATCGACCGCGAGGCCAACCGGCCCTTCCTGCTGATGGAGGAGGTGCCGCTGCGCGTGGTGCTGGTCGAGATCGCGCCTGACGACCATGCACTGCTGTTCGCCATGCATCACGTCATCAGGTGTGCTGCCTGGCATGCCTTTGCTGCAACAACATGCGCCAGTGGTATGCTGTGCACAAAGCAATTTTGTTGTTGGGCAGCGCACTGAAAGCAAACGAACGCGTCGGGCAGCGACGGCTGGAGCATGGGCGTCTTCCACGCGGAGCTGGGCACGCTGTACAATGCCGCGCTGGCAGGGCGGGCGTGCGAGCTGTCGCGGCTGCCCATCCAGTACGCGGACTTCGCGGCCTGGCAGGCCGCGCGCTTGGAGGGCGAGCTGCTGCAGGCGCAGCTGGGCTAATGGACGCGGCAGCTGGCGGGCGCGCCGCCGCTGCTGGAGCTGCCCACCGACCTGCCGCGGCCGGCGGTGAGGGGCGGCGCGTCCGGCTATGCGCCGCTGCGCGTGCCAGCGGACGTCAGCCAGCGCCTGCGGGACCTGGCCGCGGCGGCGGGAGCGACGATGTTCACGCTTGTGCTCGCGGCCTGGCAGGCGCGCGGCTCCCGTGCGTCGCAATACTGAAAAGCAAAGTGTTCCTGGGAAGTGTCCGGCTGTTGCACTCTGGTCGGTGAAGTTTTATGTGTTCAGAACATGCGATTGCAAGTCACACTTGCAGATACATTCCTGGCACCGAGTCGCCATCATCCAGCTGTTAATACAGCGTTTTGCTCTGTCAAATGCAGATGCATGGGTATGTGCAGGATCCTGCACCTGTGCCTTACACCGTTTGATGGACAAGGAAAGCTGAGAGCACTTGTGTGTGCAGGTGCTTTTAGGGCGCTACAGCCGCTCTGTCGACATCGTCGTGGGCACACCCATGGCGAACCGGTCGCAGCCAGAGCTGGAGGGCCTCATTGGCTACTTCGTGAACACAGCCGCCCTCCGCACGGATCTGGCAGGCACGAGCATTGCATGCAGTGATGGTTGCTGACTGATGATGTGGGCCTTGCAAGCTCACCTAGCAGCACAGCACCTGTGCAGACGTAGCCGTACAGGTGTAGTTAAGTGTGCAATCACTTCTGGGTTGCATCGCAGGCTCACCTACGTTCCTGGAGCTCTTGCAACGTGCCAAGCGCGTGGTCCAGGACGCAATCCAGCATGCGGATGTGCCGTTTGCCCGCGTTGTAGAGGCCACGCACGCGCCGCGGAGCACCGCCTACACCCCAGTCTTCCAGACGATGATGACCTTGCAGGGCGCCTCTGGAACGAGCAATGATGATGCCGCGATGAGCTTGGCCGACCTGCAAGTGGAGGGCTGGGCGGTGCGGGTCAAGCCACATGCCCGCTCCTCATCTGGCGCGACATGTCTCTGAGCTGTGCTTACGCATTGGCCATGTCAGCGAGCCCGCTGAGCAAGCGTCCTGTGAAGCACAGACCTGGCGGACGGGAGTCTGAAGCACGGGAGTGCTCTGCAGGATGGCAGTGTACAGGCGCAGACGGACCTGGTGCTGAATGTGGAGGAGGGTGAGGAGCTGACGGGCGGCATCGAGTATGCGACCGAGCTGTTCCTGCCGGCCACCGCCGAGCGCATGGCCAGGCACCTTGAGGTGGGTCCCATTAACATGCCAATTGTATCCTATCAACTGCCATGCTCTCAACACGCAACATCAGCATGCACTGCTACGTGGCATGACAAGCAGCAAGCTGCGCACTGCCGCAGGTGCTGCTGGCAAACATCGCAGCCGCACCAAGCTGCGCGCTGGAGGAGCTGAGCATCATGCATCCTGAAGAGCGCAAAGCGGTGATGCGCAACACCTTCAGTCCCCTGCAGCTCGGGCCTGCTGCGGGCGCGTACGCGCGCCAGACCATTCACGGCATGCTGGAGCACTGGGCGGCCGCCACGCCGGACGCTCCCGCTGCGACCTTTCAGGTGTGTCTGCAATCGGGCTGCATCAGAGTGCTGGCTGTACTCACTTCCATTGTGACAGCAGAAATGCTTTTGTAGTGCATAGCATGCTTGCACAGTCGCAGACGCCGTGCGGCGCCTGCAGGGCGGCACGCTGAGCTACGCCGAGCTCAACAAACGCGCCAACCAGCTCGCGCACCGGCTCGCCCGCCTGGGCGTGCGCGCCGAGGTGCCGGTGGGCGTCATGATGGAGCGCTCGCTGGAGCTGGTGGTGGCGCTGCTGGGCGTGCTCAAGGCCGGCGGCGCCTACGTGCCCATGGACCCCAGCTACCCGCCGGACCGCCTGGCGCTGATGATGGAGGACTCCGAGGCGCGCTTCATTGGGCACCCGCATGAGACGCTTGCTGGCTTGTTGTGCTCTGCAGGTATACTTCACACAGGACTCCGGATGCGCAGGCGCCCGTGCTGCTGAGCCAGGAGAAGGTGCATGCGCGGGTGGCTGTGCCGACCAGCGCGCACGTGCTGCTGGTGCGTGCTTCCATCCTTGACGCTCCCTCGAGGACCTGAGTCCCGCTCAAATGCAGCAACACGCTGTCAGCGGCGATGACGAGCGCGGCAGGTGGACAGCGAGCGCGAGGCGCTGGCACGGGAGCCGCCCACGTCGCCAGGCGTGCGGGTGCAGCCGGACGGCATGTGCTACATCATCTTCACGTCCGGCAGCACGGGCCGCCCGAAGGGCGCCGTGCTGCAGCACGCCGGCGTCGTCAACTACCTGCACTGCATCACCGCGTGCGCGCGCTGCTTGCCGCCCCAGTGTTACTGCCGGAAGTTCCAGGCACAGCCGCTGACGCGTGTCGGGCACGCCCGCAGGAAGATGGACCTGGGCCCGCGCGACGTGTTCCTGCAGAAGGCGCCCGTCAGCTTCGACGCGTCGGTGCAGGAGCTGTTCAATCCGTTCGCGTGCGGCGGCGTGCTGCTGCTGGCGGCGCCCGGCGGCGAGAAGGACACGCAGTACCTGGCGCGCCTGTGCAGGGAGCAGCGCGTCACCTGCGCCAGCTTCGTGCCGTCGCAGTTGGACGTGCTGTTGCAGGCGCGCACGCTGCTTGAGTGATGATGGCAATGCGCGTTGTGCACAGGCTCTGCTGCTGAACAGCCAGCAGTGCCACAGGCTCTAAAGCTGGATCAGCTGATGTTGCGGCTCAGGAGCCAGAGATGTCCGCATGCACCGCTGTGCGTCATGTGCTGGTGGGCGGGGAGGCGCTGCCGCCCGCGCTGGCGGCGCACTTCAAGCAGCACCTGCCACGCGCGCACCTGCACAACGCGTACGGGCCGACAGAGACGACCGTCGACGCCACAGGTGACGGCATGGCTGGCCCCGGCGTGCATGGCAAAGCCGTATGTTTGGGTGCCTCAGCAGCTGCAGCCATGCAGGCTATGACGTGACCGCGGAGTTCAAGGGCGGCGCGACGGTGCCCATCGGGCAGCCCATGGCCAACCTGCGCTGCTACGTGCTGGACGCCCGGCTGCAGCCGGTGCCGGTGGGCGTGCCGGGCGAGCTGATGGTGAGCGGCATCCAGCTGGCGCGCGGCTACCTGAAGCGCCCCGACCTGACCGCCGAGAAGTTCATCGCCAACCCGTTCTCGGACGGCGACCCGAACCACAGCCGCCTGTACCGTACAGGTGCGCGGTAGTCTGCATACATGGGTGGCGCAATCGCTGCGAGCGCTGTCTGACAGACACCGCGCTGCAGGCGACCTCGCACGCTGGCTGCCGGGCGGCGTCATCGACTTCATGGGGCGCCTGGACAACCAGGCATGCTCCAGTCACCGCGCTGTCTAGTAACATATTGTGTGTGCTTTGGACGTGCCAAGCAGCCTGCTGGCAGGTCTGCACTGAATGGATGCACTCATGGCAGCGTGCGCGCACACCAGGTCAAGCTGCGCGGCTTTAGAGTGGAGCTGGGCGAGGTCGAGAATGCGCTGTCCGAGCTGCCTGGCGTCCAGCTGGCGGCAGCCCTGGTGCTCCAGGACCCCACAGGCTCGCAGCGGCTGGTGGCCTATGTCACGCCCGCGTCCGCCGACCCCGCAGCCGCCAAAGCGGACCTGAGGGAGCGCCTGCCGGCGCACATGGTGCCGGACGTCGTCGTGCCGCTGGAGCGCATGCCGCTGCTGCCCAACGAGAAGGTGGACCGCAAGGCGCTGCCGGCGCCGGACTGGGGCGCGGGCGCGGCGGAGTACGTCGCGCCCGCCAGCGAGCTGGAGGCGCGGCTGCAGGCGGTGTGGCAGGAGGTGCTGGGCCGGGAGCGCATCAGCGCGCAGGCCGACTTCTTTGCCGTGGGAGGCAACTCGCTCAAGGCGCGTCTGCGTCTGCTGTCTCAGAACAAGCTATCGTAGTGCTGCTCATTCATGTGTTTTAATATGCTGGGGTCTGCACAGGTGGGCATCGTCATGGCGAGGGTGCGCCAGGCGACGGGCTCCGACATCGCTTCCGCGCAGCTGTTCAGGACCCCGACCATCGCTGGCCTGGCCGCCTTTCTGAGCAGCACCGCACCGGGCGACGATGCCGTGACGGCCATCCCAGCGGCGCCCTACAGACCCGAGCAGCGCCGGGCGGGCGTGCCCTGCTCGGCCAACCAGGCGCAGATGGTTGCGCTCCATGACATGGACCCGGACAGCTCCGCCTACCACATGTCGGAGGCGCTGCGCGTGCGCGGACCCCTGGATGCGGGCGCACTGGAGGCCGCGCTGGGCGCCCTGGCGACCCGGCACGAGATCCTGCGCACGCGGCTGCTGCAGCGCGACGGGGGCGTCCTGCAGTCCGTGCTGCCGGCTGAGGACCCGAGCGCGCTGCCCGCGCTGCAGCGGCACAGCATGCGTGACCAGGGCGGCGACGCCGCGGCGAGCGCACTGATCGACCGCGAGGCCAACCGGCCCTTCCGGCTGATGGACGAGGTGCCGCTGCGCGTGGTGCTGGTCGAGATCGCACCCGACGACCATGCGCTGCTGCTTGCCATGCATCACGTCATCAGGTGTGCTGCCTGGCATGCCTTTGCTGCAACATCATGCGCCAATGGTATGCTGTGCGCAGAAGCAATTTGTTGCTGGGCATATGATCACAGCACATTGATAGCGCACTGATAGTAAACGGGCACATCGGGCAGCGACGGCTGGAGCATGGGCGTCTTCTACGAGGAGCTGGGCGCGCTGTACAGCGCCGCGCTAGCAGGGCAGGCGTGCGAGCTGCCGCGGCTGCCCATCCAGTACGCAGACTTCGCGGCCTGGCAGGCCGCGCGCCTGGAGGGCGAGCTGCTGCAGGCGCAGCTGGGCTACTGGACGCGGCAGCTGGCGGGCGCGCCGCCGCTGCTGGAGCTGCCAACGGACCTGCCGCGGCCGGCAGTGAGGGGCGGCGCGTCCGGCTATGCGCCGCTGCGCGTGCCAGCGGACGTCAGCCAGCGCCTGCGGGACATGGCCTCAGCGGCGGGGGCGACGATGTTCGCGCTCGTGCTCGCGGCCTGGCAGGTATGTAGGCCCATGCGAAACTGCTTCGCAATGGTGAGCTGGATAGCCTGTCTTCTTTCATGAACTTGCCATCCTGTGGGCATGCCAGACACCTGGTGAGCGGGGCACTGTTCTGTCAACCGCTGTGCTTATTGCATGCTGCTGGCCATGAGCCCAAGACACAAGGACGTTTCAATAAGCAGTCAGAGTTGTGCGTGGCGGTATTGCCCAAGCTGCTTGTGGCGAGCGCTTTTTGGGTTGGTGCATGGCCTTGGCATTTTGCATCATGATGTGAACGAGACAGCAGACACAACATTGACACGTGTGAGACAGGAACGTTCAACGTCTGGCATGTGTGCAGGTGCTGCTGGGACGCTACAGCCGCTCTGTCGATGTCGTCGTGGGCACACCCATGGCAAATCGCTCGCGCCCTGAGCTGGACGGCCTCATTGGTTATTTCGTGAACACGGCCGCTCTTCGCACAAACATTGCAGGCGCGGACAATGCAGGCACTCAAGTTCTGCTGCATGTCAAGGTCGACCTTTGGTTTTGCTTCCTCATCTGCAGGTGGACAAGTAGCAAGTATAAACAGTCGCTCGTAAATGCTCAAACGGTCGAACGCACCCTGGCTGTCTGCGCAGGGGCGCACACTTTCACGGAGGTTCTCGGACGCGCCAAACGCGTGATCCAGGACGCCATGGAGCACGCCGATGTGCCATTTGCGCGTGTGGTCGAGGCCGCGCGCGTGTCGCGCAGCACCGCCTACACTCCCGTCTTCCAGACGATGATGACCTTGCAGGGCGCCTTTAACAGCACGCGCAAGGGTGATGCCGCAATCAGGCTGGCCGGCCTGAAGCTCGAGGACTGGGCGGTGCGGGTCAAGCAACACGGCCACTCCTTTTGCCGCATGTGTCTGAGCGGTGCAGCTGTGCTTGCGCAGATGCCGTGCCAGCGAGCCAGCTGAGCGAGCATCGTGTGAAGCACAGACCTGGCTGACGGGATACGAACAGCATGCGCTGCTCCGCAGGATGGCAGTGCACAGGCGCAGACAGACCTGGTGCTCAACATGGCAGAGGGCGAGCAGCTCACGGGCGGCATCGAGTACGCCACCGAGCTGTTCCTGCCGGCCACCGCCAAGCGCATGGCCAGACACCTTGAGGTGGGCCCTGATGGGCCTGCCTTTGTTTTGCCCTACGCAAGAGAGCCATCTGCCAGGATTTGCACACAAACAGCTGGTTATCAGCATGCACTGCCAGGTGGCATGGCCAGCAACAAGCTGTGCGCTGCCGCAGGTGCTGCTGGCAAACATCGCAGCCGCACCAAGCTGCGCGCTGGAGGAGCTGAGCATCATGCATCCTGAAGAGCGCAAAGCGGTGATGCGCAACACCTTCAGTCCCCTGCAGCTCGGGCCTGCTGCGGGCGCGTACGCGCGCCAGACCATTCACGGCATGCTGGAGCACTGGGCGGCCGCCACGCCGGACGCTCCCGCTGCGACCTTCCAGGTGTGCCTGCAGGCCGGCCGTCAAAGCGTGTTTATTGTTGTCATCCACGATCACAGCACTCGTTCTTCAAACAAGCAGCATGCTGGAACCTTGCACAGTCGCAGACGTCATGCAGGCAATCTGCAGGGCGGGACCCTGAGCTACGCCGAGCTGGACAAGCGCGCCAACCAGCTGGCGCACCGCCTGGCCCGCCTGGGCGTGCGCGCCGAAGTGCCGGTGGGCGTCATGATGGAGCGCTCGCTGGAGCTGGTGGTGGCGCTGCTGGGCGTGCTCAAGGCCGGCGGCGCCTACGTGCCCATGGACCCCAGCTACCCACCGGACCGCCTGGCGCTGATGATGGAGGACTCTGAGGCGCGCTTGATTGGGATCCGCATGAAACGCTTGCTGGCTTGTTGTATTGTTCACACATGCCTCACACAGGACTCCATATGCGCAGGCGCCCGTGCTGCTGAGCCAGGAGGAGGTGCATGCGCGCGTGGTTGTGCCGACCAACGCGCATGTGCTGCTGGTGCGTGCTCCCGGCTGGCACTGAGGTTTCTGGACACAACGCGCTTCCATGCATTGACTGGGCGCGACCGAGCGCGGCAGGTGGACAGCGAGCGCGAGGCGCTGGCACGG
>JAABUV010008185.1_pt1 | contig 10673 bp, 17 predicted proteins | sample 5559971 | NCBI WGS metagenome assembly JAABUV01 (sample SAMN10711881, study PRJNA513362) | rock metagenome | isolation source: Antarctica rocks | place: Antarctica: Victoria Land, Knobhead nord | collected 2015-12-19
CTACTGGCGGCCTTGTTGTTCGCCCTGCAATGTCGATCAGCACACCTACCAACTTAAGCATTGGTCTTGTCAGAACATACCTGGTTGTAGGACTGGTCCATGCTGTTGTCAAAGCCCGACACATCGCCCTCGGCACCTATCCGCATGTCAGTCATTTCGAGCATGCTCATCTCACTATCGGTACACTCACGGCTAGTGTCCCCTTCAACGCCACCGACCTTCGATCCTATCCAGTCTGCCGCGCCCTTCAGGCCGCCTCTACTGCGCTATCAGCTAGACTCTCGTGTAACAGTCGGGCGAATCGGCGTACCCGATATCGCTGGGCACATCTTCGACGTCTCTGACGCCGTTGTCGACGCCTTGCTCTGCATCACGGCCGACGTCGCTATACCGAGTACGGAATAATGAGCACATCTCTCATACGAGGTGCAACTAGCTTGCTTACGCTGGGGCGTTCTCGATGGACCTGTGACACTTTTATTAGCCTCCATACTCCAATAGGCTGTGTGCGGTACTCACTGCTCGCCCTGGCGAACGTCTTGACCGGCTTGGTTGTAGTCGCCGTCTGCCCCAAGCATCAGCACAATACTCTTCACTTCCACGCTTGCCGAGCTCGTCCAACCTACCGGCAGCACCAGCGGCGTACCCTGCGTCCTGCGCGGCACCCTGATCGTAGTTGCTCATTTTGCTGAAGATGTGCTTTGATTCGGTTATTGGCAATATGGGGATGTCGTCCGGTAAGTGAAGATGGGCTGATGAGTAGGAGTGAGGGCAATCTTGAGCTCTTGATATACGTGTCCTAGACTAAAAAAGATCAAACAAATGCCGTTTCACACTGCATGTTGCCTTGTTTACTTCAGCGGTCAGCCCCGCCGACGTCATTGGGCGGCGGCAGGATGGTATAGCGGGGTCCAGGACGATATGGAGCGCTTGATGAGTGGCTGGACAGGCGCCCGTGTTGATTGAAGACCTCGCGATCATGGAAAAGCAGCGTTTCGGCGCTGTCGAGATCGATCGGTGGCCGTTCTACATGACGAGAGCCAAGAGCTGCGGGTTCGTCGTAGCCTGAAGTCGCACCGCGTTTCGACTGGCTCGCTCCCGTTGTGGTGACAACGTGAGAACGTGAAGTACGAGGTTTTGTCAGAAACCTTCTTGGACTTTTGATATCTGCGGCGGTACAGAGCTCCTGTTGACAGGAACTTTACATCGTCCAGCCTTCATGTTCTGGGCGAAAGCTCCGACGCGGGGCGAAACTTTGTCGATATGATGTCACGTGATATCGGCGAGTCACGCACGATACATGATGGGATATCGATATGGCCACCAAGGACGGATATTGTTTCGGTCCTTCACATGCCATTACGCTCAGGCGTGTGCCAACAGCCATCCTCCATCGATCACAAGTGTGCTTCCGGTCACCTGACGCGGATCATGTTCAGTATGTGGCTCACTCTCATAAAAAGTATCGAGCAATTGGGACTTACGTAGCCGTTCACCGCAAAGTTCAGCACCGCCTGCGCATAGTCCTGAATTTTGCCTGCCCTGCCGAAAGGGATGCCCCACTGACCGGCACAAATTGAGTCAGTTCTTGACATGTATATGGAAAATCATTCTTGGTCTTACCTTCTCCCTGAAATGCTCCTTAGCCTGTCCATCTTCCCGATCGATTGGCGTCATCTCGCTTGGGAAATACCCAGGAGCGAGCGTATTGACCCGGACCTCGAGCTCCGGGCGCTTGAAATCAACCGCCAGCTGCTCAGTCAAGCTGATAGTGGCCGCCTTCGAAGCATTGTAGCTAAATTGGCCATTTTGTGATTCTTTTGTTATCCCGGAGATCGAACTGATGTTCAGGATACTGCCAGCCTTGGAGTATCCATGATTCCGAGCAGCACAGAGGAGAGGAAGAAAGGCAACAGAGGTGAAGTAGTAGCTTGCCACGTTGACTTTGTAGATTGACAGCCAGTCGTCGAAGTTCTGGTTGTTCATCATCGTCTTGCTGATCTCCTCGGGGGTACCTTTAGGAAGTCCATCGGGTCCGTAGTTCACGCTCGTTGCTCCTGCATTGTTCACAAGAAAGTTGACGCACTTTTCCTTGCTAGAAATCTCCTTGACGCAAGCTGCGATGCTTTCCTTGTCGGTGATGTCCATCTGGATGCCGGTGATTGAGCCTCCACTGGCAGAGTCCTGGAGTTCGGCGCTCTTGAGCTTCTCGACACGCCTGCCAGTCACGTACACCGTTGCTCCGTTGGCAGCTAGCGCTCTCGCAGTCATGAGTCCGAGGCCTGTGCCGCCGCCAGTCACAACGGCGACCCATCCTTTGATGTTAAACAGGCTCTCCGCTGTGAAATCCTTGAGGTCTGCCATCGCTTCGGCACTCACTACAAGAACCAATGCTCGGTTCAGCTGGGTCGTCCCGCTCTATCAGATTATTCGTAGACGAGAGGGAGTCTTTTGTAGCTCGACGACCAAAGATGAATGCTTCTCACTCTCGTGATTTCGGCAAGTGGGAGGACCGGGTGATGTTCAGCCGTGCGAAGTCTCCAGCACGGGTGCAGTCCTAATACTGCGCCCGTTCTATAGCCGACATATAGCCGACATAAGCCGACAGAGTCCTACAACTTCATGTCGGCATTGACAACTCGCCTTGCAAGATTCATACAACTGGCTTCCACATAGGCCTCGTGATTCTGCAATGCCCGCCGGCTAGCGTTTATCGTACTGCCGCCCGTGAAGTCTTTGAAGGGCGGTACGAGCACCACCGCTGTAGGATTAGTTGTGGACTTATGAAGGAAGCTTGTACCGAGGCACTCCACCCTCACTCGTGTCCTGTCTCCTCGCCTTTTTGAAACTCCTTCCCGTCAATTCAATCTGCTTGGAAGAGTACTATCGTACGTTACAAGTGATCCTGGCCTCGCCTCGACAATGAACATACGGAGACAAACGCCAATAGTCGTGGGAGTCGGTGACATCGTGAACCGATCGAAGACAGTCGAGAATGCTGTTGAGCCACTGGATCTTATGTATGAGGCCATAAGCAATGCGGTCCGAGATACAGGTCTCGCGCCCTCTGCAGCGACCACCCTGCAAGCGGGGATAGATAGCCTGGACGTGATCAAATGCTGGACGTGGCCTTACGTCGACCTGCCAGGCTTGATAGCGCAACGTCTCGCCATTGATCCGCTTAGGAAGCATCAATCGCCTCACGGCGGCAACCAGCCGGGCTTATTGTTCGACGAGGCGGCAAGACGGATCTCCAAAGGAGAGAGTAGGGTCGCGCTGTTGACGGGCGGCGAGGCGCTCGCATCTTGTACGGTACTGCGCCATGTCAGGGTTGCGATGTCAACTGATAAATGCAGTATCTGCTTGTGCAGCGGCGAAAAGGCTTCCACCGCCTAATTGGACACCTCTTGCAGAGGCTGTAACTACAGTCTTTTCGCCGACCACACGAGAGCTCTCGGCAAGTGCGTTACCTGGGAAATGGACGGCTTCTCGATCGGATGCTGATGGAGTAGACCTTGGAGCGACGCACAATATAGGCTCTCCGATCCAAGTCTATCCCGTAAGACCAAGTGGGTTTATTCCATGTAACGCATTTGACTAACATACTTTCTCTTGAACAGCTGTTTGAGACAGGCTTCCGCGCTCATCGCAGCCAGAGTGTGCAGGACAATCACGCCGAGTCTGCGCAGTTGTACGCAGAGTTTGCGCAAGTCGCGAAAGCCAATGAATATGCGTGGAGTTATGGGAACGAGACCGGGACGGCACAGAGCATTGGCACGGTGACCAAGAAGAACCGCATGATTTGCACGCCGTGTGAGACCTCCGCTACGGGATTGAGTCTACAGGTTAGCAATACTGATACATCATCCACAGACCCTCTGCTCATGAACGCTTTCAACACGGTGAATCTCGCGGCAGCATGCATTCTCACATCGGTCGAGCATGCAATGGAGCTCGGCATTTCCGAAGATCGCTGGATATACGCTCTTGGTGGAGCCGGCACGAGAGACAGCGATGATTGTATGCGCGTATCTTCTTTTGACGAGTGCCGCCCTGCTAATAGAAGTGCAGTCTGGCAACGACCCAATTTTTGGTGGAGTCCCGCCATCTCACGTTCGCTCGATGCCGCCATGGAGGCTTCGTGTCTCGGAAAAGACGACATTGATCTTTATGACTTCTACTCGTGGGTGTAACCCGTCAAGAGAAAGCTAGACATCAGCTGATCGTAGTGCAGCTGCTTTCCTATCGTACCGAAGCTGGCGTGCCATCATCTCGGCATCCCCATCGTCAACCCACCGAAGTCTATCACACTACTTGGTGGCCTCACGAGTTTCGGCGGTGCGGGGAACAACTACTCCATGCATGTAAGTGTTCGGGCTCATCAAATTTCATCCATCGCTGCAGCTGACGCTCTTAGGCAATCACCGAAATGACCCGTCAACTTCGAAAAGGCAACGGTCAGACTGGTCTGATCCTAGCGAATGGAGGCGTGGTGACCTACCAATATGCTGTGTGCCTGTCGACCAAGCCCAGGCGGGACGGCCAGCCGTATCCAGATCGCAATCCGCTGCCCGAATATGTGACTGATGTGCAAGTGCCTGTAATCGAAGAGAAAGCTGACGGTGTTGCAACAATAGAGGTGAGTCACATGCCCAATACTCTTCGCAGTCGGCGGCAGTGGCTGATGAACCTAGACATGTACCGTTGAATGTGACAAGAAAGGGCCCTTGAGAGCCTACGTTGTTGGACGGTTGAAGGCGAATGGACATCGCTTCATTGCGAATCATGATGACGAGCGCACACTAAAAGAGCTGTGTAGTACCGAAATAGAGCAGATCGGCCGCCAGGGTACGGTCAGGGTCGGTTCAGACGGCCGGAACCTGTTCAGTCTTGACGGGGAGAGAGCTAGGCTGTGAAGGACAGTCAGTGAAACCAGCCAGAGGTACTGTAGTCCCGTAGTCATGAAAGCGACGCGAGCGACTACACCCGCTGTCACTCGTCCTTCTTCTCTCCTGCCACCCCAAGACACCTCAAGCACACGTATCCGAGACCGCCCGATTGCTAGACCGAATAGAGCAAATACTCCGCTCCAAACACTTCCCCACACACGCAGGCGTTAGCACGCTCTTCTTCGTCGCCAGAAACAGGTACTCCTCAATCAAGCTATCATTCTTCATCATCATGTCGGTCACCCGGCTCCAGAACGTCGCGTTCAGCGGCGCAGAAGCCGGCCACTGACACAACGGATCATACGTGCTGCGGGCGTCGTACTCGAATTCCCAGACGGGCTCGGGGCTCCACGAGAGGGTATTGGAGATATTGGCAAAGTAGACCTGCGCGTTCATGACTTCGAAGGTGACGGCATCGACCGAGTAGACGGACCAACCCGCGTTGTAGTTCGTGAGGGGCACGATGGAGGGCCCGACCCAAGCAACCATGAGCGGGGCGTCGTAGTCGAGGTCCGTGTAGTTCCTCACGACGCCGGAGGAGGCGGACGAGGAGTTGGAGGAGGCGAAGTCGTAGAAGAGTTGCTTGTTGTCCTGGTGGGTGTGCCCGAAGAATACCCCGGCAATGGTGGAGGGCGAGAAACGGGCGACGATGCTGTGGAAAAGGATGGAGGGGTTGGCGATGGCGCTGCCGCCGCCCGAGGGCACGTGGCCGATGATCCAGACGCGCTGGTTTGCGGCTTCGGCGGCGAGGAGCTCGGAGACGAGGAAGCGGAGGATGCCGCTTTTGTCGGGGTTGGTGTAGTTGTGGTAGTTGAAAATGTTGGGGGTATACCAGAAGTCGGTGTTGATTGAAACCACACGAAGACCTTCTTTCGTAGTGTGCGCGTAGGCGCCGTAGTGGCTGCTGGCGTACTGCTGTTCCGTGCCGTTGATCCAGCCTTTTGCTTGCCACAGCGAGGACAAGAGCTCGTAGTTCCAGGAGAAGGCGTTCGTGCCGTTTTGGAAGCTGTTCGGCGTGTTGAAGCCGCTTGGCCAAGAGTCTATGCCGCGGTCCCCAAGGTTAGCGAGTATTCTGATGGGACGATAAGGAGACCGTACCGTGATTGCCAAGAGTGGCATACAAGGGGATGCTGCCCAACTGCGCCTTGAACGTCTCATATGCAGTTGTCTCCTCGTACTCGCTGAGTGCCTCACTAGCCTGATTTGTTCTATCGTGGCTGACGATGTCGCCAGTGAAAATTGACAATGCAACGGAGGAGAAGTTGACGTTCTGGCGCATGCTGCTGAATGCGGATAGGGCCAAGTCGGCAGGCGAGTCGCAGACAAAGTCACCAAAGCGGGAAGCCGGTAGTGAGGGATTCAGGGAAGTGGTGTTCAGGTGGGAATTGGCGGAATCGAAGCGGCAGCACAGCCCAGTTGTGCAATTGGCTTCGCCGCCGACGTCGTAGCGCGGGTCCACTGGAGGCGAGTCAGCCCGAACATACACGAGAAGGGTAGACCAGACAGCTGGATTTACTGTGCCAGTCCGAGAAGTGGAGAACGTTGAATGTCTCTCCTGAAGGCTGCGGAGCGCTCATCCTGTTCGCCGGCTTGGGCGCAAACCAGTCACTCTCGTTTATCTTGACGAGAGGAGGCGCTTTGCAGGTTGAGAACTCATGGAAACAGAACGCCTGCATGTCTCCGGTGGCTAGACTCATCTTCTGGAGCACCTGAGCGAAGTATGGGCCAAGACCACCGGTACCTGAAAAGTACGATTCGCAGGACCCATGATCGGTGAGACTGTTGAGGTCCAGAGCGACACAAATGTCGATCATGATCGCGGTCATTGCGTCTTGAGATAAGGTGAGGGAAGCAATGTGCAATACGTCGAGACTGGCCTGACAGATCGTACAGCTGTCATTGATAAGTCCACCGGTACTGATCGCAACAACTTCATGCACGATCGAAGCGGAGATCTGGCCGACGGTGAGGCCTGGTAGCGGCGCTGGTTCTGGAGAGATGGTGTTGACGCTGGGCACTGGCCCGCTGCCATTGTAGTAGAGGACTGGTCCATTGCCGTTGGGAACGGTGTTTTGGGGATACTTGTCGAGTGGGTTTGCCCGACGCTGCAGACCATGCCCAGCGACACGCGAAGCCAGAAGTGCGAGCACGAAGAGTCGAGAACGGATAAACATGGTGCCTTTTGCTAGAATTATCTGGGAGTACGGGTTGACTGGAAATGAAGCGCTTGCTTGGACCTGCGGGAGTAGTAGTTCAGCTTACACTCGACAGCGGCCTGCATCTCGGTTACGTTCCGGCGCAGTAGCTACTACCTCAGTAGTATTGTCAAATTAGTCGTACATGGGTCTCTCGAGCGTTACCTGCATTATCACGAGCAGTCGCGTACATGTAGTCAAGTTGCTGTCCCACGTGCGATGCAAGCTGCCGTCATTTTTCGAGCTAGCACTGTGCTGGCACGTTCGGGCGTGCACACAGGTGCCAATATGGTTTGCTTGAATGCTCTGATTGCATGCCTTCAGGTTAGTACCAATCCGCTACGGACTCTCGTTTGAGAGGCTCGTTCATGGCGTCGAGCTCTTGGGTAGCCGCCGACAGGGATGGGCTCAGGCCCAGAGATCGGTAGACAGCAGCACACGAGACTCCAGTTGAGCACTGTAATGAGTAATCGGTCGTGCTTCGTACGATCTCCTCGAGTGCTTCTCTACAGCCGTGAGATCCTATCGCGGGGAGTAAGGCGGTGCTCCCGTATGCTGTCATCGGCGCATGGGAAATGGTAAGGTCTCATGAGCAGTCACCATCGTGGGCTCAAGGCTCTCTTTGAGCCTGTAGCCGAGATCGCCATGTTCTGCAGTGTGGTATCGAGGCATGGCGAAGTGCTGCATGCGCGAGACGTCGACACTGGACTGAAAGGGTGGCGAATCACGTGACTCATTGAGGCGATGTGGTCGTCCCCGAGTCATGCGCAATGGAACCTCACTTGGACTCCGAGACCCGAGGAACATCACCTGGCAAACCTGGAAATCATGTCGCCGCAGTGCCTTGGGATGGCGAGTTGGCCGCTCCTTGGTCCAGTCGGCGGCCAAGTGAGCCGCTAGTACTCAACTACGACAAGTTATTCTTCATGTAGGCATGCAAATGGGAGTTAGGATTACAAGGGAATCATGGCCAATTTCCGGAACAAAATCTTGTCCTGTGCGACGAGTGAAGAGGCGCAGTGGCCGGCATGGACGGAGGCAAAGGGAGAGGCGCTCATGGTGAGCAATCCAGGCGTGAAGGTTGTGGGCAAGGATGAGTACATGGCTGAATATTTCAGGAGAGGGACATGGTTGGCTTTAGCGGAGAAGGATCCCGGCAAAGATGGCTTCGATGTTTTGTGGAGTGACGTTTGCCGGAGATTCCTCACCAAGGCGAGCGAATATTTTGCGGAAGCGAGCGCACCCATCCCAGCATGCCCACTCAATTTCCAGGTAGGAGATAACGAGCGAATTTCTTACGGCTGCTACAATACCTACACTCGGCTGCAGCATCACCGAGATGAGGCCGTCGGGTCTTTGGAGCAAGTGGGTTACATCCGGCAGCATGCACTCCACGCGGTGCGGAGTAGAGTGGAGTCCCCATGCTGGGGTTCGGTCTTGGCCATAGCGGCTACATGCATGGGCAGCGGCTATATGAATGCCGTACACTGATGTCACTCCGATGGCTACAATTCGCCCAGCGTCAAGCAGCATCGGTATAGGAAGTGTGTCGGGGGCAGATCTCAGCACAACGCATACTCGAGCGATCACTTCCCCGGACGAACTGCATTCTCGCGCACGACGGAACTTTTGTGGCAAACAGTTCGACCTCACTCGCCGCCTGATCCGGAACGACTGTCTGGATTGTTCGCACCCAATCGAGGCGGAGACTGGATCGAACCGAAAATGGCTGAGGTAAACGGCGTTGACGACACAGCAAAGACAAATGGAGTCAACGGACACCATGGCTCTCAAACGATGGACATCGATGCGTTGGTGGTAGGCGCAGGATTCGGAGGCATCTACCAGTTGAAGAAGTTCCTGGACTTGGGCCTGAGTGCGAAGGCAATCGATACCGCAGGCGATGTCGGCGGCACCTGGTAAGAGCACACAGTGGACAGTCATATGTTGACACAATCGCTTACGAGAGAGCACCCAGGTTTTGGAATCAGTACCCTGGCGCGATGTCCGAGTGAGTTCTCTGAGTCGCTCGCGAAGTACACTCGCCTTGGATCGCGGACGCGAAGCTGATTGTCCTAGTACCGAGGCGTATCTCTACAGGTATTCCTGGGATGCAGAGGACCTTCAATCTTATCCATGGGATAAGCACTACGTGTACCAAGCGGAGGTACTCAAGTACCTCAAACATGTTGTCGAGCGCCACGACCTCCGGAGACACATGTTCTTCAACACTACACTCACAGACGCGACTTGGGACGACGATGCTCGTGTCTGGGCGGTGAAGACGTCCGCTGGTACAACATTCAGAGCTCGGTATCTGGTCACGGCTTTGGGGCTACTTTCGAAGCAGAACTTTCCCGTCATCTCAGGTATCGACAGCTACCAGGGTGAAAAGTACCATACCGGGGCTTGGCCAGCAGGGGTATCTCTGCAAGGCAAACGGGTGGGAGTCATAGGAAATGGCTCAACGGGCGTTCAGGTCGTTACGGAGATAGCGAAGGATGTTGCACACTTATACAGCTTCCAGCGCAACCCGCAGTACAGTGTACCAAGCGGCCAGAGAGCTGTGGACCCAGAGTATCGTCGCCGAGTCAACGAGAACTACCAGGAGATCTGGCGGCAAGTCAAAGACGAGAGCAAGACGGCGTTTGGATTCCCGGAGAACGAAGACAGGCCGACGATGAGCGTTGACGCAGAGACACGCAAGGAGATCTTCGAGACTGCATGGGCGAAAGGCGGCGGTTTCCGCTTCATGTTCGAGACCTTCAACGACATCTCGACCGACGAAGGCGCGAATGAGCAGGCGGCTGACTTCATAAAAGCAAAGATCAGAGCGAAAGTCAAGGACCCCGTAAAGGCCCGCAAACTCATGCCGACGCAAATGTACGCTCGACGACCACTCTGTGACGCTGGCTACTACGAGCAGTTCAACCGGTCGAACGTTGACGTCGTTAGCTTGCACGAGACGCCTATCGAGCAGATCACGCCGAAGGGTATACGGACATCGGATGGCGTCGAGTACGAACTTGATGTCATCATCTTTGCGACTGGCTTCGATGCCGTGGACGGCAATTACACCCGCATCGCCATCAAAGGCCGAGATGGCGTGTCGTTGAAAGAGCATTGGGAGCCTACGGGCCCGACGACATTTCTGGGTCTGGCAGTCACTGGCTTCCCGAATATGTTCATGATCTTTGGTCCCAATAGCCCATTCAGCAACATCCCACCTGCGATCGACACGCAGGTCGAGTTCATCTCCGATGTCGTGGAGGCGGCGGAGAAGACGAAGCAGAGTTCCGGGAGGAATCCCATCGTCGAGGCAACGGCGAAATCCGAGTCGATGTGGACTGATGAGTGTGATCAGGTTAGTCGGGGGAGCCTCTTCCGGCGGACAGACTCATGGATCTTTGGTGCAAACGTACCGGGCAAGCGACATGCTGTCATGTTTTATTTTGGTGGTCTGGCCGAGTACCGGAAGACGCTGCGTAAGGTCGCCAAGAATGGGTGGGACGGCTTCACTATGGGATGA
>JAABUV010008186.1_pt1 | contig 10671 bp, 13 predicted proteins | sample 5559971 | NCBI WGS metagenome assembly JAABUV01 (sample SAMN10711881, study PRJNA513362) | rock metagenome | isolation source: Antarctica rocks | place: Antarctica: Victoria Land, Knobhead nord | collected 2015-12-19
TTCTTGCCGAGGCCCTTGCGCTGGAGCAGCCCGGCGTCGATGGCGGCCTCCTGCGCGTCGCGCTCGCGCTGCGCGCGCTTCCTCGCCATGCCTGCCGGCACACACGAAAGGCGTCGCGGCTCCCAGTCTGCACGCTGCGGCGCGCCAGGGCGACGAGGCGGGTGCCTCTGAACGGACCAAATGTAAGCTCCTAGTGTCTGGCACAAGCCTGGCCCTGCCGCGGGAAGCGCAGGCCTGACGGCACGTATTTCTTGGAGCAGGCACTGGAAGCAGGCGCCATGTGGGGCGCCTTGCATGTCAGAGACGGATATAGCTGAGCTCATGGGCCGCGCATACATGCCAGCCAACACACGAGCTGCCTTCGACGCCTTCTTGATTGCCTCCGCCCACATGAGGCAGCACGACATAGAGGCAACCACAGGGGTCCAGAGGGAGCTGGCGCGGACCGAGGCCGATGGCGGCAGTCGTGCGCGGCGCCTTGTCCGCACGCGCGTTCAGGCTCTGCAGCCGCGCCGCCTCAAATGCCTTGCGCTGCCGCTTGTCCAGCGCCCCAGCGCCTGTGGCAGGCGCCACAGCTGAGTCAGCAGCGCCGCTGTGCAGTGCTGGACACGGCGCCCACGCTAATCTCCCTGTGCCCCAGGCGCATGGCTGGCAGGCCGCCGCACCGTACAGGTGCACCTCCTGCCGCATCTTCTCAAAGTCTTTGAGCTCCTCCGCGGCCGCGGTCCGGGCGCCGGTGGCAGCACGCAACGCAGGCCCAGTGGCGGCAGCGTGCACGTGCTCTGCGCGGCCTGACAAGAAGCGCCGCCGTTCGCCGCCCACGCCTGCTCGCGGGGCGCGCTCGCTGGCGTCTGTGCTCCTGCACGCCCCGTCGCCAGACAGCCTTTGCAGGTGCCGAACAAGGTGCAAGGACCAGTGTGAGGCGGAGCCGAGACGGGGCTGGCACGTACCTACGAGCAGGCGTGGTGCGCTTGCACGTCCGGGGCTGGTGGAAGACCATCACTGTGCCAGGGGCGTCAGAGATGCCAGAGTCGCTGTCGCCGGCAGCGTCCTCGTCGGGGGTCGCCGCCTCTGGTGTGCTGGCCAGCGCAGGGGCCTGGGGCGCCGCCGCATGCGGAGCAGCCCGCTCCACTGGGCCGGCATCCTCCCCGAACAGCCTCAGGAAAGCCTCGCCTGCAGCATAGCGGTGTCACAACAGGAGCACCCAGGCAGAGCCGTGCAGCTCAGCAGGCAGCGGCGCACCATGAGCGGCAAGGCGCTTGGCTGCCTGCTCCTCCACTTCTGCAGCCGCGGCCGCAGCCGGTGCCCGCGGCCGCTTCCTCTGCAGTGCTCCCATTCTCCACCTGGCCTGCAGTCGTCAATCAGTAGCTCTCACTCCCGTGCTCGTAGCTCGTTGGATAGTCTCACAATGTCACGTCATAAGTGCACGGCACTTGGAAAGGCGGAGTGCGCCTGACCCTCAAGCGCTCCAGCCTGGACCCGTGCAGGCCATGAGGTTGCTGCTGGCGTGTGCTGTGCGGTGTCCTGGCCACATCCCAGCATACTGCATGCTCTCAGCTGCGGCGCTACGCAGCAGCCATGGTGCTCCTAGTGCTCAGTGCCGGGCTCTTGTGGACGCTGCTGTGTCTGACTGCCCTGCTGATGACACGTATCCTGCCTGATATGGATGTTCATGTACGCTGGCCGCACATGGTCACAGTCTATGTCGACACGGAGGCACTGAACAGGTGAGCAGGCTTGCCTGACTTTGCCTGGCTGCAGGCAGGTTGTCTCGCTCTTTATGCACTTACTGTGGTGCACTGTGTGACATGACAGGGCGCTGCATGCGCTGCCGCGTCGCTGTTTGAGGGGCATGAGGGCCTGGTTCGCCTGCGGCGTGGCCGCCTTCCTGCTGCTGAGCGTCACTGCTGCGGTGCTGCTGGCACTGGAGACGTGGCAGTCGGCGCGCTGGCTCCTCCAGGCACGGCCTCTTACCCCACTCACCTGTCTGCCACATGCTTGTCTGGTTTTCATTTCTCCCCCACTCACTCAGTTGCTCAGCGGAAGAGCAGAGCACCCGCCCGCAAGGACCAAGAGCAGGCGTTGTGCGTGCCACCAAGGGCCAAGCGGGGCGCGCAGGGGCTGCGGGGGGCAGCCGGCACCGAGTCAGGGCAGGGTGCACAGGCAGGGAGTCAGGGCGCGCCAGAGTGGCGCCTGGGCCTTGCGCTGCCCGGTCTGACGGTGCCTGCCAGTGACGCCGTGCCACTGTGGTTGGCTACGGCCGCCGCGTTGGCCGTCCACGAGGTGCGAAAAGGTGGCCACCTGTATTTGTCAATGCACCGTTGTTCCTACCCGCTTCCCTGTTGCAGACTTCCAGGCGAGTTGAATGTCTACTGCTCTGCGAATTAAGTGTCTGCAGAAGCATGCCTTGAGGCGGTAGCCAGCACCTGCCGGGCATGCGTGCTTATATGCCTCCGCCTCTGCATCTTTCCGTGGTAGCAGTGCTCCTCGAGGCGTCCTGCACAGAGCTGCACGCCCATGGCCACCTCACAAACCTTGTGCATGCATGCGGAGCTGCCAGCTCCATGCATGCATGTGCGGACGCGCATTGTGGCCGCCCCACTGCCTGGCCAGCAGACTCACCAGTAATAATGGCCGGCCGGACGTGCCCACGAGTCATGGGACAGTACTCCGCCCGACCGCAAGCGCAGACAGGCTGGCGTCGGGATGCAGGCGGGCCACGCGGCGGCGGCCGCCGCGGAAGGCGTGCCCGTGCTCCACGCAGCGGCCTTCCTGCTGCTGCTCCTGCCGGGCGCATGGGTGGCGCTGGAGGAGGGCGCGCTCGCCGCGCTGCCGCCCTGGCGCCTGCTGCGGGTAACCCCACATCCCCCCATGTCGCCTGCCTCCCCGCAGCGCTGCCCGGCCGCCGCCCTGCGACGCAGGCGGGCGCGTGCAGCGCGCGGCGGCCGCGGCGCGGGCGGGCCTGAACGCGGCGGGCGTGCACGGGGAGCGCAGGTCGTGTGCGCGGGCGTGTGGCACAACTGCGTGCTGTGCGTGGGCTGCTGGGCCGCCGCGGCGGCGATGCCGGCCGCGCTCGCGCCCTTCTACTCGACCGGCGGCGGCGCGGCTGTCAGGCGCGCGCTCATCTCAGGGCCGACCAGCCCAATTTGCGCATGGCTGCGTCGCCCTCCCAAGCCCTGTGCTAGAGCACAGAGATTGGCTGCAAGATTAAGCGCTCAGGAGACAGTCTGGTGTCTCGAGGAGCGTGTTGAGCCTGGGGGCCCTCCTCCGCGCATGCTGCATGTGAGGCCTCAGAGAGCCTGTTGTGCAGGTTCAATGCATGTGCACATGCAACAATTGCTCTTCCTGTTAATTGTGCTTTGTGAGTCATGCAGTTCATTGCATGGCGGCCATGGCATAGCCAGAGTAAGCTCCGAATCTTCAGCTGTCCCTAGTGAGCATCCCAAGGGGTTTGCACATCTTGCTGAGCGCCATCCGTTGGTCCCTGTGCGCCACGCTTGCATGCATCAGCTCATGCAACCCTGGCGCCTTGACACCTGGCTGCTGCGCCGCTGAAACAGGCGCCTCCCGGCCGGCAGCCCGCTGGCGGGCCACCTGGCGCCCGGCGACGCCATCGTGGTCGTCAACGGCTGCCCCGTCGCCGGCGCCGCCGACTGGCGCGCATGTCTGGGCGCAGGGGCAGCCGCTGCCGGCGCCGGGCTGGCGTACTGCGTTCCCGACGCGGTGGTGCAGCCGGCGTTGCGCTGCGCCACGGCGGCCGCAGCCGCCGGCACGGATGGCTGCGCTGCTGACGAGCTGTGTTGGACACCAGCCGAAAGCGCGTGGCCCCGGCGTATCTTTCTGCTTAATTATGACAGCTGCATGTGCGACGATGATGTGCACACATGGTGCCGGAGTTCCTGTGACGGTGCAGTGTTTATGCCAGCACAGGACCCTGAGCCTGTCTGGCCTCCAGACTCTGCAAGCACACGCGGCGGGCGGGCGTGTCTTTGGAGTGCTGGCAGGACGCCAGTGAGCTGGGGCGCTGCCGGCGGCGCAGGCAGCGCGGCAGCAGAGGGCGCAGCCAACCAGCAGGCCCGCCGTCCCGGCGAAGCGCTTGCAAGCGAGCAGGGGTATTGCCTGCAGGCGCGAGGCAGCCCCGCACCAGTCCGCATGCATTTCCTATCGCATTGCTCTGCATGCGCCTGCCTCTTGTGTACCCGCGCCTGAGCAGCGCTGGCTGACTAACAGCGCCTGCCACATGTTGGCTCGACCGGCTTGCTGTGCAGCAGGAGTGGCCAGCAGCCCCCACCGAGCAGCCTGGAGCGGGGCGCCGCTGGCGCGCTGTCAGCAGAGCGCCTAACTGCGCCGATTGAGAAAGTGCGGGCATGTCATGGCGGGCACATGCGCAGGCGCTGAGCGCGGCGGTGCGGCCGCCCAGCCGCGCGGAGGAGTGCGGCAACGGCACGACGGGCCTGCGGCCGCGCCTGCCGGCCGGGGAGCAGCTGTGGCGGGTGTGCTACGCGCGCGCCGGCGGCCCTGCGGGCGGCCCCGCCGCTGCGCGCGCGCGCCAGCCCGCCCGCGGCGGCGGCACGGCCGCAAGGCCCGGGGCTGCGCAAGACTGCCGCGCGTCGCTCGTGTTTGCGGGCAGCGCGGCTGCGCTGGCCGCAGACGTCCAGGCGTGCGCCCGGGGCGCGGGCCATTGCTGCAGCGGGGCGCGCCGACGTACCGGCCTGTTTTGGCATGCTTCTGCGAGCACCCACATCCATGCTCCGTGCGCGGGGACTGCTGGCGTGCTGCTGCAGGGCAGGGCCCAGCAGCTCGCGGCGTCTCGCACAAGCATCGGCGTCCAGCCACCACATGACACCAGCCACTGCCCAGGAGCACAACATGGCGTCGGCCGCAGACGAAGGACGCCTGTCCTGCAGCATGTCTGTCTACGTCCTGCGGAGCGGCCAGCCATGCATCCTGCGGCTCATGCATCACATGTCTGACGAGCACGCGCACCCCTGCTCCCAGCTACTATTGTGAGTCTGCAGTCCCTGTTTTGAGCCACACCTGTTGATATGTCAGCGATGTGTCAGCGGCGATGCAGCTCCGTGCGTGAGAGCCAGGCACTGCATGCGTGGCAAGGGCAGGGTGCGAGGCCCCCCCGCTTGGCATGCATGCAGGTAGAGGACTATCTGCCGCGGCGCTGGGCAGCCCGTGCGTGGCTGGCGCCGCCCGGCGCGCCCGCGGCCGCTGCCCGCGCGCTGTCATACGCGTTTTCCGTTTCAGCGGCGGTCGCGCTGCTCAACGCGGCGCCCATCCTGTTCCTGGCGCGCCCCGCCAGCCGCGGCGGGTTTCTGGGGCGCACAGCACCCCCACTGGTGCACAGCGCGGCTAGCCCGATGCGTGCAGTCTTGCTGCACCATGGCTGGCGGCGCATACGCTGGCAGGTGAAAGGCGGACAGCCAAGGCGGTCCCGGCCAGTTAGACGCTTCTGAGTTGATTGCTTGGCGTGCGGGCGGCCCATGTACCGCTAGCGCAGACATGCATGCCCCCCGCACATCCGCTGTCGGCCATCATATGTCTATGTACCTTGATTGCGAGACCTGACTATCGCGTTGCGCAGGACGGCGATGCGGCGCTGGGGGCGCTGCTGTCGCTGCTGCAACCCCAGGGCCTTCCGCGCTCCGCTGATGCGGGCAGCGGCGCCGAAGGCAGTGGCAGCGGCGGGGGCGGCGGGCACGGGCCACACGCGGCCTTGCCATGGGGCGGCGCGCGCGGGCTTCAGGTGAGAGGCAGGGCTGTGAGGCGCACGCTCCAGGCAGTGCGCAGGTGGCTGCCACGGCTGGGCGCGGGCGCGCTCGGTCTTGTCCTGGCTGTGCAAGTGCTGCGGGTTGCCACACTCCGTCTTTAAAGCCTTGCAGTGCTGGTGAGGCTCTACATGCACACCCAGAGACGTTTGGAACCCTGCTGTGTGGATTCATGCGAGAAAGAAGCAGCATCATGCGCAATGCAGTGCCATGCATCCCCTGAGGCTGGCACTCCTCCTCGGCTCACAGCAGTGCTGTGAGTGGACTATGCCTTCATGCACAGCCAAATCAGTCACATTAGCCAACGTGTTGATGATCCGTTGGCCTCCACGGCAGCAGTGGGTGGAGTTCAATCAGGTTTCACACCCCTTGCAAACAATTGGACTTTCCAACAGCGTGACAAAATGCCCAAAATGCGCCCAAGCGCTGGACGCATGGCCTCAGGCTGCACGCCTTCAACTGCGTGATCGCTCACGTGCGCGAGCGCCCAGCAGCTGCGTCACCGCTCATGCGCGAGCGCGCTCAGCAGCAATGACACGCGCGGGAACGCGGACTTGAGCTCCGCCATCACGCCTTCCCGCTGCGCGGCGTCGAGCGCGGCGCCGGCCGCGTTGACGTTGCGCAGCAGCAGCGCCAGCGGGTCTTTGCCCACCGCCGGCGGCCAGGTGCGGTAGAAGTTCAGCGCGCGCACCTGCGCCATAATGTCGTTCGTTGCCGATACTTGACACTTGCACATGTTCTTATACGTACAGAAGTTCAGCATGCGCACCCTGACCCCGCAATGTCATTCTTTGCTGTTATTTTTAAAAAAAAGCATGTGTTCTTACACGTAATGTTAGCATTGGACAGCAGGACTGCCTCGGGCAGGGAGCCTGGTAGGACAGGGGGGAAGCTGACTGTGCATGCAGGGTTGGCTGGACTAACCCACCACATTCAGGCGCAGTCACAGGGCAGTCCTCAGGCTCGACCACGTGGCAAGTGGCCACAAATTTTTGCAGCGCCTCACGGCGGCTGCACACCATGACACCCGAGTTGCGCCTGACATTTAGCGGCGAGCGATCCGTGTCGCGCTGCAGGGACCCCAGGATAGTGTAAAGATAGGGTAGCGCATGCGCCCAAAAAAAGGCGGCGCACCGGGAAGAGGTCCAGCTTCTCCGCGGCCGCGGCGCCGATGCGCATGCCCGTGGTCAGGTGCGCGATGTGCACGGAGTATGCGTTGGCGAGCAACCTGCGCCCAACAAGGTCTGCCACTTCGACAAGGTCAATGTCCAGAGCGCAATGCAGGGTGACGCGGCCGCGCGGGCGCGCTGCTGGCACGCCTGCCTGGCTGTGTATGCCTGACACGCGAAAGCAGCCTTCCTACGACGCACGCGGGCCAGCGTGGCGCGCGGCAGTGCATGTCGGAGGGTGACAGCTGTGGAATCGTCGTCGCGGAGGCGCAAATCGCTTGACCGGCTGCAACTGTGATGCACCATGAAAAAGTGCAATACCATGCACGGCCTGTCCGTTGAAGGTACAGCAGCGCAGAGTGGGGGCCCCCAATGCATTCAGCACCCCCTCGCGAGCGCCCAGCACGGGCCCGCACCGCAGCGCGCCCTCGCGGCGCTCCTCCAGCGTGCCGGCCTCCACGGCCTGCGCCGCCAGCTCGTCCAGGTACCCGCAGTATGCCGCTGCGTTGGGCGTGGGCTCCTGTGCACGGCGGGCGGCGCACTCTAGGGTCAGGGCTGCTAGGCTTGAGGTCAGGTTGAGGCCAGCTGGCCCATGTACCCGCAGCCTGTCATGCTCACTGGCACGGGCTCCTCCAGCGCACGTCGGGTCGCATATATCAGGGTTTCTATGGTCAGGGCTGCCAGGGTTGAGGCCTGGCACGACCGCTGACAAAGGCATGCGCGCACCCGCGCAGGCAGCGCTGCCCGGCCCCAAGGGCCCTTGCCTTGGGCCTGCACGCGCTGCTGTGCACGCGGGCGGCAGCGCGCCCGCGTGGCGTCCCGGCGCCCGGCCGCGCGGCAGGTAAGCACTCCCAGGCGCCGGGGGCCGGGGCGCGATTAGGGTAGAGTTAGCAGACGCACCAGGTGGATGGGCCCGGACAGCGTGCTGGAGCGCGCCATGTTGTTCAGGTCGGCGGCGATCTCCAGCGAGCGCGCCAGCCCGGCCTCCTCGCCAAAGCGCTCCAGCGCTGCAAACACTCCCGCGCCAGTCTCGCTCTCGCCTGCGCGCGCGGCCGCTCCGCGCTCATATGCACAAACGAGCATTGCTTGTGCCTGCTGCACGCTGGAAGCGTATATTCGTATGCATTGTGACAACCACACATTGAGGTTTCTGGGATTGGCATCAGCCCTATCACGTCCGGGAAAACACAGTCAGCACCCACCGCCGCGGCGCCACCAGTGCACCAGTGTAGTTGGGCCAGGTGCGCCACGAACACAGAAACACGTGAGCCACAGCGAGCGCCGCGGCGGCCGGCGCGGCGGCGCGCCGTAGTGCTCGGTGCTGGCGACCGTGGTCGCGTCGGCGACCGCCGCCTCCAGGCTCAGATGCGCGGCCTGCATGTCAGCCAGCCACTGGATGTAGCGCTCCTCGCGAAAGCCCCAGCGCTCGAACGGCGGCAGCGGCGCCGCGCCCTCCGGCTGCGCGACTGCCAGCTCCCCGGCCGCCTGCGCGGCATTTTGTGATGCTGCTACAGGGTGGCCGAGCAGTACTTTGATGAAATATAGTGGCGTCACAGCAGTGCAGCTTCCTAGTCCGTGTGTGCGGGCCTGAGCCCTTGTGTGCGGGCCTGAGCGGCTATGCGCAATCTGCTTGGCGGAGCGCTGCCAGCCCACGCGGGTTTGCATCCCACTGCACGGTAGCCGTGAGGCAACGATACGCTGGGGGCGCGCTGCTGCCCAACGCCGTGTGACTGGCATGCGCGCTGCTGCCCAATACCCTGAGCCTTGATAACTCAGGGGCGCCGCGGACCTCAAGCTCTCCCAGGCGCCGCGCCAGCTGCGCGTGGAAGAGCTCCTCGTGCTGCGGCGTGCCGGCGCGGCGCGCCGGCTCTGCAGAACCGCCAGGCGCCGTGCCCGGCGTGAAGGATTTGACCTCCAAGCTCCCCAGGTCCTCGGGCTCCCCTGAGCCCCAACCGCGCACCTGCGACCCCGGGCGCCCCTGGCTTCCTCAGAAGACCGCCGCGCCGGGCTGCACCCCGTTGGGAGCGGACGCCGGAGCAGCGCAGCACGGCGCGGCCGGGCCGCAGGCGCGGCAGCCCGGGCGAGGCGGCGCGCCTGCACATAGTCTATGCGGCCCTGGGCGGCCTCCTGCGGCTGCACGGGCCGCACGTCGCGCCCTTCTACCACCTCCACTGCCCGCCGCACTGCCTGCGCGCATGCGCGGGCCATCGTGCGGACGCCCGCAGCGCGCGCTGCCCGAGCCCGGGGCCGGCAGGCTGCAGCACTGCAGGCCCGCACCTTGCTGTCCGCCCCCGCCGGCGCCGGCCTGGCCGCGCCCTTCCTGCCCGGCCGGGAGCTTCCGGCGCTGCCCGCGCCGCCTTGCGCGCCTTCGGCCCGCGCAGGCGGCGCCTGTTCCTTGCCAAACCCCTTCCGCGCGGCACGCACCAGTCCTGGCCTGTGCGGCGATGCAAGGGCTGCTTGGACCGGCGGGCGCAGAGTGCAGTGCTGCTGCAAACACGCCAATGGCAGGCCATGCATTGCAGTGTAAGTGGACTCCGTGAGGCTCTTGGACCTGCTGGCCGGCGTCTGTCGCCTGCACGTCCGTGCTGCTCGCTCAGCTGGGACACCAGGCGCAGCAGGCGGCCAGGCGCTTGCAGCGACCACCATCAGGGCGCGTTATTTTCGCTCCATATGAGAGTCCTTGTGCAGTGTACACTGCATAGGTGAGCGCTTGCTAGCGGTGAACCTGGTGTGCCTCTGTCTACACGACGAGTGGCATTGACGGGAGGCCAGGGGAATTTTTGGAGGAATGGGTGCACGTGCATCCGCATGGTTCTCATGAGGATGCGGTCTTGCATGGCCACCTGGGCTGTTTGCTCAACCTTGCGCTTGGATCAGCAGCCTGCACCTCGCTGTTTACAAAGGACAGGCTGCGCGCAGAACCTCATGTTGCACTGGGCCCCTCAGTCTCTTCAGGCAGGGACATGCTCTCGACACGTGCGCCCTGCACGGCTCCTGCCTACCGATATGCTTGGAAAATTGGGGCGTGCTGCCTGCCAGCAGGCTCCCCTCGCACACGCATACAGCCATCGTAAGCTAGCACGCACAGCATCACACTACATCCGGCGCAGGGGGGGGCAGGTCTGCCGCAGCATGCCCTGTGACAGGCATGCATGGGGGCAGATGGGGGAACAGGCGGGTTGTCACCCGCTACGCACAGCGTGGGCGCTACAAGGGGGGCTCATGCGGCAGTAGACCAGGGCCACCCTACAGACCCGCCTGATCTACAGTCACACACAGGGCCGCCTCTTGATCCTGTGGACATGGGGAAGGGCGTGCGCCGCCACGCCTGCAGCGCCGGGCCCGCGATGCGCGCAGGGGGCCTTGGTGAGGGTGGAGTGAGACAGCCAAGCCTGGAAACCCAGGCCCAGGCCCGCCGCAGGTGGAACAAGGAGCTCGAGCATGCGCCTTCTGACAGACCCCTCCTCTCTTTAGTATGCAGGGGGCGCCCCTCTTCCTCTCGCTGAACGTGCGCGTGCCAGACTATGCACCGTCACGCCCAGCCCCGCCTGGCCACTCGCGGCTGCCAGGCCAAGACATGCTTCCCATGGCCGCATGTAAGCGCCCGGGCGATATCCTGGCATAGTTGGTACCGTAGCGAGCGCGCACAAGCAGCCCCGGCAGCCTCAGACCGGTACAGGAGAGGCGGCGCCCTCGGTGGGCGGCGTGTAGGGCGGCGAGGGCGA
>JAABUV010008188.1_pt1 | contig 10669 bp, 17 predicted proteins | sample 5559971 | NCBI WGS metagenome assembly JAABUV01 (sample SAMN10711881, study PRJNA513362) | rock metagenome | isolation source: Antarctica rocks | place: Antarctica: Victoria Land, Knobhead nord | collected 2015-12-19
GCAGCGTGCGCCAGGCAAACGCATGACCACGTCAGCGCTGCCGGCCCATGCCGCCCACCCAGCAGAGGTGACGGGTTGGCCCTGTTTGCAGTCACCAGCAGCGCACTCCCATGAGCTCGGCCACCACATTTCAGGCCGCGCCCCGGGCGCCTGGCCAGCTGAGCGGCCGCACAGCGTACGCCGCTCAGCGGCGGCGGCCCGTCCGGCGGTTCGGCAGGGGCAGGGGTCAGCATCTCCGGGAGAGCGGCGCGATTTGAATATGGCCGGGGGGGGGGCGCGGGCCGCGCACCAGGCAGTTGGCCAGCTCCATGGCCGCGCCGCGCACGCCGGCCGGCAGCGGCGCCAGGCCGGCCGCGCCCGCGTCCAGGAACAGCAGCTCCTCCAGCCGGTCGTCCAGCACGGCCGCCTTGGCCGCCACGTACGCGCCCGCCAGCCGGCCCTCCACCTGTGTGCAGTGCCATGAGCTCAGGGTTACGGTTTTCAGGACGGCCGCCTTGGCCCACCACGTATGCCCCGCCAGCCGGCCCTCCACCTGCCGCCGCCGGGCGCCGCAGCGGTCAGCAGCCAGGCAGTGCCGGGGTAGGTTTAGGGTCAGGTCAGGTATGCAGCGCGCGGCAGGGTAGGGTGGGGACTGCGCACCTCCTGCAGGTCCGCGGCGCACTCCTCCGACATGGTGGCGCACTCCTGTGCAGCGCCGTCCGCCTCCAGCAGCGCGCCAAACCTGCCACGCTCGCCGCGGCGTCAGGCGCTGGCGGAGGGCTCGCACATGCTGCTGGCAGCCGCGGCGCCGTCACGCACAGGCTCAGTGCTGCCGCGTGCATCCCAGGGCATCACGCTGTCGCCGGGTGCTGCCGCAGCCCCTCGCCGCCGCCAGCTACCCGCGCTGTGCGAGGGCGTTGCTTGGCCTCTGTGTCGGGACAGGCGCCTGGGTCGGGTGAGGCGGCCGCGCTGTCACAGCTTGCACCTGTCCAACTGCAAGCACTGCGCCGCTGTCCTCGCGCGTCAGCACACAGTGCAGCCGGTCGGGCGCGGCAGGCCCGCGGGGCGACGCGTGCCCACGTCTGCCCGAAAGCAGCCTCAGCAGCTTCCCGCAGCGGGCTCTCGGCAGCCAGCCGCGCACTGTGCACTGTGCTCCCACTAGGAAGGAGCACTGTCTGGGGACAGCAGGCCGCGCAGATCCTGTGGCCTGTGTCGACCAAGACGCGTCACTGCACTGCATCACGGAGCTGCCGCGACGCCTCGCGGCAGGCGCGGCGCACCGCGTCAGCAGGCCCGGCAGGACGGCGCCGCGCACGTGCGCGCAGTTGGACAGCAGCACGAGCAGCTTGCGGTCGGGCGTGGCGCCGCCGGCGCCGCCGCCGCTCGCGACCGCGCGCAGCGCGCCGGCGCCGCCGCCGGCGCTGATGCCGTCGGCCAGCTGGTCGACCGCCGCGGCGAACAGCGTGAACGACTCGAACAGCGCCGCGCGCAGCGCGAGCGCAACGGGGCCTGCGCGCGCGCGCCGGCGCTGGCTTCTGGCACCCCGCGCGCTGCCGATGTGCACCACACCCAGCGCTTTCATTCAGTCACAACACCGCTAACGAAGAACTTGGGTTCACAGCCTCAAGCCCAGCACCCAGCTCAACTCAGACCTGTTGCACTCTTCCCGTTCCGCTTCTCAGGATGCTGACCCTGTGCCCCTGGGTTTATCCGTCAACACCACAGTCGCCGGGGCGCGCCCGTGATGTCGATCGGCGCGCCGCCGGGCGCGTCCGAGCGCGCGGCCTCGGCCGCCAGCGCCTCCACCAGCTCCAGGCCGCCCGCCAGCGCGCTCCGCAGCCGCGCGGGCGCGCCGCTCATTGGGTTGCCTGTCGGGGGCAGGGTCAGGGTCAGGTCCAGGGTCTCAGTCGGCATTGGCTTGACGCCGGGCCAACCCCCAGCTTGATACTCTGCTCGTGGCCTGTCCTATTGCGCGCAGGACCGCCTTTCAGGGGCAGGGCCAAGTTGTGTAGGAGCGCAGCGCCACCTCACTCGTTCAGCAGGAGAGCGCAGGCCCATGCCCACGGATGGTGCATCAGCGAAGCAGCCTGCCTGAAGGCCTGAGCCGGCTGGCAGGCCGGCCAGCGAGCATGCCGCAGAGCATGCCCAGCCAACATGCTGAGGTGTGCGGCTGCAGCTCGGTCTGTCTTCGCGCGGCATGCGCGCATGTCATTTCTTTTCTGGCCCGCAGGCGCGGCGCGGCGCGGCGCGGGCGCGCGCCCGCTTTGAGCGAGGCCGGCAGGACGACCCAGTCCTCCTCGTCGCCGAGCGCGGACACCAGGCGCGTGCGCTCGTCCGCCAGCTGCTGCACCGCCAGCGCGGCCGCCGCCTCCAGCACCTGCGCTACCCTAACCTGTCAGGGTCGGCGCGGGCCGGTGGCTGGGCTGTGGGCGGCCATTGGTCCCGTGTGTGGCTCGTGGTCGGCCAGGGTTACGTCAAGTAGACTGCCGGCATAGGTTGCGGCTCTGTATCGTGCTCGCCACACGCGCATAACGGCATTCTGCGCATGCGCATGAGGTACACATTCACGGAGCGCGCCCTCATGCACCGCTGAAAGGCAATCAGCTCGCTCGCCCAGAAGCCTGGCTCAGCCTGGGAAGGCAGCTCTGCCTTGCCGCAGCGCGCCTTGCGCAGGGCAGCAGTCGTGGCCGGCGGCCCGGCCGCGGAGCGCAGTGCGAGCAGGCCTGACGTGGCGCGCCGCACGGCGCCCAACAGCGCGGCGCGGCCGCCACCCGCGCTCGCAATCTCGTGCAGCGCCTCCACCACGCTCGCGCTGCGCGGGCGTACCCTATAGGGTTGAGATTTGCATCCTTGAATCCTAGGTGTCATAGTTGGGGTACACTGCAGCACCTCCACGCGCTTGCGCAGCAGTAGGGGTGCACGAGCGCGAGCTGGCGGCCTGTAACAACGTGTCTGGCGCTAACACACTCATAAAATATGCCAGCACAGTGTGTCGTGCAGCGTTCTCCACCACGCTCGCGCCGGAAGGATTGCCAAGAAACCTCCCTCACAATTGACCATCACTGTCGGGCTCCAGTCCAGTGGCTCAACATGCTGGCAAGCAGCCCCTCGCACTGCATGGTTTAGGCGCGCGCCAACGACGTACACAATCATAAAAGCAATCTTGCGCACAGGCGGCCTCCGCGTGCACGCAAACCTCAGTGTGCGCCGGTCAACGCACGCAGCGCGCTGCTGCCCGCTTCGCCACACGGGGAGGCGCGGGCGCCGGCGCCGCGCCGCAGCACAGCCGGGGCCCACCTGTACTGCTCCAGGATGATGTCGACGAGCTGCCCAGCGTCGTCAGCGCCCGCCTCGATGACCTCGCGCGCGTACGCAGAGATGTCCATCAGCATGGCCAGCTTATCCTGCGCGCCAGGACCCAGCCTGAGCGCTACAGCCTCTTGCGAGCGTGGCCTGCATTGCCCCAGCAAGCCCAAACACCTTCGAAGTTAACCAGCAGCACTTGTGGCACTTCGATCGTCGTCACGGGCCGCCGCAGCCAGTCCAAGGCATCCGAGGCACAGAGTCCTGGCGCTGCACGCCGGCCGAGTGATAGGGTGCGGGGCTGGGGCGGGCGGCGGGCGCGGGCGCGCACGTGCAGCACGTGCCAGAGGTCGGGCAGGTGGCGCATGACGATGCCGGTCAGCTTGGACACGTAGCCCTCCCACAGCACCTCCATGTTCTTGCCCGGCGCGGCCGCGGGCGGCGGCATGCTGCTCGCCGCCGGCTTCATCGCCAGGCTTGCCGCCGTGCCCTGCGGCGCGGCGGGCACGGTCGCGCCCGCGCCGCCGCTGCTGGGCCCGTTGCGGGCGCGGGCGGGCGTGCAACGCGCGCGGGACGGCCCCGTGCGCAGCGCCCCGCGGCCCAGTCTGTGCCGCCGCGGTGCGCGGCCAGGCCGGCAAGTTGTGCTTAAGGCTTGCACGGCGGCGCGAAGGCTTGCAACGGGGCGCCGTCCTTCCCGGAGGCCTGCCATGCCGCCGGCGCGGCCGCTAGCGGCTCGGGCAGCGGCCGGCCCTGGCCGGGCGGAGCCGGGCGCGCGCCAGGCGGGCGCCTGCGGCCCCGCCCGCCCAGATCCGGGCGGCTGCGGATTGCTTGGCCGGGCCGGGGTGCCGGTCGGGTTTGCGCACCAGGTCCGCCGCCAGCGAGGGCGCGGGCGGGAAGGCGGCCGCCATGTCCTCCAGGCGCTGCAGCGCGGCCACGTGCTCCTCGGCCGCCGCGTCCATCAGCGCGTGCAGGTTCTGGTCCTGCGCGCGCGCCGGGGCGCTGTCGCGCTGCCTCTCACACCACCACTCGCACGCGCGGGCACCCCCACAGAGCTTCTATGCCTGGCTGTCTTGCGGCAGGAGACTGGCGGATCGGCAGACACAGAGTCGCGCCTGGCCCAGGCGTGCGCGCAAACTGCCCTGACCCTACTCCTTCGCCCAAAACCTGGCCCAGGCATGCGCGCACACCGCAGCTGAGCATATTTGTGACAGCGTGGCTGCAGCGGGGGCGCGCGCGCGCGCGCGCGGCGCGCCTGCGCGTCCAGGTAGAGGCCGAGCGGGTCGGCGTCGGCGACGCAGCGCGCGCCGTCGGCCTGCAGCGTCAGCAGGTGCTTCACCGCCTCAATCGCCTCGCTCGGGCTGGTGGCCGCGTCGCGCAGCGCGCCCGACAGCCGCGCCGCCATCTCGTCCACCACCTGCGCGCGCGCGCAGCCGGCCCGTTATGGTCCCAGAGCGGCCAGCCGCGAAGCAGCCTGGCAGGGCGACACCGCTATGCAAATAGAGGCGCGCGTCGCGCCAACACCCAGCGCAACAGGCTCGGGCGCTGCCGCGCCTTTTCCACCTCCAGGAACAGGTTGTGCCACACGCCCTCCTTGGTCTGCGCTGCCACATCCGCCATCAGAGCGCGCGCCTTGCGGTACTCGCTGATGACCTGCGCGCGCGCGCGCAGAACGCTGGGTGCGTGCCGTTGTCTGCTGGCATGGTCATCAGGTGCAGGTTGTCCCGTTTGTTTCCAAGCGCTGCTGCAACTCCCGCTGCTGCTGGTACCCAGGGACGCACCCATCGTTCAGCGGCCTGCTGCCAACCTGCGCTCCGGGACACGCCCCGCACTGCCCGACCACGCCACCAGCGTCTCCACCCTGACCCGCCTTTCCTGCTGCAGGACTTCCTCACTGGGAGCGCGCATACACCTGCGCCTAGGGTTAGGGTGGGGCCGGCCACCTGCTCGTACAGGCCGCCCTCGGTGGCCTGGCGGATGCGCGTGGGCAGCCGGAACAGGTTCTCGTAGCGCTTGAGCAGCGCGAGCACGCCGCGGATGCGGTCGCTGGCGGACGCGCGCTCCAGCAGCGCGCCAAACGTGTGCCGCGCCTCCTTCTGCACCTGCGCCGCGGCGGGGAGTACCCCGTGGTCGTGCCGCAAGCGCTGCTTCGCTGCTAGCCGCATTGGGCCGCCTTACCCTACCCCAAGCCTCGCGCGCGGCTGGCCGCCATTGTGCGCGCTGCTTGACCCGCACCCAGCGTAGCTCCAGCCTCATGGCGTGCGGCAGCGCGTGGCGCACCGGCGCGGTGCGCGGCGGTGCTGTGCGGCGCACGTCTGCGCAGGCTGCAAACTGCCGAGGGGGGCGTGCCAGACAGCCTGCAGTCCTAGAGCTCCAGGGCAAGCGCTGGCGCGCGCCAGGCTGGCACAGTGCCGCAGGGCCCGCAGGACCTCAATGGCACCTCAACCGACGATGATCCCAATGGGGGCCATGTCAGATGGGTAGGGTCAGGGCGGGGCTCCGGCACCTCGTGGATGATGGCGACCATGTCGGACGTGGACACCGCGCCGCTGCCGCGCTGCAGGCCGCGCTCCGACTGCTGCAGGCGCACGTGGATGTCGTCGATCGTGCTGCGCGCCGCGCGCGCGCCACGCGCTTGGCCATCGTGCTCGCGACCCTTGTGTGCTGTGCATGTTGGTGAGAGGCAGCAGTCAATGGAGCCCGAGCACGTCTGGTACTGCTCAGGGAGAAGCTCTTCAGCAGAGCGCCATCTGTGGGCAGGCTCCTAGCTGCTGTGCTCGAGCTGCAGCAAGGCCGTCGCAGACTGCAGCATGTAGGCAATGAGCCGCGCATGACCTGCCGGCAGTGTGCCAACCAGAAGCCAGGAAAAGCCCAGGTGCTTGAGGAGGGGCCTGAGGAGGGCACAGAATACAGGTGCAGCTATGCAGGGCCGATGTGCATCTTAGGCATGGCCGGCAGACCCATAATAGGGTTTGGGTGTAGGGTAGGGTAGGGTTAAGGCCGCGCGCGGGCGCGCACGTCTTGCAGCTGATGAAGCGGTCAAAGTTCTCCTTGACCAGCGCCTTGAGCTGGCCCGTGCGCTCACTGAGCTCCAGGCGCAGGTTGCTCACGCCCGCGCGCAGCTCGACCAGGCTGGTGTCCTGCGCAGCGCCGGGGCGGGTCGCGCCGCGCGCGGAGGGGCGGAGCAGGGGTCGCGACAGCAGGTTGCTGTCGCGGAGGGTGTGGGCCTGAGTGACGATGTAGTCTCAGCAAGGGCTGACAGAGTGCGCAGCGCTGCCTGCTCTGTAGTTCAGCGACACAGACTCTGCACAGCCGCTTCGCTCGCAGGCGTATGCGCCAGGGCTGCGAGGCAGGCACCAGGGCAGCGGTTGAGAGCCGCACCCCGTGCACCAGGCCCAGGTAGACGTCCGGGTCGAACGCCTCGCTGGCCGGCTGGACCTTGGCGCGCAGCTGCGCCATGCTGCTGCCGGCGTAGAGCGCGCCGCGCCGCGACGCCCCCGGCACTAGCGTCTCCATGGCGCCCGCGCCGCCGCGGTCCTTGCGCATCGCCACGATGTCATCCAGGCCCTGCGCACTGTCCCTGATCCTTGAGCCGTGCTCTGCCCTGCTGCGCCGCGCGGAACGGCACCCCATGCTGCAAGCGCGGCCCTGCGCCCAGCAGCGCATCGCCGCACATGCGCTGCGCGTCCCGCTTTCCGGACCTGAAGAGGACCAGACAGCAGCGACCTGTGCAGCGCCGTGAAGCATTGGAGTCCAAGCCCGCGCTGCCGCCCACGCATGCTCTTGCCTCAGCGCTGGCGTGGACGACGTCACGACATGGCAGCTGCGGCCGCCACCCTGGACGCCTGGACATGCATCGAGCTTTATTCCTACCCGTCCGTGGCCCATGCAGAGCCGCGCCTGTGCTTCCTCCATGCTGCGGCGCTTCGGGTTGGGCTGCGCGGCGGACTGGCGGAACAGGTTGCGCCGGAGCGCCGCGCTGTCCATGCCCGTCTGCGCGCGCGCAGGCGCGCGGAAGGGTCAGGAGTGCTGGCAGCCAGAGCCGGGACTCGAATGCCCGCGCGCTGGAGAGCGCGCGCGGCGACAGGAGGACACGCTCTGAGCCCTGGCGCCCGGGGCGCTCAGGAGCTGGCTGTGCGGCGCTGGCTGGCTCCCACATGCTGCCACCCAGAGCTCAGGCGAGCCTGAAGGAGCAGCTGCCCCGATGTGAGGCTATGGAGGTTGCTCTGACCCTAAGCCATGCGCGCAAGGAGCGCAGGCCCGCCGCACCCAAGCACCCAAGCACCCATGCGCCACAGGAAGCTGCAGGAGCGTCTTCGCGCAGGGCCGCGTGCATCAGCACACATGTGACACCGCTCGCGCGGACGGCCGCGACAGGAGGGCGCACCACCATGCTGGCGCGCGCGATGGAGCGCATGCGCCCGACCGCCGGCTGCTTGGCCTCGTTCCGCACCTGCCGCGGCGGTGCGAGCGTCAGGCATGCGTCAGGAGCGGGGACGCACGCGCGTCGGCACTCACATGCTAACTGAAGTGTGGCACAGGTCCGGGACCGGCGCTTTGAACCGCACGTTGTCTCACCAGCGGCCCCCTCCATGATTATGTACCCATGTGCAGCGCATGGCATGCTGCATGCTGCTTTACGCCAGCGCACGCTCTCGAGCGGTCCGCGCCCTTGCGGCAGCTGCCTACACAGCTCGACCTCCGCGGCCACCATCTCAGGCCCTGCTCTTGGAAGGGCGTGCAAACAGGTTCACACTTGTGAACATAATAATAATCATTCAGCATGTTCACACTTGGCGCACGCCGTCTGGCTAGGGTAAGGGTTTGTCCTGCTCACCAGCGCCAGGCCGCGCGGGTCGACGCGGCCGAGCCCGAGCGGGTCAGCGCTCTCAGCCTCCATGGCGGCCGCCTGCATCGCCAGCCGCGCGCCGACCTCCAGGCTCTCCGTGGACGGCACGGCGGCGCGCGCGATGTTGACTGCGATGCGCTCCAGCTCCGCCACGTCCACCTCCTCCCAGGCCTGTGGCCCGTCGAAGAAGGCCTCCGCGCGGCTGGCCTCCTGCGCGGCGTCCAGTTATTGGTCTAGTTATACTTCAGGACTGCTGCACTATCTTGTGTGCACTGGCTGCAGAGTTCCAAGCTTATGTGTTGCCAAGTGTATGCGTTGAAGGCGTCGGAAAAGCGGATGCACCGCACCTTATCGTGACACACACAGCAGCAGACACGCAAGCGTACCAACAGCAAGCACCCGAAAAGAGCGTGGTGCTCACTGACTTCGAAGCGTTTAAAGGCCACGTCAGTGCAATTTTGCGGCGCAGCGCGCACAGACAGTCAGTGTCTTGAAACAGAGAACAAAGGCTGCCTGGGTGCTCACAGTCGCCATGGCCTGCAAAGCTTTTGAACATGAACTGACATGCCCGCTCTTCACTTCAAGAGCATTTTGTAACCGCACTGCGTCTGGCCAGCACCAAGCCCCCGCATCGTGTCCAGGCCCACACCTGCCCAGACGTCTGCTCTGATGCCACATCCTCCTCCAGCTCCTCGTCGACATAGGCGTCCGGGTCATTGGCTCCCTCCTCCTCCTGCACCTGGGGCACAGCACGCGGCCGCGGCAGGGCAGAGCGGTCCAACGTGTTCCGCATTGGTGCGCAGGCGCCCTGCTCGGCCTCATACGGCGCTGGTCTGTGGTCCGACGTTGGGCTGTGCTGGCCTCAAGCGCGGCACCTGCATTGCCTCACACCTTCTTGCCGGCACTGTGCACACCTGACTCAGCTGCTTCAATCTGTTTTGTTGCCTCACCCTGTTTTTGGTATCTCTACCAGGTTGCATCAGGCTTCTAAGCCCTTGAAAGTTACAAGTTACACCCATGCGGCTCACACAGCGCATGTTTGTGGGCACTCTGTAAGACCTTGCCAGGATGCCTGCCCATAAGTAGCGGCCCGCTCCACACCTTGACATCTACCTACAACAGACTGGGGAGCAGCTGTCTACATGCGTGCTACGAGCACATCAGTGTGCGGACTATAGACAACGTGGCCTGCGGCACTGCAGCTCAGCGCCCCCCAAGCGGCGTGCCCATGCAGACGCACGTGCAGCCCCACGAGCACCTTCACAGCAGCCGTTCAATTCTTGCTCGTGCAATGCTCGTGTGTGCTTATGCATGCGACATGTAATCATCGGCCCCATGCGGCCTGCCTGACCCTGCGGCATACAAAGTATCTCTTCTAACGCAAGCTCTCATCAACAGGCTCCCTAGCCAGCAAGCCCCGCGCCCTGGCCACTGCCTGCAGCACACCCAAGCACGCATGCAGCCGCGCATGCCCCATAACGGGCCCCGCGCGTTTCAGCCGCGCGGGCCAGCCAGACCCTCGCGGCGCGCGTCGAGGTCCTGCGCAAGCGAGGCAAGCTGCGCGCGCTCGCGCTCCTTAGCTGCCCTGTGACGCGCCTTGGCTGCTGATGCGGCTGCAGCCTACCGGGTGCGAGCTCCCCAGTGCCGCGCGCAAGGTTGACGGTCTCCTCTCGCGCAAAGCCCTGCAACAGCGGTGGTGCGCAATGAATGTTGCAGGCGCTGGCAGCAAAGATTAGCTCAGGTGCAGGAAGCGCGGCACAGCATGTGCAGGTGAGCGTGGTGAGTGTGGAGTATGCAGCCGGCCCTGGTTTGCAGAGATCGCAGTATCTCTGGGCTGCGCACCTCTGTAGCGGCGCGCGCGCACATCCTACGCAGCCTTGTGGCAGTCCTCTGCGCCGTTCGCAGCACAGCGCGCCTCGTCCGCGGCGCCGGTCGCCGCCGCGGCGTCAGCGCGCGGGGCGGCGCCCTCAGCTGCCCGCCCCGCGGCCGCCAGCTTGTCTTCCAGGTGGGCGCGCAGCGCGCGCTCGACCTGGGTCCCCCAGGCCCTCCTTGCCATTGCTAGGATGGACCTCAATGCCCTCCACATGATGCTTGGGTGATGCTCGAGCCTTTATGGGCCCGGCTGATTGGGAGCTGAGACCGGTGCGGCAGAGCGTGCGGCCTAGGTCCTGCACAGAGGCTCGGCGCGGCGGGCTGCCTCGCCTTCGCATGTAACAGTTGGGTCCGAGGAGAAGTGGAGCAGGTCCAAGGCGGATGTCCAAGGTAGGGTTCAAGGTCAAGAGCTAGGTCCGAGACTGTGTAATCAGGGTTCCGCGCTCCGCGCACTGCTGGGCCCAGCTCCAGGCGCTGCGCGCGCTGCGCGGCAGCCGCCGCGTCCGGGCCGGCCGCGCGCAGCTGCGGGGTGGCGTCAGCAGGGTTCCAGCGCACCGCGAGGTCCTGCTCCAGGCGCTGCGCGCCCTGCGCGGCCGCGGCCGCGTCCAGGCCGGCCTTGCGCAGCTGCAGCTGCGCGGTCGCCAGCTGCGCGCGCGCGGCCTCCGCGGC
>JAABUV010008191.1_pt1 | contig 10667 bp, 10 predicted proteins | sample 5559971 | NCBI WGS metagenome assembly JAABUV01 (sample SAMN10711881, study PRJNA513362) | rock metagenome | isolation source: Antarctica rocks | place: Antarctica: Victoria Land, Knobhead nord | collected 2015-12-19
ATGATTACCCTGATTCGATCTGCTTGGCGACTCTCAAGCCGGATGCTAGATCTTTTGTGAATACAGCGGAACTGAGGCCGTATTCGGTGTCGTTGGCTAATTCGATGGCTTCTTCTTCGCTCTCGACCACCATCAAGGAGACGGTGGGGCCGAAGGATTCTTCGTAGAAGAGGTCCATGTCTTTTGTAATGCCTTGGACGACAATAGGACGCATTCTCGTTTCGGAGTCTTCCGTGGCGTTGACGTCTCCAGCGACGATCTTGGCGCCTTTCGAAATTGCTTGATTTACGAGCTTCTTATTCTTGTGCACGCCGGTGGAGGCAACCAGGATAGGTGCTGGGGCGGGGGAGTAGTAGAGCTCTTCGATGGCGGATTTGAGGGCTTTGGAGAAGGGTGCAGCGATGGAGGAGTGGACGATTATGCGTTCTGTGGACATGCAGACTTGGCCGCTCTGAATGGATAGGGTTGAGGTTTAGGATCATGTGAGAATTATGGAGACGGCGGGTACATGTGTACTTACGTGGACAAAAGCGCCCCTAGCACACCCAGTTGCTGCCCTTTCTAGATCAGCATCCTCGAGAACAATCGCGCTTGCTTTCCCTCCGAGCTCCATCAAAACCGGCTTTAGATTTTTGCCTGCCGTTGCGGCGATAATGCTGCCGACAGCTGTGCTACCTGTGTAATTAATTTTCCTCACTGCTGGATGTTCAATCATTGCGGTGACGACTTCAGCAGCATCTTGAGCCCGGACTGAAAGTACGTTGAGACAACCGTCTGGGAGGCCAGCCTGCTTGAAAATGTCGCCAATGGCCCAGAAGCAGCGGGGAGCGAGCTCGGGACCTTTCAGAACGGTAGTATTGCCGCCTGCAAGAGCGTAGGCTACGGCTCGAAAGCCAAGAATATATGGCGCGTTCCTAACCATATCCATTAGGGAGTCGTAACCCTTAGCTTTAAGACTAATCATACCATGGTGCTATTCCAAGCACGACACCATAAGGCTCCTTCAAAACCAAAGCACTCTTACCCTCCTCGGCGACGGCAGGCATATAAGAGGTTGCAGTCACGATTCTTCCAGCCACGTCCCGTAGCAGTTCAGCGCTGTTCGGCACATTAAAGCCGGTAGCATAAGCCTTGACAGCGCCAGTCTCATCAGTCATGTATCTTCCAAGTTCTTCCGCACGGCTGTCGACGATATTAGCGGCTTTTAGAAGAATGTCTCTCCGCTTGGATGGTTTGGTTTTGGACCATGCTGGAAAGGCAGCTTTGGCCGCTTCGACGGCGCTGATGGCATCCTTTTTGGAGGCAGACGAGCTTTCCCAGATTACCTTGCCCGTGGCTGGGTTAACGACGTCGAAGGTGTGCTCTGTCTCGACTTCTTTTCCGTTGACTTGGATAGGAACGGTGTGATTGGAGGAGCCATTGACGCCATTAGAGGCCATTTCAGTCTCGTTGTTTGACATATTGGAAGGCTTGGTAGCTCAAAATCACGGACACCTTTCTAAAATACTCAGTTTAGATACTTTATGGACTCAATGAAAGGCCGAGAGGCGATGGAAATAAAAACAAGTTAGAAAAGAAGCGACGCTGATCCAATGTTCAATTAAAAGCAGCCAATAATGAATTTATAATAATACTTGAGTAACAAGTTTGAGAATCGTATTCCTCCTACCTTAACCTGTATGACAAAACCATCCATAAGCGAATGCTTTTTGCGTCACCAGCGTGTTCAGCAGCAGTTCGCCTTCAGCTCTTTGAGGATGAACCCTTCTGGAGAACCAAGATCCTTGAGGTCAGCAGTTTTAAATAGGGAAGCCCGTGGGAGGGGTAGGGGAGCGGCCCGCTACTATGCAAAATCCATCCAGATTCCCCTCATCCAACAATACGAACGATAACCCATGGATAGAAGCCCCCCATTGACGGGCCAACTCACCCATGAACAAAGTGCTAACTCAGGCCTTCATCCATCTACAGAGCGCTCTCATTCTTCATCGGATCAATGGCATACAAACCATGCGGCAATTTCTCATTACAGTCCTCCCTGCAGCGGGCTGGACATTGCATTAGCAAAAAGCCTCTTGACAAGGATTATTTGTACGAGAGCGTAAGCCAGCTATACCTGAAAAAGCCCGGCAACGCTTAAGCAATGTCCAGCCCGCTGCAGGAAGGACCTGCTCGTACAGTACATATCACCAGCCAGCCACACAAAGTAGCTGAACATCCTACTCGATCGTCTTCCTGCTCCACGTACATTCTTTATCAGAAAGTGATTTAGAAACATCAAAACCAACGATAAATCAATCAAATATAATTAAAATATGAAAGAACAGAAGAAAGAGCTCATGTTTCAGGGAGCTTTTCCAGCGAAAAAAGAGATCATACGATTAGCATGATTCAAGAATATATATTATCGTTTTTGATCCGTGGAATATGCGCAGCCGCACTGGATCATGTGCATACAAACTGTGGAACTCTGGAACTCTGTTGTCAATGATGAAGCGAGAGACCAAATGGCTGGTAAACTGCCTATTCAAGGTATCAGATACCGCTCACATTCAGAATCATATTGCATTAACCCTTAAATCTCCAATCCACTATACGAGAAACCCCCCTACATCTCCAATCCAGATTACACCCCCCGGCTCAAAGAATTATCTCTAAAACACCAACGCAGCAACCATTCCCAGCCCGGCCAACATACCTCCTGCAAGAGTCTTCGTCCCCGCACCTGTCGCCGCCGGTGTGCTTGCTTTCGCAGACGTTGACCCAGCGGTCGCGCTCGTAGAGAGTGTAGCGGGCACGGTCATGGAACCGGTCGGTTGGACGATGCTCGAGTTGGGGAGGATTCCAGTGCTGACTGGGACGGGAGGCTGCGACTGGGGCGTGACTGTTGACACGAGGATGGAGGTGGTTTTGGTGGAGTTGGCGCTGTTGATGGGAGCAATCGAGGGGATGATTGTCGGGAGTTTAATAGTAGAGACAACAGAAGTCGTGTTGGCAGAGCTGGAGGCGGATGCAGATGTTGTTACTGCGGCGGCGGACGTAGATACTGCGGCGGCGGATGTGGATACTACGGAGGCGGATTTCGATACTGCGGAGCTTGAACCTGTAGCAGAGGTGCTGCCAGGGGCTTGGATCTGGCCGTCGCTAATCTGGGAGACGGTAGCGCCCTTCGAGGTTACTGAGCCGATGGGGTTGGAGATGCCGAACTGGGTCGAGTATTGGTATTGTCCGGTACCGCTGACGATGATCTGCAGACCGTAGTGGGTAGTATCAGGCGTGAGGCTCGAGGACGGGGTCCAGACGAACTTCCCAGAATTGGGGAGATTGTCGGCCAAGCAGCCGATGGGGACAACGTTGGTGGACGGGCCGCGGAGAAGGACGACGGAGACGCTGCCGGCGGTAGTGGGCTACGCGGATGGGGATTAGTAGGTATATAACATTGGAGCATAAGGTAGTGGCGACAATATCGGAAGGAATACTACTCACGTTCCAGGTGATTGTGAATGGGGTACCGGCTGGGACGATTTGACCGAGGCCGGGCGCGGCGATGGGGTTCCCGCTTGGGGTGTCACCGACTGGTGCTTGAGAGCATCCAGAGGCTGCGGAGGCAATGCCAGCAAAGGCGACGAGACTTGCGACGGCGAAACGCATGTTTGATGGATTGAGCGGTTGGGGTAAGGGGAGTATCTGTATTATGCTACTGGATTTAAAGCGATCGACAAAGTGACTGGAATTTAAAAAGAGAATGATGTGTCTGATCGAATAATGGTAGTTCTAATGGAATTGCTAAAGAGCGACTGGAGTTAAGGTAAGAAAGCAATTAGGTACGAAGGAGCGTGTGGGAAGTGGGGGAAGGAAAGGAATGGTCAAGGTGGGCAGCGGTTGAAGTCATTCACATTTCTGCGCCCCTCTTCCAGCTCCGACTTAGGTACAAGCATCGAGGGCGTTCTCACGATGTTCTGATTGGCAGAAACAAATGAAGCAATTTCCAAGTAAAGTATTCAGGGGCTTGCTGCAACGTCGGAAGCTGAGCCGTCAAGAAACTAAGGTAGGGCTAGGCCGAATGAAGGCTCGGTAAGCGGCGCGTATAGGGGGAGCCCTAACCCTAACGCTACTTCTCGCTGTTGTTCCTTAGCGAAGTAATCTGGTAGGCTATAGTCGAGAATGCATGGTATATTAAATCATTACGATTCCATCACTATTTATTTCGTAACAGCGGAATTATTGCAAAACGTTATTAATAATACACGTAAAATTCAATTGAACGGTACAAGTATCGTAAACTATCATGACGTTATAGACAGCCGTACGAAGTAGGTATCTCACTGTAAATTTCTTAATTTACGGTAGATTTACGTCGAAATAAGATTTCGAAACAGTCATAAACGATTTAGTGCTTGTAGTTCTTCGCATTCTCATCTTGACCACCTACTTCTTATGCGGACTTTCACCACTACTTATGATACTGCGTATTCCGTATTCTGTGTGTGTGTGAACCTTACTTACTTGTTGATAACGTTGTCGTGAGGCGAAGCCTTGCATCTTAGAGACTCATGGAACAGTATTGATCTGGCCGCACCTTCAGGGTCCATGGGGATGTTGGCTACTACTGATAGGAGTTTCCCTAGCAGAGCTCAGCCGCACCTTCAGGATCCACGGAGATATTGACTACTACTTATAGGGGTTTCCCGAGCAGAGCTATTGGTCCGCACCTTGAGGGTTCACGAAGATATTGACTATCATTTATAGAGGTTTCCCGAGCGAAGTTTTCTTCTTCTTCACCTTTTTATCTCTACTTACTCATGTTTTACTAGATCTTTATCTCTTTACTTTTTACCTATTTATTCATCTATCTATCTATCTATCTGTATCTAGTCTATCTTCTAGATCTATCTATCTACTAGAGCGATCGTTGCATGTGTTCATGCTCACTCTGTTGCTTCTACGAAGCTCTCTATATCGCATCTGTTTCTCTATTTCTCGACAACGTCTTTATCTATCGACTGAATAGACTGAGAAATACAACTCTTATAGTCAACTGCATTAATCATTCAATGATCATGAGTAGTAGCAGAGTAGCACAGTAGCAGAAATTACTAGACGCGTAACTCTTGTTAGATTCGAATTACACGAAAGTTCTTAATTTACTGTCTTTCTACAGTAAGATATGAAATGAACGTATAAAGCTAAATTAATCGTATTTCTTTGAAAAATTCAAGTCTACGTAATATTCAGTAACATATATTAATTCTAACTGTGTAAATTGATGATGTCTATTGAAATTAAAACGTCAATATAAATAATCGTAAAAAAAATTGACGTTTGAAAGTGATTACACGTTCCGAAATTCGATACGTCAGGACTTAGTAAAGGGTGCATGCTCTTGAAGCTAATCTTGAACGTTCGCTATTCGTTTACTAGTAAATCATCGAATATTTACGATAATAAGCACCCATGTCTACACGCTAAGGTTTGCTTCAGGCCGTGTCTCTCGTCGAAACAACTAGAACTAAGGTACCTTACTGTGGTATGTTGAATAAATCAACTCATCATGATAATTACAAGATAGGGGTCCTCGAGTAATTAGAGATTGGGCGTCGTCAAATCGCTCACCGCGAGATGTTCCTTTCCGGCATGTCATACCTGAACCTCGTATCCTTGACCGCTATGTATTCGTCGTTCCAAATACTGAATCGAAAAACCTCGCGTATAACCTTACTCATACGACATATCTGTCTGTACCAGGTGATTGGTCTTGCAATTGAATCGCATCGCAAGAGTACGCTGTCCCACATGCGGTGGTGTCGGAGCTTTTTAGACGTCGATATATATAGACTACATAGAGTTGCTTTAGATCACAGAGAAATGGAATATAGATCGCTTGGGTATTCGCTGGAACGACTGAAGGGGTATCGCAAGTATACATCTGCTTCGTGGCCGACAAAGATAAAAGAAGATATGCCCGCTAAATGCCAAACCCTGTTGTCCTATATAGCGAAAGCCCCAACACCAGGACCTCCGCATATGCTCATCAAATCGTAACTATGCTGGCCATAGAATAGGATATCTTGCTTAACGATCGTGGTAGTACGGTAGTTTGTAGGCCTTGAATTAGCACGTTGTTGCCGCCTGAGAATCCGGCTGATCCAGAGATCTAGCCGCCTGTGGCACCGCACTGTCCTGGGTACTGACGGTTCGTCAATGGCTGGGGGAAGATTCCGTTCTGCAGAAGAGCTTGCATGTCCCACTCAGGCGCGGCTTCGGTCTTCCAGGTCCAGAAGAACCAGCCGGTGTGTGCCTCGTACGCGTCAAGTTGAGCCTCGATGAAGTGGCGGAGGTTGTACTTGTCGTCGTTGGACAGGTTGGCGACTGTGCCGCTGTACTTTCCATTGCAGCTGCCGACTTGGTAGCTGCTAGGAAAGGTACCGTCGTAGCGTGCACCTTTACCGAGGCCGTTGAGCCATTTAGCGCAACTATTCCATGTCAGTCACGAGGCATGATCAAATGTCGAAGCGAGTAGTTATTTACTCTGTCTGAGCACCAGTCCACTCGCCGACCACAGCCCACTTGTCGGTACCTCTGAGCTTGTTGCCAAGAGCACATGCTTTTGTGACGTGCTGGGATGGGGATTGTGCGACTTGATCTGGGCTGAAGATCTGGTACTGATGCGTGTCGATCATGACGTTAGATCGGCCTGATTGGCCGTTCATAAAACCGTTCCAGTAGGTTTCAAAATCCTGGAAGGCATCATGAATCGTCACAAGCGTGCTGGATCCTATGTTGTTGCGGACAGTGTCATAGCCCCTGTTGTAGAAGTCCTTGACGCCATCGAGATTCACTGCCCACCCGGCAGGCTCGTTCAGAAGCTCTATGGCGGCTACAACATCTGTAGCGCTGGCGTATCGTTGTGCAAGACCTTGGATCGCATTGAGGGTCTGGTGAACAGTATCTCCCTGCAGCCAGTTTATTGGCCCGTAACGACCACTGTTGTCAAAGCCATTTTGTGACCCGGGGGCTGACATGGAGTTAGCAAATACGATAAGTATTGCGCCATGAATATCATACCTCCGTGCAAGTCAAGCATAACCTTCAAGCCTGCACTCCTTGCCCACCCGATGGCTTGATCAAGAACTTGCAACTGTCCTTGAACATATGGGTCTCCGTCGAGAGGTGCAACAGCCCAGTACCCGATCGGTATACGAACATGGTTCAGACCAGCTTGGGCAATTCGATCAAAGTCGCCTTGGGTGATCCAGGTGTTCCAATGATTTGACAGACGGTTTTGGGCTTCACCTCTGCCAAGGACTTGACAGAACGTGTACTCGTCTTTGACCGTCTGGCTTTGAGACCATTCATCGAAGAGTGAGGGAGTAATCCACGGCTCAAGGACGAACCAACCTCCGAGGTTCACTCCTCTGACTTTTTGAGAATTGTAATCGAAATTGTCCCGGCGTTCCAGGGAACTGCGGTTGAACCGTCAGCGGTTAACCTCGAGTGAAGCAGGGAGGATATACTGACGATGTAGGCGCGGCTTGAGTAGCAGTCAACAGGGTAAGGGCAACAGTAGCCGCATGGATGAAGCTGTGGGTGAACATCTTGGTTATTGTGAAGCTCGTACACTGTGGCGTGATACTTGGAAGATGGACGTGAAGACAGATGGGGAGTAGATGATGATACAGGCCATTCACGTAACTGTGTTCACCAAAGGCGGGATACTGATGAAACGTGAAGTGAATGAAGCTGGGGAATCTTACGATATTAAGCACGCGCAGACCGCTCACCAGTTCTTCATTTCCTTCATCCGGGAATGGCCTCGGTTGTGCGTATGGGCCCCGCGAACAGCATTGTGACCGGTGTAAACAAATTTTAGAGTGGAATGCAACGTCAATCCAAAAGCCGATGTACCATATGACGGTATTTGCGATGGCTGCAAGCGTTGTACGACGGAGGGTCCATGACCGAGGACTGCGAGGGGGATCCAATAGAGCTTTTGTCCTGCTGCTAGAGCCTTGAGACCCATCTCCTCCGGGTATGGTGCCTCCACGTACTCTCCCCCTGCCCCCTCGTGCGGATTAGATGAGGTGGTATCGATCGCATATCTGATCGTGCTTCTGGTTGGGCAGGATCCGGGGCTTACGGGGTGCCATGTCGGTTTGAGAATGGCATGTGGTCGTGAGTCAGGCTTTCCCAAAAGGAGTGGATTTGATTAGTGGAGGTCTGGGAGAGGTTTGCGACGTTCAGATGCTTAGATGCTTGGATGCTTGGATCTGCCGCCAGAAGCCGCCATTTTGCTGTTTTGCGGGGTAGGCGTATGCCAAGCTTTTGATTAGTATCGATCTACTTTCTATCATGTACCTTATGTAGGATGACCTGCCTTTTGACCAATCGCACCATCCATCTTGAACTACTCGCTACTACTACTCTTCCTGCTCCGCTGAGACAGACTACTATGTATGTACAACGTCCCTGCACCGGCGGTAGTACTCAGCACGAGCGCTTAGCCGCAAATTCCAGGTTCAACCGCAAACACCTCCCAATCCTGCCCTTGAACGCCCATGAGTACCTTACTTGTGGGTACCGCCGCTATGGTCTTTGTACCAGATCTATCGGGCAGATGAAACCGTGTACAAATGCAGCGTAAGCATTCCAAACCAACAAAACCAACAAAACCAACGCTCACCGCAGGTTTACAAACACACGGTGAGCCGGCCCCTTCCAGAACGCCGAGTGGAAGCTCACCCTCCGGGTCTACCCGTCTGGCTCAACCTTCATCATCGCCATCTGACTGGCTGTGCAACACCAATCATAGCATCACAGCCTGAGGTTGACACAAGACCATGTCACTTGGCGGCGGTCATACTTGCGGGGAGTACAGAATGTACCATACATATCAGCTGATGTTCTTTGTGCCGCTAAATGTAAGAGCATGGCATACAAGACACGGCAGGGACACGTCGTTGGTCGTACCTTAGAGCGAAAGCACAGAAGCAAGACACTAAGACACTAAGATCTTTTCTTTCCAGTCCCGTAGGGCCGTAACACTCCTGACCTCCTCACTAAACGAAAAACTCCGCCATGGCTCGTGACCCCGTCCTTCCTTCCCCGAGGGAAGCCGTTGCGGTTCACAGCTGTAGATCCACTGCTATAGTAGCCACTTCCATCAGTGGCTGGCTTCAAATGTAACTCAATCTTAGTTCTTGCCCAGATCTGAAAGCAGTTGTAGTTGATATCCGTACCTTGGCTGTTTCGATGAATGTTGTGCCGTTGTTCAGGTTCTTGTCTTCCATGTTTTCATGTTCGCCGCACATGGACAGCCTCGGCAGGCGAAACCCTAAAGCTATTCTATTCGCCAGTACAAACCCAGCAGGCATACTTGAGGTAGATCGAGGGGTTCTCAGCTGTGGTTATTCCGATGTCAGATCATGTGATCGAGACAATGATGTGATGAGTCATGTGACCGAGCTCTCTTCCATTGCTTTTAGTGATGTCATTTACCCTCCATGGAGATGTGATGTTGCGCGGTCCGTGTTGCACTTCAGCGGATACTAATGCGCCGATAGCTTCTTGGTCCTACCTCCAACTGCTTTCTATAACTTCGAGATGTCGTACCTACGCACTTGCGAGGAAGTGGACATATTCTACCAGTTGACAAAGGCCAGCAGGACAGACTGGTAGGAATCCTCGAACCAGAATTGAGCATACTCCATATTACGAGTGCGGAGAAGGGAGAGGGATGTGGTGAGCTGTACTCGCGAAACATAGCGTCCCAGAGCAGACTGTTGGGGACATGGCCCCAGCATTTGAAAGGGATTAGCTGGACGGCGCTCGTGCCCTTGCTGCGCAGCTCCTCGAGCAAACTTGAATTTCTGACTGACTCATACTTCCATACGTATTGCAAGTGGCAACCTTCTGGTCAAAATTGAATACCGCATTCCACTTCGTCATGATGAAGGCTTTGTTGCAGTTCGGAATCGAGGACCTGACGATTACCCTCATTGGCCTTACGTCATGAATCACAATGACCTGTCGTGCAAGATTCGCTGCGCCATGGGACATGACCAAGGCCATTCATGCGTTGAATGTGCCGGTTTGGTACAGTGCCAGTACTGCTCAACAAAAGTCATGATATCCTGCCTAGAGTCTAAGCATGCCCCTCATAGTCGGGTGCTTTATGTCACGGCTTGGAAAAAGTTGGGCCAATGTGAGGCGCCTTTCGATATTAGTGGCGATATCATATCTGGCCACTGTTCACCAACCTCCCAGCTCCGACACCTCCAATCATTGTCACACCAGGGAGCATACTGAGAGCTTTTGAGACTGCTAGAAGTCCCAATAGCCGCTTGAACGGAACTCTGAGCGCGTGACCTTTAGATGCTGATGTCGAGGTTTCTAAGCTTGCCGCTGACAGCACAATAGGGATGTTGTTTCGGCTATATCTTTCGCTGCACGTACTGACAGCGGCTCTACATTCTCTGGTGGTCCAGGTCAATAATCCGTTCCAACAAAATATGTTTGCAAATAAAGGGCGAAGCCACAGCCCAGTAAGTGAATATCACTTTGATGCCCAACAGCTATGGCGCCTCAAATGACAAGAAATCAGCAATATTATTCGACCATTGGTATCTTACCGCTCAAGTTTTCGTGACTTGGTCGTCTTGACGACAGCA
>JAABUV010008192.1_pt1 | contig 10667 bp, 1 predicted proteins | sample 5559971 | NCBI WGS metagenome assembly JAABUV01 (sample SAMN10711881, study PRJNA513362) | rock metagenome | isolation source: Antarctica rocks | place: Antarctica: Victoria Land, Knobhead nord | collected 2015-12-19
TAATAGGGATAAATAGAATAAATAAACCTTTAAGGTTATATCTAATATTAATAGTATAAAATTAAGAGAATATAATATTATCTATTAAGATATTATTAAGACCCTTAGATTCCTATTAGGCTATTACCCGTTTAAGGAGGATATAATATTTAAACCTATACGCTAGTTTGACGGCGACGAAAGGCGTATATATACTAAGATATATACCGGCGACTAATAGTAGGAGATATAAGAGAAGCTTCCTATTAGAGCTACTATAATACTACTATTAATTTCCTTAGATAAAACGGTACTTACGTAGTATAAGGGTAATCTAGCCGTATAGCTAGTCTACCTTATTATAGGAAATCTAAAGGTATAAGTACGCTGAGCTTAAAAGTAATTAGGTTTAATACTCCTAGTATTTCTACCTATTATACCTAATAACGGCGACTATATTAAATCTAACGTATAATATAAGTCTATATTAATTATCTTTAAATATAAGTATATACGTAGATTAGATAATATAATACTACTATCTAGTTATTATAGGCTTTATAATAGATTATAAAGAATAAGTATTAATTACTAGTATTAAGAAGAGCTAATAGTATATAATCTATATAGTACTACTAAATTAATAATAGAACCTTAGCGCTAATTAGCCCCCTTAAACCTACTCCTCTACCCGTTCCTAAATCTAGCGCTAGAAGGCTAAGGATATACTAGAAAATAATAATATATAGGTATATCTAATATAAAACTTCGCCTAATTACACGTAATAGTAGATATATATATAGGAATACTCGTTGACGTATTATACTAACTCTTAAAGGGCGCGGTTAACTATTTACTTAAATAAGTTAGTCTCGCTATTAAGGGTAGCGTACCTAGTACTAGGAAAATAAAGGGGTCTAAAGGGATATTAAAGGAGGTACTAGGGAAGGTATAATTAGATAAAAGATTCTATAATATTCCTTCCTTCCGCGACTTAAAGATTTTTAAGTATTATAGCGCCGTTATATAGTAGACGGGTAAGGACTAATAAGCTATTATATAATAACTTATACTAGTAATTACTCCGCTATTTATAATTTTACGTAGTTTAGAAATTAAATATGCCTAGGTACTAGTAGACTTTATCCTAATTACTTAATACTAGTTATATAACAATAAAATACTAGGATATCTTAAAGACGCGCTATACTAATTTAATAAATTTAAGACCTATTTTAGCTAGTATAGGCTAGTTAATAAGGTAAACCTAGGTAGCTAATTTAATATACTAAAGCTCTACGTAATAATATATTACGCGGAGTAGATTCAGCGATTTAATACTACGGATAACTATAATAGCGAATATAAAGAGGTAGTATATTACTATCTAATTAAGGCTTTCTTTAATTTAACTAATAAGTAAGAAAACTTTTAAGAATAACTTATACGCCACGCTACCCGCTACCTATAAATACTAGCTATAGAGGACGACCTATTTTAGTCTATAATAAGGCTATCTACCCTAAAAAGGGTAGACCTTATAGCTAAGGTGCTAACGCTTAGTCGCGAAGTTAAATTATCGCGTTTTTAGTATAAACCTAATAAGTAGTAAATATAGATAGTTTTAACTACTAGACTAGATAATAGGGTCTAGTATATACTATTTATAGTATAATAGTATTTATAAGTAGAGGGCCTTATTAAGATACTAGCCGTCTTTATATACTAATATTAAGAAGAGATAGATAGAAGGACTATAATTAATAGAAATATAGATAGAAGGGAATATAATCCTAAGTAGGTAGACGTATACTTTATCTACCTATATCCGTTAATAAGATACTAGAAACCGGATAGGAAAGATCTAGAAGACGTAGAGAATCTCGTTATTAATAATATAATATATGCGGTAAACTAGTAGAATTAGGGAAAGTAGAGACGTAACTACGTCCTAATATAGGAATTAAGGCCTTAGGCTTATATAATATTACTCTACGGCTAAAGGCCTATTAAGCTTTAGCTTCTTATAATAGTATTAGATATAGGGTGTCTAACTACTAAGGGTTAACTATTAAAGTATAACGGAGCCCTTATAAATTTCCTAAGAACTTATAAAGGGTGGGCTCCGTATAAGATCTATAGAATAGTAGAAGTAGAACTATAGCTAATTAGTACGGCTACTAATCTAAGAATACTTAGAGCGCGTCGACTTATCCCCTTAATAGGAATTATAAGGAGTATATATATTATATCGGCGTATATAGGAAAGGGTATAGGAAATAATAATATAGCTTATATTAATAATTATATTAACTAGGACTTATATAATATAATATATAACGAGAAATCTCTCTAATAGACTAGATAAGTAATAAAATAGAAGGCTATTCTCTTTAAGTTAATAAAAGACGGCGAATTATTTATTAGATAGATAAAACTATAATTTAAGTATTTTTCTTTTCTTAACTACTAGATATAAGAAGGCTTAATATATAATACTATAATTATAATATAATAATATCCTACCTTTTATTCTTCTTTATTAAGGATACGGAATATAGTATTTTATATTATAATACTAGAGTAGCCCTAGCTATAAAGTAATATAGTAAATACTTTAAATATTATAATAGGGAAGTAGTATAATAATACTTAAATAATAATATATTTAGTATTTATATTTATAGTCTACCTAGAGGTAGGGATAAAATACGAGTAATAGACTTTCTATAGTATATATATTACCGCGTATACTACGTAGGTTTACTAATAAATAATACTATAATATTAATATATATACGACGATTTATCGAGCCTATAAAAGTCAGCCACCTAGACTAGACTTAGTAGGAATAAACCCTAAGGATTTTAATAATATAGGATAGTCTACTAGGATTATAAAGGATATACTAGAAATTAATAAAACCGCCTATATACTTCTTCTCGCCTAACTATAAAAGTAATTAGAATTTATAGGACTACTAGATTAAAGATTAAATATAAAGAAGGTAAGAGACTACTTATAATCTAGGTTTACTAATATATATAAAGAGTTTACCTATATATTTAGTAGTATCCCTAAATAGTAGAAGGATTAATATCTCCTCTTCCTCGCCTAATAAAATAATTATAATCGGAGGAGATAGACGAGGGCTAAATAACGCCGTAGGAATAGTAGAGAAGATTATAGAATATTAAGTACTAAATTATCTAGGGATTTAGATAAGAGACTATAATCTATATACTTAGTTAGGGAACCTAATTAATAGACGGGTTCTATTCGCTATACTATATTATATATTAGTAATAATATAGATAAAAGTATAATATATACGACTTAGGATATTTAGAAGAGTAATATATATATAGAACTACTAGATATAGATAACCTTAACTTTAGAAAGTTTAAGGCCCTAATTAAGTCTAACCTAGGTTATAATAAGATAAAAGACGCTATTATTTACGCCTACCCAAGGTTACTAAGCATTATTATCGCTATCGAATAGGAATAGAGGGTAGCGCTAGTAGAAATATATACTTAAGGTACTAAGCGCTTTACTTTTAATATATAGGGTTTAGTAGCTACTAGATAACGTATAGTATATATTAGAATAAGTCCTATATATAGTATTAATAAGCGGTTTTAACTAACTAGAGTCTAGATAGTATTTATAACGAGGCGCCCTACGCTTAAATATAACGAAGACATCGCATTTAAGAGTAATAGTAGGTATTACTAGTAATAGTATTCCCTATAAATAAGTAGTACGGGTTACTAGTACTAATATACTTAATATAGATTAAAGCGATATTAGTTAGTTTATTAAATCCTATCTAGTTTAATTAACTTAGCTTAGCCCCCTAACGCTACGCTAAACAGGTTAATTTCCTAATAATTTAGGGGTTTTCCCCTTCCCCTAACCGTAGTATTTTTAAATTTATTAATAATATAATCTACTACTTCTTCCTTCTATCTACTTATAAGAATATAATACCTATTCTCTACACGATATTAATATAGTATATAAGAGGGTAAGACTACTATCCTAAGACGCGTAGTACTTAATTACTAATATAACTTAACTCTAGAACTATAAGATAGACGAAGAACGTAATTATAGTAGGCGGAATAATAGATAGTCTATTAAATTATTAGTTTCTAATAATAATAATAATTACGGGCGATTAAGTAATAAGGAGAATAAGCGACCTTAAGTTAAAGAGAAGTAAAAACGCGCTACGTCCTCTATTAATAATAGACGTATATAGATAGGGGTACCTATCTTATACTACGCTATAATCGTCCGCTAATATAATCTAAGGAGAAATTAACTATTAATAAGTCCTATTATAGGAAGTCTAGTAGGGGGAGCGAGTAGTATAATCCCTAATATCCTATTAAACCCTAATACTAATAAGTATTATTATAGTAGTAATAGAATAGGACTATATCTCTAGTAAGATAAGAAACGTCGTAGTAAGGTAGTCTCCCGTAAGACGTATACTATTATTATCCCTAACTATACGAAGTATCTAAAGGTAATAATTCTTTCTAGTATAGCTAAGAGCCTAGGGAAGGGAAGAGAGATATAGCTAGAAGATAATCCTATATAACTAAGTAGTTAAATAAAAGTCGCGTAAGATAAGGTAATTAAAAGGTTAGGGCTTAAGATTAGAAGTAAATTAAATAGGGTAGATAGTATACCTACTAAAGCCGAAGCCTAAAAGGTTAGTATAATATCTATAATTACCTCTTATCCTAACTAAACTAAGTGCTAGTTTATTAACTTATTTAGAGAATAGCGTTTATACTCTTTAAACCTCGTACGAGTTATAGTAATATTAATAGATAAATAGGATAGCTTATAAGAGGAGGTAACCGCGTAAGCTAAGGTATTATTAAACCTCCTAACTTTTATATATTATAATATAAGTTACCCCTCTATCTAATATTAGGTTCGTGATAAAAAGGGTAAATAGGCGAATCCTATCCTAATAAAAGTACTTATAAACACGGTATATAAACTAATAAAGACTAGTTTTACTAATAAGGAAAGTATAAGGAAGTTTTTTAACCCCCTACCTAATATCCTATTAATTTTTACTACGACGATAGTAGGATATTATATATCTAAATACGCGCGTAGCGATTACTATATTAAGAAATTTAAGGGTAAAAAGGCCTAGGGTATATAGCCGGCTATCTCACCATTATATATAGATACGTAATAGAAAGCTAATTATATACCGTTATAAGGCGCTAGTAAATAACGTAGCGTACGTAGGATAACCTAGATAATAACCTTTATAAGAGCCGTATCTATAAGCTTTACCTAAAAGGGGTAGGAGATATACTTCGTAATATTAGGGTTATAAATAGAAATAATAATAAGGCGAATAGGAGGGATATTAATAGTAGTTAACTAGATAACCTACCGCCCTTAGATAATTTAGATAATAATAAATATAATAGTCCTTTAGGTATTTAGGGTAGGTATTCTTAACTAATTAATATAAAGAGGGACGTAATAGCTAACTTAAAACCGTATAAAGTAATAATCCTAGTATTAATTAAATATTACTAAATAGCTCTTTAGAGTACGAGTATTAAACCTTAATACCGCTATCCTTATATACTAGTAAGGCTCGAGAGGAAATAGTTAATAGCGTAATTCTACTTACTCTATCTATCTATATATAGCTAACCTCTTAAATTAGATAGGATAACGACCTCCCTCCTCTCCTTTACTCTACCTTAGAACGCAGATATATATTACTAAGTAAACTAAAGATAGATAGTAGGTAGTAACTTATAAGACGCTATATATTATATATAATAGAAGGAGAAGATCTACCTATAAACTAAGGCGCCTATAGGTCCTAGTAAATAGAGGATTTCTAGGGTACGTTTAGGCTAATATAACCGGATTAGATATAGTATAAGATGGTAAGGGGTAGTAATATAATTATTATAAACAGCGATAAGGGTAAATACGTAGGATTTAAGAAGTAGGTTAGAAGAAAGTCACGCGTAGAAATTTAACTAGAAAGTAGTAAGATCTAAGAAGAGAATCTATAATATAGGGAGGTCGAGTAGGTAGGAATAGTTCTATTAGAAGGTAGTTTATAAATACTAAGTAAATAGTATAATAAATATATATTAAGTACTATAAGCGTAATTTTATATATTATTAATAATAGTACCGGCATTAATATAGGCGATAAATTAGGGTAGCGCAGATAGACTACTATAATTAGAATAAGTAGATAAATAGTAATTCCTAATAATAATACTACTTACGACGATAGTATAAACGGCGCTATTAAAGGAATATATAGGATAGGTAGATATAGCGATAATACCGCCTAATATAATTATAATAATAACGGCGCTAATTCTAAGAAAGGTATATTTATTAAATACTAAGTAGGTAGTATAAATATTAGCTATAATATTTAATAAACCTTTTCTATAAATATTATCTAAATTATAATATCTAGTTTATACGCCCTAATAAATAATTAGAAAATCAAGCGCGCTTTTAGTATTATAGAGGTATAAATAGTAGCTTATAATTATAGAGGTATTATAACAAGCTCTAGGGCTAATATATAAGCGCATTAGTTATATACGTATAATACGCATATTTTTACATTTTACAGGTTTCCTAGTTTACCGATATACTAGTATAGTAGAAGGTCTTAGAGTATAAGAGGCTTTTATTAGCGATATTATAAATTATAATTAAAGGTTAGATAACTTTTATACTTACTCCTTAAGCTCCTTTTATAGCTCTAAGGTTTATATATTTTATAGGGTAGGTAGTAGGGTAGGTAATAGGGTTAATAGGAGCTAAATTAGTAGGGTAAAAGCTCTACTATAAGGAAGATATAGTATAAGAGTAGGTTATTAGAATACTCCTCTAAAAGTATTATATTAATTATATAAGGGAGCCACCTAAGGGTTACTTTTAAATAGGAAGGGTAACCTAGCCTATTACTCCTTTAATTACTCCTTCTCTTTTAACTTTATCTACTTTTTTATATATACCCTTATATCTCCTATAAGTATAACTAGAGGGGTCTACTTTATAATCCTTCTTATATTATCTTATAGTATAGTACTAGCCTAGATTATTACCTATTTTATTATAAAGAAGATATAGTTTAAGTTATTATTAATCTAGTAGAATACTTTAAGTATAGTATTATTTAAATACCTTTTATTAGTATATTTCTATATTAATAATATCTCTTTATATAGCTTCTTAATAGGGCTCTTATTCCTAATTTTACGCTCTTATAAAAGAGCTTTTATAGGATTACTAGGAGTAGGAGTTATAATATAGCTACTAGGGCGAATAAGCTATTATTAAGTTACTAAAGTTATTATAAAAGTATTATTTATAAGCTAAGTATAAAATCTAAATATAATATTAATATTAAGGCTACTAAAACTACTATTATAAAAATCCTAGATCTCTTACTTTATACTTTACTACTAGTAAGGATCTAGGATATTAATTATATATTAATATATCTTAGGTAACTTACTATAACTTATAATTACCTTAATTAATATTAAATAAACTTTAATAAGATAACTAAGTATTAGTATTAATATAAGATATTCTTATTTAAACCTCTATATTATAAAAGGAGGTTAACTATAACTTAGATCCTATATATAAAACTACTCCCTAGTTATATTTTCTAGAGTATCCTTTTTAAGAATTAATTTTAGGTATATCTTAAACCTTACTAGCTTAAGTTCCTCTATTTCCGTAGCTTATAAGGGTAATAAGGAACTATTTATAATAGTAACCTATATAAGATATATAAAATTATCTATAATAGTAACTTAAGAGAGAGGAATAGCCCTAGCTTTTCTAGCTATAATAGTAGTATAAGTAGTAGCGATATAATTTCTAATCTTAGTTAAATTATACTTAAAATTAAGGTTTTTACCCCTATTATAACTAAGACTTAATATATTATTAATTATAAAAATAGTAGTATCCTTTAAAGCTAGAGTCTATAAGTTACCTACTTTTATAAAAAGATTACTAGCCTTATTCTTAAGCTTATATTACTAAGTAGCCTAGTTAGGATATTAAGAGCTAAATAGATAATCTTATATAAATTCTATCTTATTTCTTCTTTTATCCTCTAGTAAATAACGGCTAAGTAACTATAATTAAATAGAAGGCGTAGAATATCTAAAGGGCGACTTAAAGGGCGTTAGTAGTATTTATCTTAGAGTATTTATAACTCGCTACTTTAGATTTAATATCTATTCTAGGGCTAGCTAGAAGTTCTAACTTAAAGGTAGAAGAGAAGGAGGAGGAGGTAGAGGTATACTTAATTATAATATATTAGGAGGTAGAGGTAGACTTAATAAGAGTAAGTTAAGAAAAAGGGATATATTATAAGACCTTATTAGTAGTTTTAGCCTGTTAAGTTATAAATAAGGTATTTATAACTAAGCTTAAAGCTTTATAAGAAGTCTAAGTAATAATAGTCTTACCTTAGAAGTACCCCTTAAAGTACCTCTATTAATAGTCGGCGTACTAGGTATAGTATTAGGCTCTAGAATAATACTACTAATCTTAGCTATAATATCTTTAAGCTTATTACTAAAAGTATACTTCTAGGTACTTCTCCCCTAAAGTTAAGGCTTACTTATTAACTATAATTTAGGTTATAAACTAGGCTTATAATAGGCTACTATCTACGTAGATTTAAGTAGCTACTTACTATATTAGGGAGCTATAACGAGTATATTAGAAGTAGTAGTAGTAGTAAACTCTATAAGGATAAGATAGGAAGTAGGTAGAAGATTATATAAATAGTAAATAGGCCGGTTAATTATACTATTATAAAGCTATTATATAAATAGTATATTACCACGTATTATTAGGACCTAGTTACCTAGTAGGAATAATAATAGTATAATAGTAATAGTAGAATAAGGATAATAGGACTATAGGCTAGGATTAAAATATTAAGGATTAGATATATAGGATAATTTATAGCTTTATTTAGACGTTATATATAAGTATTATAGCCTATAAACGCGACCGTATATCGTTAAGGCTTTACTACCTAATTTTAGTGGGGGACGTTCGACGATTTGCGGGCCACTAGCGTCTGGCCAATGCCTTCGCAAACTGCTGTATATTCCATGTCAGGCTGTCTAGGCCAAGGTACCTTACATCCCATCATCCCACGGTGCTCTTCTTCAGATTCTGCGCAGGGAGGGTACGGAGAGGAGCACACCATGGACGGCAACGGCAGAGAGTCGCACGGCGAGATAGCGCTCTCGCAATGGAATAAACTGGAACAACTGATCGGGGCAAGTAATGAGGATCTACCGGTCACCTCGCTGAATGGCAGCGGTGGCGTTCGGCTCAATGGCCGAAGCTTGGACCTGGCGAGCGTTGTTGCGGTTTCAAGGTACCCAAGTTGAGCAATGCGATAAGGTACCGAGTAATGAACACGAACGTTAGATATGGTGTGCAAGCACTTCTTGACGAGGAAAGCCTTTCTAGGCTCACCGATAGTGCTGAGAAGCTTGAGGAGAGCCTTGGGGCTGGGAAAGTTATCTATGGTTAGGATCTTCTTCTTTGGTCGGATACAGAGTCGCTGAATGTTTGCACTGGGTACAGGTGTCAACACAGGCTTTGGCGGCAGTGCAGATACACGCAACAGCCAGGTGAATACGCTTCAGGAGACTCTAGTTCGTGAACTCCACTACGGCATTCTTGTGGATCCACCGACGACGAAAAAACCCATCCCGCCGAAGGGGAACGGTCATACCAACGGTCAGTCGAATGGCGGTTTGGTTTCATCCCTTGCGAGCTCACCATACGAGAGAGCTTTACCCCTCGGCGATCCGGTTGCTGCAACATGCATGCCTGAGTCGTGGGTACGGGCGGCTATACTCATCCGCATTAACTCGCTCGTCAGCGGTCATTCTGGTATTCGTAGAGTTGTAGTCGAGAGGATGGCAGACCTTGTAAAGCATGGTATCACTCCACGGATTCCCCTTCGCGGGAGTATATCTGCTTCCGGCGACCTGAGTCCATTGTCCTACGTCGGAGGCGCCCTCCAAGGGAAGATCACTTTGACAGTCTGGGCTGAAGATCCGAATACAGGAGTTCGGCGCGTGACAACTGCACGGCAGGCGCTCGTTGAGCGTTCTCTAGAACCTATTAAATTTGAAGCTAAGGAAGGTCTTGCTAATCAGCTGTGCAGTCGGAGCGTTGGCGATACACGAGGCTCAGAATCTGGCAACACTATCACAAGTCTTGACAGCAATGAGCGTGGAAGCGCTTCTAGGAAGCACGGAAAGCTTTGACCCGCTGTTCGCAGCAGTACGCCCGCATCCAGGTCAAATCGAGTCCGCCCAAAACATCGATCACTTTCTCTCCGGGTCGCAACTCGTTGCTGTCAATGACGGAGCAGAAGAAGGAAGTCTTCGCCAAGATAGATATTCGATTAGGACTGCGTCGCAATGGCTGGGACCCCTCCTAGAAGACCTATCTTTGGCGCATCAATAAGTGGCCATCGAATGCAATTCTGTTACCGACAATCCCTTAATCGACGATAAAGGCAGAATGCTCCATGGTGGTAACTTTCAAGCCAAGAGTATCACGTCGGCAATGGAGAAAACGCGACTTGCCCT
>JAABUV010008199.1_pt1 | contig 10662 bp, 13 predicted proteins | sample 5559971 | NCBI WGS metagenome assembly JAABUV01 (sample SAMN10711881, study PRJNA513362) | rock metagenome | isolation source: Antarctica rocks | place: Antarctica: Victoria Land, Knobhead nord | collected 2015-12-19
CCGCCCGCGCGCACGGCTGGCAAGGCCGGCCCCGCGCGCAGCGACGGGGCGGAGGGTACGGGGCAGGGAGTACGCCGGCATAACGACAGGCGGGGGACCGGGCAGGAAGCTCACGGCCCCGCTGCCCCTCAGCCCACTGACACCGGCGCCGGCCTATGCCCGTTCCCCGCTCCACTGTAGAAACGCGCGAGGAGGCGCTGTGGGTACGCCGCTATCCGTGCGGCGTTGCGACACTGAACCCGGACTGTCCGCACACCCGCCTCACAAGAGGGGACCGTATGAACGAGCCCGACGCCGCGGAACGCTAGGCGCTCTTGCGCACGATGCGGGGGACCGACGGCATCGTGGCGAGCGAGGCCCTCAGCGAGATGTGCGGCATGGTCGAGCTGATGCTCGATCCGCACACACACCATAAAGACCGCCTGCGCCACGGTCGCCCCCTCGCCGAGGAGCTGCTGCGGCGCGACGACGCCCGCCACGGCCCGCCGCCCGCGGACGCGAGCGGCCGCCGCTTCTACGACGGCGCGCGCCTGGTCGCCCTCGTGGACGAGATGGAGCGCACCCCGTATCAGGGCGGGCCAGGGCCGGCCGACCCGGAGGCGCCGCCGCGCTAGGCACGACCCACCAGTGCCAGGCGCGGCGGGTCGCCGGACGCGCGGACGCAATCCTTGCCGGCATCCTTGGCGGCGTAGGCGGCCTGGTCGGCGGCGGCGATCAACGTGTACGTTGTCATAAAGGTTGGGCGACGTGCCACAAAGGTTGGGCCGGCCTGCCACAAAGGTTGGGTCCCTGTGCCCTCGGCCTGCCCGCATGCCCTCCTCCCCTACGCCGTGTCCCTTATCCACCCGTCCCAGGGACCCCTGCGCCGTCACGACCCTCTCCTCACCCTTTACAGGCACCATGCACGCCGGCCCATCCTTTGTGGCACAACGCGCGCCTCGGCCCATCCTTTCTGGCACGCCGGCCCAACCGTCGTGGCAAAAGGGGGGAAAGCTACACTTAGGTCCGCCCAACCTTTATGACAACGTACAGCCAGGAGCCCCGCCACGCCACGAGCGGCACACGACACCACCTAACGCACCGCCCCCGCTAGCGGCCGCCTCAGTCCTGCTCGCACCGCCTCAGCGCACCATGCGAGGCCCCAGCGCATGATACCTCCCTAAACCGTTCGTGTGATGTCGCATATCATATAGATGCCACGCCAGCACCACATTTTGTGTAACACCTCTAGCGGTAAACAGCGGGTAGCCAGTGAAAAAAAGATTACGTTTCAAAATAATAGAAAAGGGTCAGCCAACGACAAAGGGCGACAAAATTTCTGTAAGCAGTATCCGCTCAACATCGAGTGCCACTTCTGCGGTTAAACCTGAAAAACCACAATACCCCTTTTGGGAAGAAGTGAAGATGTTCACGGATCGCATCGACGCCCTATCGTCCACTTTGCCGCTGATCACCGCACTTACCGTGCAAATGGTGACGCAAGTGGCGGAGGAATTAAAAAAGGCGGCGGCAATGGCACAATCGACGCAGCGCGAGTATGAGGAAGCACCGACGCGAAGAAAACTCGAGATAATCACAGCGCGTAATACCCAGATACGCAAGGCTACGCACACGGTCAATCAAACTCGTGTCACAGTCATCGATATACCACGAAGTTTCTTGATAACACTCGTAAGCCAATTCGATACTTTTTTGGGGGGGTTGATTAGAACAATATACTCCACACAACCAAAAATTCTCAATATATCCGATAAAAATTTGCCTTATTCGGAATTATTAGAGTTCAATTCCCTTACTGATGCGCGCGAATATATTATCGAGCGAGAGGTGGACCTGGTTCTTAGAGGTAGCCATGAGGAACAACTCGAATATCTCGAAAAGAGGGTAAATTTACTGTTACGCGAACAACTGGCTGCATGGCCTAAGTTCATCGAACTCACCGAGCGCAGAAATCTCTACGTGCATACCAATGGCCTTGTCTCGCAGCAGTATCTATCGATCTGCAAGCGCAATAACGTTCCGATCGCATCAGACTGTAAGCCTGGGCAAGAACTGAACGTTTCGCTTGATTACTTTCATGAGGCGTGCGATTGTGTGTACGAAGTCGCGGTCATTCTGGCCCAGCTCATCTGGCGTAAGCTCTTGCCCACGCAAATTGCTGACGCTGAAGACGAATTGAACGAGTTATGTGTACGTTTACTTCAAAAAGAGAAATATAAATTAGCTAAGCGTTTACTAATCTTTGCTACAGAGAACGTGAAGGTGAAGGCCAAGACTAGCAACTCGGAACAAATGCGGTTAATATTGTTACTCAACAAGGCTCAGGCTTACAAGTGGAGCGGTGAGCAGGACGAAGCGCGGAAAATCATCGAGGCAGTAGATTGGAGCGCATATAAGGATAGTTTGAGACTTGGTGCTGCCGTATTAACCGAAGATTATGACCAAGCGGTAAAGATCATGGAAAGCATAGGTGTGAGCGGTGAAGTCAGCACATTAGCGTACAAGACGTGGCCTATATTTCGCGATTTCAGGCAATCTGAAGCGTTTCTTGCTGCATACTTTGATATTTTTGATGAGTTATTCATCCCTGATCTAGTGGTCCCTGATCTAGAGGTCATGGAGGCCGTCGCTAAATTGGAATTGGAAAGGGAAGGCAGTGATAGCGAGGGAGAGGAGGGCAAGGCACAAGGAATAGTTATCCCTCCAAAATTGTTGGAGTTGGTGGATAGCGACAACAGACCGTAGCATATGTAAGATCCCACGTTCAGTTGTAAGCCGTCACGTTCGGTGGGCCGTTCGTCAGGATAGCTGGGCCACAATTGTCACGCTCGGTGGGCCATCTCACAGACGATACCTCTCAGGGCTGCGCGCTGCATCGCTGCGCGGTGAAACCACCGACGCGCCGCCGTCGTGGCGAGAGAACAGCGCCCACGCGGCGCACGGATTGGCCCACCTTCCGTGACGAAAAACGCGGATCGGCCCACGTATCCTGACAAAAGTGGCTCACCGAGCGTGACGAAACGTCCCCATCCAGGGGTGCGCCCCACCCATTTATCCTGAAAACTTACAATTGTGCCCCAAGCCTGTCGCCGCATAACATACCGTACTGTATGGTATGCTGTACGTGGAGGATGCATGGCTCGCACGACACAACGTGACTGGTTGAACGCAGGGTTACGCCTGTTGGCGGAGGTTGGCGCCGCTGGCCTCACCATCGAGGCGCTCACGGCCCTGCTAGGGATCACCAAAGGGTCGTTCTATCACCACTTCGGCGCGTTCCAGGACTTCAAGGATGCCTTGCTCGCCCTCTTCGAGCGCGAGGGGACGCTCGACATTATCGCGGGGATGGAGGCGGCCGGGTCCGACAGCGACAAGCTGCACCGCTTGATCGATGTCGTCGTCGGCGGCTCGTCGCGGGTTGAGGTCGCGGTCCGCGCCTGGGCCTTGCGGGACGCCGAGGTGCGCGTGTGCCAAGAGCGTATCGACGCCCGGCGCCTCGCCTATCTGCGCGCGGTCTGCGCCGCGCTCAGCGGGGACGACGCGCGTGGGCAGGCCATGGCGGGGGTGTTCTATGCGCTCTACGTGGGCTGCCAGCAGATCGTCCCGTCTATCGAGGGCGAGGCCCGGCGGCGTGTCTTCGAGGAGGTTATCCATCTCTACGGCCTGTCGTAACAGCGCAACCGATGCGCGGGACGCTATGTGCCCTGCTAGGCACAATCAAAAGGGAGAGGACTGATGGTACTGCCGCCGACGATGCCGCGTATCCCCGAACTGGCGCCCGTGTTGGAGGGCGCGGACCATATCGACGTGAAGGTTGTGACGGGCGCCGTGGACCTGCGCGCCTTCCTCGCCGCCTCGTTGGGGTATCAGCCCGGCTGGGTGGTCGGCCTCTACCGCGTCCGCGCCGTCTTCGTGCGCGCGCTCGGCCTGCGGCAGGAGAGGATGCCCCGCCGCCTGCGGATGACACCGGGCGCCGTGCCGATGCGTCCGGGCGAGCGCGCGGGATCGTTCACCGTACGTCTGGCGGCGGAGGGCCGCTATTGGGTCGCCGAGGCGCGCGCGAGCCACCTGACGGCCGTGCTCGGCGTCATCGCGGAACCACTGGGTGGCGAGCGGAGACGCTTCTATGTGCTTACCGTTGTCCATTACCACGCCTGGACCGGCCCCGTGTATTTCAACGCGATCCGCCCGTTCCACCACCTCGTCGTCGGGCGGATGGCCGCGGCAGGCGTCCGCGCGCCCGTGTAGACCGTTGGATGGTAGACCTGCGAATAATGGGTCAGCTTGTTGAAAAACCCCTGCCTGTCCGTCGGCAACACCTTGGCAGTCCCGTTTCATATACTATTAGCGATGTTGACGAGATTGAAAATAGGCTATTAGCATATTTAATAACGAAGCTCGATTGATGTGGGCTGGCCAGACACGTCAAGAGAGGGGTTTTTCAACAGGCTCGGGTGTTATCAGCATAGAATAGCGCCTGTGCTATAGGCGAGCGTTCCTCCTCCGAATAATGGGTGTTATCAGCATAGAATAGCGCCTGTGCTATAGGCGAGCGTTCCTCCTCGCATCAATAGAGGCGTTTGGTATAGCTCTCCGCCAGATAGGCGTCGAGATCGGCGGCGGTCGTGTCCGCCGGCCGCGTCTGGTCGAGGAGCATCTGCCCAAGCGAGGGCAGGGCCGTGTGATCGGGCCAACGCGTCGGGTCCCAGAGCCGCGATCGCTTCATGCACTTGGCGCAGTGCATGAAGCACTCCTCGACCTCGACCCCTATAGCGAGGGCGGGCCGCTTGCCCTGGGCCGACAGGCGCTCCAAGATGTTGGCGTCCCGCACCAGGCAGGCACGCCCGTTCACGCGCAACGTCTCTTCCACCCCCGGCACCAGGAACAGCAGCCCCACAGCGCCCGTCTGGAGGATGTTGCGCAGGGTGTCGAGACGCCGGTTGCCGGGGCGCTCGGGGATCGCGAGCGTCGTGTCGTCGAGCACGAGGGCGAACCCCGGCGCGTCGCCGCGCGGGGACACGTCCTGCCGCCCGGCCGCATCGACGCTGCCCAGGAGCAGGAACGGCGAGAGGGCGATGAAGGCGCGGCAGTGGCGATCCAGCGCCGCGAGTTGCTTGCGCACGGTTAGCTCGCTCGGCGATCCCAGCACCTCGCGCAAGACACCCTCCGACGTCACCGTGTCCGCAAATCTCGCTAGTCCCATGCGCGGCACCCTCCTCATATGCTGTCGTGGTCTGCCCCACAGTGTACCCCCACCGCGCCAACGCGTTATTGGCGTGTGTCGTTTGAGTGGCGCAAGTTTTGTGACATCTCCCGCGCACGGACTGTGCGATAGGGATAGGGCGCGGAAACGGTGAAACGGGCCGAGCAGGAACTATGAGACAGAGTGCGGAAACGGTGAGGCCCTACACTCTATCAGACCGACCGCCCCGCCGTCGCGCGGATTGCCTTCATGAGACTACCAATCCCACCCCCGTCCGCTTGCCTACGGTCATGACAAGGGACACTCGCGCCGCCAGCGTCGGGGTGCTCGTGCCGGTGCTCGACCTGATCGCGCTCCGCTACCCCTACTCGGCCCAGTACTGCATCGACCAGGCGCGTGAGTAGGTAGTATAATAAAAGGGTGAGTTTGAGCCGGGTTACGCGCCAAGGCTCTTTTTTTGTATCTAAAATAGCTTTCGGCGCTCTCTCCTTTAGTGCGAGCGAAAACAATAAAGACGTGACTATGACATCTTATGAACCTATGAAAGCGTATGCAAAAGCTTTTCTCTGTCCCCATTGCGGCGTATACGCCGGGCAGGATTGGCGCTACGCTAGTGTGCATAAGCAGGGCGACTTGCCTTTTAGTAACTGCCTACATTGTCAAGGCGTCACTATTTGGTTTGCGTTTGACGATAACTACGCCAGTCACATGATTTACCCTGACGCATCAGGTATCGCCCCTCCAAACTCTGACTTACGTGACGACATACGCGACGACTATGAAGAGGCCGCGAGCATCGTTCACAAGTCGCCTAGAGGAGCAACTGCGCTCATGCGCCTCTGTATCCAGAAGGTCTGTGAGCAACTGGGCGAGAAGGGTAAGAAAATTGACGACGATATAGCCGCCCTCGTCAAAAGGGGCTTGCCCATCACGGTCCAGCAGGCCCTCGACATCGTGCGCGTTGTTGGGAATAACGCCGTCCACCCTGGGCAAATCGACCTGAAAGACGACCAAGACACAGCCATGAGTTTATTCGGGCTAGTCAATCTGATCGCACAAATTATGATTACGCAGCCACAGGAGGTTGCGGCGCTTTACGGTTCCTTACCACCGACATCACTTGATGCCATACAACGCAGAGACGCCATCGCCGCACCACCTACTAGCGAAAGTAGTAACCCATAGTACAAGGTGAGTTTTGAACCAAGTCACGCGCTAAGATTCTTTTTTGTACCCAAGCTTGGTAACTATAGACAATTAGGGGGCGCTCCTGTAAGGCGTCACATTAAGTGCGCCTAACGTCACATTAGTTGCGCCGTTTGCGTCACATTAGCTGCGCCGTCCTCCACTCGGACCCTTTTTGCACCCCTGTACCCCTCTTTTTGAGCGTGACGTTGCCTCTCCCTCGCTCCCCTGATGCCCGCGCCTGAAGACACGTTCCGTGCGGATCGGCCCACGTACTGTGATGTTTATGCAGGATTGGCGCAGCTAGCGTGACGTTTTGGCGCACCTAACGTGACGCTTTTTAGCCGATCCACGCGCACATCCGGCGCACCTACTGTGACGCCTTACACCTTTTACGTCTCTTTCCAGGCTATCGAGAGTGGATCATAGCAGTCATAACCCAATTGCAACAAACTATCTGAGGGTTATTGGCAGCTGCGCAAGAGGCAGCAGGCACGCCGGCAGCTTCCCCGCGCGACGCGTGGCCACGGCGGCACACAACTCTGCCCGCACAACTCCGGGCGACACCTACGGCCGTAGGAGGACGTCACAGTGCGTGAGGCACCATGCCGCTTCGGCGCGGGAAAGGGCCTGTAAGCGCACGAGAGCACCACTCCATGTTAGAGGTGAACAGACACCTACATCATGTGCTCTTTACGCCTTGTGCTTCCGAAGGCAAATCACTTACCGCAAGTTGTTCTTTAGGAGGCCATTCGCGCCAATGGCTTATTTGGGCCAAATCCCCTAGCATTGTTATCTTTGAATTAGTAAGCTCGTCGTCTGGTTGTAGGTTATGCGCGCGCAGGTAGACATGGTAAGCCTCATCGTAACGCCCCAAAACAGTTAAAGTGCTACCTATACCACGCAACAGTTCGACATTGTCTGGCCTCTCTTTGAGGGCATCTAGCTGGCCCTGTAGAATTCGCTGAGCCTCCTCTGACACCACGACTTGCACTTGCATAGATTTTTCAGCCCCCGATCCCGATAGTGCAGGCTGAAAATGCGCACGATCGTACCCTATTACTATTTGGTCCTCTCGCTGCGCATGTGCTTGCCGTACTAATATCCTCCGCTCCGCAAGAATTACAGCAAGCCCAACGAAAACCCCTAACACAATGATAAGGGCTGACCTAAACAAGATTGAGGTATTAGGCTCAGAAACGATTTTTATGATTAGCGCCGTAGCGAAAAGCGACAATAAACTTAGCGAAACAACAGCAAAAAAGAGACGCACGCGCTTAGCGTATAGAATAATTATTTCTTGGAATAAAGTTTTAGGAGGGCTTGTCTGATGCGTGGACGGAGGATTCATCCGTGCCATTGTCTTGCTCCTCCCTGACCGCCCGTGCGAGACGGTCATGCTCCTGGTGTGCGGTGAGGCGCCGACGTCGCGCCTTTTCCCCTGCTTCTGTTATAGCCTTTCCAACATCATCGCGTACATAGAGAAGAACGTAAATTGCTATGCCGCCGTCGAAAAGGACCTGCAAAAATAATAGAAGTGCTTTGCCAAGTTCGTCGGCTTTAGGGGTAAGCCAAGCGAGGCCGAAGTTCGTAGCAACTAAAATAGCGCCGGCTAAAACGATAAAACATGAATCTAGTCCCAGCCTGAGGAGTAACACGAGGAGCGACTTGGCGTGCTCAATAAGCTCGTTCTTCGGGTTGTCATCCATCTCTAGTATGGTATTGTATGAACCCTCTATTGTCTATACCGCTCAGAGTGGAGCGGACAGTATACAGCTTGAAGGTCAACATGATGACAGATTCTACGGAACGCCTCTACACGCGCATCCTGAAATCTCCTTACATAAACAAGAAGGATAAAAAACAAATTGCACTGGCGATACCTATTGTCTGTGACAGTGTAAGCGAGTACTTTTTTGAGGTTTCGGCAAAGGAATATTGGGATATTCGAGAATTTCCCATAATAGTGCCAGTGATCCAACCATTTGCATTTTTCGATTTCACTCCCCCACAGAAGATTACTAGCGTGGAGTTTGGCGTGCGAAATTGGAATCAGGGGGGGGATGAGCTGCTTGCATGGGGCATTTATATGACTACCGACGACCTACTCGATGAGTCTCGCAAAGCACCTGTCGCAACACGTGTCGAGTATAACAGGAATCTTTTAGCAGCCGTCGATAAAACTCTCGCACAGTTTGCTCCTGAACTATACGCAGCGCAGCAGGCACGAGATGAAAGACGCATTGAGGAAGAGTTCTTTCGCTTGCCACTCTTCCATCGTTTGACTGCAACTACTCTCATAGCTCGGTGGAACCGCCTTGCCACACGCACGACGGCCGGGGAAGTCGCGCACCTGCACGCTGCGATTCGTGCCGGGGAGGTGCCGCGCTGGGAAATAGAGGCATCGCTATGGCAAGACTTCGGAGGCAGTAATCTCCTCAAGATGTATCGGTGGGAATATAGCGTGTGGGATAAAGGACCCCTCTTTTTTGGAGACTCCGTAATTGACGTTTGTAGAACCCATTAGGCCTTCAAATGGGACGTGCCAATAGACTCTATGTAGGTACTAGAAGGCTTGGCGGCCGCTACAAACCGTGCTTGATTGGCTGGTGGCACAGGATGCTCGTGGGTCAATATGCAGCCACAAACGTCAATTACGGAGTCTCCTTTTTTGTTGATATGGAGACCTGGGCACAAGGACTCAATCCGGTGTTGAAAGCGGTGAACGGTGTAGATTTAACCGCGACGCACTATCAAATGATGGCTAAGGAATTACCCAGATATTTAAACATGGTAGCTTTGGGCATCGCTTGCGTCCATCTTGGCGCTGGCTTACTCATACCCCGACATGTTGCGGGTCAGCCGCCACAAGGAGCCTTTGACCTGATCCTAAATCCAGATAAGGTGCGCTCTGCCATTGGTCGGTGAACTTTACACTTGTCACGTTCTTAAGCACATCCGCTATAAGCTCGCACTGAATGTTCCCACGACATCGGTGATGGTGGCGTCCACATCATCCATGCCATACGCATCCAACCACGCGCGCCCGAACGCTGCCTCCGCTCCTATCGTGTCGCCCGCTTCCAGCGCGTCGAGCGCCTCGGTCAGCGCGTCCCCCCCGATGTGCTGCGCGCCGATGCTGCGCGGCCGAGCGCGATCCTCGTTGTACACTAGCACCATCACCCGGCACGCCCCCACGTCCAATCCTTGCTCCTGCACCCGCTCCCGGAAGGCCCGCGCGTTCGCGGACCGCTGCTGTTCGTTGGCGATGCCCTGTACGCTGATCTTCAAGCCCGGCGTCGAGCGCGCGATCGAGCGCACCTCTCCACCCTCCTTCTGCCACCGCTGCACCGTCCGCACGCTCACCCCGAGTTGTCCGGCCAGGATGCGGTTGCCCTCGGCCACCTGCGCCCGCCCCTCGCCGCCGCCCAGCTCGCGCACCACGGCGCGGATCGCCGCCGGCGTCAGCTCCACGTCCGCCGCCGCCACCCGCGCCTCGTAGGCCCGCGCCAGGTCCTCGCCCAGGTCGGACATGCTACGCCGGCCCCTGCGTGGCCGCGCGCGCGCAGCGGCTTCAAGAGCCGTAGCAGCGTCCCGATCCCGCCGCCCGCCGCGCTGTCGAAGGCTGGCAGCACCCTATCCAGCGGGATCGCCGCGTCCTGTACCTTGAAGTGCCCCAACCCTGTCCCCAACGTGACCGACGGCGGGCACGCTTTCACCGGGTCAGGCTCGTCGCTCACCAGGTACACCGCGTCTTTATGCACGGCGACGGGCGTATAGCCGGCCGCGTCCATCTTGTGCAGCGCCCGCGACATATTGGCGTTGGCCTGCGCGATGACGAGGTGGCGCCAGTCCGGCCGATACAGCGGGCTCCGCTTGTCGCGCTGCCACGCGCTGTTAAAGCCGCTGATCGTGAGCGCGTAGGTGTATTTGAGCGCGCCCAGGGCCAGCCGTCCCGCCGGCGTCGTGTCGTCGTAGAGCGCCGTTCGCGCCGTGCGCAGCCGCTCGTACCACGTCTCCATCGCCCGCGAGTGCTTGGTCCAGACGTACGCCTCGGTGAGCGCGACGGCCTGGCCGCGTTCCAGCGCCCACGCCACCGTCGGCGTGCAGGCCCACCGCTCCTCCGCGCCAGCCAGTAGCCCGGCAGTTTCTTGTCGAAGGGCATCTTGCCGTTCGGGTCGTGCCGCTCCTCAATCCCCGACAGCCCTAATTCCACGACGCCAGCGGCACTCAACCACTGCGCGTTCTTGTCGTACGAGTGCAGGTACGCCTTG
>JAABUV010008201.1_pt1 | contig 10655 bp, 4 predicted proteins | sample 5559971 | NCBI WGS metagenome assembly JAABUV01 (sample SAMN10711881, study PRJNA513362) | rock metagenome | isolation source: Antarctica rocks | place: Antarctica: Victoria Land, Knobhead nord | collected 2015-12-19
GGAAGGAAACAACGGTGCTACTGCTCGTCATGGCGTATCGGCTCCTTCGGGAGTTCAGGCAGGCCTTCACCCGCCTCGATACGCCGCCTTGCTCAATCCGCCATCACCCAGGTTCGGCCATAGCTCTGACGTCGCGGCCCTGGACGTAGCGCTCGCAACATCAGCCGCGCCAACGTATTTCCCGCCGCACCGTATCGGCGACCGTGTCTACGTTGATGGCGGCCTCATCGCCAATGCACCGGATCTCGTCCTGCTGACAGAGGCGAGCGGCCGCTTAGGCTGCACTCTTGACCAGTGTCACCTGCTCAGCATCGGCACTGCCGGCGCACGTCGCGCCGGCAGTGTCAGTGGGGCGCCGGGCAAGATCGGCTGGATTTCCAAGCACGCGATCATCGATCTCATTATGACGGCACAAGAAGCCCTTGTGGTCGAACAGGTGCGCTCCCTACGGCCGGGTACCTTCCTGCGCGTCGATGCCAGTCCAGCTGCGCCGATCAGCCTAGACGACGTCTCGCAACAGGCGACCGAACAGATCATAGAACTCGCTCGTCAGGCAGTTCAGCAGGTCAGGCAAGCAGCCGCAGCAGACTGGCGGCGCTTCCTAGCACACGCCGTCGCGCCGGTTGCAATCTGGCCGAGCAATCCGGTCTAGGCGGGGAAAGCCAGCTGTGCCCGGGCACCTGTATCCCTAGGACAAAGCATATGGCGCTTTGCGTCGAGGAGAGAGTTTAATCCTTGCCTGGCTTTCCTTACCTTCCAAGCTCAACCTCGAATTTCTTCAGCAGGCACGCCGCAAGATCAGGCCCTCGCAGATAAAGACCGATCTCGTCCAGCCGATTTGACGCCAGGCCGGATTGGGAACCCCAATTCATGCTGCTGATGATAACATGGTCGTTGTCCCAGGTCAGGAACTTAGCGTGTAGCTGAGGATCGCGGACCCCGATCAACGCAACAACGCCTTCGAGTCGGTCCCGATGCTCTGCGACATGCCGACGCTTCGTGGGGCCGGTGTAGCGCGAGAAGTAGACCCTGACATCCTGGATGCGCCGGCCGGCTATTTCAGCCGGATTGAAAAGGGCCGGCACCATGGTCGCCCCGACTTTGTTGGTGCAACAGACGAAACTTTGGCTGGCTTCATGGGCCGCCATGCGGAGCAACCGCTCGTGGTCGTCGGCATAGACAACCGTTAGCTCGGCCGAGGTGCGTCCGGTCCCCGCTCCGGCTGCAGACACAGCGCTCCTGCTCCGCCGAAGCTCGGATGCCATGAACGCAAGCGCCTCCACTGAACGGCTGGCGCTCGAGAGCCTTGAGACGATCGAGCGCAGCCGGTCCAAAACGATTGCCGCGGCCTGGCTCTCCCGTAGCTCAGCCGATATCTCGACAGACGAGAAAGGCGACGATAGCCAGTTGCAGGATCCCAGGAGGGCGACGGCTCCTCCCTGGCCATCGTCGGCGGCGATGATCTTGACATGGCTGCCGACCGAATCGCGCTGCACGAGCACGAACCCGCGCGACCGCCTCACCGCAGACAAGCGCTGGTGCAGCTCCTGGATGGCGATGGCATTCTCCGCGCGCTCGTCCAGCGATGTCCCGTAAAACACGTGGCAGCGCACGCCCCTGTCGACGGCCTCGTCAAGCGCTCGCCAGATTCGCTCCCGCCGGTCCTTGCCCCTTTCATCCGACTGCGAGGCGACGAACGTGGAGAGGACGAAGATATCGGATCTCGCTTGCCCGATGATGCGCTCGAAGCGTTCCAAGTGCTCTTCGGACCCGACGACGAACTGATCGGCCTCAAACGTGGTTTGCGTCGACGGCGCACCGCTCGGTCTCGAAGCCGTCGCTTGCGGGAGAACTCCCGTTCTGACGGTCGCCTCCAGCGCTCGGGCTAGTCGGTCGCTCGCGCCCTCCGGCAGGGTCAGGCCGTTCGCGCCGTCCAAGTCGATGACGAGATATTTCTGCTCGATGACCGAGCTCACTGCCTGCACCCCGCGAAGCCATTCGCCAGGGCGGAGCGAGCCGGCCATGAAGTCGCTGACGCGCTGCGCCATCGTATCGTCGGTCTCCGGCGCTTCCTCTGGCGGGAACGCCACGGCAAGCCCCCCGGCCGGCAATCTAGATAGGGGGACGGTCGCGACATCCCGGTTCCGGAGGACCGAGTGGCCAACCTTCTCGAACACCAAGCTGATGCCGACCTCGCGGTCCTGGGCCCGCTCCGGTAGGGCGTGGCCGGAACGGATGAAGTCCCTGCCAGCGTCGCTCGTCGTCAGCGCGGGAACCGGAGACAACCGGACTTCGAGCAGCCCGAATTGCATCAACCGCGCTATGGCCGAGCTGGCGACCTGATTATGGATCCGTAGTGATACCGCCACCTCGCCGATCGTTCCCGGCGTCCGGTCCAGCGCAAGCAGGACCATTTCCTCGATCGGGCTCCATCCCCAAATCCGCTGGACGATGGCCCGGGCGCGGTAGTGCCAGGCCGGAATGAAGACCTTCAAGGAAGGAGCCCGCCGCGTTCATCGACCTTGATGATCGCGGCGCCCTTCCCGACGCCGTCGAACTCCGCCCCGGCCAGTCGGGATATCTCGCCGAGCATCGTCCGGAGGAACCCGAGCTCGCCGCCGCGGCGATCCGGGTCGACGCCGTCGACCGCATTGCGGATGAACTGGAGGCTCGTGGCGAGCACCAGCTTCTGCTTGGCCCGGCTCAGGAGGACGTTCATGCGCTGCGGGTTCTTCATGAAGCCCAGAGCGCGCGTGCCAACCATCACGTTGTTCCGAACGAGGCTCGCGATCACTACATCAGCTTCGCCTCCTTGGAAGCTGTCGCTCGTGTAAACAAATTTCCTGTTCCTTCGCGGGCTTTCGAAGCCGAACAAGGTGCCGCGTTCGCTATCGGCCGCCTGGCCGAGAAGACGCTCGAGATGGTCGACCTGAGCCAGGTATGGGGACAGGATCGCCAGCGTCGGTAGGCGCCCGTCCTCTCCTCTTATGGGGCTCAAGGATTTCAACGCCGACACCAGCGCGGCAGCCTCCGTCTCATTCCGGTACGACCGCTTCACCTGCTGCTCGAATGCGCCCTCCTTGACGACGCTCAACGACGGCATGTCCAGGATGACCAAGGGCGCGGCAGGGAAGCCCGCGTCCTGCGTGACGGTCGAGGCGCGCTTCTTGACGCGTTCGGACGGAATAAGCTTCCGGTCGTAGAAGACGTTCGAGACGAGCTCCCCGAGAGCCGGGTGCATCCGGCTTTGCTCGAGCAGGACGTTCGCGATCGAGCTCTGGCGGTTCGTAGTCTTTTCCCGATCGGCTTCCCGCTCTGCGATTGATCGGAAGGCTTCCTCGAGACGGGCCGCTGCGGCCAGCACGTCCACAAGGAGAAGCTGATCCGATTTGATCAGGTCTAGCGTAGCCTCGACCTCCGGCGGGAGGTCCGAAATCGTCGATATCTGTGCCTTGGCGTCCTTCAAGAGCTCCGCGGCGAAAGCGGCGCCATAAAATTTCTGCCGGTCGACGACATCGAACGGCGACAGCTGGTTGTGATCGCCGATCATCACCCTTCGGTTGCCCAGCAAGAGTGCGCCGATCAGCTCTGCGCCGTTCGCGCGCGCGGCCTCCTCGACAATGACCCAGTCAAACTGCTCGCCATCGGAAAACATCTCCTCGATGACGTGCGACGAGGTCGTCGCAAGCGTCACGTCGGACGACCTGAGAAGGAGGTTATCCGTGTCACGGAGAACCCGGTCCGCGATGGCCCGTTCGGCCTCGTCCACGGGCCCGAGGGCTTGTTTGATCTGGTACCGCTGGTTCGCCATTACGGCTTCGCCGTCCGTTCGCGCCGCGGCGGCCGATTGCAGCAACGCTGCCGAGGCTTGCCTCAAGGAGCTGGCCTCGTGGTCCGATCGCGGCCGTTCTATGCGGACGATGACGGTAGCCTCAAGGGGAAGGGTCTTCCTGAGCTCGTCTTCCATTTGGACGAGCGTCTCGTGATTCTGGGCAGAGACCAGGATACGGGCATCGCTTGTTACCGAAAGGATGCTCTTCACTAACTGCGAGACCAGGTAGGTCTTGCCGACGCCGGGGGGCCCCACGACGACGTTGATGGACTTTCCCGCAGAGATCGACTGCCAGGCGGCCTTCTTCGAGTCGTCCAAGTCGGTCGGTAGAACGCCCGGAGCGGCGATGTCGCGCAACGCATCGTCCAATGCGACTTGCGCTGGATCATCGAGGGCCCGCAGAAGCTCCACATTGGCCCTCGCGGCAACGATGTTCTGGAGCCGGCGCCGGATGGCCCGCTCGAACCCGCTGTCTCTCCGTGGCCGGAGGTAGACGGACGCTCCAGGTACGAGAGCCACGTTAGTGGTGAAGGCGAAGGCCTGCTGGTCGTCGGTCTCCCCGCTCCCTTGATACCGAAGTTCCGGCAGCCTTTCCCTTTCGCCAGCGAGGGTGGCAAACTTGGACACCGTCCACTCGGCCCTGCCGTCATCGTAGCGCAACTCGCGCTTCAGCGCGTCCGATGCCGGACGCAGCCCCAGGAGCTTGCGCCGTTCATCCCGGTCAGCGTCGTCGCGCAGCACGAGCCAGGCCAAGCCTGCTTCGTCGCCTGCCGAAGGGGGAAGGACGACGACGGGATAGAAGCGGAACTGCTCCCTTAGCCAAGTGAAGACCTCGAGTACGATGAGGGCATACCAAGGCGTGACGTCGCGCGGCGCCTCGCCCGGTTGATCGAGATCGTTGAAATCGGTCCACCGCTTAGCGCCGAAACCGAGCTTGCGGACGCGTTCTTCCGAGCTGCCGAGGTTCCTCGACAGGTGAAGCCGGTGCCTTACCTCGACCGCGTCGTAGACCCGGTCACCGGGGCGCCTCTTCTCGGCGCGAACGAGCAAGCCAATGCAATCGGCGATGACCCTCACGCGGTAGGCAGCCAAGTCGGTGACGATCCGCACCAGTTCCCGGTTTATCGCGACAGCCCGGACGTCTGGGCCGAGCAGGTCCTCCTCGACGAACCGCAGCACGGCTTCCCTGTCGTCCGCCGGCACCGCGCCCGAGGTCAGCAGCGGCAAGTCGCTCTGGATGACTTGCCCCGAAGGATAGAGTACAAGTTCACCTTCCGAGCTTGCTCCCAACCGATCGAGTTCCACGCTGACTTCCTTCAGGTCGTGGACGACGACGGAGCCATCGAATAGCTGAAAACGCGGCGGATCGGAAAGCCGGTCCAACATCCTACGCTCGATTGAGAGCAGGGAGGGGCCGCCGTCGCCCGACACGCCCAGGATCGCGGCGGCAGTCCGGCCGAGATCGATCCAGTCCTGACGGAACGAGATCGCACCCGATGGCCGCAGCAGCTGGCCTGACTGACCTAAGTCGGCGTCGCCTATGTGCACGCATGTTTCGTATCCGCCCAGGCGATAGTCCTGGCGGTCGTCGCCGTGGGAGAAGATCGCGTGCTCGCTCACAGCGCCGTGCACGATCCCCGCGTCGTGGCACAGAGCCAGGCCCTCGGCGACGCGCGCGATGTTGCGCCAGAAGGTCGCGCGCGCCCCTCCGGCAAGTAACAGGCCGTGCCTTGCGCGGAACGCGCGCGGCGTCCCGGCGACCGGGCTGCCGGGATCGAGCATCAGGATGCCCAGCTCGTCGCGGTCCTCCACGACTTCTCGCACCTCGACCAGGAGGTCGCGCGCCCGACGGGATGACAGGACGCGCCGGATGCGCCGGAGCCCTCGCGCGACCAGGCGGCCCAGGTCTCCGTCGAGCGGCGTCCCGGTCTTCTTGAAAAGGCGCAGGAGGTAGCGTTCCCCATCTTCGATGCCGGTGGCTGCTCGCAGTTGCGAATCCCAACCTCCTGCAGCGCCGGCGAACGAATCCTCGGCGAACTTAAACCGGGCATTCAGAGATTTTTTATCGACCCTGGGAAGCCGTGCCATGACGAACCTGTTCCATCGGAAGCCGAATGCGGCGCGGATGGATGTTTCCGCACCTGGAGGATCATAGACCCTGCTCCGGACCGCTTGAAGTCGTGCAACTTCCATTTCTCGGGTTCAAAGCTCGCTCGTGCCTCTACAAGGCTCAGCAGCGGCATTTGATCCATGGCAGTTCCATCACCGGGCGCCGAAGCGGCGGGCGTGTGCCGGACGCGCCGGAGCGGGTCCGTCAGGCTGATGCCCTGGCGCGGGTGGGGCGATGATTTGGCTGCCACGCTGCGCGACGATAGCCGACCGACGCAAACGAGCGACCTTGATGTCACAGCCAATTTTGGAGCCTTACGTTGCCTAATCAAGCGATGAAGCCGGGGCGAGAAGCAAGACTAACGCTGAACTCGCGGACGGCAGTTTAGAGTCGAAATCTGCCAACGAGCTAGCGGCAGCGGATGTCCGCTTCTCCGAGTACCGTGCTCCACAGCGGTAATCTGCTTCCGGCCAGGTATGTCGTCGTCCGGTGGCAGCAAACATTCCGACCGCGCTGGGTAGCTCAGGTCAATTTGTAACGAACCTTACGATGTCCTGAGCGAGGCGGTCGAGAAAGGCGTCTCGATCAACCAAGGGCTCGGTCGCGTGAGGCGGCGGGGTACTCATGAAAGAAAAATGGCCAGCATCTGCAACGATGCGGACATCGACCGGCACGGTTCCCCGAAGGGTTTCTTTCAACCACTCTGCTGTCGCAGCAGGCGTGACCTCATCCCTTGTCCCTGCCCAAACAGCAATCGGCGTCCGAACATCCTGCAAAGATCCGGGAGTCCTAAAGAAATCTGTCGCGGGTGCCATTAGAGCCAATCTGTCCAACCGCCGCTCGGGAGGGACCTGAACGGATTCGCCCGCGAGTGTGAACGCCTCGACTCCGGCCAGCACGAGCAACAGTGCCGCTCATACCAACCGCCGTTGAGGCTGACTCTCGCCACATCCTGATTCCATTTCCTGCTTCGATCTGATTCGCTGTCCTCGGGTGGGGTTGAGGAGGGCGCGATGGGCGTGGCGGTGACGATCACCAGGCTGGAGCACTCGGTGCCCGAGTTGCGTGGCATGGCTGCCAGGAGCGTCGATGGTGCTGTGGCCTGCCGTCTGCTGGCCATCGCGCATGTGCTGGACGGTGCCTCGCGTGCCGAGGCGGCCGCGTTGTGCGGAATGGACCGGCAGACGCTGCGGGACTGGGTGCACCGGTTCAACGCGGAAGGGACCGTGGGGCTGATGAACCGGACCAGTCCGGGCCGCAGCCCCGCGCTGTCGGAAGTACAGATGGTGGAGCTGAAGGACGTGGTGTTGGCCGGACCGAATTTGGCCACGCACGGGGTGGTGCGGTGGCGCTGCTCGGATCTGCGCGGGATGATTGCCGAGCGGTTCGGCGTGCAGGTGCACGAGCGCACCGTGGGCAAGCTGCTGCGGCGCGTGCGTCTGACCCGGCTGCAGCCGCGGCCGCACAATCCCAAGCGGGACGAAGCGGCACAGGAGGTTTTTAAAAAAGCTTCCCCACCCTCGTAGCGGCCGTCCTGCCGGTCGGGGCCGCTGGCAAGCCGGTGGAGATTTGGTTCGAGGACGAGGCGCGTGTCGGCCAGCAGGGCACGTATGGCGCGCTGTGGGCCGAGATCGGCTCACGCCCGGGCGTCGTGCGCGATGATCGACATGACGCCGTCTGGCTGTTCGGCTCGGTGTGCCCGCAACGCGCGGTAGGCGCCGCCCTGGTCATGCCGTGGATCGGAGCCGAAGCCATGGGCCTGCACCTCGAGGCCGTAAGCAGAATGGTCAGCCCTGGCGCCCATGCTGTGCTGGTGTGCGACGGCGCTGGATGGCACCAGACGGGCGGGCGACTGCGCGTGCCGGACAATATCAGCCTGCTCCCGCTGCCCAGCTACTCACCGCAGCTGAACCCGATCGAGAACGTCTGGGCTTATCTGCGGGCGAACCACCTCAACAAAAGTGTCTGGGACAGCTACGACGCGATCGTCGACGCTTGCTGCCGAGCCTGGAACGCATTCATCACCGATGTCGATCGCGTCGCTTCCGTCACCCGACGGGTTTGGGCGTCGGTCAGCCATTAGGGCGGTTGGTATCAGACGGAATGACCTACGCCCGCGGCAGGGATTCCCTTTTTTGCAACTTCATCGAACGCAAATTGTAGTCTGCGGGCCCGCGTCGCAAGCTCGTCCGCATTCGGCGCTGACGAGACAAGGCGCGCAGACCGGGGTGCCGCGATCGTACAGCCTTGAGCCGCGAGCGAATGCAAAAACGCGAGATGCCGGTCCGGATCGCCGCCAGCACCAACAGCAAAGAGTACCACAGCGCGAGATTTGGCCGAATCCAAGATCAAAACTTCAAATTCTTCTCCTGCATCGTTTACGGCGCGCCTGGATAAGCAAAAGTTACTCATTATGAGTCTTTTTCCCGATGCCGGCCACCACTCCTACACCACTGATATCAACGGCCAAGATGGCTGACCCATGAAGAGGTTGCCGTCCCTTCAAGCCGTCGTACGTCACTCAATGAAGCCGGGCGTATGACATCTGTCGGACAGCTGCGCGTTACCATTTGAGCTTTCTCATAGACTGGATTGGTGGAAGGGCTGCAATGATCGGAAGCAGCCGTCCTTCGGATCGCCTGAACGTCCGCTTCATCCAAATCTCGCTTGAGAGCCGACAGTCCGGTATCGGCCAAACTTTGCTATGGATTGCTGATGCGCTTCGTAGCGCCGCACGCTTGGTAGGTCGAGTTTATCTACTTCTTCATGTCGCCAAAGAATTCTGAAGCGGGAGCAACACCGCAGGCAAATAGGCGATCCCGCGCACGGGTGCAGGCCACGTAGAACAGGTGCCGCTCAGTCTCGTACACCTCGTCGAGCTCGACCTCGTCGGCGACGCCCTCCAGGCGCGCGCGCAAACGCAGCACGTCGTCGTCGCACGCCATGACCACGACGGCCTTGAACTCGAGCCCCTTGGCGAGGTGCATGGTCCCGGCGGCGATACAGGCCGAAGCCTGCTCGTCGCGCTCGGATAGCTCCAGGGGCTGGACGCCGGCAGCCAGGATGGCGGCGCGGGCGCGCTCCATCTGGTCGCGGCTTCTCACAAACACACCGATCTCCGAGGGGTCGGCGCCGGCGGCCAGGGCAGCGCGAAGCCAGTCCGCGACGCCCTCAATTTCCGCCTCGCAAGTCGGGAACCGCTGCACCGTCGGCATCGGACCGTCGAACACCGACACAGTGCGGTCGCGCTGGTCCGCGATGCCGTCCACGTCCTGGACGGCCGGGGGAAGCAGCCGGTCCGCCATGCGCCGGATCTGGTGCGAGGTGCGGTAGTTCACGCCCAGGGTGGAGGAGCGCCCACGTACATCGACGCCCAGCGCGGACCAGGAGAAGGGCTGCTGGAAGATGCGCTGCCCACCATCGCCGGCGAAGAACAGGGCGTCCGGCCCGGACGGCGCGAGCGCCGCCAGCAAACGCAGCTCCGGCACGCCCAGGTCCTGCGCCTCGTCTACCACCACGTGATCGAACGGCTTTGCTCCGCGGGTGGCGTAATGCGCGGCAACCTGGCCGAAGACCTGCGCCCAGGTCAGAAGTCCGCGCTTTGCGAGGGAAGCCCGGGCGTGGGCGAACACGGGCCAGAGGCGCTCGCGCTGGCCGGCGCTCATGCGGCTCTTGCGGCCGAGGCGGGGGACGCGGGCATAGGCCTCAATGCTGTCGATCTGCCAAGCGTCGACCACGTGGCGCCATTCTGACAAGACGAAGCGCAGCGGGTAGCCGATGTCGCCGGCTGCGGCGACGGACTTTTCCACGGCGTCGCGCACCTGCTCGTCAGAGGCGGGCACAGCGCGACGGCCAAAGGCGAGCTGGAACAGCTCGTCGGCCAGTGCGCGGACGGGAGAGACGGTGATGCGAGGCGCGATGCCGGGCGAGGCGGCGACAAGGGCGGCTAGGCGCCGGTCCAGGGCGGCGGCGAGCGGCTGGGAGAAGGTCGTGAGCAGCACACGCGCCGCCGGCGCTGCGCGGGCTAAGCGGGCGGCGCGGTGCAGGGCGACCACGGTCTTGCCGGTGCCGGCCGAGCCGGTCACCCGGGCTGGGCCTGCGAAGGCGCGGTCGACCACGCCCTGCTGGGTGGGATGGAGGAACACGATCCAGCGCTCCCACGGGGCGTCCAGCGCCGCGGCCAGCGCCGCCTGGTCGCCGACGACGCGGAAGCGGCGCTGCGCATCGGGGTGGGCGAAGGGGTCGGCGGCGAGGAGAGCGGGCGCGACCGAGGGCGCGGAGGGGAGACGGCCGGAGCCGGCGTAACCCAGCAGGGCCTCGGCAGCCTCGGCGGGCAGGTGCTCGGCGAGGGCGAAGAAGCCGTCCTCGGTGGCGGCCTGCACGTCGGCGATCCAATCGGGCGGCACGCCGACGCCCAGAAGCTGCTCGGCTGACAACGCGGCGAACAGGGGCAGAGCGGCCGGCGCCCGGACGGAAGACGGAGCAACGAAAGGCGCCGGCCCGACGAATGCCAAGCCGGGAGACGCGCGGTCGGAGGACCTTCGGCCGGACGATGCCGGGCTGAGGTGTGCGGATGCGGCGCGCGGCGGGGTGCCGTCGCGGATGTGGTGGAAATGGTTGGTGGCGTAGTCTCCGGTTCGTAGCAACGAGCCATGACCGGCGTTGGCACGCCGGCGGAGACCACGCCATGGAACAGGGTAGCACGACAGCGGA
>JAABUV010008205.1_pt1 | contig 10653 bp, 18 predicted proteins | sample 5559971 | NCBI WGS metagenome assembly JAABUV01 (sample SAMN10711881, study PRJNA513362) | rock metagenome | isolation source: Antarctica rocks | place: Antarctica: Victoria Land, Knobhead nord | collected 2015-12-19
GTCGCGCCGTTCAGCTGCGCGGCCGCGCCCGCCAGCGCGCCCATGTTGGCCTCCGGGTCCTCAGGGTTTGCAAACCCGCTCCCTGCGCCCCCAGTGGCACGCACCTCAGCACATCAGCATAACATGTTTTTAAAAAGGAGGAGGCGGCCTCTTGGTCTGGTCCGTACGATGGTCTTGCTGCGCACGAGCGCATTACTGCGCTGAGAGCAACGCGCCTTCGTGCATAGGCTGTGACTCTGAGACACAGGTGAAGGCACCAGCTGTTGCGGCTGTGAAAGTTCCGCTTGTACCTTGTCATAATGGCACGACCGCCGTGGCCAGCACCGGGGAAAGCAGTATGCAAGGCATACCAGCACCTCTCGCGTGGATGCAGGTCTGCTCTATAGAAGGCAGCTGCATGGCAGGCATGCCATGCCAGTGTGTGTGATAGGTGTTTGGTGGGCTGATTCATATCTGAGATACACCAGCCTGCAGCCGCACCCGGCATGGGGGGCGGCGCGTTGACGTTGACGATGTTGCCGCCCATGACGTCCGCGGCGCCCGCGGCCGCGTCCGCAAAGTCCGACGGCAGGAATGGCAGGTCCGTGCCAGCCGACATGGGGTCGATGTCGTCGCCGGGCAGCGCATCCTCTGTGACCCGGTCGCCCTCCGGGATGCCCTCTGCGCGCAGCCGGTTGCCTCACGCTCAGTGCCACTGTGCCATGGAGTACTGCAATCATTGGCAAGGACTCGGGCACCGAAAGTTTAGGTCACCGCTGCCCCGCCCGTATCATTGGGTCCCTGGTAGGCACTCTGCAAAACAGCTGAAAGGTATACGCAGCTGGTAGGCACCCCTACAGAATACAAGTAGCGGCGGCTGCCTGGCCAGCCTGGACATGCAGCAGTAAAGAAAAGATCACCACCTACCTCACCAGTCGAGGCGCCAGTCTCCACTAATTACATTAATTAAACCACAATCGTTCAAGTGCCCCCCGCTGACGTCGCCCCGGGAAACAGCTGACCGCGGCGACGGCAAGGACGACAACCTCACAGTCACGACTCCTCAGGCGCTCTGTGTGACCCACCCAAGTTTGCGGCGCCCGGCTCCAGGTCCTCGTCGTCCGGCTCGTCCGGCGCGTCCGCCTTAGACGCCCAGCCCGAGGGCCGCCCGAACACCTGCTGCGAGTCGCCCAGGCTGAGCTGCGCCTGCTGCGCCGCGCTGGCCGAGTCCAGGTCCGGCGCCGAGCCCGGCACCGGCGCCTGCTTCGCGCCGGCGCCGGCGCCGCCGCCGGGGCCGTTGTGCCGCCTGCGCGCCGGCAGCAGCGGGCTCCGCTGAGCAGCGCGGCTGCGGCCTGCAGCGGTGCGCCTGCCTGTTGCTGCGGGCGGGCTCGCAGGTCGTCAGGAGTGCAGATAAGGTGGAAGTTGCAGGCACGCGGGGTGCCGTGAAGGGACATGAATGGTTGATAATCATCCAATCACATACATCCGCTCCCTGTCAGGTACGCTGCCCACGTGGCAGCCAAGGCGCCCCTGTGAGAGGACTCCGACGAGACGCGAGCGCGAGATGATATGTACTTCTTATGCCTGCAGTGGCTTCATTATCAACTCTTACACAAGGCATAACAGTGGCACAATAACTAGCAGTCCAGCATTGCAGAATCGCGCGGGCTTTCTCGTTTGTGACGCACCTGTCCTGCGGCAGCCAGCTGGCCGGGTTGTACCAGCGGCGCGCCGGCCGCGGCGGCGGCGCGCACGGGTCCAGGAAGTGCGCGTAGCAGCTGCGCACCTCCACGTACCGCTCCACCGCCGGCCAGTCCACGCCTGGCGCACGGCGGCATGCAGAGCTCGCCATCGGCATATGCGCATGGACCACAATTCCTTTGGTAAGGCATGCTCCAGTCCAGGCAGAGTCAGCTGCGCCATGCTTCACGCTGCGGATTGCAGGCGCTCTTCCAGTTTTAGCACATCGTCACTGGTATGCAAACATGCCGCAAGTGGCATGCGCGCGACCTCCAGCTACACTTCAGCCAAGCATGGCGGACCTGCAGAGACGGGCATGCCGCACAGCATGCACTGCAAGGCGCGTCGAGTGTGCACACTGCTAGGTCATGAAAGTTCATGGCCTGTCCTACAGTGGTGCAAGAGGTCTCTGCTTAAGCACGGTCGCGCGCGCTGCACATGCGGCGCGGCCAGCGCACCGCGCAGCATCTCGTCCTCGTCATTGCGCAGATCGCGCACGGCGTTGCCGGTGTGGCTGGCCAGCGCGCGCACCGCCTTGCGCCGCATGCGCATCTTCAGGTTTGGGACTGCGCGCGCAGCAGCTCCGCGCAATTAATGGAGCCAAGCTGGCATTGAGCGCATGAGCAGGCGACCCCTGCTCACGAGAGTGGACACATTGAAATTGTGCAGTCAGCGCTCCCAGCCTAACTTACGACAGCGCGCAAGTGCAGTATGTCTCTCACCACCGAACACTGACAGCATGGGGTAGGAGGTACGTACCCTACCATCCACACCATACACTCACAGCATTGGAAGTGGCTTACTCCAGCTTCAACGAGTTATGAAGGACCTACGAGGTGCAAACTCTGCAGAGACCTCGACTACACGCAGAGGGCAGAGTGCGCCGACAGGCGCTCAGGAAAGCGCGCCTTTGCTGAGGCCCGTCCAGCGAAGCACGTAGGGCAGCATCGGCGCGTTGATGACCAGCGTCAGCAGCACGAAGCCCGCCGTCCACAGCACTATCTCCGCCTTGATGATCTGCGCCGCGGGCGGCGGGCAGCGCATGTCGCAATCCAGACAGCACCAAGCGCACCCACCCCAAAAAAAGCCCGCCGTCCACAGCACTATCTCCGCCTTGATGATCTGCGCCGCGGGCGGCGGGCAGCGCATGTCGCAATCCAGACAGCACCAGGCGCACCCACCCACCCCCCCCCCCAAAAAAAGGCTAAAAAAACACACAGGAGCTCACGGTGAAGGTGGGCAGCTCAGAGCACCAGGCGCAGGCCGCCTCCAATACCAGCAGCGTTTAAAAACCCCCAGACCACTGGAAGTATATGGCGGACCAACACAGCAGCTAGCCAGGCAGCGGCCATAGTGCAATGCAGGGTGGCAACGCAGGCGCACATCATTCTGAGTGTTCTGGCGGTTGAAGTGTTGATCTGTCACGACAGCCTGCGTCGCACAGTCCCCATGTCACGGTAGGCAGAAAGAGCCAGTGGAGAGGCCGACTTGTTGCGATCTCAGGGTGGCGGACATGCAATCGCCTGAGTGTCAAACTGCTGCTCGATGAAAAGAGGCTGTCACATTCCGTTAGCTAGTGCCTGGCCCAACCTCGGCCAAGCGCAGGAGGTTTTGCAACTTGACACCCCTGCGGAGCGGCAGGAGGCACGTTGCCAAACCCGGTCCCGCCCTCTCAGTGCTCCATGGGCTGCTCGAGCAGGCGCACAACACACAGCGCAACCCCGGCCGCCGCGCGGGCGGCCGGACGCGCGCCTGCGCCATGATGAGCGACACGGAGCCGCGCAGGCCGGCGACGCAGGCGAACGCAATCTCCTTGAAGCTCAGGTCCTGGCGCGTGATCTTGAACAGCGGCCGGAAGATGGCCATGAGCAGGAAGCGGATGAGGAACATGAAGATGTACACCAGCGGGAAGCGCCACAGCGTGCTCAGGAACAGCCCCAGCTGGCCCTCCGCCTGCAGCTGCTGCGACGACCTGCGCGCGCGCGCCCGCGGCGGCAGCAGTCTCGGCAGAGCCACACCACCGCCTCAGCGCAGCCCGCATCCGCCTCCACGTCTGCCTTACCGACTCCCGTCCATGCGCCGCTTGCACAGCAAGCCTATATCGCCTGTGACCCCCGTTCACGCACCGCCTGCACACCAGACTGCTCAGCCAGCACCGGTGCAAGGACGCAAGCGGTGCCAGGCCAGGCAGTGTGTGGCGGGGCTGCCAACATGTGCGCCAGAGCTCCCCCGGGCGCGCACCGCGTGCGCTGAGGACCGCCGCCCGTTCGTGAATAGGAACAGGGTTAGGGTTAGGGTCATTGCAATGAGAAGCTACGCACCGCACGAAGAAATTGATGCACGCGGCGCCAGAGTAGAAGAACACGATGCCGTTGACCGAGAACGACAGCGTGTCCCAGAACGCCTCGAACGCGCCGCTCTCCTCCACCTTGACCGACATGTCCCACTTGGACGTCGCCGCGCCGTACAGCCCAAAACAGGCGACGGAGATCACGCCTGCGCGGCGCGCGGCAGGCGCCGGCCCGCTCAGCTCGCGCTGCTCGAGGCGGGAAGCTTACGCTGTTTGAAGAGAGCGCTGCTAGGGTTGAGGCAGGCCCGGGGCGCACGCGCAGGCTTGCAGCGCACGGCGACCACACCGCAGCATCCCAAGCGCTGGGCATCACGCGTCCCGTACGGCACACCAGCACATCATGCAGGTGACGCAGCCGCACACGGACTGTGGGGGCATTCTGCAAATGTCGCACCCGCTCTGGTGCGCCTGAGCACGCCAGGCGCGCAGCGTAAAAGTGCCGGGCCCACAGGCTGCACTGAAGCAGCATCTCTAGACACGGCATTGGCCCAGCCTGACGCGCAGGCTGCTGCGCTGCACGGCCAGGCGGCAGACGACCGCAGCAGCACGCCCAACCGCGCCGGGCTCTTCCAGTTAGGGTTGGGGTAGGGTTTGGGGGCGCGCCCGAGACAGCGGCGGGCCCGTTGGCGGTGTAGAAGGAGAGGTAGCCCAGCGCGAACGTCAGCGCAACCTGCTGCTCGATGCCCGCGCCCAGGTGCCGCATCCAGCGCAGCACGTAGCGCGTGCCGATGCCGAACGCGATGCCGATCAGGAACCCGCCTGCCGCCAGCGCGGCGCGCCGCGTCAGCTGCTGGCGGGACCCTCGGGCGCGGGCCGCGCCGCGCAAGCCTGGCAGCCGGGCGCGCGCCGGGCGCAGCGCCCAGCCTGGGATCGGCCGCCGCGAGCGGCGCTGGCCTGCGCTCTGCTTTGAGACGCACGTGCGCGCGCCCGCCTCGCTAGCATGCGCCTGGCAGGAACACAGGCAGACGCATGTGACGATGCGCAGGCGTGCAGGCGCGCGCACCGACGGCGAGCCAGACGGTCTGCCGGACCACGTCGCCGAGCACGGCCCAGCCGCTCTGCGAGTCGATGTTGTTGCTGTACTCCTCCACCTTCTTCAGAAAGATGGTGAACAGCGTGATGGAGCTCGCGTCGTTCAGCAGCGACTCGCCCTCCAGCAGCACGCGCAGGCCGCGCGGCCCGCCCGCTGCGCGCCCGCGCTCGCGCGCGCTTGGTGCCCGACCCTAACCAGTAACCCTATGGTGAATAGCGTGATGGACCTCGCGTCGTTGAGCAGCGACTCGCCCTCCAGCAGCACGCGCAGCCCGCGCGGCCCGCCCGCTGCGCGCTCCCGCGCGCGCGTGCTTGGCGCGCGCTGTGCCTGACCCTAACCCTAAATCCTGGCACCGCCCTCCACCCGTGCGGTCCGCCAGGCTCGACCACCCTCTCCAGCCGCGCGCTGCCAGCTCGCGATCCGGAGCGGGACGGGGCGAGCGCGTGCCGAGCGGCGCCCGCGCACGGCCCGCACCGCTCTTCATGGTGGCCACGATGGCGACGGCGTCCGTGGACGCCAGCATCGCGCCCAGCAGCGCGACGTAGTGCCAGGTCCAGCCCTGGTTGCGCAGGTCGAGCACGTACAGCAGCAGCACGATGAGCAGGCCGACCGTGCCGCCCACCAGCAGGAACGCAAACACCAGCACCTTCACCAGTGACTGCGCGCGGCGGCTCGGGCGCAGTCGCCACAGACACTGGGCCAGGAATGCTAGGTCGGCATGCCGCGTAGGCCGGCCGCGCCCGCCCACCAGCAGGTGGTGTGGTGTGCGGAGACCAGCCCCTGCGCATGCGACTGCGTGGCGCGGGCAAGGGCGCCTGTTCGGCAGGTGTTACAACGAGGGGCTGCAACACAACAATCAACAATGGTAGCATAAAAATGCCGGGTGCCACGCCAGCCAGCCGCAACCATCAGGAGCGCTCCCCCTGGCAACACCCGGGCGCGCCGCGACGGGGGCGGCACGGCGCGTCCGCCTCCCGGCCCGCGCGCTTTTTCCATACCTTCTTGAACAGGAAGAAGTCGATGCGTACGGCCGCGTCCAGCAGCAGCGGCGGCAGGAACACGTAGAAGAACAGCTCGTACGGCTGGATGCCCAGCCACCAGGCGGCCGAGTTGCCGAAGCGCCCCAGCTTGCCATTGGCCGGGAACATGAAGCCCATGAACAGGCCGCCTGCGCGCGCGGCGGCGCCGTCGGCGCTGGGCCGCAGGCCGCGCGGCTGCCAGACGCGCGCAGGCTGCCGGTGTGCGCCGGGTCGCCCCGCGGATGCAGCGGGCCGCTCGCGAGCGGCATGCTCGCGCTCTCACCACGCAGTGACCACAGGTGACCTGCAGCAGTCTGACAGGCAGGAGCCGTCTACGGGTGTATGCTGCGCTGCGCGCCAAGTCCAGGGGTTGAGCGCCCCGGGCAGCCGGTGGACCACACGCTTGAGCGTGGCGCACACTGTGACATACGACAAGACGTGCGGGCTGGAGCCTCCTCTGTTGTGGGGTGGACTCCTTGCAGTATACTGTACCGTCACAGAAGAGGATTCTGTTCGACGAGCTGGAGCAGCCCCGCACCCGCAAGCAGCACCATGGTCGTTGAGTAGCGCCCCTGGAACAGGCACGCCAGCACCACGGCGATGCCTGGGAAGAGGATGACGTCATAGCTAGACTCTGGCACCGTGCACCAGTTGTAGGCATCTGCAGGCGCAAATCAGTCGCCTTGAGAGCTTGCTGCCAGCACTGGAGGAACCATGCTTTTGCACAATTAGTGCTTGCCACAGGGCAGCCATACTGCGAACGTGCAACTGTGTCCGACCAGCAACGACTTGTTGCAGGCTGTGAGCAGACAGCTGCAACATGATTAAAGCGTAAAGAAGCGATTGCCCCACCTTCATAGTTGTATAAAAATGAGTATGTGCTGTTGTATAGCTCGCAGAACGGCTGCGTTACATGCCCGCACTCTGGCGCCTGTGCAGTTGCATGCGCCATGAAGCGCACGCTCTTTATGACTTACGCAGGCTGGTCTGCGCATGCCCTCACTCTGGCAATCGTATTTGGCGAGGCTCTACAAATCACAACACTGCTTCCAAGCCTGTGCCTCAGGCATAAATGAGACCTAGCTAGGTTCACCACTCCTCTGGGCTACTTGGGTTGAAGGCCGACGGCGCGTAACACTTGCATAGCCACCTGCAGGGTCACCTGTGTATGTGCCGCGTACACTCACATCTCACCCACAAGGCTGCCAACACGCAATTCTTGCTTTCATGGCGCTGTGCCACTGCCGCTGCTGCTTGATGTTTGCCGGCGCATGCCGAAATGTATGGGCGTAAGGTCGCAGGCTGGTAAGCTGGTTGGTGGTCGCCACATGAGGGTTGATCCTCAATGAGTTCCAGTATTTCATATGTTAATGACCAAGGTTGGGATGTACTAGTCCGTGCTGTGAATTTGCAGGTTGATGTATCAGATAAGCTGGGTCGTACTCGTTCACATGTGATCGTCAGGACTCACACTACCCGTGCAAAGACACACTCGGCACGCAAGGATCCGCAGGGCCACCCAGAAGTGCTGAGCAAACGCTGCAGGGCAACAGCCAGCTGCCAGGCATCAGACAGCACTGCGGCAACAACCTCAAACGAACCTGCGCCACAGGCAGGCTGGCCGCCCCGCCACCAGGGAGCTAGGAGCCGGAAGGTATAGCGCGGCCGACACCCCAAATAAATTCACGTCAGACTGAGTAGCTAGAGCCCGCCGAGGCGCCGCCGCCGCAGCGGCGCAGCGGCCCGGGCCGCGTCGGCAGGCAGCGCGCCAGCGGGCAGCACGGCGGCGATGTCGTTGAGCAGCAGCTGCGCCTTGAGCAGGTTGACGACCTCGGACCAGTGGAAGCTGTCGTGCGTCAGCGCGGCCGCCTCGCCCGGCAGCTCCAGCACCAGCGCCTGCGTCATGTTGAACACGTCCACCTGCCGCCCGCAACGCTTCCTAAGGGGACGCAGCATGGCAGCCCCAGCACCAGCGCCTGCGTCATGTTGAACACATCCACCTGCGGCCCGCGGCGCCTAAGGAGGCACGCGCTGTGGGAGCGCCAGCAGCAGCGCCGCGGTAACCTTGGAGGGCGTCCACCCGCGTGGCACGGCACCTCGCGACGGACTGACTGGCGCTGCCGGAACACCGCGGTGCATGCTTCCGAGACGCGCACCTGCGGCCCGTGGCGGTGCGGCGGCTCCGGCACACGGCCGCGCATGGGCTGGTGACGCTAGGCGAGAAGTAACAATCAGCTCTCTGCATCAGCGCTTCATGAGGCAGGAGGGGGTGCATGTGCGCGCGCCAGAGGTATGCGGCACGACGGTATGGGCATGTGCCAAACAGCCAAACAGCGTCTCTTCTGCACGACGTGTGTAAGCAGAAGGAGAGGCATGCTTGTGCCGCAGCAGGCGCGGGGAGCAGCGCCGCGGGCGGCGCGCGGGCGGGGCCGCGCCACGTGCGCCGGGCCGCAGTTGCCCGCCTCGAACCACGCGCGCAGGCCCTCGTTGAACGACCGGATGTGGTGGTGGCCCTCCAGCGGGAAGCCGTCGTGGCGCATGCTGTTGAGCCGCTGGTGCGTGGTGACCCACCACAGCCGGCAGGCGTCCGCGTGCGCCGCCGCGAACGGGCAAACTGCGCCGCGCTGCAGCACCGCGGTGTAGTGCGGCACGCTGTTGCGGCCCTGGCCGGGGCTCTCCTTCTCCGTGACGCCTGCGCGTGCGCGGCCCGGGCGCGTCCTGGTCATCGCTGTGCGCCCACAGCTCGCCGCTCTTGCAGCACCACGCATCGCCGCAGGCAGGGGCCACCCCTGTCTATGACCTCTGCATGGGGCCGCGCGATGAGCGTTTAGTGGCTTTGTGGAGCTGTGTGGTGCGGCACTGTATGCTATGTGAGCCCTGGGAGGGCTAGAAATGCATCGTCTATGGATTATGCAAAAAAAAAAAAGTGATAACTCTGACCCTCCTAGTGGGTGCCTGTGGCACGCACCCTCCACCGGGTGGTTGCCCACGCTGTACAGCGCGAGGCGCCCGCGCGCCGCCTCGCCGCACACCGCGTCCAGCGGCGGCGACCCCCACTCATAGCTCACCGTCAGCGCGCCGCCGCACGCCTCGATCGTGAATTGCAGCTCCATGCGGCAGCGCTTCTCCTCAAACTGCATGTTGTAGTCGCAGTCGCGGGTGCCAGGCAGCAGCGCGCCGTCCTTGTAGTTGCCTGCGTGGCGACCGAAGGTGGACAGGACTCTGAGGATTGGTGCAGGCTGCCAGTATACAACAGCATCAGCGCTACGTTGCAAAGTGCTCAGTTGCATGGCACACACCATATAGCAACCATAGCATATACCAGATTACGGTGTGTTGTGCCTCACTTGACGTGCGCAAGCATACTGGGCGCTGTCTTTACAGGGCTGCAACCATGCCAGCTTGCCTGCAAGAGCACTCCCAAATTTGGCAGGGCTCCGTCTGGCACACTGCAAGATGCGGCGCGCCTGTGAGCGTGAGGACGGCGCCCTCATACATATGGCGCATGAAACTATCGCCGTAGAACTCTATGCTCTTGAGCCCCTTGCTGGCAAGCATGGAGCAGCCCTCCTCTGCTCCATACTCTCGCGTGGTGGCCCATGTCAGGTTGCTGCCTGTGCACAGCAGCCTGTCCCTGCACGTCTGCTGCGCATTGGCTGCAGGCACCCATTGCCCTGCCGCTGGCGGCGCCACAAGCAGCAGGAAGAGCAGAGGCGTGCTTGCAGCGGCCAGGCGGTCAACCATGGGCGGGGCCTCCTGAGTTGCGCTGCACGTTTGGCTCACATGCCGTTTTGATTGAGAGGCCGCGCACGGAGAATGGAGGACGCGCACTTTCTATTGAGAAGTTGGAAGGCAAGAATTCATGCTCTTTTTCAATTTGAATCACACCTAGGTAGACGGCAGCTGCGAGAACATCGGGCACATCGACTCTAAAGTCATCTCGTTTGTGTAAACAGCCCCCTACACCCCTACAAGTTCATTCATGCGCCGCGAGGCGACCCTATGCGCGAACGCTACCTTGTGCGCGAACGCTACCGAACAGCTGCGGCCCCGGCCTCAAACGCGGCAAGCCCCTCCGCGAGGAGCGCGGCAGACACGCCATCCTCCACCAGCACCACAGAAACGCCCAGTCGCGACACCTGCAGCACAGCACTTTTGGAGACATCATACAGCTGGATGCGCAAGCTCACAGCAGTTCTTATTATTGTCGAAGACATAGAGGGCTGTTCGCATCGGGACTCAGAAGTCTTTGCAATCAAATCTGGGGGGTGCGCTACACAACACCTTTTGCATGTGCAGCAGCAAAGGGTGGCCACTTGCGCATGCATAGCTTAAAGTGTTCTTTACGATGATAGCACCGCACCCGGGCCACGTTTTTGTGCTCGTCGTCAAAGAACAGCATCTGCGTGTACGGCACGCCCGTCTCGCCGCGGATGCGCGGAAAGTGCTCGGTGTCCTTCTGAGCGCCCGTGTGGTCAAAGCCGGAGGACGCGGGGATGAGCGCGGTGCTCGCAAACAGGTCGGCGATGCCT
>JAABUV010008206.1_pt1 | contig 10652 bp, 9 predicted proteins | sample 5559971 | NCBI WGS metagenome assembly JAABUV01 (sample SAMN10711881, study PRJNA513362) | rock metagenome | isolation source: Antarctica rocks | place: Antarctica: Victoria Land, Knobhead nord | collected 2015-12-19
GCTGCGCTGCGACGGCATCACCGTCGACGAGGACACGGTGCGGGCCGCCATCGAAGCAACCGAGGCCGGACACGTCACGGTGCTGCCCAACGGTGTGATCGCCGCTGGGGCACTGGCCGCAATGGTGACGGACGTGCGAGCGGCAGGTCAGGGCGTCACGCTGTTGCCGACCAGCTCTCCGGTGCAGGGTCTTGCTGCCCTCGCTGTGCACGACCCGTCCCGCGACCCGGAGGACGACACCGTGGCGATGGCCGAGGCGGCGTCGGCCACCCGGCGCGGCGCTGTGCGGGTGGCGACGGAGCAGGCGCTCACCTGGGTGGGCCGGTGCGAGCCTGGTGATGTCCTCGGCCTGCTTGACGATGAGGTGGTGCTGATCGCTCGCGGTGACGACTCGCGCGACTGGCAGTCCGACGTGGTCCGCGGCTTGCTCGACCGGATGCTGGACGCCGGTGGCGAGCTGGTGACCGTGCTGACCGGAATCGCCATGGATGAGGGTCTCGAGGAGCACATGCAGGAGCACGTGCACGACGTGCACCCCGGGGTGGAACTGGTGATCTACCCAGGCGACCTCTCCGCCGACGTCCTGCTGCTCGGGGTGGAGTGAGCGGTGGCGCAGCTGACTGATCGACTCGGACTGGTGTTGGGTGCGAAGGCGGGTATCACGTTGGCCAAAGCGTTGGATCTGCACACCGTCGACGACCTGCTACGGCACTACCCGCGCCGCTACGCCCACCGCGGCGAGCTCACGTCCATCGCCAGTCTTGACGAGGAAACCTATGTGACGGTGACCGCCCGCATCGCCAAGGCGGATCTACGGAAGATGCAGCGCCGCAAGGGAACCATCTTCACGCTGACCATCACCGACGGACACAGCGAGATCACCTGCACCTACTTCAACCAACGCGGGCTCGAAAAGGTGCTCGTCAAGGGGCGCCGTGGGCTGTTCGCCGGGAAGGTCACCAAGTACCACCGCACCTTGCAGCTGACCAACCCGCAATACCTGCTGTTTCCGGACGCAGAGCACGCCGAGGCGGTCTCCTCGGAGTCCGGTGGGTCCCTCGGGCTGGACGCGGTTCCCGACGAGCGAGAGTTCACTCGTGCGTTGATGCCGGTCTACCCCTCGGCGGCGAGTCTGCCGTCGTGGACGGTGGCCCAGTGCGTGCGGGTGGTGCTCGACGTGTTGGAGGAACCCGATGATCCGCTGCCGGCAGCATTGCGCGCCGAGCACGGGCTGATGCCGTTGGCTGCGGCGTTACGCGGGGTGCACCTACCCGACGCCGAGGGTGACTTCGCTGCGGCTCGTGAGCGGTTGCGCTACGACGAGGCGCTCGCCCTGCAGCTCGTGCTTGCTCAGCGCAGGCACGCCGGTGCCCAGCGTCGCGCTCCATCCTGCCCAGCACGGGCGGACGGGCTGGCGGCCGCTTTCGAGCAGCGGCTGCCGTTCGCACTCACCGATGGCCAGCTCGAAGTGGGCAGGGAGGTAGCCGCCGAGCTCGCGCTGACCCGCCCGATGTGTCGTCTGCTGCAGGGTGAAGTCGGCTCCGGCAAGACCATCGTGGCCCTGCGCGCCATGCTCGCGGCGGTCGATGCCGGCCGACAGTCCGTGTTGCTGGCCCCCACCGAAGTGCTGGCCGCCCAGCATGCCCGCTCCTTGCGAGAGCTACTGGGCGATCTGGGCCGCGCGGGGGAGCTCGACGGGGCCGATGGCGCCACCAAGGTCACGCTGCTCACCGGTTCCATGCCCACCGCGGCCAAGCGCAAGGCGTTGCTGGAGGTGGTGACCGGCGACGCAGGCATCGTCATCGGCACCCATGCGTTGATCCAGGACACCGTCCAGTTCTTCGATCTGGGACTGGTGGTGGTGGATGAGCAGCACCGCTTCGGCGTGGAGCAGCGTGATGCGCTGGGCGAGCGTGGTCGCGACGGGGCAAGTCCGCACCTGCTGGTCATGACGGCGACGCCGATTCCGCGCACGGTGGCGATGACGGTGTTCGGCGACCTCGCAGTCTCGACGCTGCGCGAGCTTCCCCGCGGGCGCTCACCCATCGTCAGCTCGGTGGTGCCGGTGCTGGAGTTCCCCAAGTGGCTCGAGCGCGCCTGGGCGCGGGTACGCGAAGAGGTGGAGGGTGACAGGCAGGTCTACGTGGTGTGCTCCCGCATCGGTGACGAGGCGTCCACCGCGAAGGAGGCGCCGGACACCTCGGCAGTAGTCGCGCTTGCGGAGGAGCTCGCCGCCGGGCCCCTGCAGGGTCTGCGTGTCGAGGTGCTGCACGGACGGCTGCCCGGCGAGGAGAAGGACGCCGTCATGCGCTCGTTCGCCGCCGGGGAGATCGATGTGCTGGTGGCCACCACGGTGATCGAGGTCGGCGTTGACGTCCCCAACGCCACGACCATGGTGGTGATGGACGCTGAGCGGTTCGGGGTGAGCCAGCTGCACCAGCTGCGTGGTCGGGTTGGCCGCGGTGGGCACGCCGGGTTGTGTCTGCTGGTGACCAGCGCGGCGCCGGGCTCCCGCGCCAGGGAACGCATCGACGCGGTGGCCGCGACCGTCGACGGCTTTGAACTCGCTCAGCTTGACCTCGAGCAACGCAGGGAGGGCGACGTTCTCGGGGTGGCCCAGTCGGGTCGCCGCTCCTCATTGCGGATGCTGTCGCTGCTGCGCGACGGCGACGTGATCGCGGCGGCCCGAATGCAGGCGCAGGCCATTGTGGAGGGTGATCCCGGTCTCGCGCGGCACCCGGGGCTGGCGCAGATGGTGGTGTCGGCACTGGATGGTGAGCGCGTCGAATACCTGGCCAAGGCGTAGCGATGACGTTGATACTGGGGTGGGCGCTGGAAGTGGGAAAAGCGCAGTCGGAAGCCGGCCATAGGCAGTGGCGGGGTCGCACCCGATTGATGTGGTCCGATTCTCGGATGGAGTTCGATTGCTGACGTACTTGTTTGCCGTACTCGCGGCCGTGGCGAATGCCGTGTCGTCCGTGCTGCAGCGTAAGGCGCACCGAGATGAGCCGGTCGTAGGGTCGTTGAGCTGGCGGCTTCTGCTGGTGTTGCATAAGCCGGTGTGGTTGCTGGGGTTTCTGGCGGTGATCGCGGGGTTCTTGCTGCAGGCCACGGCGTTGAGTTTCGGTGCGCTGTCAGTGGTCGAGCCGATCCTGGTCATCGAGCTGCCACTCACGTTGCTGATCGCGAGCCTGGCCTTCGAGCAACGCTTGCATGCCCGGGACTGGACGGCCGCGTTGGCCATGACAGCGGGCGTGTCGGTGCTGCTGTATGCACTGTCTCCTATGGTGAATGGCGCCCCGACCGTCTCCACGCTCAGCTGGTCGATCGGGTTGCCGGTCAACGTGGTCTGGATCGCTGTGTTGGTCGCAGGATCACGCGGGAGCAGCCCAGGGCGGGCGGCGGCGTTGCTGGGCGTGGCCACCGGGTCCGCATTCGGCTTGACGGTGGCCCTGGTGAAGGGGATGACCACGGCGCTGGACCAGGGGGGCGTGCCCAGGGCGTTGGCGACGTGGCAGACCTATGCGCTGGTGGTTACCGGTGTGCTGGGTGTGTTCCTGCTGCAGGGAGCCCTCAACGCCGGGGCCTTGACGATGGCGCAACCGGGGATCACGATCGCCGATCCGGTGGTGTCGATGTTGTGGGGCATCTTTGGTTACGGCGAGATGGTCCGCACCGGGGGGTATCTACTGGTCGCCCTGGGGGGCGTGGTCATGGTGGCGGCGGGAGTGTATGGCCTTGCCCGCTCTACGCTGATTTCTGAGACGCTCGCCCCCTCAGCCGCGAGCCAGCATGCGCCCGCCGTCCAAGCGGTAGATGGCGGCGACACGGAAGACCGGCGGGCAGGACGAGCAGGATCGCGCTGAGAAGCGTCGTGGAAGCTAGCGCCGGAATTGAGCGGTGGGGCGCGTCAGCCAGCGCGGGATTGTTTGATCAGGGTCTTGCCAAAGTCCCAGACGAGCCCGTTGCCCTGCTGAGCCTGGTCCATGACGTCGATGAATGCGGTGACGAACCGGTCGACCTCCTTTTCGCTGATCATCAGCGGCGGGATGAGCTTGATGACCTCAAGGTGGTCGCCGGCGACCTGGGTAAGGATGCGGTGCTGGTGGTAAAGGGCGTGCACGATCGTCTGGGCGAACAAGCCCGTGCGGGCGGTCTGTAACGCCGTCCAGCCGGGTCGTAGCCGCCACGAGGATGGGCGCCCGAACTCGATGCCGACCATGAGCCCGCGGCCGCGGACGTCGTGGAGGAACTGGTACCGGTCAGCGAGTCCCTGCAGTCGGTCCTGCAGCAGCTTGCCCATCGTGCGCGCATTGTCGACCAGGCCGTCGGTATCCAGGACATGCAGCGTGGCCAGGCCGGCGGCCATCGCTTGGGCATTAGAACCCAAGGTCGAGTCATGCACGAGGACTCGGTCCATTGAGGAGTACACCTTCTGGAATATCCAGTCCCGGGCGAGGGTCGCGCCGATGGGGATGTAGCCGCCGGAAAGCGCCTTGGCCGCCGCGACGATGTCTGGTTGCACGCCGTCGTGCTCGAAGGCGAAGAAATCACCGGTGCGACCAATGCCGCACTGCACCTCGTCGGCGATCAGCAGCGCCTTGTGCTGACGCAGCAGATCGTGTGCCGCCGGCAGGAACCCAGGTGGGGACACTGCCACTGTCTTGCCCTGGACCGGCTCGATCAGGAATCCAGCGACGTCGCCCCCGCGTAGTTCGCGCTCCAGGGCGGCGAGATCACCGAAGGGTATCGGTGTGTCCGGCAGCAGCGGGCCAAAGCCGGTCCGAAACTCCTTCGCCCCGTTGACCGACAGTGACCCCGCGGTGAGTCCGTGGAAGGCATGCGCGCAGTAAATAATTCGGGAGCGACCGGTGGCGTAACGGGCGAACTTGAGGGCCGCCTCGACGGCCTCGGTCCCGCTGTTGCTGAAGTAGACCCGATCCAGGTGCGGCACCTTGGCGAGCAGCGCCTCGGCGAGCAACCCGGCAAGCGGGGGTGCGTCGAACTGGGTCAGGTCTGCGAGGTCGGCGTCGAGGGCGTCGTGGATAGCCTGGCGCACGACGGGGTGGTGCCGACCGAGGGCGAATGTCCCGAATCCGGCAAGCATGTCCAGATAGTCACGGCCGGCGTCGTCGAACAGATAAGCACCCTCGCCCCGGACATACACCCTGTCGAAACCGATCGCGTGGAGCATGCGCGGCAACTGCGGATTCAGGAACCGACCGTGCAACTCGTATCGCTCGCCACCTCGCCGATCGAGCAGGCTAGCCAGGTCGAACGCACTCGGCGTCTCCATGTCCGATCGCTCTCCTTACCGCTATGTCACCGCCAGGCGCGGCGGTGACCTGAGCCGACGCCCACAGGTGCAGCAACCCGACGCGGATGTTAGGGCCACCCTGAGCCTGGACCGTCGGTGCCCTGCCAGACACTATCCGGAAGGGGGGATCCACTTCACTGGTACCCTACTGACTAATCGGAATGAATCTTCCATTTATGGGAGGATCTGTCATGGGGACCCTCGAGGCTCGTGCGGAGTTGCCTCACGCCGAGCTCGCGCTGGTGGCGGGGGGCACGCTCGTCGGTGATGGCCCCGAATGAGCGCCGCCGGGCAAGGCCACGACCGACCGCTGCGGCGAGATGCGGCGCGCAACCAGCAACTGGTGATAGCGGCAGCCCGGCAAGTTATCGCCGAGTCCGGGACAGATGCCTGCATGGAAGCGATCGCTGCGCGCGCAGGCGTCGGCGTCGGCACTGTGTACCGCCGCTTTCCGAGTAAAGACGCCCTCATCAGCGAGCTGGTTCGCCTGATCCTCGATGAGCTGATCCTCGCAGCGCGCGAAGCGCTCAGCCGAGGGGACGGCTCAGGACTCGAGATCTTTCTACGAGCCCTCGGGCGATCATTCCTCGAGCACCGCCCCTACGCGGTCAAGCTGATGGACGCCACTGGGTCGGACTGCGCCGGTACCCTGCGAGGCCTCATCGCGGACCTGCACGGGCAAGCTCAGCAGCACCTGCTCATCGCGGCGCATGTCACCCTCGCCGACATCATGGCAACAGCCTGGGCGCTGCGCGGTGTCGTCGAGACCACCGGCGCAGTAGCCCCGCACGCGTGGGAGCGCCATCTGGACATACACCTCGCCGGTCTGCGCTCGCCGTCGACGCCAGGCATCCGGCCGAGCATCGCTCCGCGCCGGCCAGCACGGATCACCGGAACGAACAGCGCCGAGAATAATGCCTGAGCCGAGGGAGCGCACGCTGATGCCAGTGTTGGTGACCCTTGCCGTTGAGGACCGAGCGTAGGTCGCTCATGGCGCGCAGAAGCTGTTCGGGTGGTTCGATGGTGGTGGGTGGTGGGTGGTGTCAGTGGCACCGCGGCGACGTTCGATCAAATCGGTTTCACCCCGGGCAAGGCCAACGCGATCGCCGCCGGACTCGGCGAAGCGGGTGGCGGGGCATTGCTCGCCCTGGTTTCGGCTACCCCGACTGCTGGTGCCGCGGTGGCCGGGACGATGGGCGTCGCCGCGTCGATGCATGCCCCCAAGGGGTTCTTCGCCAACGCGGGCGGTCTGCCGAACCTGATCGGACGGCCACGACCAGCTAATGAGCGGCGGTCCGAATTCGATCCGGGTCTCGCGAGGCTGTCCCAGTCAACGATCGGCGACTGACAGCGCGGGTACCTTCGCCGTCTTGTGGATCCACCACAGCCCGAGGATCGGTAGCAGTACCGGGACGTAGCCGTACCCCATGCCGAACAACGACCACACCGTCGCATCGGGAAACGCCGACGGGAAGATGGCGCTGGCCGTGCCGATCGCGAGCACCCCGACGAGCTCGACGCTGCAGGAGATGGTGGCAATGCGGCGGGACGTGCGGCTGGCTCGCGAGAGGCACACCGTGGCGAGGATGTAGACCACCGCCGCGAACGCGGACAGCACGTAGGCCAACGGCGCTGTGTGAAACTGGGTGCCGATCTGCACTGCCGAGCGCGCCGTGGCGGACAGCGCGAAGACGGCGTAGACCGCGATGAGCAGGCGGCCCGGGCCACTCCGCGTGGTCTTAGCCAGGTTTGAGGCTGCTGAGGTATCAGGCACGGGGGTCTCAGGCACCGTAGCCGCTCCAGATCTGGTTCATCCGCACGATCAGCACCGGCAGCAGCAGGCACGCGACCAGGAGCACCCCGACGCCCCAGCGGCTGCGTTCGGCCAGTGACCACCATGCGGCGGCCGGCAGAATCAGCAGTGAGCCGAGCAGGTAGCCGACGAACGTGATGGTCGAGATGTGCCGGTGCGGGCCGATCACCTTGCTGATGCCGAGCACCGCCTGGGCGAGCATGACCAGCTCCAGTGCCCCCAGTGCGCCGAGCAGCAGCTGCTGACCCTTCGGACCCTTGAGCGTCAGCATCACCAGACACCACGCGGCCCCGACGAGCCCGCCGATGGTGATCACCGCGGAGAGGACGGGCGTCACAGCACGTTCTTCCTCATCCGCTCAGTATCGGCCATCAGGATTACTGGGGCACGAGCGCATTCGGCAGCTCCGGCAGAATCGGCTCCGTCGCCCCCGGCACGTGCAGCTGTTGCAGGTTGTCCACTGCCGGATGCCGGGCGCCTGCCGGGCCGTTCGCGTAGGCGTCGAGCAGTCGGGTGGTGATCGCGCTGATCGTGTGCAGCACGGATCCATCGTCGGCACGGGCCTTGGGACACTGCGGGTCGACCCCGCAGATCCAGTACTGCGTGCCTGCGGAGAACACCCCCGACCCGCCGGGTGCGGTGTAGTAGGTGACGTCGGCGAATCCGGGCGCACCGTGGCAGGTCAGTGGCGAGTGGAACAGCACATCGATCGGACGGGGTGCCGGCCAGCTGAGGTCGACCTGTGCGTACTCGTTGCCCACCATGCCTGCCAGCCTTTGCCCGTCCGTCACCAGGCCCTGTAGCAGCCAGCTGTTCGCGTCGGACACCACCAGGTCGGCGCTCACCGGGTTGCACTTGTAGATGTTGCCGAGCAGTGCGCTTTCCGGCCGAGGTGTGGGCGGTGAGCGCCACTCCTGGGTCGCGTCCAGCGGCGTGGACGCGCTGGCGGGATCCTCGGCGAAGGACTTGTAGTCGATCTCCAGTCGGTCGGGGCCCAGCGACGTCGGACCGAAGCGGATGTGCCGATACACCTCGTTGCCGCCGAGGAAGGCGAGGTTCACGCCCGAGTCCCTGGCCCGCGTCGTGTTGTTGCGCATGGCTGCGGACCAGTACTCGTCGTGGCCGAGGGTGATGACGGCCCGCGCCCCGTCCAGCAGATGCGGATCGGCATGCAGATCGATGTCGGTGGCGTAGCCGAGCTGATGACCCGACTGCTCAGCGAACGCCACGAACGGCAGCTCGAAGAAGAGGAAGTCGCCAGCACCTTGCATAGCCTCGGCTTGGTACGGACGGTCGAAGCTGACCGCACGTGAACGCTCGGACTTTTTGCCGCTCGGACTGTCGTAAAGGCTGTAGCCGCCCCACCGGTTGTAGGCCTGCCAGGTGGTGACGGCGTTGACGAGCACGATCCGTCCGGCGTTCGATTCCGTGCGCACGGTCAGCGGCACAAACTGTTGCGCCCCGGTGTCTGCGTCCAGGCGAAACAGGTAATCGCCCGGCGCCCACCGTTCGGTAGACACGGTCAGCGACGGCTGCCACGGTGCGACGATCGTGCTCGTCGGCGCCTGCAGCACCGCAGCGGCCTGTTCCCTGCCCTGCTGCGGCTCCGACCGCCACACTTCGGTCGTCGCGGAACCCATCCGGTAGGCGGTCACCGTGTAGCTGCGCGCGGTCGTGGAGACGAACAGGTACAGGGGCTGACCGGGCGTCACGGAGGTGTGGTCGGCGAATCCCTCGATCTCTCCGGATTTGCCCGCGTGGGTGATCTGCCAGTCCGCGGGTGCAGGTGCAGGTGCAGGTGCAGGCGCGGTCGGCGGTGCGACGATGCTCGGGGGAGTCGTTGCCGGCGTGGTGACCAGCGAGGTGCCTGCGGAGCAGGAGACAGCCAACCCGAGCAGCAGGCCTAGCGACAGCACCCGCCCACGCGAATGTCTTGGCTTCATCAGCGGAGCATGCCGCACGGACCGGCAGGGAAGGGTGCGTTGGACCGTGGTGCCCGGTAGCGTGCGGCGCACATCATCTGAGAGGCGATCGCCGATGTTTGAGAAGGTCCTCGTCGCCAACCGCGGCGAAATCGCCATCCGTGCCTTCCGGGCGGCCTATGAGCTCGGCGTCGCGACGGTCGCGGTGTTCCCCTACGAGGACCGCAACTCGGTGCACCGCCTCAAGGCCGACGAAAGCTACCAGATCGGTGCTGAGGGCCACCCCGTCCGGGCGTACCTGTCGGTGCAGGAGATCATCGCCACCGCCCAGCGGTGCGGCGCGGACGCGATCTACCCCGGTTACGGCTTTCTGTCCGAGAACCCCGACCTGGCCGCCGCCTGCGAGGAGGCCGGCATCGCCTTCGTCGGCCCGTCAGCACAGGTGCTGGAGCTCACCGGCCACAAGGCCCGCGCCATCGCCGCCGCCCGCGAAGCCGGGTTGCCGGTGCTGAGCTCGTCGGAGCCCAGCGATGACGTGGACGCGCTGCTCTCGGCCGCCGAGGACATGAACTTCCCGGTGTTTGTCAAGGCGGTGGCCGGCGGTGGGGGCCGCGGCATGCGCCGCGTCGCCGAGAGCGCCGAGTTGCGGGAGCACATCGAGGCGGCGATGCGGGAGGCTGAGTCCGCCTTCGGTGACTCCACCGTGTTTCTCGAGCAGGCCGTGATCGACCCGCGCCACATCGAGGTGCAGATCTTGGCCGACGGCCACGGCGGCGTCATCCACCTGTTCGAGCGGGACTGCTCGGTGCAACGCCGTCACCAGAAGGTCCTCGAGCTGGCGCCGGCGCCCAATCTCGACCCGGCACTGCGGGACCGGATGTGCGCGGATGCCGTCGCCTTCGCCACGGCCATCAACTACTCCTGCGCCGGCACCGTGGAGTTCCTGCTCGACCCCGACGGCAACTACGTGTTCATCGAGATGAACCCGCGCATCCAGGTGGAGCACACCGTCACCGAGGAGATCACCGACGTCGACCTGGTGCAGGCCCAGCTCCGCATCGCCGCGGGCGAAACCCTCGATGAGCTCGGCCTGAGCCAAGACGCCATCGTGGCGCACGGTGCCGCCCTGCAGCTGCGGATCACCACCGAGGACCCCACCAACGGCTTCCGCCCGGACACCGGCCGGATCACCGCCTACCGCTCACCGGGAGGCGCCGGGGTGCGCCTAGACGGCGGAACCACCCTCGGCGCGGAGGTGGGCGCCTACTTCGACTCGCTGATGGTCAAGCTCACCTGCCGCGGACGCGACTTCGACACCGCCGTGTCCCGCGCACGCCGCGCCGTGACCGAGTTTCGCATCCGTGGCGTCTCCACCAACATTCCGTTTCTGCAGGCAGTGCTGGAGGATCCTGACTTCCGCGCAGGTCACGTCACCACCTCGTTCATCGAGCAGCGCCCGCAGCTGCTGACCGCCCACGCCTCGGCGGACCGCGGCACCAAGCTGCTCACCTACCTGGCGGATGTGACGGTGAACCAACCCAACGGCGAGCGCCCGGTGGCAGTGGACCCGCTGGACAAGCTGCCAGACGTGGACCTGGAC
>JAABUV010008208.1_pt1 | contig 10650 bp, 11 predicted proteins | sample 5559971 | NCBI WGS metagenome assembly JAABUV01 (sample SAMN10711881, study PRJNA513362) | rock metagenome | isolation source: Antarctica rocks | place: Antarctica: Victoria Land, Knobhead nord | collected 2015-12-19
CGATGGAGGCCGTGCTGCGCGAGATGCTGCTGCAGGCGGAGCTGCACGGGCACGACCCCGCGCGACGCCGGGTCTGGCTCGATGCCGCGCCGCCGCTGCTGCAGGTGGGGCGCCCGTGGCATGCGCACCGCCCACAGGGCGCGACGCCATGGTGTCGGGACGACACCAGGGCTGAACGTGTAGATGCTCACACTGTCGCCGCTCACATGCTGCAACACCAGATGCAATAGATCGTTCGCAGGAGCCACCATGCAGCGGCAGCCTCTGATAAGGTGGTCATGGGCCGCTGCAGAGACCTGCAACCTTGCCCTCGCTGACAGCTGCCATGCAAGTATCCGGTATTAAGTGGGTCTGCCGCAGGTGCGCGGGCAGGTGACGGGTGGGTCCGTGCTGGTCAGAGTAGTCCTTGTAGCAACAAACACCACGGTTGCTGGGCGGCAGGCGATGGGCCTGGCGCAGGTGCGGCACTGGGCACGCCTGCTGCCGCTGCTGCTGGCGTGGGCGGCCGGGCCCGACGCCGGCGCGCGCGCGCGCGCGCTGCGCGCGCTGCACGCCGCGCTGCGCGCCGGCTGGCCGCGCCTGCCGCCGCACGCGCGCCTGGTTTGGCGCCATCTGGCCGCTACGGCCGCATGGGGCCCTGCTCTGGGCGCGGAGGGCGCGCGTGAGCCCGATGAGGGCGGCGGCACGACGCCCGCAGCGCCACAACCAGCGCACGCCACAGAACCTGGGCAGGGCCTGGGCGACGCTGCCGCGGAGGGCCGCTGGGCTGCGGCCGTGTCAGAGGTGCTGTGGTGGGCGGGCGGCGGAGCTTTCCGGGAGGAGGTGCGGGGCGGGAGCGAGGCGGCGGGCGGGCCGGGCGGGTGCCGGCTGCGCGCGCACGTCCTGGCGCTCGCGCCGGGCCCGGCCGCTGGCGTGGTGTGATGCGGCGCACGCCGCTGGCGTGGTGTGATGGGTGCACGGAGCTGAAATGGAACACATGTGCTCTTTGTAACTACAAACCACCTTCCTGCATTGGCTGTGCAGTCGCCCTGTGTGCGAGTTCTCAGCATGCGCGAACTAAACCTCATGGTCCAATGCTGCTACACATGCGTTACACAAGGTCATGCAGCCACAAGCTCATGCAGCTAGTCCTATTCCATCCTCTGCACTAAACAACCCTCGCCACCAGGCGTCACCAGGACGGCAAAACCTGATGGCTGCAAAAAGCTCATGCCACCCGACACACCAGAGCGTGCGCAGCAGTAACAGACGGCAACTTCACGGCTTTTGCCGCCAAATGGCAGTTTGCCACTCAGCTTGGCAGGGAGTGCGGATGCTGCATGCAGCCGCTAAACTTGTGACAGGCAGCTCTAAGACAGCAGCGGTGGCCATAGCGCACCTGAAACCAGGCCGCACAGTGCAGGGCAGCGAGCAGGCCTACTGCTTGTAATGCATGACGCTCCTGATAAAGGCAGACGTGATGCAACGGCGCGGGCTGACCAGCCTCACCAGAGGGTACACGCACTCACCCTGCACTGCCGGGCGTGTACGAAAGAAAAGTGGTGCGGAGCGCTGCAAGACAGAGGCCTACGTTTCCTGGGTGCTGCTATAGGCTGGACACAAAAAGCAGAGCGTCGGCAAACGCCTGCCCCTACAATTCGATCTTGGGTCCCTCGGGAGCCTCAGCAGAGCCAAGTCGCGTGTGGTCCGACGACAACAGGCAGGTCCCAGCCAAGTCAGAAGGCGCGGAATACACTGAAAACCAAATCCTTCAACCCTTGGCGAATGGACGCGCTGTGCGCAGATGCCGCCCTGCATTTGCTCGAGCCCTTATCAAGGCTGCCGAGCTTGGGCGGCTGCCCAGCGCATCACGCGGACGCGTTGCAGAACGCCAGTGGATGCGCCTCCGTTGTCCGAGGGACTGGGACCCCAAACACGAAAGGTCAGTCCAAGTCAGGACGCGGCACCGCTTGGTGGGCGAAAGCTTGTGTAAGCCCAGACCAGCCCAGCCGCTGTGCGTGCCTGCCCCTCAAGGGTGGGCAATCATGGAACAGTACAGACCTCGCACTGCATGTCAAGCAGGCAAGCGTGCAGAGGAGCGAGCACCAGGCCCGCGATCGTAAGCACCTCGCATGGCTTCCACCAGGGCCGCCTCACAAGCCCTGCGCTCCGCCGCGAAGTGAGGGGCCTGGAGAGCACGGTGCGCACCGGGTATGCAGGACGCCTGGCGCGGCTGCTCCTTGGGAGGGTGCTCGACGGCGGCAAAGTAGAGGGAGGTGCGTTCGGGCGCTTCGGCGGGCCCCAGCCCCAAGCCGGGGGGCAGGTTGACGTGCGGGGTGAAGGGGTCCAGCGAGCCCGCCGTCGCCGGCCTGCAGGCCCCGCACGCTCAGGAAAGGGTAAGGGTAAGGGTGGGTGTGGCTGCGCCGGGCTGGATACAGCCAGCACGCTGGAACGCCCACTTCCTGAGCGCATGCCGAGGTGCGCAGTTGCAGGCGCCTCCTCGTGTGAACATCCTCAAAGACAGCGCAGCTGGCAGGAAGCCAGCGACCGGCACCGGCACATGCAGCCCCGCCATGCCGGGCATGTGCGCACTCGCTGCGCAGGCCCCGCGCGCGCGCGCACCGGAAGCGAAGCGTGACGGGCGGGGCGCTCTCGTTCGAGGCGCCGAAGCGGCGCGGCCGCGCCTGCACCGTCAGCGCGTCACGCGGCCCGAGCGCCGCCTGGCGCGCCCGCAGCTCCTCCTGCGCGCGCCGCCGGTGCTGCGCTCTTCGCGGGCGCAGCCCAGCGCTTTTCAATGAGCCAGGCCTTGGCGCCCGCATTATGGCCGCAAAGCACATCATTTCCTTTCTCAGGCAGAGTCTGGATTTCTCAACAGGACGTGGAATTGATGGTGCGCATCTTCGGCAGGGGGCGGCCGGCAAGTGCCGTCTGGTAAGTTTGACAGGCGGCGCAGGCAGCGGGCGGGCCGCGCACGCAGGTCTCGCCCAGGAGGTCGTAGCGCGTCCAGATGCTCTGGCCGGTGAAGCTGCTGGCGGACTGGCCTGCGCGCCCAGGGAGGGGTGTGCTGCACTGCGCACCATGCTGAGGTGCAGGTCTCAAGCTCACGCCCTTACTACCCTTCACACTCTGCATCATCGCCGCCTAGAGCTCCTGACCAGACCAGCGCGCGCAGCGAGCGACTAATACCGACGCATGTCAGGCACAGCAGCGCAGGAACTCTTTGCACAATATCCCACACCTGCTCCCATGGTCAATCATGCCATCACAGCAGCCCCTTCTCCAACAGTGTCGGTGGCATGTCAAAAGAACGCAGGGCCTCTGCAGAGTGTTCCTGCTTCAAAGCAGGTCAAGATGGCTCCAAGCACTTCTCGCATCAGTCTCGCTGTTCCATGCACTCCGAACTTGGCAATACGTTGGGTCGCGCTAAGACATGCCCGGCGCACCCATCTGCTCAGCCCACGCCTCGTTGGCGTGCATCACGGTCCACTCCGGGCTGTGCGTGTTCACCAGCAGGATGCCGTTGGTGAAGCACTCCAGCGTGCGCAGCAGCCTGCGCGGCGCGAACCACATCACGCGCGGCCACCACCGCGTTCACCGAGCCAGGCATGCAGGGCTGCAAGCGTGCAGGCACATGCTGGGCAACTTGCGCATGCGGGGACTGGGCGGCTGCCGCCGCAACGCTGTGCACACATCCAGGCGCCAAGCTGCTGGGTCAGCCGCGCCGAACGGCATGCGCAGCTATCTGGCCGGCAGGCTTCTGCCGGGCGCACACAGGGCGAGCCCTAACCCTGAGCAATTCGCCGCGTGGCGCGCTTGCGCTTGCTCGTGAGCTGCCGCCGCAGCGCTGTGTACATCCACGCGCCAAACTGCTGGGTGTGCAATGCCGCACAGCATGCGCAGCTGTCCGGCCCGCAAGTTCCACCCGAGCGCAGAGCTCCACCCGAGCGCAGGAAAGCGAGCCAGTTCGGCGGGGCGCGCGCTTGCGGTTGCTGGTGAGCTGCCGCGGCAGCGCCACGCGCATCTCCAGCTACCCGCAGGCGTCGGCCGAACGCAGACAAAGGGATAGCCCTAACCCTACCCCTACCAGGCAGGGCGCGCGCTTGCGGTTGCTGGTGAGCTGCCGCCGCAGCGCCACGCGCTTCTCCAGCTGCCGCACCGCCAGGTCCGCAAAGCCGGACAGCATGCGCAGCTTGTCCGCGCCCAGGCGCCGCGGCGCGGTGTCCACGATGCAGAGCGAGCCGAGGCGGTGCCCAGTCGAGGACAGCAGCGGGCAGCCGGCGTAGAAGCGCACGTGCGGCGGGTGCATCACGAACGCATTGCGCATGAACCTGCCGCGCGCGGCGCGCGGCCTCGCGCTGCAGCGCTGAGCATTCGCCAAAGCAGCGCAGCAGCTATATAAAGCAGGCGGCTGCGCGAGGCGCGCGCTGTGTGCCGGCGCGCGTGGCCGCTTCCTTCGCTGGCATGGGCGCTCGCAAAGGGCGCCGGGCGCTGCCTTTGGCACTCTTGTTGAGCGCGCATATTTGGGGCGGTGGTGGGCAGGCTGAGGCGGTGGCGGGCAGGCCAAAGCTACAGGAGAAGCAGGCCCTGCAGCACAACGCTGGTCCTCAGGCAGTCCTCCCCGACCAGCACCTACCCTACACCTTACCCTACAGGCGCAGGAGCGCACCGCCGGTCCGCCAGGCAGTCCTCGACGACCAGCATCTCCGGCTCGGGCGGCACCAGCGTGTAGGCGCACATCGAGTGCGCCCGGGGCATGCGCCCGAGGCCGTTGGCCGGCCCAGCCTTCAGGCTGGTGGTGGCCCGCTCCACCACGGCCACGACTGCGCGCGCGCGGAGCAGGCAAGTCCTCAAGAGTGCCGAGCTCAGGCCAGGCGCTTGTCAGCGCGACGCGCTTGCTGAGGCAAGGTCTCCCAACGCGTGAGCAAGTCATGGACCGGCAATGCTTCGGCAACGCGCGCCCGCACAATCAGGCTCTCCTCCTCGCCCCAAGCCTGGTCGGCGTGCTGCAATTGAGTATGGCAATATGAGTCTGGCGAAATGCACATGAAGGGGAGGTGATAGGTGGGGGGCACGCACCCGCGAGCGGCACTTTGAACAGGTTTGTCAGCAGGTTGCACAGCGACTCCAGCGCCGGATCGTCATGGTCCACCAGGTCCAGCTCGCCGAGCGCGGCCAGGCGCTCGCTCTCGTCCGCCGGCAGTGCGGCCCCAGGCGTCTCAACAGCACACGTGTTGAGAAGGTCATAGCTGACCTTCATGGCGCGGCCTTGCAGCGCGCCGACGGTGCAGTGCTGTTGTTGACAGGTTGTGTGGGGCCCCTTGGCGCAGATGCGCCTCCACGGGCTGAAAGATACAGCTGCGCCTAGTGCTTGACAAGCGTCAGTCCTCCGCTCAGCATGCACGTCTTCAAAAAAGCGCCTTTGGGAATGCGGGCACCGCACTCAGCAGCTAGCCTCAGCAACACTGAGCGGTGGCTGAACTGCTGTGCCAGCTGCTGTGCAGGACACACTGGACCATCTGAATATCTGACAAGCGCGGCTGATGCTGTACTTCAGCCTTGCTCATCTCCCCCTTGCTGAGTCCCTGGCATCAAACCCTGCAGAGCTTTCGACCCTCAAGTTGCCAAGCTTGCCAAGCTTGGCTGTGCCCAAGAAGTACCAGCTTGGGAAAAGTGCCCAGGTGTCACAGTTGCTGGGGGACGCAGCGCATACTGCAGAATAACACAGGCAGCACGCGGCTGTTGAGTTGAGTGAGTGCACATTCATGGCCTTGGCCTCAAGCACATTGCGCCAGGGAGCGTGCTTGCACGAAAGAGGGGCTTGAACGGTGAGCACTGGCCCTCTGCCGGTCCTGCTTGTCGTGTGAGTCCTGCATCATACATCCCGGGGCCTGCAGCAGCATTGCCTTGGGTGCGCAGGTATATGCGTGAGACCAAGTGACAGCCAGGATGCAGAAGCGCGGCGGCGGCGCGCCGCCCGCCGGCGGCTGCGGCAGCGACATGAGCGTCGCCGCCGCCTATGCCGCCGGCGAGTCCTACTCGGCCCCGGCGACTCCGCGCCGGCAGTGGCAGCGTGAGCGCCCGGACGAGGTGCGGCTGGCCGACACATTGCACGACTGCATTCCCGGCGCTTGCGCTTCACGCCATGTCTGCGGGCTTCACCGCAGCAAGAGGCTGCACCAGCTGAACGGCGGTGCAGCACGCCTGCTAGCGCGCACCTGCAAAACGCGCCGAGCCGCGCGCGGGGCCGCCGCAGCGCTGGGAGGCGCGGACAACCTAGCAACCTAAAACCTAACCGCGTGCAGGCCCCGCCGGAGGCCCTGGATTATGACCTGCCCAGCGTGGACGACCTGGAGGTGGCCGCCGCCGCGGCCGCGGCGGCGCTGGAGGCGCTCGCGGTCGCGCCGTTCGGCGCCGCGGCCGCCTCCGTGAGCTCCGCCTCTGACTCGGAATCCGAGGCGCGGCCCCCATGGCAGCCCGCTCTGGTGTTTCTGGCAGCCAGCAGTGCGTGACCTGCCTACAGGAGGCTTCGCCAAGCCGCCAAGGTTGACAGCGCGCTGCTTCTGAAGCGTGACGGTGTCCCTGCCAAATGACTACAATTTGGCGCATGCTGAGGCACCTGGGGCTCAACGCCGAGCCGCCTGCCTGCAGGAGGACGATGAAGGCACGGCCGGGCACCCGCCGGGCGCGGAGGGCAAGGCCGAGCACCCGCCAGGCGCCGCCGCGCAAGCTCGCCCGGCCGCGGCGCCGCCGGAGGCGGGCGCGCGCGATGGCGCCGCGCCCGCGGGGGCGAGCGCAGCGGGCGCGGGGGACGCGGCCCCCATCAGCGCGCCGCCTGCTCATGGGCCGCCCGCCGCCGCCGCCGCCGCCGCGCGCGGCGAGCGTGCGGTCAGCGTTGCGCTCTCCGTGGAGGGCGGTGCCCATGTGCGCGTGCGCATCGCGCCGGTCAACGGCGTGCGCGCCGCCCCGGACGCGGGCGCGGGCCCCGTGGCCGCGGCCAGCTCGGGGCCGGGCGCACGGGCGTCTGTCGACGGCGCCGCCGCGGCGGCGGCGCGCCCCAGCGCGGTCGGCGCAGCGGGCGGTGCGGCGGCGATGGAGGCGGAGGATGCACGGCCGGGCAGCCCGCCGGCAGCGGCGCCCGCTCGCGGGCCCAGCCAGGTGCGCCGAGCAGCGCCGTGGTGCTCTAGTTTTTGGTTGGCACCTGGCGCCGGCCGGCGTGAGTGCGGCCGCTGGAGCGCGGCCGCTGGAAGCCGGCTCTGGACTGCGCTGTCTGCAGCCCACCATGCGCAGTGATTGTGCATGTCGGCGCGGCGCGAGATGCGGCATCATGCGTGCACAACCTGTAGGCGCGGCGCGGGTGCGCGCATCCCACGTGCGCACCTTGTCGGCGCCCGGCGCAGGCGCCCGGCGTGGGCGAGGCGGCGGAGTCTGAGGTCGAATCAGAGGCGGAGTCGACCTCCTCTGCGGCATCCACCTCCTCCTCATCGGCCTTCACGTCCTCGGAGGAGGACGAGCAGGTGAAGACTTTTTATATATACTTTTATCTTTTTAAATTGCAAAAATTTTCTTTCATTTCACCCATTTCTTGCGCCTGTATTTGACTTACACCATAAAGCTGAGATAGTTTTAGGTGCACTGAAGAACCAATGATCAACTTTATAGGTGACGGGGCCGCCGGTGGACGCCGCGGCGCTGCGCGCGGAGCTCGCCGCCATGGACGAGGACGGGGCGGACGCGCAGGAGGCCGCGCGGTGCGGCGTAGGATAGGGTATCTAAATTCTACCCCGGCCCTGGTGCCGCTGTCCAGGTCTTGTGACAGGGAGGGCGAGCGTGGCGGCGGGTGCACGCGGGCTGTCCTGAACCTGGCAGGTAGCAGCTCCCGCACAGGGCGGGTGCTGTTGTGCGGCTGTGGCGCACGCAGCCGGCCGGCACGCTGGAGGACATGCGGGACCACTCTGCCGGCACTGCGCGCTGCTCATGCAGCCGCAGGGAGCCACAGGGAGTTTTAGTCTGACTTGACCGCCAGGGCTGGTGCGATGCTGAGACCTGCAGGTGTGCTGGCTCACACTGAGCGTCTGAGGACTCGAGCAGGCAGAGAGGGGGCTAGACACGAAGGGGGGCACCGGTCACGTGCGCAATCTGGAGGCTCCCGCTGCGCCCGCGGCCAGCAGAGTGACATGGTCCTCGGCCGCAGGGAGGCGAGGGAGGCAGCCGAGCGGAAGCCGCCCCCGGTGCCGCTGGACGTGGAGGTGGCGGCCGACGACGCGCTGGTGCCCGCCGGGCGCCTGAGCGCCGTGCTGGAGGGCATGCTTGTCGTGCAGGCGCGCCGTGGCCCGGCCGCAGCCTCGCGGCCTGTGCTAGAGTAGGGTTGGGTCCCCCTCCCTGCGCGCCGTTCCATCGGGCATGCTCGTCGTGCAGGCGCGCCGCCGCGCGGCCGCGGCCTCGCAGCCTGTGCTAGGGTGAGGTTGGATCCCTCTCCCTGCGCGCGTTCCGGAGACGGTCGAGCTTGCTAATGCCTGCGGCATCCCCATGCCGGTCCAGTGCAGGGGTTTGTTCTTTGGAGCGCGCGCTTTGACAGTAGGGCTGGGCGATGGCCACTGTGCTGCAGTGCCCGGTCCCTTGCTGCGACCGCTATACAAGGGAGAACCGGCGCAGCGATGCCGTCCTGCGCAGCGCGCGCGTGACGCGCGCCGCGGCGGTGCAGGCGCCCGAGGGCGGCCGCGTGTTCGACGAGGGCTCCGTGCTCGTGCTGGCGGAGGGCCGCGCGGTGCTGGGGCGCGTGGAGGAGGTGTTTGGCCCCGTGGCCGCGCCGCTGTACGCGCTGCGCTACGCGGGCCCGGGCGAGCTGCCGCCCGCGGCCGCGCCCGGCGCGCAGGTGCCGCCCCGCCGCTCGCTCGGGGCCAGATGCGCGGTGCCCTGCTCCGGCTCCGCTCTGCTCCGCAGGGCGCCCTGCAGGGTGGGCGGAGGCTAGCTGGGCTGCGAGAGCTGTGCGGCAGGAGGGCGCCCCGTTTACGCGCACAGCGCTTGCACCAGGCACCGGTGCCTCGCTGACACGCTGGGACAGCCGGCGTGCGAGCGGCTTGGAGACGCGCTCCCTGACAATCCCAGCGTGCATCCCTGCGACGGGTGCCCTTCTGAGGTGGGGTCAGCCGGGTTGAGCGTGACAAAAGGGTGACGAATTGCGATGTCATTCTGTGCAGGTGTGCGCGCTGGTGCGCCTGGCGGAGGAGGTCTGCTCGCAGGAGCTGCAGTACAAAGGGTGCGCGGCCGCGGCCCCCCGCGCCGCCTGCACTGCTCCGCTTGCGCGCTTGTCGACGGGCTGTTGAGGCGCGTCGCCCGGGAGCAGCCCCTTTCGGGCAGACAGGCCTGGATGGTGAGTGCGTGCGAGGATGGCACGCCTGCGCGGGCGCGGTGCGGCCGCCCAGGGGTGCACAGGAAGGGAGGCTGCTGCCTGGATCCTGGTTCAGCGCCGGGTGCTGAGGCTTGGCGCCGCTTTCCGAGCGCACGGGGGCTCAGCGCACGCGGCCCGCCCTACCTGAGCCTACCTCTGACCCTACCCTATCTGTTTCACGCAGCTATGATGCCGCCGCGGAGGGCGCCGCGCCGGAGGAGGAGGAATTCGCGTTCTCCGACGATGAGGCGGAGGCCGCGTTCTGGCGCGGCCAGGGCGGCGGCGCGCCCGGCGCCGCCAGCCCCGGCCCCGCCAAGCGCAAGGAGCGCGACGCGCCCGGCGGCGGGCCAGGCGCGGCCGGGGGCGCCGGCGGGCGCTTCGCCAGGGCGCCGCGCGGCGGCGGCGCGCGCGGCGCGCGCGGCGGCGGCGCGGCGTGCCGGGGCGCGTCGCGCGGGCGCCGGGGCGCGCCCAGCGCTTCGGGTGCGACACCCGACAGCCCGGCATCCTGTTGCGTGTCCGGCGCGCCTCTGGCTGCAGGGCTGCGTCAGAAGCGTTCGCCTGGCTGGCCACTGGCCGGCCACGCCCGTAACTCCAGCGCGCGAGGCTTGCCCGGGGTCATACCTTGCAGGGCCTCTCAACCACCTGGACAGGGTAGGGTATAGCTATGCTGTGCTTGTGAGCCTGCCTGTCCAGCCAAGTGAGAAGCGTGCAGCATGCCGGCCCCCTGCCCGACCGCACACCCTGCTCCAGCCCTCTGCTGAGCGCGCCTGCGCCTGCGCGGCAGGGCGCGGCCGGGGCGCGCCGCGGCCGGCCGGCGGCCCAGCGCAGCATGCAGGCGCACCGCCGGCGTGGCCGGCGCCATACAGCGCATACGTGGGCATGCCCGCCGTCTACGGTCTGCCGCCGCCGCAGTGGGGGCCCGCGCCGCCGCCGCGCATGGCAGCGCCCGGCGCTATGGGCCCGCCGGCGCCCGCGGGGTCTCCGTACGGGGCGCCCCAGTACTTTGGCGCGCCGCAGCCGCCGCATGGTGCCACGGTCATGCGACCGCCGGTGGGGGGCCTGGCGGGCGCATACGGCCAGAACGGGGGCTACGGGGGGCGGGGAGCGGCGCAGCGGCCGCCAACGCAGCCGCCGTGGCCGCCCGGCGGGGGCTACGGCTACCAGCCCTACGGCTGAGAGCGGGGCGCTGCATGTGCAGGCGGCATGCGCATGGGCGCAGCCTCCTCCTTGCGGACACAGCAGTGGCCTCCGAGCGAGGCGCTCAAGGTCTGGGTCTGGCATGT
>JAABUV010008210.1_pt1 | contig 10648 bp, 11 predicted proteins | sample 5559971 | NCBI WGS metagenome assembly JAABUV01 (sample SAMN10711881, study PRJNA513362) | rock metagenome | isolation source: Antarctica rocks | place: Antarctica: Victoria Land, Knobhead nord | collected 2015-12-19
GCGCAAGGGCAAGCGGGGAGCGGCCGCGCGGGCCCGCGCACGTTGCTGTAGACGAGCTGGCGGAAGGACGGGACCCAGTGGCCGAACACCAGGCGCACGGTGGTCGCAAAGCTGCTGCCGAGCAGCGCGAACGACGCCGCGACCGAGCGCCGGCTGGGCATGAAGCTGCGCGCCCACACCCCCGGGCTGTGAGCAGAGGCGCGCGCGGCGCGGGGCGGCCGCAATGGCTGCGGCGTCCAGCATGCCACCTTCTCCTTGTGCCCGCCCGGGCCCCTGCCAGGCTATGGTGTACCAGTGTTCAGCGCCGCATGCTGCGCAGCATGCGAGCATGCTCCGAACTCCGCTCGAGTGCATCTTGATCTCCAGCACTGCCCGGGTTTCACACCCATGCTGCACTGCGGTCTGCTCAGGGTGTGGCCGCGTGGCAGAGCCGCACCGCGACACCGCAAAGGCGAGGATGAGCACCGACAGCAGCATGAACGCCAGGCCGCCGGTGCCGACGCGGAAGGCGCGCGAGCGCGACAGCGGCGCGGCGGCCAGGAAGAGCACGGCGCCAGCCACCGCCGCGGCCGCAAGCGCGGGCGACGCGGCCTCGCGCACCTCCAGGCTGCAGCCGGACCCTGCGGCCCGCAGGACGCACAGCGCGAGCGTGGGGTGCTGGGCAGGGCGGACCCAGCACAACCGCCGGCATGTCTGCCCATGGAGGGCGCGCGGGGGGCGTGCATGTCCTTGAGCTGCTGGCGCGCTCGGCAGCCCTCTGCCCGCTGTAGCATGCACGGTAGGTCGCAGCAGGTCGCATGAGCCAGAGCTGCAAGGCTGCCAGCTGAATGTGTTGAGATGGCGTGATACTGTTGCTTCGTCGGCGAAATATAGCAACACACGGCTGGGGATATCAGGGCGAACGAGGGTTGCCACACGGAGGGCGCGCCTGGGCTGGCCGCCCGCCCGCGCGGGCCCGCCAGCGCCACATGCGTGGCGCCAAACGGCGACACGCGCACCGCGCACGCCCCCGGCGCGCTGCCCGCCCAGCGCTGCCAGCCGCACCACACGCTCTCGTGCGCCGCCACACGCGCCGCCAGGTCCTCCTCCGCGCGCGCGACAAACACCGAAAAGTCCTGCGCGCGCGGCGGCGCCGCTAGTGCATTACGGAGAGCGGGCCGCCGCGGCCGCCTAGTGCAGTGCGCGGGCGGCGTGGCCACCCTTGCAGAGGCAGGCCCCCTGCTGCTGGGCGCGGCGCGCGTCGCAGAGTCCTGTGCACGCAGCAGGCGCTTGCAACAGAGCTGGGCTGGAGCTTGGTATACGTTGGCATGCTGCAGGCGGCAGCAGAACAGCCTTGCCAGCAAGGCAGGTGGAGGTGATCAGGTCAGCGCGCGCCCGCGCTGTTACACAGGGCTGGATCAGGGTCTGCGCCGGCCGCGCGCCTTACGCTCGGGGCAGGACACGGTGACGGTCTTGTCGAACCATAGGTACGGCAGCAGGCGCCAGCGCGGCACGCCCGGCACGCTCGCATAGTGCACGTCGGTGCCGTCCGGCAGGCGGAATGCCTTGTCGAGCGCGGTGCTGCGGCGCGGCGCCGCGCGCGCGGCCTGCAGCAGGAGCAGCAGCGCGGCGCGCAGCGCCGCCGTGCGCCGCATCGCCCCGGAGAGTGGCGCCTGGGGCCGGACCGCAGATCGGGCGTGATCTGGCAGCGCCTGCTCCTGCGGCCTGCACTAGCCAACTGGCCTGTTCACACTGATGAGCGCTCTAAAACAAGTGCGTGGCCAAGCTCGGCTGACAGACAGCCATCCGTTCTAAGCGCCTTCAGGAAACATTGCAAGCTATACGAGCTCGTGCTATGTCACACAATGATGGATACGGGAGTCGATCCTTGCCCGTTTCACACAGGCTGGCCAAGGACTGACCCTGGGAAACACCCCTGCAACTCTGCTTTGAGCTCATGCTGAGCTGTACCTCGGAGTCCACCTGGGTGGGAGCTCTCGCGGGCCGGTATGGCGTTGCTCCTGAGCAGCCGCTGTGTGCACGCGGGCCCGCGCGCCGCGCCGCCGTGCCCCTGCAGCGCGCTGGCGCCGCGGAGCAAGGACTTTGTTCCCTTGCCGCGGGCCGCCTGCCCGCTGGGCCCGGGCCGCGGGCCGCCCTCGCCGCTGCGGTCGGCCGCGGTCCGGGCCATAAACAACAACAACTCCTCAGAGCTGACGCCGGCCTTCGATTTGGTCAACTACTTGGAGTGCAGAGTGCACAACGGTGGGCCCTCTCGATCGATCAGGCCCTTGAGTTGTCGGCCGGTCGCCCTGGCACTGACGCATCGGTCCTACCCCGCAGTGGAGCTCAGCAGGCACGGTCACTTCGACGGGCATATTATAAACTTGAGGATCCTGGATCGGCCGGGCCATGTGCTCCCCGTGCACGTCGGTGAGCCACAGCCGCAACAAGGCCCTGCTTGTGCGATTCGCCCCGGGGTGCAGCGGGTGCGGGCAAGGCAATGCGCGGGCATTGCCGCTCATGCCCTGTGCCCGGCGCGCGCAGGCAACTTTGAGGTGTCGGCTCTGCAGAGCAAGCTGCGCGGCACGCCCACCGCGGTGCGGTGCTCTCCGCGGCTGACCGCTCTTACTCTCCAGCTGCGTCCCTGTTGTGACACGCACCCCATGGCCGCGGCCAAGCCCGTCGCCGCCGGGCGCGCGCAGGGGCGGCCGCTGACGCACGACCTGTACAAAGACACGCTGGAGAAGCTGGGCTACCGGGTGCGCGGCGGGCCCGCTGCGCGGCGTGTGCACCGCCTGGCTGGGTGGCCGCGCGGCGTCGCCGCGTGCCCGCCCGCAGCCCGCCAAGGGCGCCTGCGCTCACGGCTGGGCGGCACGCAGGTGACTCGCGTGCTGGCGGTCACGGCGATGGTGCACAACGTGTACCTCGCGCGCCTGCACCTGAGCAAGCCCGGCCGCAGCGGCGCTGCAGATGAGCTGGACATCGACGCGCGGCCGTCCGACGCCATCAACATGGCCGTGCGCTTCAACGCGCCAATGTGCGCCACGCGCTGCCCATGCACTGGCCAGCCGCGCGGCTTCGGTCAGCACAGCTCTCAAGTCTTATATCACAGCGCAGGGGCGCGCTCAAAGGCCCGATACCGTTGGGCGGGGGCGAGCCTGTGCAACAGGCTTTCACTGTGACTCTGGTGGCGCAGGTATGTGCACAAGGACATTGCGACGCGCATGGCGGCGCCCAGCACGAGCGTGGAGCCGGAGAGCGCGGCGGAGATCCGCGCGAGCTGCAAGCAGGAGATCATGCGCTTCAACGACCCCACGTTTGAGTACAAGCTGAAGATGGCGGTCGCGATCGCCGACGAGCGCTTCGCCGACGCCGCCAGGCGCGCTGCGGACGAGCTGCCTCAAGCAGAGCCTGCCGCTGCCCACAACGGTGTTGCGCGGTCAGCAGCCATGCCTAACGCCCGGGCCGCTCCATACACACGCCGCACTGCCGAGCGCAGCCCGGCACACCAATGCGCTGCGGCGTGGCATGGCGGCATGCGCTCGGGTCGCCAGCAGCCAGGCTGTCACTGGTCAGCGGTCACGGCACGCGCAGGGCGAGCGCCGCCGCGCTGCCTGGCAGAGGCAGCGCCGCCGCCGCAGAGCTCCGGCGCCCGGCCCCAGACCAGCGCCCGCGCGCCGCGCAGGCTGCGCGACCAGGTGGAGCGGCTGCTGGCGAGCGACCGCGCGCTGGCGCTGGTGGTCGCGATCGAGAGCGCGCTTGAGGACGACCGCCTCGAGGCGCGCGCGGGCGCTTGTGCTCTCAACCGGGGCGTGCTCGTGAGTGATGCGATCCTGGCTGGACCACCTGTCTGGTCACTGGGTGCATGCGGCGGGCCTCTCTTCCCTCAGTGCTGTGGGGCATGTCAATGACTTGAGTGCATTTGTAGTGCGCCAGGGCGGCGCCCCAGGCAGTCTTCCGGTGTTGGCTGACCTGCGGGGCTGGCGCACTCGATTAGCGCAGCCCCTGCACGTGCGCACGAGCGCAGCGCCGCGCGCCCGAGCGCTGCGGCTGTGCAGCCCATGGACCAGAGGGCCGACAGCTGTGCAGGCAGGCTGAGCCACAGGGGCCCGGGGCGAGGCGGGGCTGAGGGGCGGCCGCCGCGCCGCAGGAGGCCGCGCAGCTGCGCAACAGCCTGCGGCACCTCATGCGCGCGCGCCCGGCCCAGGTGCAGAGCTGAGCGCGCCCGCCGCGCCCCTCAGCCCCGCGGCCCCAGCTCGCGCCGCGCCGCGGCGCGCCGGCGCAAACATGCGCCCGCCCGCGCGCCCTTCAGCAGCGGGGAGCGCCTTGGGTCCCGAGCGAGAGGCTGGGGAGAGGGGGCGGGCCAAGGCCTCCGCCGCTGACAGCCTTGCCGCACTTGTATCTCATTATGTAGCTTTTACAGGGGCGCGTGCGCCCCGCCGCGCTGAGCGCCCGCTCGGGCGCGTGTACCAACGCGCCGTTTGCCTGCGGTTAGGGGATTTTCTCGCCTCCCTCATCTCTGTTTGCAACTTTCATGTGCGCGCACCGCATCAGCCTAAACCAGGTCACAGTCATGTGCAGGGCATTGAACAGTGTGCGCAGGGCGGTGTGTATATGCTGCGCAGATGTATGGTATGGCAGGGCCGGCGTTCTTGCTGCAGTGGCCGCGGACAGCGGCGCTGCTGACTTTTGTTTTGGCTGCTGAACTTGTATGAGCAGGATTCGACCTAGGTGCTAGGGCGCTGGTAGCCGGGGCGGCACGGGGCAATGCGCTGGGTCCACAGGCGCTCAGCTGGTGGGAGCTGGTCCTACAACGAATAGTGGCAGCTCAGCCAAGGCTTTCTTTGTAACGGGTAGCTTTCCCTTGGGCGCACTTCCACTATGCTCGATGCATTTCACTCATTCACTCGGCGCATGGCCTGGTCGATTGACTTGCCTCCCACTCACAACCTGTCTGCATGGACAGGACATAGGACGTGCCTCAACCTGAAGCAGGCACAGCAGCAACATAACGCCATGTGAACAGACAGAGGTCGCTCCAAACCACGCTGCGGCACTGCCTAGACGTGCAGACTCCCCGCGCCAGGCCCTGCACGGGGCCCGCCAGTCCAGCAGCGCAGCGCAGCACACCATGCAATGCTACAGAGGCTCCTGCGCGCGCCTGGCATGCGCCCGGGATGCACTTGCCACATACGGTACCCCACCACCCACACCAATTCGGCCCCGCCCAGCTATCGAGGCAGAAGCACAGCACAGCGCGCGCGTGCGCACCCGCGCACGCCCCAGCAGCTGCTGACAGCCCTGCCGCGCACAGCAGGCCAGCAGGAGCAGTGCTCAGGCGCGGGCTAGCCGCTCCTCGAGCGCGCCCATAGCAGGTGCTGCCGTGCGGAACAGGCTCTTTCCCCGGCTGCCACTCATGGCGCAAGCAGCACACGGCGCGCAGCCCGCATTCGCACACGGCCTGCCCGCACACCCCTTGGCACGCCGCTCGCTCAGCTCTTTGCCGCAGGCATCAGCCACAAGCCTGGCACATGCACTGACGCCCTTATAGCGTCGCCGGAGAGTCAGGAGGGGGCGCGACAGGCAGATGCCATCACCATGCGCATTATGCTTTGTTTCCCGCTCAGGACACGGCTGCGGTCCATGCAATCGGGCGTTTACAAGGCAGCCGCGCGCCCCGCCCGCGCGCACAACCCTGGGAAACCCCGCGCTCAGGACGCGGCCGCGGGCTCCGCGGCGCGCGCGAGCGCCTGCGAGTCGGGCGCGAGGCCCATCGCGTTGAGCCCGTTGTCCGCGTACAGCACCGCGCCAGTCACCGCCGAAGCCAGCGGGCTGAGCAGGAACGCGGCCGCGGCGCCCACCTCGCTCGCCGCCAGCTCCTTCTGCACCGGCGCGTTCGCGTACGAGTACCTGTGCCGCGGTGTGCGCGCGCGTCAACGCGCGGTCCTCTCGGCGCGGCCCGCACCCTCAATGTGGTCCGCACCCCCGGCGCCCCGGTCGCGCCCAGCTGCCCCGCGCCCGCGCCTCGCGGCGCGGCGCGTACCCGGCGCGAGTGCGAGCGCCCGCCGGGCCGGCGCCCGGCCGCGCCCGCGCTGGCACGGCTGCAGCGCCGGCCGCTCCTGAGCCAGCGAGCGTGCCCCGGCCGCCGGGCGCACCCATATCAGCACAGGCCCCCAGCATGCCAGCCCACAGTGCGGCCTCGTGCGCGACACCCAGCACCGGCCCCACGGCGCCCAGGCAGGAGCGCGCCGGATCATGTCGTCGATGAAGCCGATGGCCTTGGCGGCGCGCGAGCCGAGCGGGCCCGCGGAGATGGTGTTGACGCGCACGCCCCACTTGCGGCCCGCCTCGTACGCAAGCACGCGCGTGTCGCTCTCTAGCGCCGCCTTTGCGCTGCTCATGCCCCCGCCGTACCCTGCCGGCGACACGCGCGCTGTCGAGCTGGCGCGGCGCAATGCAAGGAGGCTGCTCAGGTGCGCGAACGCAGCGGTGACAGCAACTCGCGTGGACAAGCATGCATCCCTGTCTTAACAGGTGGTGGCCGAGCCGGACATGCCCTGACAGCAAAGCGCGCCGCGGCAGGCAAAGAGCTGCACCGGCCCACAACTCCCTCTCACTGGCTGCCCAGGCCGCACCGGGCACGATGCGCTCAGACGCGAGGTAGGTGAGCGACACAGCGGCGCCGCCGCGGTTCATGAGCGGCCCAAAGCGCTGCAGCATGGACACGTACGAGTACGCGGACGCGCTCAGCGCCGCCAGGTAGCCCTGCGCGCCTCACAGCAACGCAGGCCGCTCAGCCGCCCGTCGGTCTGGAGCGAGCCATAATCGTCAGCACATGAGGGCAGCAAGTCAAACCAATGTAGCCATGCGAAGGCCCCGGCCTGTTGCGCGCTGGCCCTTGCAGGCGAGGCTGCCGCAACATGCACCAGCCCTGATAAAACCTCGAGCACTCTGCGTCCAACAGGGACAAGGCTCCGCCTCAGACGTGTTGGCCTACCGATGCGGTCGCCGCGCCTCTACCTGCGTTGTCCTCACGCCCAGCGGCCTGATGCGGCGCGGCGCAGCTATTGACCAGGCAGGGCAGGGGCGCGCCTTGCGCGAGGTCTCCAGCAGCGGCTTGGTGACCTCGGGCCCGTTGGCCAGCGAGTGCACCAGCACGTCGACCGACCCAAAGTCCTTGGCGACCGCGTCCGCCACCTCCTTCATCGTGAAGCCCTGGTCGGCCGCCGCCGCGTACCGCTTGTTGCTCTTCACCTGCGCGCCAGCGCCGCGCACCCCTGCCTCAGCTCCTGAGCCATGCTCTGGCTCGATGCTGTGCGAGCGCGGCTCGTGGGCACGGCCACAGCACCAGTGATGCAGGTCAGGCAGGCGCAGGCAGCCTGCAGACACAGACAGGCTTTGTTCGTTACACTCTATGTGAGCACGCTGAGAAGGTACAGCGCCATAGAAGGACAAGTGGGCTCGCACATCCTCGGGCACGTCCTCGGGCGTGTCATACACGGCGTCCATCGGGTAGATCTTCGCAAACTCCATCAGCGCGCCGTTGGACAGCTTGCGGTTCGCGTCAAACTTGCCGCGCCGCAGGCTGCTTTCAAAGATGTTGAGCGCCGGCACCTGCGGCGCAGGAGCCTCAGGGGCGCGTGCAGGACACGCGGCGGGCGGCCACGGCCTGGCTTGACCGCTGCGCGCACCCACACGCCCAGCGAGATCTCGGCGCCGGCCTCCGCAAGCGCCTTGGCAATGGCCCAGCCAAAGCCCTGCGGCAGGACGGAGTCCTTCAGCGGCGGGCCGTTGCAGGCGCACGTGCATGCAAGGAAATGATGCGGTAATGATGCATTCCACATCGGCCAAGTTGCTCAACAGTGAGCTCACAAGTACTCTCAAGAGTCTCAATAAGCAACATTGCAAACAGACGGGCGAATGTTTGCGCCTGGTCATCAGCGACTCCGGCAATGAATGCGTGCTTCCCTGCGCCCCCAATGTGGCACCATTACTTCCTGCTCCTGTGCTTGTGCGACCATGCTGTCTCACACTGGTGCCCGTTGCATACGCGTTCCGCCTCAGCTCACCGCGCAGGTCGATCAGCAGGCCAGGCCCGTTTGGCGCGGAGCCGTTGCTTGATGCCGCCCGCACGCACAGCCTGCAGCGCGGCGCCCCTGGCCGGAACGCTCTTCCGGCAAGCGCGGTCGCCCTGGCTGCGCCTGGGCCGCTGTGCAGGGGTGCTGCCAATGCAGGCGCTGCCAGCGAGCGTGGCACGCCGCGCACCGCGCCAAGCACGCTCTTTGCGCACGATGCAGCCACCATCCTTGGACCGCGCGGTGACTGGCTCGCCATTGCCAAGCTGACCGGTGGCGAGGCCTCGGAGCTAGGGCCAGGTGGGTTTAGGTGTTACAGCCTCAGGAGCTGGCATCCACTGCACAACTCAAAATTGTCGTACAGTCCAACATGACTCTGCTTCAAGCAGAGCACGCGGATGCAGCATGCAGTCACATTGGCCAGTCATTGCTGCGGCGGACCGCCCCACCACCGCTCAGGCGCCGGCGGTGGCACGACCGCCGGCGGCGGCCGCGGCCGCCCCACCGCAGCCTGGCCGCCCTGCCCACGCGCCACTGACACCATTACCATCCATGCATCCAGCGCTCCTGCTTCCACAGCGCTTGTCGACAGGCATCACAGGACCTGGAAATCGTCGACCAGCTCGCCGCCTGCTTTTACCCGGCAGTCCCCGCCAAGGTGCATCCACCCCTCCACAAAGACCAGCCTGGCGATAGTAGGCAAGCTAGAGCCTGGCCTCCTGAGAAGCTGGCGGCACTGCGCGACGGGGCAGGGGCCAGGGTGACCACGGACTGCAGAGAGCTGGTGAGGTGAACAGGGCGGTGTGCATGGGCTACGCAGGGACTGACACTGTCAGCAGGCTGTCGGCCACAGGCCGGCAGGGGAGGCAGAGCGGGCTGGCTGGGGGGCCAACATCTGCGCCGCACCGCCGGGTTGGCCAGGTTGGCCAGGTGGGGCGGCAGTGCGGACGGCGGCGGCGGGCCCGGCAAGGCCCCCCCAGGTGCGCCAGCTGGCCCCCTGCAAGCGCCTCAGCAGGCTCGGCGCCAAGTCCGCCGCCCACGCTTGGCTATGAGTAGCAGGTTACGAGGCCTCCTGTAGCATGCCCAGGGCAGCCTCGCTCGCCAGAACTGGACAGCCCGCATCCTTTGCCGCACTGGCCGCTAACAGGATGCGCATCCGGCACACACGAGCGCGCGCTGCACCAAAGACAGGCCGCTGCATAAAAAGGGGGTACAGCAGACGGACGGGCAGCAGCGGCAGACCTTGCGCCCATGAGGTGCGGCGGCAGCGGCAGGCCCGCGCGGCCGCCGCTGCCATGCGCCAGCAGCGGCGGATGCGCGGGCGAGGCTGTGGTGGCGGAGCTCATCGACAGCGTCGGCGACAGCACCGCCGCGGGCGCAGGCGGCGGCGAGGGCGCAGGCGCAGGCGGCGGCAGGGGCGCAGGCGTGGGTGCGGGCGCGGCGGGCACGCCCTCCGCCGCCGGCGCGAGCGCCGCTGCAGCGCCCGCGCCCGATCCTGCGCTGCATGCGCGCATGGTGAGGCTCGCGCACAGGCACAAGGTTGTGACAGGAGCGTTCTAAATCACCGTCAGGAAAGCAGGCGGCGGCAGACATGCATTTCCCGGCAAGGCCGAGCGCGTGCGCTTGCCCGCAGAGCCGGACCCTCTGGACGGCATCGGCGGCGCACCAGCGGCGGCGCCAAGCGCGCGATCTGCGCGAGACGCGGTAAGTGAGCATGAGTGTTGGCCACCCGGACGCTGCGCTCGCCTGCAGGCATCGCGTCCGACGCCCTGGGCGGCGGCACAGCAGGTGCGACGCATGGGCAAGCCATGATACCAGGTGGCACCACTATCCAGTGCAGCACGTGCAGGGCACCCAGGCCTGGCGGCCGGAACCCGTTGGCATGGGCAGAGCCTCTGCTCATACGACAACCCCCAGGCGCCCCAGGGCCTGAGCTGCGTGAAAATCCAAGGCACGCGGCGCGCGCCTGGGGCAAGCACCGTCGCCCGCGCCGGCAGCGCAAACGCGGCGGCGGCGGCCGCCGCTGCGGGCGGCGGCGGCGGCGGCGGCGGCAGCGGCGGCGGCGGCGGCGGCGCGGCCTGCGGCGGCGCGCGCGGCGCGGCGCGCGGCGGCCGCGGCGCGTCCACCAGCATCTCGCCCTCCTCCAGCGCCTCCAGCGCGGCCGCATGCGCGCGCGTCGCCTCCTCCGTGTGCAGCACCTGCCCGCGCCGCGCGCAGCAGAGGGACCCGCTCAGGTGCCGGTCTGAGCGGAGGATGGCGGTGGAGGTGTGCTTCTCAGTGGCCGCTCCGCTCTTCCTGCGGCGCGCGTAAGACCGCCGTGGCCTGGACATGAAACAGACACTGCACAGTCTGGAACGAGCAGGCGCGCATGCCCACGGACGCGGACGGCCGGACGCTGCATGTGCGCGCCGCCCTGCGCTGCCGGCATACACGAGGGAGCAGCGCGCCATGGAGGGGCCGCGCACCTGCTTCAGCGAGTTGACCAGGCCGTGCTTGACCAGGCGCAGCTCCTGCAGGCGCCGCCGCACGCCGTCCAGCCTGGCCGCGGCCGCCGCGCCGGCCGCCGCCGCCGCCTCGGCTGCCGCCGCCGCCGC
>JAABUV010008212.1_pt1 | contig 10642 bp, 9 predicted proteins | sample 5559971 | NCBI WGS metagenome assembly JAABUV01 (sample SAMN10711881, study PRJNA513362) | rock metagenome | isolation source: Antarctica rocks | place: Antarctica: Victoria Land, Knobhead nord | collected 2015-12-19
AGGCCGTGGTGCGCACTCGCGGCCTGAGGGCTGCCTGACCCCGAGCTGTGCCGCATGCCGGACTTGCGAAAGCGCTGCGCGCCTGGTGGCCATGGCGTGTGCATTGTTGACCTCGGCTGTGGCGAGTGGGGATACCTTCCCCGGCGCGCGACACAGTGTGCTGACGTTTTGACCAGGCATGTAAACCTGCAAGAGGACAGTGCAGCAACTCCCTCGCAAGGGGAGGTCGGGCACTCCCGCCCTGGATGCAGCACGCATGCGGCGGGGGGGCGCAGGTGACCTTCAAGTGGACCGTGTGGCAGCGCTTCCTCCACATGGAGCTCGCGTGCTACCTACTCTGGCTTCTTTCGTTCCAATTTTTTGTTTTGATTTTTCAGGCAAGCAGCCCTCTTGCAGCATGCAGGCGAGGTGCAGCCGCTGGTCAGGCTGGCGTGGCGTGCAGCGCTGCAACAACCGCGCGTCGGCGCCTTGCACTTACGGGCGTCTGCCCGCCACGCTCCCTGCGTGCCACAGCGAGGGCGCAAACCTGGCGCATGTGCGCGTGCCGGCCGGCCCCGCGCGAGTCCCGGCCATGCGCCCACCGCGCCGCGCGCGCCCCAGGACGAGAATACAGACGTGACGCTCGCGGAGCTGGCGCGCACGCCGTGGGGCGCGGCCGCGCTGGCGTGCGAGGCGCTCGCGCTCGTTGGCATGGCGCCGTTCCTGTACATCGAGGCGGCCACGCTGCGCGAGTATGGCCCGCGCGCCTGGACCAGCGCCTGGAATGCCATGGACGTCATCGCGTACGCCGTCCAGGCGCGGCGCGGCCCCCCCCCGCGCAGCGCGCCTGCCGATTGCGCGCCGGCGCGCGCCGCGCAGCCTGCATCAGGCGCCCCGGGCGCGGCGCGGACGGCATGCCGGCTGCATGCGTGTGCCAGCCCGGCTGCCGACCGGCTGTGCGGGCGCCTGACCCACCATGCGTCCGCCGCGCCCGGGCGAGCGACGCGCGGGCGCGCGCGCCGCAGATCGCCATCACGGTCATGCACCTGGGCCGCCTGGGCCTGGCCTCCAACACGCTGTCGGTGCTGGTCGCCTTCCAGGTCCTGCTGCTGTGGGTCAAGGCGCAGTACTTTGCCAGGCAGGCTCCCACGCCCCTCTTTTCCCCTGTCTCAGGAACAGGAGCCGGCTCTTCTGGCACTCATGTGTGTGTATGTCCTGTTGCAACACACGACACTGTACAACAAGTTGTGAGAAGTCTGGCTCCAGCAGCAGAGGTCCCTGACGTCCTTGCGCTCATGCAGGCTGCAAGCTTGCTGTGTCCTGCCGGGCGCAGGGCGCTCCAGCCAGCCAAGAATCCGTTCCTGGACACGCTGAAGACCGTGGTGGTGGACATCCGCTTCTTCCTCTTCCTGCTGCTGCTCACCGTGTGGGGCTTTGCCTGCGCCTTCTACATCCTCTTCCGGCGGGATCAGAGCAAGCATGTGCGGCCCGCAAGCATCACGAGCACAACCCTGCTCAGTGCCTTGCCAAGACATTGCGAGCATGCTGGCTGCGAAGCTGCACGCCTGAACGCCCGCCCGCCCCACGCATGCAAGTCTGTCCTCCTTGACATGCGCAAGGTCACTGTTGTGTTATGCAAGCGTCCCTCAGGTCCTGCGCGGTGCTGCGAGCTGCGCTGGAGGCCTGGTGGTGGCTTTGCAGCGTCGTGATGCGTGTCACCGGGGGTGGCGCAGGACGCGTTCGCCAATATTGGTGTGAGCATGCTAACAATGGTGAACATGCTGGCAGGCGGCGTAGACCTCACCATGTTCAATGGTGTGCGCCCCCGCCCCAGCTCCCGAAGAACATCCCTTTTCATGCGCCAGCCCAGGCCAGACTGCAAGTTTGGCGCGTTGAGTCTCTTGTCTAGCAGTGGTGACCGTGATGCCGTTCTCGTCGGGGCTGCGGTCTGTTAGTCAAGTAGTGCTTCACTGATGTATGGCCTCCGGGAAGCTCGTCACTGTGCAGCTTGTACCCAGCGCCAGCAGGCACATGCGTCCAAAGGCTGGCTGACGTCCTCCTCGCAACTGCCAGAGTGATGCGTGCAGCATGACCTGGTCCCACGCTGACATGTGCAAGTAGGTGGTCTTCAGGTGCAGCCCTGCTGTTGTGCGCGCAGGCACGCACACGCCCAGGCTCGGCCTGGGCCTGCTGATGATCTACTGGTTCTGCATGTCCATGGTGCTCCTGAACTGGTGCCCACCTGGCGCCTCGCCTTGCCCCCTTGCCCCTGCAGGGGGGGCAGCCCACAACACAACCCACGCCGCTGACGCTCTGTGGTGCGCATGCAGTCTCGTCGCGATCATGGCGGATGCATGCATCAAAGTCAACCAGGTCAGCGCCTCGCCGAGCAGCCGCGTGACTTTGCTCGCACGTTCTCTGGCGTTCCTTCTGCCTGCTGGTCTAGGCCGCCCCCTGCTTCTCGTAACCATGCGGCTGAAGGCGTTGGGATGCCTAGGCAGGGCTGCTTGCAAATATAACACCTCCTGTTTGTTTCATTCTAGTGAGCCCCTCAATCCAGTATTGAGCGCCCCAAGCCCCTGACGCCCGTGTGTGCGGGCGGCTGCGCAGAAGCAGGCGGAACGCTTCCTGTGCGGCCGGTGCGAGCTGATGGATGAGCTGGAGACCGCAATGCCAACGTGGCTGCGCCGCCGACATGCTGCGCAGTGGAACCCCGCCTGGGTGCACTTTCTGCAGGCGCGCGCGCGCCAGCCCCGCGCCCTGCCTGTTTCCGCTGGTTGCAGCAGCTGCTGCACCACAACGCCCTTTATGTTTCTGGAACACTGGCCGTGCCCCAACGCGGCACACTGGCGTGGTTCGCGCACCCAGATGTGGGCGACCAGCGTATGACCCTGAGAGCATCACCCCTGCGGCGTGAGCTGCTTGCGGCGCTCCCACTTTAGCAGCTCCATGCCTCATGCGCAGACTCACTCGCAACACTGGCTGACTGCATGGCGGGAGCTCGGGACGCGCGCGCCACAGCTGAACAGCTCAAGTAGTTGCGTCGGCGCCTGGAGAAGTGCAGTCCATGGCGTGGTCCATGAGGCCGGGGTTGCAGCGCTGACACGCACGGGCCTGCTCCTGCCGCGCAGGTCACCCCCGGGGCGGCCGACAAGATCCTGGTGGACGCGGATGACCCGATGACGGAGGACGCGCCCCAGGGCCCCACCGATGCGCAGCGCCTGGACGCGCTGGAGGCCAAGGCGCGCGCGGCCCGCCCGCCAAAACAGGCTTTCATGCGGCGGCTGCTGCGGCGGCCGCGCGCGCGCTGTCCTGGGCGCGCCCGGCGGCCGCGCCTGCCGCGGCCTCCACGCACCGCTCCCCCCACATGCAGGGGCGCCCTGCATGCGTAGCGCTCCTGGGCATGACGCGCGCTCGTGCGAGGCGCGTGGCACACGAGTGCGCAGCTGGGAGCAGGCGCGGCAGCCTTCGGGCCGCCGCCTGCGCCGACGGCGCCCGGCGCCGGGCGGGTCGCGGGCGCACGCGGCGCAGGAAGCGCGGGCGCGGCGACCGCGGAGAGCTGACACCCCGCACTCGCTGCGCCGATGCGGCCTGCCGGCTGCGGAGCCGACTCTCAGTTGCGGCCTTGGCTGGTGAGGCCGGCTCAGAGCAGCGGCGTCGCGGCTGAGGGCTGATGCGCAGCGGGCGCCGGGGCGCAGGTGGGCCGCATGCTGGCGGTGCAGGAGGCGCTCGCGCGGCGGCTCCTGGGCCCCGCCGAGTACTACCGCCTGGGGCCCCCGCTGTCAGAGGACGGCGACAAGGCGCGCTGGGAGACGCGCAGCGCGCGCTGAGGCTGCGCAGCGCGCGCTCTGGGCGTTTGCGCCATCTGGAGCGGCGTCAGAGAGGAGTCCGGCCCCGTGTTGATGGGCGGGTATCTGTTTGTATCTCCAGTATGCATTTGTACCCCGGCCTGCAGTATGCCTTGGCAGATTCCCCCGCTTAGCCTAGCTCTGACGACATCAACTCAGTGCCTGTCCGTGATTTTTTTGCAGCAGAATAATAGAGACAGGCTTCAGGGGATGTGTTTTGCAGGGGCTTATTGTCGCACGTTCAGCAAAATACAACAACAGCTGAAGATGAGGGATGGTGACGACCAACTAGGTAGAAGCCAGAGGTGTAGCCACGGGCTACTAGTCTGCACGTTGACGGGCGCGCTTTACAACTGTGATCAAATGTGGCAGCGACCCACTTCAGGACCAGCACAACCACACTCTCTTATGCATAACTGCAACTTGCACAGCACTGGCGCGCCAACCTTCACAGGCTCATCAACAAGATGCAAAACGGACAAACGCTACAAGCAGCAAGCTGGGTTGCAACCGCTGGCGTCAGCATGCACTGCTCGTCATGCTGAGCAAAAGGCACTTAAATATGCGGAGAGATTAGCACCAACCGCTTAAGTGCTGGGATGCAACCTCTTGCATGCTCTTTCAGCCTGCACTGCTGCCTGCCGGCAGTCCGCGCACGACCAGCCTGCAGCCTGCCAGCGGCGATGCGTCGTCGAGGATGCTGCGCAGCAGCGGGGTGGGCAGCCATGCTGGGAAGCATGCGGCGCCCGCGCTGCGCGCACAGGCGCCAGGCCCCTCAGGACGTGTGTCGCACCCCCTCGCACGGAAAAGCAACTTTCTCTGACAAGGCAGAGGCGCCTGAGCGCGCACACGCACAGGCAGAGCCATACATGCGGCAGCGCCACAGGGAGGTTCTGCTGAGCAGTTGCATGCAGAGGAGTCGGGGCCGCACCGGGGGTGCAGCGCCATCAGCAGCGCCATGCGCCGCCTGGTGGGCGCGTCAGCGGCCAGGGCCTGCAGCGCGCGCCGGCTCTCCGCATGGTCGCCGCAGTCCCACGGGAGGCACAGCACCAGGAGCCTGGCGCGCCACGCCGGGGCGTGAGCGCAGGACGAGCGGCTTTGCACGCGCGTGGCGGCGCTGCGGCGCAGACCGCGTCAACAGCCAGCATGCGCGGCTGCGTAAACGCTCAGCCGCAGCGCCGCGACGCGCTTTGGCGTCATTCAGACGGGCACGCTGGGTGACAGCAAGAACACCAGAGCGGGCCACCGTGCGGGGATACACAAATCCGGGCGCCATTGGCAGCAGCGTCTCATGCAGGCCGCTGGCGGCAAGCGCCCCTGCAGCGCTTGCCGCGCACTCGCAGGTCTACCACAATTTAGACTGTGCATGGGCGTGCAGCCCTCACTCCAGACATGAACCGGCGACCGGGCAGCACAAGATAGGGTTAGGCAGGGTAGGCATAGGGTTAGGGCAGAGGCGGCGGGGCGCACCGCAGCAGGCCGTTGGCGGCGAGCGTCTCCTGCAGCGCCTGCAGCACGCGGCGCAGCATGCCGGACTCGCGCCCGGCGCCGCCCGGCGCACACTGCTGGCCGCCGCGCGTCAGCAACGGCCCCAGCTGCAGCTCCAGGCGCGCCAGCGTCGGCGCGCGCGCCGCCGCGCGCGCCAGCAGCACAAACGCGGCCGTTGTGGCCGCCAGGTCCATCGCGGGCACGTTGGTCGCTGCGCCGGGGGCCACCATGAGCACCCCGGGCGGTGCGCGAGCGCTGGACAATCTATGCTCGGGCACCAATGGTGGAGGCCCTGTGGTGTGTAGGCTGCACACAGCCCTGTCCAGTGCTGGACGCAGCGCCAGCGCAACACTGCTGCACCAGCCTATCAGCTGCTGCAACTGCCTTTCATCGCCGTCGCCCAGCCAACGCAGACCAGGCTGCACTTCCCTCCTGCGCCACCTCCTGGGGCGTGCCTGCAACGGCTTTGCAACTGCCGCGCCCCAGGCTGCTACGCTTCTAGCCCCACTGCAGAAAGCCTGGGGCGTGCGCGGGCTGCGCACCCATGACGATGAGTGTGTCGAGGTGCGCCATCTCCGGCAGCGCCTCCGCGATGCACGCCACCATCGCCGGCTGTGTCGCGATGAACGTGGCGGCCCCCTCCGCGCGGCCCTCGCCGCGCATGCGCGTGCACACATGCGGCCACGCGAGCGCCAGCCGCTGCGGGGACAGCCGCTCTGACAGCCGCCGGTACTCTGCGCCCGCGCCCGCGTGGTGCAGCAGCTCCTGCCGCGCGCGCGCGCCGCACGTCAAGCGCGCGGCCAGCCCGGGCTGAGCACTCATGGAGCACAGAGCACAGAGGTGTGGGTCAGCTTCCATGTCTGTGCTCAGTGATCGGGCAGGGAGCAGGTTCACAGGCAGCGCCCGCCACCGTCTCTCGCCCGTGACCTGGCACGGGGCTGGAGCAAGCCAGGCGCCGGGTGACACGGCTGGCTGTCCCTGCCATGGCTCGAGCACCGGCGCCCGGCCGGCACGCCCTCGGGTCCTCAGCTGCCTGGGCTACCTTGTCGCGGCGCGAGCGTGCCGCGCCTTGGTGGCCGCGGCGTGCAGGCGCGAGAGGCGCGCGGGCGCAGCCCCGGCGGGCCCATCACAGCCCGGCAGGCCCGCTTCGGCGCAGAGCTCCTTGGAGCGCCGCTTCGCCGCCGCACCTGGCTCTGCACGAAACGCAGCCCTCTCGAGGGCCGCTGGAAACGCTGTCTGGGTGCCCACTCAGCTGCATGCCTCAGCCTGTCTGCAGCCGTGGCCGCCCGCTAACCACGGCCGAGCAGGCTGTGCTGAGCAGTACTGAGCAGCAGGCGTGATATAGATAACGAGGAGAAGCGAGCCAGCTGACGCAAAACAGGGCCGTATTATGCTATCCCAGGCAACACACCCATCCACGACTCTGCTGCCCATAGGCAGGCAGGCAGCGCCGGCACGCACCTGGCGCGGGCTCAAATGTGCTGACGAGCAGGGTGCCGCGCGCTCCAGTGTGCAGCAGGGACAGCGCCTGCCGGCGGTGGCGGATGCCCTGCACGTGCGCGCGCCAGGCCGACTGGTCGCCCGCCGCGCGTGGCACCCAGCACTCGCACGCCTCGCACCGCCACGCCTGCAGCATGACCGGCCAGCTCCTGTCAAGGCCTCCAAGCCCGCCTGCACTCAGTGTCGCTTCATGTAACACTGCCAGAGCAGCGCGGCGGCCATGGTGAAGGCAGACGCTCAACTTGCGAGTGTACCACAGAGGGGACCTGTGCAAGCGCACGTTTGCGCTGGAGTCCTTGCCAGGAGAGTTCCACGGCTGCTCGCTGGTGCCCGCTGCTGTGAGGCCTGCCGCGCTGCCGCCGACCGCCGCCGGCGCAGCGCACCGCTGCGTATGCTGCCTCTGCTGCTGCGCTGCGCCGCGTGCGCGCTTTCTGCCCCTCCCGCGGGCCGCTGCCTGTGCCTGACCACCGTCCGGCGCGCTGGAGCCTGGTGCACTCGGGTCGGACAACAGCCTGGCCACATGGCGCAGGTCAGCGGGGAGCGCTGATATGCGCGGCACTATCCCGTCCTCCTCCTCCGAGCTGTCGCTGCTGTAAGCCTCTGCCTCGCCTGAGCCCTCGATGACGGCAGGCGGAGCTGCGTCTGCAAGCTGGACCATGGCTGGGGCGGCGGCAAGGTTGATGCCGTTCAGCTCGGCGCTGGTGGTGGCCTGCATGGCGCTTTGGAAGCTGCAGTGCCTTGGACAGCCCAGCCTTTATGCCCTTCGGCCAGAAACCAAAAGCCTCTGGCGCAGAAGCCTCTGGCGCTCTAATGTGGGCAAAAGCAGGTCAGCACTGGCCACCAGACGCCTGTCGACACAGTGTGAAGGCCTCCACAGCTTGCTGAGGACACTGACGCACTGACGGGTGGCTCCCGTGTTGCCTCACTTCCCCTCCCCTCTTATACGAACTCAATAGTAACTTTTTAAACTGGAAATCCCTACACATTTTCCTCACAGTCAGAGGCTGCAGCAAAGTTTGGGACAGCACATAGAGTGTTGAGTGTTGAGCTATATTTGAGTGCTCAACATGATCAACTCATGTACGAGCAGAATGTAAGAGCAGAATGATGATGTGTTGGTCACGGAGGCACTGCACTGAAGCAGTCCTTACAGGCCTCGCTCGAGTCAACCTGGCCTAGTATACCAAAACGCACCCGCCCTGACGCACGTTCAGTCATAGCAGTGCCATACGCGCCTGCAAGCCGCAAGCTCCCCGCTGGCACGCTCCTGCACCTCTGCAACCCTCAAGAAACCTGTCTGACCAACAGCCACCGGTCCACCTGCCAGCAGCAACAACACGGGGAGCACGCGGGCGCCCGCTCGAGCCCGCCACGAGGGCGCGGCATTAGCGCAGCATTTGCCGCGCCTTGAGCAGCCGCTTGAGCGCGGTCAGCCACACGCTGCACTCGTCCCAGTCGCTGGCGGTCAGGCTCACCTGCCGCGGAGCGGCGCGCGCGCGTCACGCCCACCAGCCGTGAGCCGCCTCCAGGGCACAGACCACCAGCACATGCCCGGTCCTTCCACATGCACCAGCACGCTGACCACATGCTGCCAAGCAATCGGGCGAGCACGTCCGTACGGCCGCGGCAGACCCCTGTTGCTGTGCTCGTGCATGCACCCTGAAGGCGAGCATAGCAGCAGGCGACAGACATGGACGACTCGGGCGACCCGCTGTCATGCCCTCCCGTAGCTACTTACCGGCAACCCACGCACCCCGGCCCTTCCCAGCCCGCACCTGCTTGGCGGACGCGGCCTGCAGGTCGCCGGCGTCGAGCGCGGCGCACAGCGCCAGCAGCTGCGCCTGCACGCCCGCGCTCACCAGGCGCGCGTCGAGCGCCCACAGCAGTTTGCCCAGGCGCGCCGCGTTGTCGTCCATCTCGCGCCGCTTGCCGGCCGAGGTGGCCGCGGCCGCCGCGCACGCCTTGAACAGCGCGGTCAGCGACGCCACGATCGGCCGCGCCGCGGGCTCGACCTGCGCGCCGCCCGCGCCCGCTGATCCAAGGAAGGAAGGACAGCCGGTTATCAGCCTGACAGTCCGCGCGCAGGGGGCCCAGCTCATGATGCCCTAGCCGAGAGCCGCGCTTGCCGCCGTGCCGACCTTCATCGCCTGCATGATGATAGATGCAGCCAGGTTTTTCACTGGATGCAAACACCGCGGTCCCCCAAGCCTGCTCAGCACAACACGCACTAGGCCGCTTCCGTCCCTGTGCCCCGCTTGCGTGACGAGCAGCGCAGGCGGGGCAGGGGTATCCCATCATACCCTTCCAGACACTGTGCCCGGGCCCAAGGCTTCTGACGCATGCCCGGACACTGAGGGTAGGAAGCGCATGGCAGGGGACTGGGGCTTGCGTCACATGTCAGCATCTGGCTCACTTCACGCGGGGCAGGGAACCAGGGCAGGGTGTTTGGAGTGGGCGCCGCACGTTGCTGGTGTCCACGTTCAGGATGCTGACGTTGGCCGGCGGGCCCACGGGCGCGGGCGGCGCCGCGGGCGTGGGCGGCTGCGCGGGCGCCGCGGGCGGCGCCGGGTGGAACGGCGCAGGCGACGCGCCGTGCGCGCCGGGCGTCTGCGCCGCGGCCGGCATGAACGCCGACGGCTGCGGCACCTGCGCAGCCACGCTTTCTCCATCATTCCAGCCGCCTCGCCGCGGGCCCACGGAGCACAGCACGACAGCGCCAGCCACAGCTTTCGGCAAGCTCATCGTTCAATAAGCACTTGGAGGATTGCGGTCGGATGCCCGACTTGGTGGGCGCCGAGGGCGTCGAGGACATGTGATGAGAGCCTGTGCGGCAGGTGCACGCGGGCGCGCCGTCTGCGTGTTGATGGGCGCCAGGGCGGCCTGCGGCGCGGCGCGCGACGGCACATAGGGCGCCGGCGCAGCAGCCTCCGCCCACCCGCCCGCCGCCTGCTGGGCGCCCCAGGCATCCTGCGGCACCGCCGAGCAACGGCTTGGTGCGCGCCTCTGTGTTCATCAGCCCTGTTCAAGGCGCTGCGAGCGCTGCTAGCACAGGCAGCAGACGCGCCAAACCAGGCCCTGCTCGCCCGGTGCCGCGCTTGGAGCACGTGCGGCCCTGCCAGACCCCCCGCTCACCGCTCGCACCACCGCATGGAGCCGCGCGTCTCATGCGCAGCTGGGAGAGGAGGCCCCACTGAGACGCGCTCGGCGGGCCTGCCACGCGAGCAGGGCGCCCTGCCGCGGGGGTCGGGCGTACGCGCGCCTGAGCCTGGCCATACGCCCCGGCGCCGTACCCGCCCTGCGACGTCGGCGGCGGCGGCGGCTGCTGCGGCGCATACGCTCCGCCGCCAAAGCCGCCGCCCGCGCCGCCGCCGCCTGCGCCCTGGGGCGCGTACTGCGCCGGCGCGGCCCCCTGCGCACGCAGGTCCCTGGTCAGGGACGCTGCGGCTGCCAAGGGCGGGACAGGCGGGAGCTATGCTGGGCCGTCAGAAGGGCAAAGGAGTGCACCATCCACGCAGGGTTCCCCGGGTGTGCAGTCGCGTGCACAGGCACGCGGAGCGGGCTTCACGCGTCTGTACAACTGCTGCGGGCGCCCCGACCACCACATGCTCCCAAAAATGCTTTCCTCTGCGCAAGCACACTATTGGGGCGATGGCAACGGCCACCTGCGGCGGCGGAGGCGGAGGCGGCGGCGGCGGCGGCGGCGGCGGCGCTGCCGCGGCGCCATACGCGCCGCCAAACCCGCCGCTGCTCCCGCCGCCGTAGGTGGGCCCGTAGTTGCCGCCCGGCGCGGCGGGCGCGCCGAAGCCGCCCGCGGGCGCGGGCGCATA
>JAABUV010008213.1_pt1 | contig 10642 bp, 7 predicted proteins | sample 5559971 | NCBI WGS metagenome assembly JAABUV01 (sample SAMN10711881, study PRJNA513362) | rock metagenome | isolation source: Antarctica rocks | place: Antarctica: Victoria Land, Knobhead nord | collected 2015-12-19
GCCGGGCTGAGCGTCAATACCCTCGCGCTCCAGGTGCCGAAGGCGTATCTCCAGGGGCTCGTCGCGAACGACCCCGTGATCGGCGTCTGGGCCACCGCCAGTCGGCAGCAGACGACCGTGCTCAATGATCCTCCGAACGGGGGCAAGACCGAGACGGGCAACTTCGTCCAGGTCTCCCGGCTGGCGATGCCGCTGGTCAATGAGGTTATCAACCCGCTCGGCCAGAAGGATCGCTTCAACGCCACGCGCGTCGCCCCCGGGAGCGACCTCCAGTTCCTCCCCAACGTCACGAACCCCGAGCTGGCGCGGCTCTTCGTGGCGCTCGGCGTCGACAAGGACACGCCGACCACGAACCGCACCGACCTCGTGACGGTCTTCCTGACCGGCATCCCGGGGCTCAATCAGCCGAAGACAGTGTCGCCCGCCGAGATGACCCGCCTGAACATGGGGATCGCCCCGAGTACCACCGATCCGAACACGGTGAACCGGATGGGTGTCCTCGGCGGGCAACTCGACGGCTTCCCGAATGGCCGTCGGCTCGCCGATGACGTGGTCGACATCGAGCTCCAGGCGGTCGCGGGCATCCTCTGCCAGCCGGGTGGGCCGCTGGCCGGACCCGCGCCCTGCCGGGCCTCGAAGGTCAACCCCGGCCTCGGCGACGGCGTGAACGCCAACGATCTCCCATTCCAGACGACCTTCCCGTATGTCGCCAACCCGCGCCCGCCCTACGGCGACGGCTCGACCCCGCCGACGGTACCGAGCTACAGCGCGACCGTGACGGTCGGCGGCAACGGCACCGTGACCAACGGCTCCGATGGCAAGATTATCGCCAACGGCGCCAGCATCAGCCAGGGCGGCGTCGTCAGCTTCGCTGCCACGCCCGCCGCCGACAACGTCTTCCTCGGTTGGACGGTGGACGGCAGCTTCGTCGGCTTCGCCAATCCGCTGAATCTCACGCTGAGCAAGAACCGCACGGTGCGCGCCGACTTCGCGCCGCGCCCGACCTTCTCCGACGTGCCGACCACGAGCGCGTCCTACGAGGCGATCGGCCAACTGGCGGCGCGCGGCTTCATCCGCGGCACCAGCCCGACGACCTTCGAGCCTTCCAACCCCGTGCTGCGGTCCCAGGCGGCCGCGCTGATCGGGCGCACGCTCGGCTTCACCGCCGCGCCGCCCGCAGGCAATCCCTTCCCGGATCGCTGCGACCCGGCCAATCCGAGCAACTGCATCGATGACGAGCTCTGGGGCTACGTGGCGTCGTTGTCGGCGAACGGCATCGCCAAGGGCTACAGCGACGCGGCGACCTGTAAGGCTGCCGGGACGACCGCACCCTGCTACCTGCCGCGCGACACGGTGCTGGGGGTGCAGGCCGTCTCCTTCATCACCCGCGCCTTCGTCGCGAAGGGCTACTGGGTCCAGGAGACGACCGATACCGGCATCTACGCGAATGTGTCGGCGAGCACGGGCGAGCGCCTCGACCTGGTGACCTTCGTCAAGTACGCCGGCGATCTGCCGGGCCTCCCGTCGAGCGGAGCCTTCACGGGCTACGATCAGGCGGCGACCCGGGGCTTCTTCGCCCGCGCGCTGTTCCAGGCCTACAGCGCCTACTTCTCGCTCAACCGCATCCCCACCCCGTAAGCACCAGACGACCGACCGATAGCACGAGGAGGGAGGGCGGGCCACATGGCCCGCCCTCCCTCGTCCGGTACGTGCCAGGAGCTGCCTGAATAGCATCAGCCGACACAAATGGTGCGCCGAAGGGTTGACGGCGTCGCCTTCGGCGGCGGGCAGTTACAACGCTACTTTCGCGCCAGGTAACAGCAGCACCCACCCGGCGGGTGCGGCGAAGGCGGGGGTGGGCAAAGACCCATCCCCGTCGCGTATACTCGCCAACCGATGTATCCGACCAATCGCGTCCCGGCGTCGGCCCCCAACCGGCGTTCGCCCACGAGCCAGGGGACACGGCGACAGACAGCATCCACCGACAAGAGAGGGTGGCGATGGCACGCAGGGCGGTGGGGACGCGGAGTCGCCAACACGATCGCGTCGCCGCCCCGCAGGGCGCGGCGACGGCACTGCCGCGGGGTGCCGGAGCGGAACGCGACCGCGCGCGCGACTGGCTCGGCCTCCTGGCGCATCCGCTGGTCGCGGGGCTGCTCGCCCTCGTCGTCTACCTCTGGCGCGCGCGCATCGCGCCCTGGGGACTCGGGCAGACCCGCTTCGCCGACTTCAACTGGCTCGCCGACGCCTTCCTGCACGGGCAACTCGCCCTGCGTAGCACCCCGCTCGACACGCGCGACATGATCGAGTACGGCGGCAAGCTCTACCTCTATTGGCCCCCCTTCCCGGCGCTCGCGGTCGCGCCCCTCGTCGCGCTCTTCGGCCTCGGGGTCAGCGATGTCCTCTACACCGCCGTGATCGGCGCGCTCGGCGTGGCGCTCGTCGCGGCGACCCTGGCGACCGCCGACCGGATCGGCCTCGCCCCGCTCGACGCGCCGCGCCGCGCCCTGCTGACCCTGACGATGGCCTGCGGCTCCGTGCAGCTGATCCTCGCGCCCGCCGGGACGGTCTGGTTCACGGCGCAACTCCTCGGGTGGGTCTGCGTGTTGGCGGCGGCGCTCGCCGCGTTCGCCAGGCGCGGGCCGTGGGGCTACTTCCTCGTCGGCCTCGCCCTCGCCGCCGCCACCGGCACCCGCAACGCGCTGCTCTTCAACGGCCTCTGGCTCGCCTGCTACCTCCTGCGACGCGACTGGGCGCGGCCGCTCCGCTGGCGGCTGCGCGCGGCGGCGCTCGGCCTCGCGCCGGTCGTCGTGGGCCTCCTCCTCCTCGGGTGGTACAACCTGGCGCGCTTCGGCAACCCGCTCGATGTCGGGCTCGCCTGGCACCGGATGGACGCCTCGTTCGCGGATAACTTCGCGCGCTACGGCGTTTTCAGCATCCACTACCTCCCCACCAACCTGCGCTACCAGTTCCTCGCCTACACCGTCTTCTCGGACGAACGCTGGCTGGGAGGAGGCATCTTCTGGATGACCCCGCTCCTCCTCGGCGCGTTCGGCGGACTCTGGGCCGGGCGACGCACGCCGCTCACCTGGCTCATCCTGGGGAGCATGGTCCTGATCTATCTGCCGATCGGCCTGCTGCTGGGGAGCGGCTACCTCACTTTCGGCCCGCGCTATCTCCTCGACCTGCTGGTACCACTGACCATCCTCACGGCGCAGGGGATCCGCCACTGGTCGTGGACCCTGCTGGTCGCCCTGACCGTGATCGGCATCGCGACCTACGCCTACGGCGCGGTCCTCTGGCAGGGTCTCACCTACGCGATCCGGTAACACCAGGCCCGATCCCTCGATCGGACAGCAATCACGCGCCAGGGGCAGCCGAGGCGCGGAATGTGCGAGCGCACCACTTCGAGGATGTGCCGCTCCGGCGCGTCACCGCGCATGGGCCGTCGGAGCACCCGGCGGCCTGGATGCGACCGGATCGCGTCGCGCGCTTGCGCGTTCGTGCGCCGACGAGAACGAGAATGGAGAGGGAGGAGCGATGCGACGCCAGTTAGCCACCGGGGCCGCCGTCCTGGGCGGGGTCGCCCTCATCCGCTGGGCCTTGGCGAAGACGAGTCCAGGGCGGGATGCGAAAGTGCCGCACGCCCGACAGAGCGAGCAAGCCTATCGCGCCGCCGAGCACCGCGTCCTGATCCTCGGCGCGGGCTTCGGTGGCCTCGCCACGGCGCTCGAACTGGACCGTCAGTTGCGGCGGGCCGGGCGCAAGGATGTCAGCACCCTGGTGATCGACCGCGACAACAGCCAGGTCTTCACCCCCCTCCTCTGGCTGGTCGCCAATGGCCGCGCGAACCCGAGCAACGTGGTCGTGCCGGTGCGCGCCTTCCAGTGGGGGCGCTCCTTCCACCTCCTCCAGGCCCAGATCGAGAAGATCGACCTCGAAAAGCGCGAGGTCGTCACTGCGGCGGGCGCGCGCCCCTTCGATACGCTGGTGATCGCGCTGGGCAGCATCACCGCCATCCCCAAGCTGCCGGGGCTGGACAAATATGCGCGCGTCTTCCGCACGGCGACGGACGCGCTGGAACTCCGCAACCACCTGATCGACGCCATCGAGACGGCCCACCGCACCGGCGATCCCGCCGAGCGTCAGGCGTGGCTCACCTTCGTCATCGGCGGCGGCGGCGACACCGGGATCGAACTGGCGGCGACGGTCCACGAGTATCTGCACTACGGCCTCTTCGCCGAGTATCCCTGGTTAGAGGACGATACCCCGCGCGTGATCGTCGTCGGGCGGGCGGAGCGGCTGGTGCCGCTCAGCTCCGAACAGACCTCCGCCGAGGTCAGGCGGATCCTCGAGACGGAGGGGATCGAGGTGCTGACGGGGGTCTCGATCACCGGGGCGACCGCCGACGCGGTGCAGACCTCGCAGGGCGACATCCGCGCGCACACCTTCTTCTGGGCCGCCGGGATCGCCGCGCCCGGCGTGGTGCGCGACATCGCGGTGCCACACGCGCGCAACGGCGCGATCCTGGTCGATGAGCGCCTGCGCGTACACGGCCAGGAGCATATCTACGTCAGCGGGGATGCGGCGTGGGCCACCGATGCCGCCGGTAACGACGTGCCGCCGACCGCCCAGGCCGCCGAGCATGAGGGGGCGTACATCGCCCGGGCGATCACGGCGCAACTGGCCGGGGAGACGCCGCCGCCATTCGAGTTCAAGCCGCGCGGCCACTTGGCGCTGCTCGGGCGCGGCACGGGCGTGGCACAAATCGGCAAGTACAACATCACCGGCTTCCCGGCCTGGTTCATCTGGCATGCTTATTACCTGACCCACATCGGCACCCTGCGGAACCGGACCCGCATGATCGCCGATCTCGTCCTCTCCACGCTCACCGGGCGCGAGACCGCGCAACTGCGGATCGACCCGCTGGAGAGCCCCGAGGCGAGCTGAGCCCAGACACGACGTGTGCGAACAGGGGTGGGTGCTGCATATAGCACCCACCCTCGTTTCGTGGTCCGACAGCGCTCCTCCGCGGCCGCGTGGCGTTCACCACCACGATGCATTGGTCAGCGAGCGCTACCCCGATCGTCAGCGCGGATTCAGCGGCTTCCCAGCGTTCTCTCAGGTACGGCGCGCATACTGTGTGCATCGAAGCAGCGCCGCTCGCCCACCCCCGCCGACAAATCGGGCGACGAGGATGATGCCGGTGTAGGGCGGCACACGCCGCCGCGCGCAGGAGGATTCCCATGATGCGGTACACGATCCGCTATCGCTGCCACCGCGCGGCGCGGGATACCGCGCTGATCGTCGAGGATCGGCGGGGCGCGGGCTAGCTCTTCAGCGAGGGGCACTTGCAGTTCCGCCTGCGCGTCCCCGACGCGGGCGCGCGCCTGGCGGGTCTCCTGGCGACGCACGGTGCCTGGAATCGTGTCCCGCTCGCGGCATCCTACACCCTGGCGGAACTGGCGCGGTTGCTGCCGTGATCGTACGGCCTGATAACCTTACGCTTTCGTGGGCCACGCTCGGCGAAAACCAAGGAGTCGGTTGGGACACGGCTATCAGTAACCCGACCGACCGCACCCGGAGGGTCGCGCGGTGGTACGGTAACACCACCTTCCCGGCGTCGCCCGGCCGGATATCGGCACCCGACCTCTTATGAGGGCTGCTCATCCGGCTCGGCTTCGCCCGGCGCACGGTCCTCGGAGTAGCTCGCCCGTACATCCCCGCCGGGCGGGGTCGCCTCGTTCTCCCCCTCACCATCACCCCAGGCGCGCGCCACAGGATCATCACCCGGATCGTCCTGCCGCTCGATGTTGGCCGGTCGCTCCTCACGTTCACTCATGGCCGATACCCTCCCATTCTTCTTACCGATCCGTGTCGCTTATGGGTCGTGATCCTCGGACGAGATACCCCCGGCCCGATACTTGCCACCATGCACAATCAGGGCCAACCGGGGCCATACCGACCGAGCGATCACCGATCAGAACGTGCGCGGTGGCCCATGCGGCGTGACGAAGAGCATCGTGCGGCGCACCGGCAACCGCGCGCCGTTGTGGGCCGGGTGCGAGGAAAGAGGGGCGCGATGGGCAGAGACGGTCGGGCGCTGCGCGCGGGCGCGGGCGCGGGGTTGGTGGCGACAGCGACGATGAGCGCGACCATGCTCGCGGCCATGCGGCTGGGGTTCATGGGCGAGCCGCCCCCGCGACGGATGACCGATGTCGCGCTGGATGGGGTGCGGCAAGCGGGATCGCCGGAATGGCTCAGGAACGGTCTGGCGACGACAAGCCACTTCGCGTTCGGCGCGGCACTCGGCGCGGCCTGCGCCCTGGCCCACCGGCGCTACCCCACCCCGATCGAGCCCGTACCGCGCGGGCTCATCGTCGCCAGCGCCGTGTGGTTCGTCAGCTACCAGGGCTGGATCCCGGCGCTCGGCCTCATGCCACCCGCCCGACGCGATCGGCCCGGACGCCCGGCGACGATGCTCGTGGCCCACTGGGTCTATGGCGCGACGCTCGCTTTGTGCCTCAGATGGGACGAGCGGCGCGACGCGATGCGGTAGCCCCGTCTCTCAGACGGCGGTCAACAGCGCTTCCGCCAGGTACTGTGCCCGTGTGGCGCGGCGAGGTGGCAGGGTTTCGTTCAGGCACGCCGCTGGTCGTGCCAACGGCCCGATGAACACCGGATAGTGCAGCGCCGCCCTGCTTCATCGTCAGGACGGCGCATCGTGCGCTAACAGCCCGGGTGCGTGCGATCCCTACGTCGGCGAGACGCCGCGAATCGTCACGCGCGTGCCGACGTCGGCGAAGTTCCAGAAGTATTCGGCGTCCTTGAGCGTCTCGCTGACGCAGCCGTGGCTGGACGGCGTGCCGAAGCTCGCGGGGGTCTTCCACCAGGAGTAGTGCAGCGCGTGGCCCTCGCTCGTGAAGTATTGCGTATAGAGGACGTTCTCCAGGCGATAGTATTCCTCCGCCCCGATGCTCTCGCTCGTCATCGTCTCGTTCTCGACGCGGTACATGATGTGGTAGGTACCGGTCGGCGTCTCCCACCCCTTCTTGCCGCTGGAGATCGTGGCGGTATAGATGACCTTCTTGCCGACGACCGCGTTCATCCGTTGCGTCGTCAGGTCCACGTCGACCCAGTGTTCCGGCTGTAACGCCGCGACATCGGCCTCGGTGACCTGAGGGCGGATCGCGCGGACCGTCAGCGGCAGCAAGCGCGCCGCCTTGCCCTCCTGCAACGCGGCCAGGGTCGCCGTGAGGGCCGCGTTGCCGTCGAGCGCCCGCCCGACCTGGCTCGCGCCGGTCAGGCGATAGACAGCGGTGCCGTCGTCCATCGTGTAGGTCGCATCGACCGCCGCCCGATCGATCTGGCCGCGCAGGGTGCCGAGGTACGCGGATAGGGCCTTTTCATCGAAGACGAGGCGCGGCCCCGCCTCCGGCGTTAGCCCCGGCGCGATCGTCAGCCAGCCCGCGAGCTGCGGCACGCCGACGAGCCAGCGCTGCCCCTCCCAGCTGAAGAGAAGCGGCCCGGCCAGGAAACCCCGCGCCGCCAGCCCGTTCGCCGCCGCGATGTCGCCATCGGTCAGCCCCGGACGCCAACAATCGGTGACCGGCACAACCGTGCGCGCATCGGCGGTGTCGAGCGCGGCGAGGGTGGCGGCGACGGTGCCATCGAGGTTCAGTTGCCGTCCATCGAGGGTCGGACTCGTCACGACGAACGCGCGTCGGCGCTCGTCGTACCCGTAGGCCGCGTTCTGCGTGTCGCGCCGCACCGCCGGGGCGAGCCCGGCGAGCGCGGCGCGCACCCGCGCGGGATCAACCGTGATCGTCAGCGGATCCACCGGCCCGCCCCCCTGCTGCACGATCAGCCAGGAGCCGATCGTCGCGGGATCGAAGCGCCGATCGAGCCCCTCGCCGCGCAGGGTCAAGGGCGCGGCGAGCAGACCCTCGGCACGCGCCTGCGCCGCCGCCAGGGTCGCGGCATCGATCGCGGGCCGGATCCCCCGACGTGACGATCGCGCGCCCATCCACGATCCGCAACGCGCCATCGCGGGGCTGCACATCGGTCCCACCCGCCATCTCGCCGAGCCGCGCGGTCAGGGTCGCCTCATCGACGGTGTAGGAGACCGGCAGGTCGCGCCCCCGCCACCAGAGTTCGAGGATCGTGCCGAGGCGCGCGGGGAGCGATCCGGTGTGCCCCACCGCGAGCGCGGTCGCCAGGGTGGCGTCGCGATCGTAGCGGAAGCCGAGCGCCTGCCGGATGATCGCGCTCGTCCCCGCCGGGCCGCTGATCGTCAGCGGGGTGTCCTCCCATTGGCTCGCCGCGACGGCCACGCGCGCCGCCGCGTCCGCGCGATCGGCACCGCCGAGATCGACCCCGCCGACGCGCACGCCCGGATAGAGGCCCGGCCACAGCAGCGTTAACGCGGCGAGGAGCGCGCTGGCGAGAACGAAGGTGAGGACGAAGAGGCCACAACCGAGGAGCATCCGACGCAGCATGGGGCGGGAACGCGCCACGGCGGGCGGCAACGACTCCTCATGCGGCGCGACGAATCCGGTCACGCGGCGTCTGGCATGGCCGAGCACGATGATCCTCCCGCACATGATTCCTAGTGTACGAACGTCCGCTACAGCGTACCGCACGCGAGGGGTGCCTGCAAGTACATGGTATCCGTATATGCACCCTGGCACCCTCGTTCTGGGGTGCTATGGGGTGCTATAGGAGATAACGCGCCGAGCGACGAAATGTCGCACGGTCGTAGGCCATTCCCCGTCCGTGGCGTACAATGGACAGACAGCGGATACGCCAGGCGCGCGATCCGGCGTGGCGATAGCGCATGCAGCGACGGAGGAGCAAGATGACCACCGGAGACGATCGGAAGCGCGTCCTGCTCCTCCTCTCGCCGCTCACCTACCGCGCCGCAGCCTTCCTCGATGCGGCGGAACGACTCGATCTGGTGGTGACCAAGGGGGTCGATATGCCGCGTTCCCTGGCCGACTACTGGCAGCAGCCGTTCGGGCTCGACTTTAACCGCCCCGAGGAAACGGTCGCCACGATCGCCGAGCAGGCCACGAAGACCCCCTTCGATGCGATCATCTCCGTCGATGACAGCGCCAGCCTCCTCGCGGCGCAGGCGAGCGCCGCGCTCGGGCTGCCGCACAACGCCCCCGCCGCCGCGCTCGCCGCGCGCGACAAGCGCGTGATGCGCGAGGCGCTGCGGGCGGGCGGGGTGCCGGTGCCAGGGTTCACCCCCTGCCACCTCAGCGACGACCCGGCGGCGCTCGCCGCGACGGCCACCTACCCTTGCGTCATCAAACCGGTCCTGCTTTCCGGCAGCCGGGGGGTCATCCGCGCCAACGATCCCGCCGAGTTCGTCGCCGCCTTCGGTCGGCTGCACCGGATGCTCGTCGGCGAGGGACTGGACCCGACGCAGATGACCGTGCTGATCGAGGAGTTCATCCCCGGCGTGGAGGTCGCGTTGGAGGGGTTGCTGACCGATGGCGAGCTGCGCGTCCTCGCCCTCTTCGACAAGCCCGACCCGCTCGACGGTCCTTTCTTCGAGGAGACGCTGTATGTCACCCCATCGCGCCTGTCGGAGGCGACGCAGACGGCGGTCGCCGCGGCGACCGGCGCGGCGGCGCGGGCGCTGGGGCTCCGCACCGGACCGATCCACGCGGAGCTGCGCGTCAACGCGCGCGGCCCCTGGCTGGTGGAGATCGCGGGGCGCTCGATCGGGGGGCGCTGCTCCTCCGTCCTCGAATTCGGCGCGGGGATGAGCCTCGAAGAACTGATCCTGCGCCATGCCGTCGGCTTGCCGCTCGACTCGCTCGACCGCGCGGGCGACGCCGCCGGGACGATGATGATCCCGATCCCCGGCGCGGGCATCCTCACCGGGGTCAGCGGCGAGGATGCGGCGGCGGCGGTGCCGTACATCACCGGCGTGGAGATCAGCGCGCCGATCGGCGGGCGGCTGGTGCCCCTGCCGGAGGGCGCAGCCTACCTCGGCTTCATCTTCGCCCGCGCCGCCGACCCGGCCACCGTCGAGGCGGCGCTGCGCGAGGCGCACGCGCAGCTCCACTTCGCCATCAAGGCGGAGATCCCGATCCGCGCCGCCGCGCTCGGTCGCGGCGGCGCGTAGCCGCCAGCGAGCACGTCCCGTTCTGCCTCGCTTGTTTTTGTTCGCCCGCACGCCAACTCGCGCCGCCCTTGTCGGATCGGGCGACGCATTTCTCGCCTTGACACCCTCCCTACGCGGTCGTATCATTTATTTCAGAAATTCGTGAAATACGGAGACGCACCGTGACCGCGATACCGACCACCAACGACAACACCGCCCGGCACGAGCTGGAAGATCGCGTCCTGCAAGACTGGGCCGAACTAGCGACCGCCTGGGGGGCCAGCCCCCTGTTAGGGCGCATCCACGGCCTACTGATCCTGCACGGCCAGCCGATGACCGCCGAGGAGCTCTGCGAGCGGCTCCAGATCAGCCGTGCCTCGGCCTCGGTGCAGCTCAACTCGGCGCTCGATTGGGGTCTGGCGCGGCGCCTTTTCGTGCCCGGCGATCGGCGGCAGTATTATCAGGCCGATCAGGATCATTGGAGCTGGTTCCGTCGCGCGGCGATCATCCGCAAGCGTCGCGAAT
>JAABUV010008215.1_pt1 | contig 10640 bp, 13 predicted proteins | sample 5559971 | NCBI WGS metagenome assembly JAABUV01 (sample SAMN10711881, study PRJNA513362) | rock metagenome | isolation source: Antarctica rocks | place: Antarctica: Victoria Land, Knobhead nord | collected 2015-12-19
TGCGTCGGCTGGGACGGATTGCAAGCCAACGGAAACGGCTTTGTGCCGCTCTCGCTGGCACAGTTCAGTCTGTAAGACTAGCACCATTGGTTAGATAAATCGCCTAAACCGCTCAAGCGTCCACAGGCCCGCTTCATCGCCGAGGGGCGTCAACCTCGCCGGCGCGGCCTAAGCAGGGCGGTCAACCGGGGGAGCATGGCGTCGGCCCAGGTCTGGTAGCCGGCGGGCGTGAGGTGGAGCTGGTCGTGGGTGTACAGGGCGTGGTTGATGCGGCCCGGCGACAGCAGGAAGTGCGGCCCCATGTCCAGGAAGCGGACGCTGTTCCCGTCGTCCAGGGCCGCCGGCGGGCGGTTGACGGCAGACACGCGGCGGCAGTAGGAGGCATCCTGGCGGGGCAGCAGGCCGAGCAGAAGCACATCGGAGTGGGGCAGGCGGCGGCGCAGGGCGCGGACGACGGCACCGACGCCCCGTGCGACTTCGGCATCGGTGCCGTCGCTCAGAGGATCGCCAAGGTTGTCGGTCCCGATTAGGAGCACGACCACGCGGGGATGCAGGCCGTCCAGCTCGCCCGCCTCGATGCGCCATACGGCCTGACGGGTGGTGTCGCCGCCGACTCCGTAGTTCGCCGTTCGTAGAGGAGCCAGACGACGACGCCAAACAGCACGGCCTGTCGGCCCGGACCACTCCCACGTCAGCGAGTCGCCGAAACAGAGGACACGCGGGTCCGTGCGCCCGGAGAGGCCGTGCAGGTGCTCGTGGTAGCGCAGCCAGGTCTGTGGGGCGCGAGGGTAAAACCCCCAGCCAGGCACCCAGGGCTTCGCTTTGGCCGGGGCACGGACTGTCAGCAGAAGACGGGGAGCGTGTTCAGTCGGGCGCAAGGGTGGTGCGGCGCACGGGGCGGCGCGGAGGGCGAGCGTTAGGGCGAGGAGAAGAAAGAACGGGCGCAGCATAAGACGATTATACTACAAGCGTAGTTGCACCGTCAATCGCCTCCACGAAATAGACCTGCCCCGGCTGGACGGTCGACAGGAGGGCGAGGACCTGGGGCATCAGCGGGGCCAGCGTCTGGACCTGACTGTTCTTTGCCCGGAGTGTGATGACCGCGATGGTACGCCCCGTCATGTTTTGCTGGTGTTTAATGCCTTTGTCTATCGTAAGAAAGACGTCGAATTGTTCTTGAGCCAGAGACAGCAGTTCCCCATTCCTGATCTCCTCCCAGCGCATCTCGCGGGTTGTTGTGACCTCGTGGCCCGGAAGGTGACGCCGCAGACGTTTCGGCAGGCGGTGATCCAGCAGAACGGTCATTTCTCCCAGGCCACTTCCGGCAGACCGTCGAGGAGGCGCTGATAGGACAGGCGCAGGGCGGCCATAACTTCCTCACGGGGAACCCCCTCGAAATCGTCCAAGAACTCTTCCAGCGTGTCGCTACCCTCCAGGTAATCCCAAAGGTGCTTGATCAGGACGCGGGTGCCGACAAAGCACGGCGTCCCGCTCATGCGCTCAGGGTTAATGGAAATGACAGAGGCACGAGAATCGGATGAGGGGACAAGTTCACCTTCCCAATAGTCATCGGGCAAGACTTTTGGCGCGACTTGTTCAAGCGTCTGGGACATGAGCGTACCTCCAAAACCGGAACAGGCAAAACTAAAACAGGGGCGGGCCGTGAGGCCCACCCCTGTTCGCGCGTGCTGACTAGTGGCAGCCGCAGGAGCCGCAGCCGCCGCCCGCGCTGGAGTCGAGGCCCGCAGCCTCGTCGTCGCCGGCGCTGAAGGACGAGCCGCAGCCGCAGGACTTGGTGGCATTGGGGTTCTCGACCTTGAAGCCGCCGCCCATGTCGGTGTGGATGTAGTCCACGACCGCACCGGCCAGGTAGCGCAGGCTGGTCGCATCCACGACCAGTGTGACGCCCGCCGTCTCGAAGGTCTCGTCGCCCGGCTCGACATTCTCGTCCAGCGCCATGCCGTACTGGAGGCCGGAGCAGCCGCCGCCGGAGACGTAGACGCGCAGGGCAAGCCCGGCCTGATCCTGCTGCGAGAGGAGCGACTTGACCTCGAACGCGGCGGCGTCGGTCAGAGTCAGCGGCGAGGCGGGTGCGGAAACCTCGCCGATGGCGATCTCGGGAGTGGCCGTGTTCGGCATTTCAAGCGTTGCGGGCATGGTGTTTGTTCCTTGTGTTAATCTGCGTCTAAGAAAAGGATAGGCAAGTCCTACCCCTGGGGGTCTGCGTATCAGGCCGCCACGCCTTTGTAGCCGACGGCGGACGGCTCGGGCGGGAGCGTGGTGCGGGTCGGGGTGCCGACGGGCACCAGCTCTTCTTCGTACTCGAAGGCCTCCATCGAGATGCAGTCCATCGGGCAGATCTTGGCGCACAGGGCGCAGCGGATGCACTTGGTCCCGTCCATCAGCATGATCGTCCCGTCGTCAGGCCGCAGCTCTTCCTGCGGGACGCCGTACTTAGCCTCGATCAGCCGGGCCACCTCGGCGTCGCCCACCACGTCCGTCACCGGGACCATCTTCAGGATGCTCTCGGGGCAGATGTTGATGCACAGGCCGCACAGGATGCACTTCTCGGCATCGAAGACCACGTTGACATGACAACGCAAGCAGCGCATGCCTTGTTCCCGTGCGGCCTTTTCGGTGAAATTAAATTCCACCAGGTCGAAACCCGCCGACCGGCCCGTGATCTCGCGCTCGGGCGGCTCCTGCCGGATGAAGTTGTCGTACTTGGTCGGCATGGCGTAGTTGACGATGGGCAAGGCGCGCATGTAGCCGCGCTTGACCAGCTTCTGCGTGACGCCGCCCAAAAATTCGTCCACACCCACCGCGCACTTCTGGGCGCTGGCGATGCCGTCGATGAACAGCCGCGGCCCCAGGGCGATGTCGCCGACGGCGAACACGTCGGGGTGGGACGTGCTTTGCAGCGTCTCAGCGTCCACGTCAATGGACCCGCGCGGGGTGCGCTTCAGGTCCTCGATGCCCTCCAAAAAGTTCCAATTGACCGTCTGGCCGATGGAGACGATCACCGAGTCGCACGGGAACGTCTCCTCGCTGCCCTCGATGTACTGCGGGTTGAAGCGGCCCTGCGCGTCGATCAGCGACTTGACTTTTTTGGTCCGAACGCCCGTGACGCTCTCATCGCCTAGTATCTCGATGGGCAGGCGCTGAGGCCAGAGCTTGACGCCTTCCAGCACGGCCTCTTCGATCTCATACTCGTCGGCGTTCATCTGGGCGCGCGACTCGCCGAAGATGCAGTCGATGGACTTGGCCGTCAGCGCCAGCGTCCGCGCGATATCGGTCATGGCGTAGTTCTTGGGCTTCGCCAAATTAGACAGGCCGGACATGACGGGCGTTCGGACCGTCATCCGCACCACGTCCATCGCCACGTTGCCGCCGCCGATGACCACGCACTTCTCGCCGACGGTGTACTCCTGGCCCAGGTTGACCGCTTTCAGCAGGTTGATGCCGATGTGGACGCCTTTTTTGTCCGCGCCGGGGATGGTCAGCGGTCGGCCTTCCATGTACCCCGCCGCGATGATAAAGGCCTTGTAGCCCTCTTCGCGCAGTTGGGGAATGGTGACGTCCTTGCCGACCGAGACGCCCAAACGGAGGTCCACGCCCAGCTCGCAGATGGCGGCGATTTCGAGGTTCATCAGCTCGCGCGACAGGCGATAGACGGGAACGCCCGTCGCCATCTGGCCGCCCGGCGTTTCCAGTTCCTCGAAGACCGTCACGCGGTACCCAAGCCGGGCTAGGTCGTGGGCGACGGCCATGCCGGCCACGCCCGCGCCGACCACGGCGATCTTTTCTTTGTCCAGGACGGGGTAGGACGACCCGCGGGCGTTGGAGTAGTCCAGCGAGCGGTGCAGATCTTTGAGGTTCTCAACGCCGTACTGCTCCGTTGCGAAGCGCTTCAAGGCGCGGATGGCGACCGGGCCGGACGTGTCGCTGCCGATGTTGCCGCGCGTACACTTGACCTCGCACGGGGCACCGCAGATGCGCCCGCACATGGACGCAAAGGGGTTCGGGGCGCGGGCGATGGCGTAGGCATCGTCGTAGCGCCCCTCGGCGATGGCGATGACGTAGCCGCGGGCGTCGGTCTTAACCGGGCACCCGGTCTGGCAGCCGATCTTGCCGCGCCAATAGTCGATGTCTGGGACTTTGACCCGGTAGGGGGTCTGGGCTTGCGCCGAGGGTTCTGCCATAGTGAAAAGGCCACTCTTTCTGACAAGCGGGGAGAGCCAATGCGTATCCCGCATTATACCCTATCGCGCGCCTGGCTTCAAGAGAAAGATGGAGGAAGAGAACAGGGAGGAAAGGAGCGAGAAAAGAAAGGCCCGGCACTTCCAGTGCCGGGCCTCAAACTTCGAGCCGCCCGCTACTTCAGCTTGGAGCGGAACTTCGAGCGGAAGTCGGCGATCTCGGGGGCGATGACGTTCGCGCAGTAGCCCTGGTCGGGGTGCAGGTTGTAGTAGTCCAGGTGGTAACCCTCCGCCCGCCAGAACGAGTTAAACGGCTTCACCTCGGTCACGATGGGGTTCTGCCAGACGTGCTGGGCATTGACCCCTTGAATCTCCTCGTCCGCTGCCTGCTTCTGGGCGGCATTGCGGTAGAAGACGACCGAGCGGTACTGCGGCCCCGCATCCGGCCCCTGCTGGTTCAGCGTGGTCGGGTTGCGGGCCTCCAAAAGCACCTGGAGCAGGTCTTTGTAGGAGATCACCCTGGGGTCAAACGTGATGTTGATGCTCTCGGCGTAGCCCGTGTCGCCGTTCTCGACCTGCTCGTAGCTCGGGTGCGCCTTGGTCCCACCCGCGTAGCCCGGCTCGACCTTGTCCACGCCCTTGAGCTGCTTGAAGATGGCCTCCATGCTCCAGAAGCAGCCTGCGGCGAACGTCGCCACCTGACGCCCCTGGGGCGGCGGGGCGGTCACGGCCTGCGTCTGGGCCGCCGCCTCGGTGTTCTTGGGGGCACTGAGCAGCCCGAACCCGAGGGCACCGGCCACGGCCAAGAGTAATGCGCCGCTCATCAGCGACGGGCGCAGGGGTTTCTGAGATGTCATGGGTCTTTCTCCTTGTGCCCGCGCCTTCGCGCGGGCTTCTAAAGAATAAAACAGGTCGCGGGCGGGGAAAAGTTCCATGTGGGGGCACGAAAGGGAAGACAGACCATGACCGAGACAGAAGCGCGGGCGCTGGCCGAGTTCATCAAGGACCACGACAAGCGGTTCGAGGCCAAAGCAAGGCCCGAAGGGGAGGCAAGTACCGTCCTGCTGACGCTGGCCTCTGACGGCACCCCGCTTGAGCCGGTCGCCACTCTCGCCGAGTACGAGCAGGCCCGGATCGCGGGCGACGACCCCGGCCCCACGGTGCGGGCAGCCTGGGGGGCGTGGCTACAGCGGCGGGGATAGGGGACGGCACATGGCGACTCGACCCTCGCCGGGCAGGCCGCGCGCGATCTCCGCAGCCAGCAGCCGGCGCAGCGGCTCCGACAGGTCGGCGGGGGCGACGATGTGGTAGCCCATCCGTGCGTAAAAAGGCCGGTTCCAGGGGATGTGGTCCAATGTCGTCAGCGTGACGGCGGGGAAGCCTTGGTAGAGCGCCCACCCATGCACCGCCCGCACCAGCGCCGCGCCCAGCCCCAGGCGGCCGTGTTCGGGGAGCACGTCCAGCTCGTCCAGGTGGGCATTGTCGCCCACGACTCCGGCCAGCGCAAAGCCGACAGGGACGTTTTGGGCATCGGCGGCGACCCAGAGCCGACCCTCCGCGTGGGCCGCCGCGAAATCCTCCGCGCCGCTCACCACCGTACCCATGACTCCGGCCAGCCCATACGGCTCGAAACGCCGGGCGGCCTCGCGCTCGATGTGCGGGAGCAGGGCCAGGTCTCGTGCGCCTGCCAGCCGGATGCTATAGTCATCGCTCATGCTCTGGGATAAGTTTTCCGAATGGTCGAGCCGCGTAGCCGCTACGCTACCGTTGGGCGGCGCATCAGGCACGCTCTCTGACGTGCTGGAACAGTGGAAACATGGTGGCACCTGTAAGCAGAAGCAAGCCCAGCGCAGAGAGAGCAACTCCCCATCGCGCTACAGGGTTCTGCCACTCGCGCAACCCCAAAACAACTCCAGAAATCCATAGGAGCGAGCAAAGGCAGAAAGAACCTATCAAAATGCGTTCGTGCAACTGGCCGGTCGTGTCTGGATGGTCTATCTTGATAACAATCGACGTGAAAATGAGCAAACCCAGTAGCAGCATTCCGCCCAGGGATAGACTGAGTGACCACATCGCAAGATTAACTGCTCTGCGCTCTGGCGGCACAGGATTTGTCCGTATGGGGGCAGGGGGCCAGACCTTCATAATGTGTGGCTCTCCTACTGCTCCCGGTACAAGAAACCACCGCCGCACAGTTCGGCTTCTTAGTGCCAAGAGTGAATGAGCCTGCCGCTTAGGCAGCCCGCCCGCCCGGCTCGGGGGCTTCGTCGTCGGCGATGATCTCGACCTCGGCGGCCTGGTACATCTTAACGGTGAAGCCGTCCTCCATCATGGCGTCGCGGACGCCGAGGGCGATCTCTAGGTCTTCGCAGACCTCGAAGGCCACGTCCTCGCCGGCCTCGCCCACCACAATGTAGGTATCTTCGTCGTCGTCTTCCACGTCGCTGCCCTGGTCGATCAAGGTCAGCGGGACGGGTGGCTTGCGCGGCGTGTCCTTGCCGTTCTCTTTGCCGTTGCCATTACGTGCCATAAGTGAGGTTCTCCTGGGGTTAGATCGTCTTCGCAGGCTCGGACCGCAGCGTGAGGATCAGCCGGTTGAAGGCCTGTGCCTGCTCGTCGTGGGGCAGCAGGCCGCTCTTGTCCAGCACGGTCAGCTCGGCGCGGGGGTTGGCGGCCAAGAAGGCCTCGGCGTCGGACAGCGGCGTCAGACGCGCCTCGCGGCCCCAGACCAGCCGCAGGGTCTTCTGAGTCAGGCGTGGGAAGGCGTCGGCGACATCGTGGTTGAGCAGGCCGGCGTAGAACGAAGGCGGGGCGTTCTGCGCGCCGTACTGGTGGCTCGCCGTCGAGTAATGGTCCAGCAGGGCGTCGTCCACGAAGGACGGGTCGAAATAGGTCTGGTTCATCAGATAGGCGCGCAGGCCCGGCAGCGAGGCCCCCAGGTTGTGCAGCGTCGTGCCCAGGCCGGGCGCGTGGGTGAGCTGATAGGTCAGCTCGCCGCCCGCCCCGCGCGGCTGAGACAGGTGCCGGAAGCCCGCGGGGCAGACGAGAACGAGGCCCTCGACCAGGTCGGGCTGGTCGGCGGCGACCTGGACGGCGTAGGCACAGGCCAGCGACGAGGCGACCAGGGTGCAGGGCTGCTTCACCACCTCGCGCAGGAACTGGGCGAGCTGCTCGACATACTGGGCGGCGGTGTAGCGGATGCGGGGCTTGTCCGACAGCCCGAATCCGAGCCAGTCCGGGGCGTAGACCAATCCGTGCTCGGAAAGCGCGTCGAAGTTCTTGCGCCACTCGTAGCCGGACGCCCCGGTGTAGATGCCGTGCAGTAAAACTATGGGCCGGCCTCGGTCTTCGGGACTTTGGTCCTGCTTTGTATAAAAGAGGTCGCCGTAGGGGCCAGGCCAGAAGCGGCCTTCGCCCCCTAGGGTGTTGCCCAGCGCCTTGGCGCGGCTGAACACGGCGTTGTTGGCGGCGGCCAGGGCGGCGGCCCCCGCGCCGGTCCAGAGCAGGGTCTTGAGGGTCTTGTTCATCGTGAAGTTTCCTCGCTTTGCTTATGCCGCTTGCTGACGCCAGTATACCCAAACTCACGGCTGGCGGAAGTGGGCGGCCAGCGCGTCCCGGAAGTCGCCGGGGGCCGCGTCGGCACGGGGCGCGGCCAGGGCGGCGAAGCGCCAGTATTCCGTGGCGAAGAACAGCAGCGGGCGGTCCGCGCCGCCGACTCGCGCCGCCAGGCTCAGGCCCAGGCGGAACTCGTTCTGCTCGGACGTGGGCCGGCCCGAGGGCAGGGCGTAGACGTCGAGCGCCGCCCGTCCGGGGCGGGCGTAGACGCCGTGGAACAGCGGCGTCAACGTCCCCGTGAGCACCACGCCCGCGTCGCGCTCTGATCTCTGGTACGGCCCCAGAGTGGGCGGCAGGACGTCGTCAAGGCCCGCTGCGGCGACCGGCAGCGTGGTCAGCGGCTCCGGCGCTCCAACCAGGGGGGCGGTCACGGGCCGCGCGACATTGAGGGGAGTGGCTGGCGGGTGATGCCGGTGTGCGGCGACGGCGATCAAAGTCCCGGCCAGGACCAGCGTGACGATGAGGATGACCAGGACGCCCAGGCAGGCCCCGAACGACTGCTCCTGGAACCGCTCGTCGTCGTCGGCCTTAACGGCCTTGAACTCGGGCGTCCGCTCCACGGCGGCGCGGGCCTCGGTCAGCTCCTGCGCGGTTTCGTCGTCCACGGCGACCAGGACGGCGAAGCACTGCGGGCAGGTGGTGGACTTCAGGTTTTGGTACTGCGCGCCGCAGCGCGGGCAGACTTTGGCGGGCATGATGGGGACAGTATACCGGGGAACCCACTTTGGAGGAGATCACCCAAGGAACTCATCCAAGGAACCCACCCGGCGGGCCAGCCCGCCACCCTCCCGAAACGGGAGGGCTAAGAGTTTAAGAAGGAGTTCAGGAAAGAGTTCAGGAACAGGCTGCTGTCCCTGGTTTCCTGATTCCTATCTCCTCTCCCTCCCGTTTCGGGAGGGTGGCGGGCTGGCCCGCCGGGTGGGTTCCTTGGATGAGTTCCTATCACCCCGCCCACCGCGCCTTGGCCTGCGCGATGCGCGCCAGCGACTCGTCCAGCCGCGCCTCCGAAATGCGGCCCGACTTGACCGCCGACCGCAGGGCGTCGCGGATGGCCCGCTGCGTCTTCCAGGTGTGGCAGCAGAGCAGCACGTCGGCCCCCGCCTGGACGGCCAGCACGGCGGCCTTGGGGGCACCCCATCCGTGCGCGACGCCGCGCATCTCCAGGTCGTCGGTGATGATCAGGCCCGCAAACCCCAGGTCCCGGCGCAGCAGGCCGGTCAGCACGGCGGGCGAGAGCGTGGCGGGCAGCTCCTGGTCGTAAGCCGGAAACAAAATGTGCGCGGTCATGATCGCCCCTAGGCCGACGGCGATGGCCGCGCGGAACGGCAGCAGCTCGACGGCGTCCAAACGCTGACGGTCGTGCGGGATCGTCGGCAGGGCGCGGTGCGAGTCGACGTCGGTGTCGCCGTGGCCGGGGAAGTGCTTGCCGCAGGCCAGGATGCCGGCGTCCTCTTGAAAGCCCAGCGTGGCGGCGGCCCCCAGCGCGGCGACCAGGCGCGGGTCGGGGCCGTAGGAGCGGTCGCCGATGACGGGGTTGGCTGGGTTGTTGTCCACGTCCAAGACGGGCGCGAAGTCCCAGTTGAAGCCGAGTGACTTCATCTCCACGCCGATCTCGCGGGCCGCCCGGCGGGCCTGGGCCGGGTCCTGCGCCTGCCCCACCAGCCGGGCCGACTTTCGCGCGGGGAAGTCCGGCGGGGCGAGCCGCTGGACGCGGCCCCCCTCCTGGTCCACGGCGACAAGCAGCGGCGGCAGGCCGCGCGCGCTGGCCCGCGCCTGCAAGGCGGCGACCGTGTTGCGCGTCTGCGCGGGCGGGCCGACGTTGCGCCCCATGAAGATGACGCCGCCGGCATGGAATTCGTCCACCAAGGCGGCGGCGTGGTCGTTGACCGTGCGCGCCAGGGCGGGCGTCGCGCCCGACCAACCCAGCAGCAGCATCTGGCCGATCTTCTGGTCAATGGTCATAACAAAAACCCACCCCGGCTCGTCCCTACCCTCCCGCCGCCTCGCGCCCGTTGTCCACCCAGATCTTGGTGCGGGTGGACGAGAGCACCAGGCCCGCCGCGTCCTGGGCCTGGGCCTCGACCACGTACTCGCCGTCGGGGACCTGATGGGTGTTCCACAGGAGGCTGTACGGGGCGGTGTTGGTGATGCCGCGCAGCCGGCCGTCGATGTAGAACGCGACAAAGGCCGTGCGGCGGTCGGATGTGGCCGCGCCCAGGACGATCTCGCCGCGCTGCACCGGCGTCCGCCCGGCGCGGGCGGCTACCAGGGCGCGCTGGGCGTAATCTTTCTCGGCGATGCGGATCTGGGCCGCGCGCCAGGCCGGGTCGCCGGGTGCCCCGCGCACCAGCCGCAGGGCGGTGACGTCGGCCAAAGCGAGGGGGCGGTCGCCGATAATCGTGGGCATCGGCCCCCACGGGCCGTGGCCGCGTTGCACCTCGGCCCGCCACGAGTGCGTGGGCTGGTCTGCGCCCCAGGCCAGGTCGAAGTGGCCGAAGAACAGCGGCGGCGTCCCCTCCATCTCGGGCGTGGGGGGCCGCTTGCGTGAGCCGATGACCAGCACAGACGGTGCCCCGGCCCCATCGCCCTGGGCGTTGTGGTAGGCGGGCTGAATCTGGAAGCCGCCCCGCCGCTCGTCCCCGGTCCCCTCGAACAGCGGCGACGTGGTCACGGGGGCGGTCGAGACGGTGATGACGCCGTCGTGGTTGGTGTTGATGGCCCCAACCCCGGTGTAAGAGCAGCCGTCGTAGCGCCCCACGCCCACCAGGGGCTTGACCACGTGCGTGAGCAGACGCGCCGTGCCGTCGGCGTAGAAGACGCGCACGT
>JAABUV010008218.1_pt1 | contig 10637 bp, 12 predicted proteins | sample 5559971 | NCBI WGS metagenome assembly JAABUV01 (sample SAMN10711881, study PRJNA513362) | rock metagenome | isolation source: Antarctica rocks | place: Antarctica: Victoria Land, Knobhead nord | collected 2015-12-19
ACCACCGACGCACCTCAACTCCCCCCCTTCAACCCCCGCGAAACATCTCCCCACCTCATCACCCAAATCGGCTCCAAACTTGACACCTACAAGCCCACCAAACCCACCTACGCCGCACACGTCGACCGCGAGCGCAACGGCCCCGCCCGCGCAGAACGCAACGGCAGCAATGCGCGACTGAGACAGAATGCCCAGCCGAGAGCGGAACGCGAGGACGCAGGCGGCGTGGGAGATTTGGCGGACTTTCTGAAGAACAGCGCGCCACCGCCGCCACCGGTGCAGCAGAGGAGCACGGGGACGAATTTTGCGGGGAGGGAGGAGGGGGGGTTGAGGGGGTTTTTTGGGAGGAGGAAGAAGGTTGTTGGGAGGGGTTTTTGAGAGCTGAGAGATGAGGTGGAAGAGGAATGTTTTTATGATGTGGTATGATATTTAAAGGAGGAGGATTTGTGATGGATATATTTCAGGTAGCTTGCGTGTGGGATTTGCAGCTTTCCCATGATGACGAGGTTATTTTTGCTTTTTATTTGCGCTTTCTTAGAGCGGAGTGGATTGGGGTGGAACATATGATGATATCTCCTTGAGTCTTGACGCCGGGTCGATTGACATGTTGGTGGCTGGTTTTCTTGGGGGACTGGCATATATCTTTTCTTGGAAATATTTCTTGTGGGGGGGATTGAGGTGGATGGTTTGGAGGATTTGGTGTGTAGTTAGCGTAGAGATAAGAGGGTTTTTGGAGGCATGAGTGTGGTAATGGTAGTGCTTGTGATGGTGATGGTGATGGTGATGGTGATGTGTTGATTGTTGATATGTTTTTCTGTGGGGTGAGAAGTGTGTTGGGGGTCAGGAGCATGTACCTACCTACCAGAGCGATGGAGGCGAGGCCTCTGTCCCAACAACCCCCCGATGCTGCTACTCCTTTCAGATCGTCGTTCCCCGAATACAAAAGGGTTACTCCTCTCGTCATGCCCTCTTGAACCGAGCGGCGCCTTGATATATCGATGATGCCTTTACCTACAGTAGTTTTCTTCATCCCCTGAGTCGGGATTTCAGTCAGTGGGGTGGTTGAGGAGGTATGTATGTAGAGGCTTGTTTGAGGATGGTTTAGGGGGTACGAATTGATGGATGGAGAACAAGCGCTTCCTGGCCTGGCCTGGGAACATGGTAAGGCAAGTATAAAATTAGAATCGAAGGGTATGAAAGTTGTAGAAATGGGTTTTCTAGACTAGCAATGCACGAATCCAAGCCCGTTGCGTTTTTCCCAGCCCATCCACCACCCTCGCTTTTTCCCTTCCTCGCTTGAGCAAAAAGGAAAAGAACAGTACGCTACGAACAAGAAATTCAAGGTGCTATCGATCGTCAGGGTTCCCCGAAAACAATGCAACGCGTAGGCGGTGACTCTATAAGGTTCTATTAGTATTTGGATATCTTATACAGCTCAGAGTGACCCACCGAAGGCAATTTGGGTATCACGACGCCCAGCACGGCCAAGAAATTGATCGTAAAGTACGTCAGATCGTAATGGGTATAGTGCGTGCTGAGCAAAAAGAGCAATATCGGCACGCTCAAAAGGAATTTCTTGGCTGGGGTATATTGGTCGCCGTTGTCGATTTGCTCCCACATATTCAGGTTGTCGTAAGCTCCGGCGTTGAATTCGAAGGGGACGCCACGGACGTAGTGGAACATCAGGTAGGAGCCAAACATGTAGGAGATGTTTGTTAGAGTCCAGGATGTTTCTTGGGAGACGCCGGGAATGATGTCGAAGAGGATTTTGAGGGCGACTATGAGAACGACGTGGATTGTCCATGCTCCTAGTAGATAGAATATTCAGTCAAGATTTCTCGGAAAAAGCCTTGGCAATATGCTCCTTGGAATCATTGTCATACCCTTTGCATTGACCCAGTTGGCGTTGAGGTTTGGCAGGGCCGACTGATCACTCATATGCTCCATCGACTCTGGCGGCTCTTGATAAAGGAGGCTGCTAGAACGCCGTCTTCGCCCCTTCTTGCCATCATTCATCTTCGGATCCCCTGGCTGCCTTTGTGGTGGGCAAGACTTGGTATTGGCGGAAAAGGACAAGGTGCGGGGGACAAGCAAGGAAGACAGATTTGCGGTATTGCTGAGTTGTTGCACGCGTAGTCAGCCGCTATGGGAGCACAAGCCTGTGCTTATGGCAGTGTTAGTACTTGATTGAGATGCTGGGTTTAAGACGCAGACTGATCTAGCCGGCTTTTGACGCCTTAGGGTGCTGAAGAGACGGCCACAGCGAGCTTGAGCCTACCTTGTGTTAAGAGCTGTACTATGACGCAGTTCTTCCGGTTGATGTTGGTCTGAGCAAACTAGACAAAGCAAGCTCGTCGGATTTTACAGGCCAGTAAGAGAAAATAGATCTGAGCTTCCAATGATGATTTATAAAGAGTGAGATAGACGACAAAGTTATTGCTTGCTGTTAAGGCAGTATGTAGATCCAACTAGGATAGGTGGATAGGTAAGCTGTCCGTGCTGTCGTACAGGGTGGAGCGCGGAGCTTTGTTTTTTCCAGACCGACATCGCCAGTTCACGCTTTCTAAAACCCCACCACCACAACAACGATGAAGACAAAATGTAGTCACATCACAACCCTTGTTCACTATGGCAGCTACTAATATGGGGCCCGATCGCTCGGTGCGAGCTGGTCCACCAATTCCTAGGACAGACAGCAAAAGAGGTCACGACGAAATCTCCCAGGACAGTGATGAGGTTGATTCCTCCAACTCGACGCCTCAAAAGCGCACTAAGCGATCTGAGAAGTCCGAATTACAGGACGTAGGAGATTTGGATGCGGGCGAAGGTCGAAATGGTTTACAGGTAATCGCGCCAAGGAATTCGGAAACCTCCAACCAAGCTGCGGTCTCAGGCTTGATTGAACCTGCAACAAAGATTGGTGCTGCACCGTCGATGAACTGGAATGTCGGGACAAAAGCCAAGATCCGAACTACACTAGGGGGTGGTTCAAGAAAAGCTAATGGGCAAGAGAAGCAGCAGCAGGAGAAGGCTACGACTCAGTCTAAGATTCAATCTTCCGGTCCGTTATCCCTCTGTGGCTTTTTGGGATTATCTTCTTACCAAACGAGTACTGACTATATTGTTTAAGAGATTAAGAAAACTAAACGAAGACTCAAGACCCTTCATGAGAGGCTTTTAGGGCTCGAGCATGACAGTCCTAAATCCCAGAAGCTACAGAATCGTGTTTACGAAGCGGAGGTGGACCATAACTACTGCCAGTCTTACCCTGTTGACAGAGACTACGAAAGCCTTCTCTACCAGAGACAAGGGGAGGTTGCAGAACCCGAGGATGATGGCGAAAATGGTGGGGAAGGAAGGGGGAAGCGTCGCGAATCAAAGCCGCCACTCTGGCCATTGGTAGAAAAATGCATGAAGACTGGGAGATTAGAGGATTTGAAGGCTGGGAAATTGCACGAAATCTCTCTCATGGATGATCTGCGGTCTCATATACTGCAGACAGACGTGGAGCCCACCACTCAGCCAGAAATAGCGATTGTGCATGACCTTTCGAGATCCGAGACCAGTAGGCATGTGGGCACACTAAAGGTATATAAATCTGGCCGAAAGGCAGCGACAGTTGATCCATTAACTTCAGAACCCTGCGCTCTCGATATTTGCGAAGCAATGGAGAAGGGTAACGTCCCCAAGGTTGAAAATCGGATTTTCGCCGTGAAACTATCTCCAGAGCCGCAAAACAGGCCCGAAGGACAGGAGCACGAATCGGATCGCAACCCAGAACCGCACCTTGGCTACGAATCGGATCAGGAACCAAATCTAGGGCAGGATCAGGACTCTGGAAGTGATAGTGGAGTCATTCTGAATCTTCAAATCAGCGAGCAAGAGAGCGGAGAAATATCAGATAACACCAGCCACGCACCTAACAATGATGAAGATGTTAACGCAATCGCAAATTCAAGCTGTAACGGTACCAGTGAGGACAATGAAGATGAATATGGCGATGCCATGATGGAATACGCAAGGTCTGACGCAGTAGCTAAAGGCTTAGAGGGCAATAACGATGACCCGGAGAGCATTATTACACCGAAAATTCAACCCCGAACACTAGCGGAACTGGATCCAGAAGAGCTCAAGGCACAGCTTCGATACTTCCACATAGCTAAGAGACCTGACAACGTAGACCACAATACGTTGGTCGGGTGTTTGATTTGCGCTCACTTAGGTCACATGGCAGAAGTTTGTGTGAATTTGACATGTACCACTTGTGGAATTCACGGCGACCATTCAAGCCAGCACTGTCCTCAAAAGAAGAGATGCCCTAAGTGTCGAGAGCTTGGTCATATTGTACTGGAGTGCCCATACAAGCTAAAAAATTTGGCGCCTGGCGAGATCGTTTGCGATTTGTGCCAACGGAATGGTCATCACGAGGAGGATTGCGAACTTATCTGGCGAACCTCAGGCCGGCCGTGGGAGTCTGATTTGACGAACAAAGGTGTCCGGTTGAGCTGTTATGAATGTGGCAGAAGTGGGCACCTGGGCAATGATTGCCCAAACCGAAGGCCAGGAAAACCGGTCGGCACAAGCACTTGGTCCTCAAATTCCAATGGGCAATTCACAATCAAGTCACAGGGCGAAGTGACAATAAAAGGCAGAGCACAACAACAGAGGTCTATGATGATCGATGATAGCGACGATGATCAGGCCAACTTCTATCGTCCAAGGATTCCAGAACCGGCTCGCAAAGGTCAGATACGCATAATGACTCGGGGAAATCAGAATCTGGATGATCGCCATCCTGATTTGTACACTTCTGGTGCTAAACCCTATCGAGATGACGGAATCGCCAACTCTCGAAGTGGAGGATATTGGGATAATTCCAGAGATAACGACCAGGGGCAAAACAGAAGTAGACCTGGTGAACGACGATCATTGTCTCCTCGTTATTCTGAGCCATATCCTGGCCGGAGCAATAGCAATATGAAGATGCCTCCACGAAAATTACAGGAGCGCCCTCCCCCAAGGGGTGGCGGAAATCAAGGACGGTACCGAGGTGGTACAGATGGTGGCCATTATCGACCGATGCCAAGTGCTGCCCAGAATGCATGGAGCAGACATCGTACATAATAGTCCCACTTCCAGCATCGTGCCTTGACTTAGGGAATATCCGGCCGGTCATCGCCAGGGCTTTAGGGTTATTAGAGAACTAGATACCCCGTAGCTTAGAATAAATCGGCGCTCTTACCAGCTACGTCAAAGAGCTCTGTGAGACTGCTCAGTGTTTCTGTAGCACGACAGAGCGCACCAGAAAATAAATGGGATTTTTAGCAAGGAGCTTTGCCCCCTTTTCTCTCCCTCATAGTCAACTTTCATCAACACGAAACTCATACCAGACGATTAAAAATTGTCTAATTGTCTGCTTATTGATGTGCAGAATATTCAATAGTGATTTTCAATGTTTTAATAAACCATTGCAACTTGGAGAGTCGCATTTAAGATTTCATTGGCGTGTGCCTGACATCAAGTATTTCCCCGTAGGGCTGAGCCTAAGCTCTGACTTTGTGTTTGTCGACTGCCAATGCGCCGATCTCACTCCACACTTCCACTCCAAATTTTACAGCGCTTTGTATTAGCCGTGGCGACGATAACATGCCGAAATATAAGTCTTCCTCTTCGGAATTATAGGTCTATCATACTGACCCAATATGCACTCTTCTGTAGATGCCACCAGCTCCACCTGTCCCAACCCAATCACTGACTCACCCTAGGCGATTACTGCGATGTCTACCTCACCCATGACTCCATGAGTGTTCGGAAAGCTCATAATAGTGGTCGGAACCATGAGAGAAATGTTCTAGATTACTACCAACGTACGGCTCTTCCCCAGCTACCTCCAGACGTACGCCCGCTTCTTTCAGAAGGATGTTCTAATGGTCGTTCTGTAGAAATTGGCCATGAGAAAGCCCAATCAGTCATTGACTCTATCACATCCTCATATGCCGCAGAAGGCCAAGCTGGCTCGAATCCTATGTTAAACCAAGGCGGGGGACCTATGGGCGGTCCAGGATTTCCTCCGCCTTTCGGCTTTCCAGGTAGGATTTCCCGTCTCCATACCTTTTTCCGAATATTTTCTTCAATCTGGCTCCAACCAAGCCCAAAGACACCTCTCCAAGGTGCTACATGAGGAATGGCGCTTACCTTCAGAACTACAGGCGGCATTCCTCCGCCATTTGGAATGCCTGGAGCCCCCCCTCCCGGAGGTCCAGGTGGTTTTCCTCCTCGTAAGATTCCTCCAATCCCTCTCTGTTTTCACTTTGAGGCTTTCTGATGCAATCTTGCAGCTCCTTTCGCTGGTCGTGGCGTTCCTTTCCCACCTTTTCCACCCAACGTAGGCCCTGGTGGTCCTCCGCCAATAGGGATACCTGGTATGCCATTCCCACCTCCAGGGGGAATGCCGCCGAACTTTCAAATGCCACCGCAAGGAGGATTTCCCCCTCAGGGAAGTCCACCGCAGCAAGGAGGGCCATTTCCTCCACCTGGGGGGTTCGGGGGGAATTTCCCTGGCGAGCGGCGGTAGCAGCAATTGGAAGGTTGAACGATTTGGAGGTTTCGAAGCTAAGCATCAGGTGGCGTCCAAAGGGTGGCTCGCTGGCTATCCAAGTTTAATGGGGAATATGTCAGGGTTTTGTCTTCGCCAATCCTTAGCTGAATATGGATATACCATGGTATTTTTGTACATAGTTGAATCTTGATTCACATCCTGAAGAGGCCCTAGACCCCTTGTCTAACTCGGACATGAATTCATTGGCCCTTATAGTCTCCAAGACCATACCCAGAGAACGCCATTGTACTATATGTAGCGAGATTTCCGCGTCATTACCGCTAATCTGCGATGTCATCTCTTCCCTGGATCGGGCGTCCAAGCTTCCGGCTGCCACTCCTCCCCTGCCCTCCCCCGATTTACCTTCCATGGATTCTCCTTTCCCTTCAATTTATCCTTCTCATGCCCTCTCTCCTCAAGGGCCCCCCTCTCTTTACCTCCCCCCACCTCCTCTTTCGTACCAACTACCTCCCCCTCGCCAACTCCCAACTCAAAATTCGCTCTCCTCGGCTTGTCGAGAACCGACGGTTTCGCCGCCCACCTATCATCTGCTGCTTTCGCTAACAATTTCAGCTGCGCTTGTCGCGCAACGTCGATTTGCTGTTCCTGCACCGAGGGAGGTGAAGGGCGGGTGTAGCGGAGCCATTGGTGCCATTGCGCTACTTCGAGTCAGTAGGGATTGGGGAAACGGAAAGTGGACCAAGGACATGGAAGGCGTACGGGGAATTTTGATGTCCGAGTAAGGTATTCGAGGATTATGTTGGAGTATTCGGCGCGCTCGTGGGGCAGAGGGCGTAGGCTTGAAGTACCAGTATTTGTTGCCAGCGAGATCAGCACCTGGTGGTGGGGGAGGGAGGCGTCAGTGATAGGGATGGAGTAGGGAAAGTCGAGAGAGGATTGTTACCGGCTAGCCATCTTCTCCGCCATGGGAGTTTGAGGGCCTTCCATCTCTGCCACAACCGACTGAGAAGGGAAGACATACTACCAAAGTACGGGCCTTTGCTCGAGGTAGCGGATAAAGTATAAAAGTGATCGTTGCCGGGATGCTCTAGAATTCAAGGTTCATCGCGTGTTTTATATAGCGCATTCCGGGAATCTGAGCAGCCGTTATACAACGTCGTCCCAGTCTTCAGGAACGCATTCACAGATTTTGTTTATTCTGCATGTTACACTTGTGTACCTAGCCTGCACTTATATAAGCATATTACGCATTACTTCTTCAGGTCATACCAAGACGGCATGCACTGTAGGAGATTATCACCCCTCTAAATACCCCACCTGTACCATAGGACTGCCCGGCCAGTATGGCTTCAGTTTCGTCTCTCGACAAGGACCTCCGTAATCTACGTCTAGGCAAATATACTCCTGAGGCTGCCAAAGAGATAAGATCCTGGATCGAAGAGGTTTTGGGAGAGCGCCTGGCTCCTGGTGACCTCTTAGAAGCGCTGAAAGATGGGATTGCTCTTTGCAAGTATGAGACTGCTCTCATGACATATCTCTAACCAACAGGCTTGACTAACACATGTTATAGACTTGTCAATCTGGCTGTCGGTCCACCTGGCGTACGTTACAAAGAGTCGTCTATGCCATTCGTACAGATGGAGAACATCTCCCATTTCCTCCGCGCGTGCCAGTCTCCTCCTCTGAGTCTGCAACCGCATGATGTCTTTCAAACTGTCGCCCTCTACGAGGCCAAGGATCCAGCTCAGGTATTGGTATGTATAGGATCCTTCAGTCGAAGAGCCCACGCGATACAACCAAGCAAATTCCCCAGCGCAATAGGAGGAAAGAAGAAAGGTGGGCCGTTGAGTCCACAAAGCACTGGCGAGTACTCTGCCGGAAACGGTAAATACTCGCGAGCTAGGGGCACGAGCAATGTGAGCGAGTCTAGCTCGACAGTATCTAACCTAGGACCACAAGCATTAGGGGTGCAGAGGAGTCCTTCGGGATTCTCGGATTCAAAAGCTTCAACATCCACGAACGGCGGCCTACCAAAGTCACCACCAAGCAATGTCAGCAGCTGGAGCAAACGAACAGATGAAGGTGCTACAACTCCCGCATGGAACATCCATCAGTATGGCTATATGGGAGGTGCTAGTCAAGGCAATCAAGGCATCAGCTTCGGTGGGAGACGGCAGATTACTACCCCTGGACCCAAAGTTCCCAGCTTAGCGGAGAAAGAGCGAAAACGACGTGAAGAGGAGGCTGAAGCAGAGAGACTACGTCTACAGGCTGAGGAGGCAGAGTACAAGCGACGAGTGGAACGGGAAGCAGAAGAAGAGAGGGAGAGGATTGCTGAAGAACAGAGATGGGCGGAGGAAACAAGGAGACAGAGAGAAGTCGACAGGAAGAAGGCAGAAGAAGAGAAGCGCAAGTGGGAGGTCGAGGAGAGAAAATGGAGGGAAGAGGAAGAAGCTCGAGTGAGGGAAGAGAAGGAGGCTGAGATCAGACTCGAAGAGGAGAGACAGCGCAAACGAACAAACAGTGATGCACGACTCAGAGGTCAATTTCTGAGCCAGTATCAAGCCGAGCAGCGTCAACTACCAACGCGACCGGACGAAGACCTTGGGCGAAGAGCAGAGAGGGAACGGGTGAAGGAGCTGGAAATGGAGCTGGAAAAGGCCAAAGAGCGGGAACAGCATTACGAGCGCGAACGAGAAGACCGCTTGCATTTAGATGGGGAACGTCAAGTTCTGGAAAGGCATGATATGAACGTCCGGCGCAAGGAAGAATCCGCTCGTGAGCGTTCACGAAGCAGAAACAGGGCTCTACCACCAGCCCCCTCACATTCGCACAAGAGCAGCGAGGACTCTTGGCGTGCCAGTGAGCGCGACTATCTCCGCCAAGGATGGTCAAACCATCACAATGAGTCCTTCGGCCAACCATCACATCCGCAATCAGAAGATCTGCCTCCGCCGCAACCTCCCAGACCTCTCCCGACCCCAAATGCGACTGAAATACCGAAAACCGAGTCCCGCCCCTCAGCACCGAGTCCCGCTAGCGCTTCCCGCCCTCTCCCAAACCCAGCTACTTACACAGCCCCCGCCCCCTCCCCCTCCCCTCTTTTATTCCAACGGCCCACCTCACTATCGCCCTCCAAGTCACCCTTCCAACGCCCCCCTCCCTCTCCCACCAAACCTCCGCCGCCTTCCACAAAACCCGTTTCTCCCTTTAACAAACCCCCATCCTCCCTCCTCTCGCGTGAGATGGAACTTGAGCGCCTACGCCAACAGGAATGGGAAGAGAAGCAAAAAGAGACCAAGACTGCTGCTGAGCAAGGGGTCCGAGAAGGTGGTATTGGCCCTGGCGAAAGCTGGGATGTCAATCAATATGGGTATATGGGTGGAGATAGTCAAAATCGGGGTGGTGTGGGGCTAGGTGTGTCAGGGCCCAGGAGACAGATTATTGGGCCGAGGCAGATGGGGGGGAAGTGAGAGGCATTGTAGCAGGTACTGAACAGGGAAGGCACAGGTAGCAATGCGGAGGTGGTTTTGTGTAAAGCTTATGGTTACGACTGTTCTATCCATAGCGGTCTGGACAGGAATTCAGCATGATCAATATAAGATACCTTGGCTAACGAGAGTGCGTTAGGAAATTGCAGCAGTCAAAGATAGATATGCATTAAGATGTTATTGCCTACGTTAAATGTCAACAGAATGCTGCCACGGAAATGAAGCCTGGGAGATTTAGGTCCTTGATAGGCAGGCGATTGGAGTTCGACAAACAACATCCTTGTGTCCTCGACGCTTGCAATTGCTCAAAACACCTCAGCCACAAATACTATGTACAATTGCTCAGCGTCGCGTCGGATGGGTATCCACAGGACACGGTCCGGGAACCTCAGATATCCTATGGAGCTGCTTTGTCACATTCCTGGTGTGCTCCTGGAAGTGCATCCATCTGAACATGCCGAGTCGGGAAGAATCCAGCGCTGGCTGGCATGGATGGCGTGGCTAGCCGTATTGGCCGAAGAGATGGCTATGGCAAATATGGCCGAGGAAGATGAAGTGGACGTGTATCATCGTCCTTGCCCCGGAGC
>JAABUV010008219.1_pt1 | contig 10637 bp, 11 predicted proteins | sample 5559971 | NCBI WGS metagenome assembly JAABUV01 (sample SAMN10711881, study PRJNA513362) | rock metagenome | isolation source: Antarctica rocks | place: Antarctica: Victoria Land, Knobhead nord | collected 2015-12-19
GGACTGTTGGCTGACTGGCAATGAGAGCTGCATGGCTATGATCGTCAGCAACGTTGCTGCATGTATCATGCCATAGCTTACATCCGCAGTCTTGAGTTGAATGGGTCGACCTCAGTGCCAAATCCAGGAATCATGGTCTGTAAAGCTTACTTGTAGCTGGTCTCAAATGACATTGTAGGTGGACATCCATGTAATTGCACAGATTGACGCCGACTGCAGTAAACCATGATGTCATGGACTCTGTGCACTCCATATGCACTTAGCTGCCATGAACACCAACAAGTACTTGTGCTGTGCATCATAGATTCAGGCCTGTGTCTCACTCCAGGTGGCCACTGGTTTCATGCCAGGAGAGCAAACAACATATTAAGTCGACAGTGTAGCAGGGCACATGTCTCTGACTCATAGCTAGGGCTTATCAGAACGTGTGATGCAACACGGATATCTGAGAACTGTCTCTCAGCCTCAGGCTCTGCCTGTAGTGCCTTTTCTGGCAGTTACCCTTTGACTCCATTCTGATGCGATCAGATGGACAACCCAGGTTGTTTCCAGGTTGACAGCGGCTGTATTGTGAGTATCTCTTACTAGGGCTCTCTTGGAAAAACTGCTAGTTGCTGCTGCAGAAGTGTTGCAAGAATATGCACAGTCTGGCTCACAGCAGTTTTTGAGTCACATGCACAGCCTTGCTCCCAGCAGTCTTTGCGTCAAATCATATTGTCTGCACCATGTCACCACATGGTATATGCCGGAAACAGCAAAATATAGCACAGTGATGCAACATGCTAGCATGATAGTGTTGCACCAGACTTAGTCCAAGCATATGACATCCCAAGTCAGTGCTTTTGCTTCATTGGCTGCGCACACATGAGCACAAACATAGCAAACATGCTGGCATTGGATGATGCTCTATTTCACATGAACGTATAGTCACCAGGTACCAGTGAAGACGATGTGCCCCATGCAGGTTGAGTCCCACCCTACCCCAACACGTTACTGCTGTGCCCAAGCAGGGAATGTCACTGAACCTCTTGTATATTTTGGCAACCCGATATCAACACAAGGAGGTGAGCCATGGTCAGTTGTGCACATGACAGCCACGCTGCATTGTTCTGACAAATAGATGTACATGGCTGACAAAGCCAAGACTAACTTGTTTCACATTGGCAATGGTACAGCAGCATCAATGATCAGCATACAACATTGAAGCACACCTGACTTGCAATTGCTTTCTGGCATGCACACAGAACAGCTGCATGTGTGTTCACACATTTGCCCAGCCAATGTGATCTCATTGCAGGGCTGGATTGCGAGAATTTGGATGACATGCCATCATGTCCCAGCAACAGACCACTGTCTTTCTGCTGCTAAGCGCAATCTGGACATCAAGGCCCATAACGTTACAGAGAAAGACTAGTATGGTCACTCAATTGATGATTTCAACCTTGTTTTAAATGGTAACTGGCGGGTGCCTTCAACTGCAGAACTTCAGTCTGCACTAGCTGGTGCAACCTGCTCTTGCATGCATTGCTGCATTGAGCAAAGAAGTCTGCTCCTGCTTGTCAAGATGCTTTAAACATGCAGACTGCTTGCGTATTTACTAAGGTACTCGAAACTTCTCCAGAAAGACAAGAAACCAGTCCTACGGGCTGGAAAATTACCCTACAAGCTTGCTATTTTGTAGGGCTGTTGCACATTTCAAGCAGCCAGGCACAGCGGCAGCAAATAGCTAGGGCAGGGCAGCCTTGTTAGTCACTCAATACATTCGGGTCAACTGCAAATTGTTTTTACTTGTATGAATGCAGCTGTGCAAAACATGACCTATAGATGTTTCCACACAATATGTAACAAATGGCTAGTGTACAATGGGCTATGACCTAGCACATGTGTCAAAGTTATGGGACACCCTGCCAGGAGTGCATGCTCATCATGAGCACAGCATGTGTTGGGCGCCCACCAGCAAGCCTCTAGAGATCTGCTCCAAGCAACATAGGCTTGACCATGCTCCCATACATCTGAACAGAGTCATCAACAGCTCCACCTGCTACATGAAATGCAGGCTGAAAAGGTAATACAGCTGGGCTTTCATTGGAGTTGCATCAGGCATTGACACCCATCAAATACACAGGAAAGCTTTCTGTCAACAAAGTTTATGCATCAATTGAGCAGTCCAGGTGGAAAAACATGCACACACACACACACACACACACACACAATGAAGTCAAGCTGAAGCCAGTCCACATGCAAGTACAGACCATCAGACCCTCTGCAGCATACCATTGAGCAAAAACAATTTGGCTGTGATGTCACTGCCTGCTTGCTTTGTTACTGTTGCAGCTGCCAGCCATGCATGCATAGCTGTAGGTGATACAGCAGTCAGATCATAGTGCTTTCATCAGTTTGTCAACACTTACGCCTACCTGGAAAGGACAACTTTGCTGCTTCAGACAATAGGAAAAGGGTCCCTTGAATTAGCCTGCGCATCTGTTTATTGCTTTGTGTTGTTGCACACCTTCATGAAAGCAACTCGCTGGCGTTCACACTCAGCCTTTGAGTCGGAGTGAACAGATACTTTGAGTGCAGCCAGAGCTGCTTGTCTTGCAGCATTCAGTGATTGAGCTCTGCTTGCCAGCTGATGCTGGTCAATCCCCTACAGCAGCAGCAACTCCTAAACACAACATTTTGCATCCTGACACAATGCGGCTTTGCTCCTCAGGTGCATCGCACGTTCTCATGGTTGTTTGCTCATGGTTGTTTGCTATAGCGCTAGCACGTTTCAATTCAATTCTTTTTCAAAAGCTCTTCTGTTGCATCATGTGCAGATCCTAAGCAATGCAGCTGAGACACAGAAGAGCACATCCAGGTAACTGGGTACCCTCACTCACAAAACATGCGGACAGTCAGCACACCCTGCATGCAATAATAGTCCAACTGCAGCAGTCAGGGCCTAAAGACATCAGAGTGTGTACCTTGTCTGCTTTCAACTGCTGCATCGTTTCAGATACTGTCTTTCTGCAGAACAGGTCCAACTGATGCTGTAAACTCAGGTTGTTGGCTGCTTGACCATGCTGCCTAGTCTGCTCCAAGGTTGCAGCATCAGCGACCTGCTGTACTGGATGTTTCCACGTGCCTAGAATCTGCTGCCATATTTCGTCGCTACATGACACAATCTGTCAGATGCTTCTTGTTTCTGATTGAAACATTAGCAGTGGACTGGTTTTTCAGGTCTAATTGTGCTTGGCCATTGTGTCATGCTTGACCAGACTCATCCTATACAGCTGTTTTCGTACGCAAGTGAAGACAGCGTCAAATGGCTCTACCTGGAGAAACTCATCTCCAGCCTGCTGCTCTCCATCACTATGGTGTGTGCCTCCCATGCATGCTTCCGTGGATCTGGCACCTCAAAAACGCGTGCCATGCGTCGCATGACAGCCTCAGGCACTCTCTGATCTTGACTGCGTGACGCATTCCTTTGAAGAGCTATTTCCACTGGACATCTGATGTACAGCTGTATGTAGGCTGCTTGGTGTTTGCGAGCCAGCTGCAGACAGTCATGACGCATGCTCCTGCATTAGTACACCTACACTGTAGGCTTGTTCACTTGAAAGGGCTGTATCACTCGAAATGGCGCCCTCAGCAGCTCAGTGCCACAAGGATAGTCAACACAGCAGTTCAGTCATGCCGCAGTTTTGTCAACAGTGCAGCAAGGTCAGACATCAAGTTTGTCTGGGAGCTTCCAAAAGGGCATCTCAACACCGCCCAATTGCCGTCGAATGCCATGTAATAAGGTGACAATGCTGTGCGTCTGTACCGGTAGTACATATTGTCATCCACAATGACCAAGCGATCTGGAGATGAAGCTGTTGCAGAATGCAGCTCTTGCTCTACTTCACTCATTGCTGATTCTCTAGCTTTCTGCATGCCCAATAAACAGCACAGCTTTGGGCGCAGTTGTTGCAGTGCATGTTGCAGATCACATGCTTATAGCAGCTTCAACACTTCATGTCATCGTGGCTCATGTTGGGTGATACAGGTACAACTAGCAGCCCAAAGCAGCTAGACAAGCCATGGCATAGCCCGGAGGGCGGTTGCTTGACAACACATGAAACAAAACAGGACTCAGCAGCTTCATGCAAGATTTCTGTGTGGTGTATTGTACGCTCAGAAACACAGAAGACAGATCACCTTCCAAGCCATTGCGTCAAAAGTCAAAGCTTGCTCGCTTCCATAGTATCCACCTGCTGGCACAAGCAGGGTACCATGTGTATATCTGAGCATGCAACCGCAGTATCTGAGCTGAGTTATCTTGCTTGACTGCACCTTTCGTGCGCTCAACCTCGTCAAAACAGACACATGAGCACACCACTTGGGCTGCATGGGAGGCACAGCTGCCTGAGCACTCACTGCTGTCTTTTGCTGTTCTGAGATAGCTTGAGGCAACAGTGAAACAGCATCTTACATGGGGGGCTGGCCCTGAGGTGCTCTGCTATATTGGTCTTGCCAGCAGCTGGCAGCCCACACACTACTAGCAAACAAGTTTGCGCGTGTGAGCCTACAGCTTCGGCACAAACGTGACGCAGCGTTGGCTGTGTCTGCATATGCTCACCGTGCAGCCATGTCATACACGAATCGGCTAGTGAGCGAGCAAGTTGCGAGCAAGTTAGTCAGTTATAGTTGAGCTGTGCCGCGTAACGACTGCTGCGGCCTAGTGCGGAACACTGCGGAACACATCACTAGGGGCGGTTTGCAGCAAGCAGTTAAGGGTGAAAAACCAGCGCCACACGAGGATACTGAGTTTCATCCGTGGGCGACTAATAAACAGGCTGAGCCAACCTGTAACGCGCCCGCGTAACGCACAAGGCTCCAAATGGCTCGAACAGCTCCGTATAGTACAGTCTTGCGATGCATGCACACACCTCCTACATGATTAAACTTGAAGTTGAATCATCCCAGAATGCGTGAGGGTCCGTCGTCGTTGCTGAGGCAGGTGCACGATCTCGTCGAGAGCAGGGAGAAAGAGCTGGATCAGGTGGACATCGAAGCAAGACAGTCCTTGCAGTCATGCGCAACGAAATTGTCATGATGTTCAAGCTTCTGTGAGTGGAGTTTGAAGGCTTAATTCTTGCTCTGCCGCGCTGCTGACTTCACTGACTTCCTGAAGGTTCAAGCGAGCTTGGCTCGCGATAGACAAGCGCTCGATCTAGAAAAGGAGCAGATGCAGCACATATCTGTTGCGGACAACGACATCCTGACTCTCGATGTCGGTGGGACGGCATTCGGCACCAATCGATCCACTTTGACTCAGGTCAGTGCCCAGGTCTGTGTGCCTTGTTGCAGCATATGCAGGCCACCTCTTTTTTGCTGTTGTTTGCACACGCTGCAATGTTACTTGCATAGCTGCGCTGTGAAACGCACAAGGTCCATCCAGAACACACTCCCTTGAGCACAGGTTTCAAGGTAGAGCATATCATGCATGCTGCCTATGTACTGAAAGCGCACTGTCCTTCTGGTCTATGTGCTATGTAGGCTGAAGGCTCTGCATTAGCAGCCAGGTTCAGTGAAAGATGGGAACAATCTCTTAGCAGAGATGACCAAGGCCGTAATTTTCTCGACTTTGACCCATACTCCTTCCAGCAGATTCTGCTATGTCTCAGGATGCGGGCAATTGCTGACAGCATAGACAGCAAGTGGTCTCCCAGAATTGAGTCAGACAAACAAGAGCCTTTTGACAGCTTGGTGAGATATCTGCAGCTAGAGCAACACAAGGGACTCACAGCTGCCATGAAAGCTGCAGTAGCTGACTTTCCAACCTTAGTCTCAGCAGCAAAGGGCGTGCTAATGTCCCAAGACCAACACAGAGCAACAGTTCTTCCTGACAGTAACTTTACATTCAAGAGTGTGGCTTTCTCCCAGCTAGAAGCACCAGTCTGCTATCTCAAGTGCAAAGTACATGTGCTTGAGGAAGGGATGAGGAATAGAGGAATGGATTGGCAAAAGCGTGGACATGGCACATATTCTGCCCTGGTCACAAATCAATACGTACGGATGGAGCAATCACAGCAGCTTTGTAAACGGCAAAGCGCAGCATTGTGATGGTGAAGGATGGCAGGCTGGTGACTGGGGAAGCTTGATCTGCCAAACAATATGCTGAGCTTCTCACATGGCAGCGCTTCCACTGCTGGTACCATGTCCATGCCAATTCCAGGTTTTGCTGATGCTCCAGGCCAGCCTGTCTTTATCATCATTTTGGACTCAAGCGGTGACCATATACAAGTCCTACCAGTCACCTCTGAGGATCGGCTCTTGTTGTGACAACACACAATGCACTGAGGGTTGGCATAGCCAGCGCATAGTCAAGCAGTCAACAGAGGAAAGCTGCATTCTGGCCACATTGGGGTACTACAGCACCACAGCAGCACTTATGTCTGCAAAATCAAGTAGTCCCATGACAACCAGTTCAGCGACATAGCGAGGCCGCACCATGTGTTGAGCAGAAGTGATACCCAATGGCTTCCTTTGATGCAGCAGTGCTCCTTGCTACTTATGTGTTTGTTAGGAACAATGGTTGCACTGTTGTGTAATGGTAATGGCCACATGCAGTGGCAACAAATGATTCCACAAATTGTCAATTGGCAATGTGATGTTGGCGCTTCTGACAGTCTGCATCTCAACCTTGAACAATGCACTTGCACTATCTTTTTGGCAACCATTTTCAGTCTTTAGTTGCCCTGGGATGTGCTTCAGTCTGCTGGAAACAGCTGCACATTTGACTTGTTAGCATTCATACGTTTATGCAATTTGATGCCCCCTCACAGGGTAGGGCCTTAGCCTTGACAGGAATGTATATTTATGCCGGCAACCATCGGGGTATGCCTTGTACACTAGGCCAATCACGACTAAGCTAAATTCTGATCAGCTTGAGGCTGACTATGCATGGTAGGTTTCATGTTGAGTGCTTCAAACATCTACTGCTGCATGCACATTGCTTTGCAATACAGCTCTGTGGTTGACTTAGCATGCGCCTTGCTTGACACGAGTCATCCCTATTTAGCTGTTGTACTGTGCAAGTGTTGTTGTCGCAGCAAGGCAACTTCAGCTCTTTGAGTACAGGCTGCACATTTAGATTTGACAAGAAATGCCTGGTGAGTGAACTTTGCAATCTGAGGCCATGCAGACATTGCTTAGGCGTACTATGCAGCAATAACTTGCTAGTCTTGCGTTTCAAGCATAGATTGGTGTGGGAGTTTCAGTGATTGCTTATTCAGGACTTGCAGAGACAAGGCTGCGTGGGAAGGCCGACTGTGAATTATCGAGATGGGCAAGCTCGTTTCGAGTTCTGCATGTCATGCGACAGCATGCACGAAACAAGTTGCAGACTTGACACTGGTGCACGTGCTACTGTTTTTTCCTACTGCAGGCAGAGCTGAAGAGACATGACATCAGGTCACGACCATACAACAGGATTTACAGCTCAATCTTAATGCGCAAGAAGCGCACCAAAATAACTGAGCAATAGCAGGGACCGGCTGAGCTCGCTGCAAGCCATGCCTTTGTAGCTGATCCCAGCTCCAAAGCAGCATCACTTGAGCGGCACACACGCCATTACGCTGACACTGGCCAGGTTGCCGGCCAGGATCCTGCAAGCAGCAAGACCAAAACACAAAGGGCTCCACGATGACGCAAAGGTACCGGTGAAGCAGCTAGCTAGGGTTCCTGAGGAGGTTAATTGTGAGCATCGATTGGGAAGGCAACTTGCAGCGTGATTGACAATTTGCTGTGGGTTGGTTGTAAAATTGGCTGGTCCGCTGTTGCGCCAGGTGAAATTCCGCTCTTTTGTTTTTGGCAAGACCGGCTTTTCTTAGCATCGACTGCTCTTTTACTTGGTCGCTGAAGCTTTTTGCGATAGTTATCTTATGTGGCATGTCCCTTCGCCGCCGATCCTTTATAACGATCGGTTGTCTGCTGCAGGCGCATGGCGGATTCGGTGGCTGCTGCCACACCAGCACTGGATTGCAGCTCCAATAATAGCTTCTACGAGCCTCTTGTCGGTCTTCGTCTGGGTGCTTTATTTGGCATCTTGGCTGTCAGTAGCATTGGAGGTACATCTCCTTAGACATGTGCGGTTGAGCAGCGTTTTAGCTCGTGCAATTCCTCAACAACGTCTGTTTCGCCCGCTATGTCTGTGCGTCTTCGCACACAAGTGCCTAACAAGCTTTTGTGTTGCATGCAGTGTTCCTGCCTCTTTTCACATACACAGCAAAGCTCAACAAAGCGTACTTTTTAGTCAGGGCATTCGCAGCTGGTGTTGTCCTGGTGACAGGCTATGTACATGTGCTAGGCGATGCCATACCACTGCTGAGCGATCCATGCTTGGGCCTATCTGTTACATACCCTTGGGCACTTGTGTTTGCAAGCTTTTCATCCATGCTTGCTTTCACTTTGGAATGGAACTTGAATCAATACTTCACAGCAAAACTTGGGACGTCAGAGTCAAACTCAGGTGTCATAGCCACATCTGTGGAACTTGGCCTTGATCCTGAGGAGATCAGCGAAAAGCAAAGGGAGAAGCGACGCCTGGAGTACACCGTAATATCTACCACGTTTGAAGCCGGTGTCATATTCCATTCCATTTTCATTGGGATCACAATTGGTATCAGCAGTAGTGCAGATACGGTCAGATCACTCATGATTGCACTGATGTTTCATCAGATGTGTGAGGGTCTTGCATTAGGTGTAACTTTTGTCAAAGCAGAATATAGTGTCTTAAAGTACTGCTTACTGGGTATGTTGTTTCTTGTCATTACCCCGCTTGGCATAGGCATAGGCATGGGGGTAGGCAACTCCTATTCAGCTGAGAGCAAAGCTGCTCTTGGCTTTGAAGGTGGCTTTGATTCACTCTCAGCTGGAATCTTGATTTATAATGGTCTTGTAGATCTGATAGTTCCCACATTTAGCCGGGAAGAGCTGCCTGCACAAACGTGGCTGCAAGGCCTTGGATTCATTTCCATGTTTGTTGGAGGTGCTATCATGTCCTTGATAGCAAAATGGGCATAAAGAGACCAGTTTTGGTGTCAACATTGCCACTTTCTGTTTGCGTTGGTAAATCAGAGGGTTACCTGAAATAGATTTTGTGGCAATACAAGCCTTTTTGGACTGTCTCAACCAGACCTTTCATGTTTTGGCTGCATAGTGATAAGCAAGCTTCAGGTGTGCAAGCTTGGTTGACAGTAACTGCTAGAGTTTATCCATATGTGGCCCTTACAGCCCCCTAGCGCAGCGGTGGCTGTATGTGTTGCCTACAGGCTTCAACTATACAACAGTTGTCTTTCATTTAAAAGCACCTCAACATTTGATCAGCTTGCTTGCTTACTATACGCGTAAGACTCTGAAGTTTGACTGTAAATGTACAACACCCTCCTAATCAGAAGTGCTCTGCCAATGCATGGGACCTGGGAATGACATGCCTATCGAAGTTGCAAACATGTTTGCTTGGCCTATTTGCCTACTAAAATCTGCGTTGCAGGCTCTGGCAGGCGGTGCTACTTATGCATGACAACTTGTCATAATGGCCGAATTAGGAACGGCCATCCCTTGGCTTCCGCACGGAACGCCGTTGTACCTGAGCTCGTTCGATACAAACATCGGCATCTTCGTCAAAGAGTACGGTCAACCTGTACCTGTGCCAAGTCTCCCCAGTGTCTCGTGTTGGGTTATCACGCTGCAGGGGGCTCAGACCACGCTGCAATTACATGTCTACAAGGAACGGCTTGGAGAGGAGACCGTTCCGATCTGCGACCAATGTAGAATTATTGGTGCGCTTGCTTGCTTGGTCCAAATTTAGGCTCCGAAGGGACACTTCAGACCACTCGCAGTCTGCCTACCCTGTGCAGGCTGGCAAAATCATCCTGTGTCACGGCACAAGTACCATTTCGTGGTACCTGTATATGAGGGAGTCTTTGTCACTGGTCACACCCCAGAAGAGTCTGCAGCATTCCCCATGCCAGAGGGTATTTGCTGCTGAATGTTGTTACAGCTCTGCAATTGGCAGAGGTCTTGCACAGCAGTGCATGAGGTTGTGTCTCTGGAATTGCACCCCGAACCATGCCAACAAGCTCAAGCAAGCTGCATAAGCTTTGTGACTGCTCATGCAACAGTTCTGCTGTTGCAGCGTACTCAGCTCCTCCTTCGGCATTTGATAGCCATGCGCACTTACTGCATGGCATCATTCATGCAAATGGCTTTGGGCATCTGGCCAGGGTAAACGGACGCGAGGGGGGCTCAAACCAACTGACAGGTGTGTGGCATGTCAAATGTGCTATTGGCACATTGATGATGATGATGCATGTTGCTTGCCCAGCATCTCTCGGGCACCACAGTGCATTCACTGCTGCGAGCTTTACTCCAAGTCTGCAGTATGCTTTCCAGCTGAGACTCCGGCTCCAAAAATGTCATCTTGCATGTTTTGCCTGCCTCTTGGCACATCAGCAGCGTTCACCCCTTCCAGGCAGGCACATTCACACAGTTATTCAGTGTGTCATTGCTGTCAGTTGTACTGAAAGCTCAAAGTTTGTGTTCACTGCTCAGCACTTGGCATGCAGGCAAGCAGCTGATGCAGATATGGGACAGCCTCTGTCATCTGC
>JAABUV010008220.1_pt1 | contig 10637 bp, 11 predicted proteins | sample 5559971 | NCBI WGS metagenome assembly JAABUV01 (sample SAMN10711881, study PRJNA513362) | rock metagenome | isolation source: Antarctica rocks | place: Antarctica: Victoria Land, Knobhead nord | collected 2015-12-19
GAGGCTTGTCTAAGGTTGCAAATTAGTCATATGTCTGCACAAAAAGCCATCTGAACACCAACAATCCTGTGATGGTCATGCACATCTCATGCAGCTGCAGTGCGTGGGTCTATCATTGTAATTGCAGCATGAAGCTAAAGTCAAAGAGCCAAAGTTATGGAAGCTGGAGCAGCTGCTCAACAGAGTGCCAGACTGCCCAGTAGCAGTTTCCAAGGAGTACACAAGCAGCCCAAAACAGGCTGGTGATGACAAGCTATGTGCAGAAGTGATGGCGACTATCGCGCAACACTTGCTGTGCTACTCAGTTCTCATTGCGCCAAGCAATGCAGTGCTGTCATGTGTCGCAACATGTGAAAACACATCACCCACCGTCAGCATGCTGAGCAGCACATGACAACTGTTGGCCTGGACAAATTGCATGCTGCCTCAGGTGTTTTGCTAAATCCATAGAGGTATAACATGTTACTTCCTGTATAAAGTTATAGAGCCTTGAGTGGTGCATCCATATGCGCTCGTTGCATGAGATGTGTGACAACTGCAAGGTGACAATGCTCATGTGACAGTTGTAATTTCAAGTTGGCTGCACTTGACTTTTCTGCTTTTGCAGAATCTGCGACCTGGGCAAGTGATCAAACTCACAAGCAATGACTTCATTGACACTGACAGAATGGCGAGTCTGTTGCAGAAAGCTAATCCTGACGACCCCATGCTCAGGAAGCCTGGGGCCGACTACAAAACTGATAGGGTAAGGGTCATCATCAGTCACCAAGGCAGTCTCTGTTGGGGTTGATGGCTTGCGGTTCATCAAGCACTTGGTGGGGAATGCAGCTGTATTCCCCACCGTCAGGCTCTTACAGGCAGCTGTGTGGCAGATTTTTTCGCCCTGCTTCCAAGTGGGAAGCAAACTGCAGTCCACTGATGTTTCTGTTACCCCTGTTTTGGTTGCGCCCGCATGTGTTGCTGTCTCATGCTGTTTTCTGCCTTTTGCCTTTCACTACCCTATCCTGCTGTTTGCACTCGTGCAGCATGGCAGCTGATGATTGGTCATGTTGCGCCAAACATATTGTGTGGGGCAGATATGCCATTGTCTGCAATGAGCATGCTGTCATTCAATTAGAGAAGCTTTGTGCGTTACATGGTGAATGGCAAGGTCCCAGCTAGGCAGACCTCCGTTCTGACTCACAAGGCTGATACTGCCTGGGCTTGCCTGACCTTGATCGCTGATTAGTCCAAATCATGCTGTACTGACAGTGTGATCATGAAGCCAACTTCACACCTGCTATTGTTGTACAAGAGATGATACTATTCCAAGATTCTGCTCGGCCTGTTCATGCCTATACAAAGCCCATGCCAGTATGCCCTCTGATGCCATGGAGATGGAACCCAAGACAATGTGTGTCATGCAGAGACCCAAGCACAAAGGCCCTCAAGGTCTATGCACTGGCAGTACGGCAAGAGAGCACACCTAATGCCCCATCAACAGAAGAGATGTGGCTGGAGAGCAGCAAAGCGGCAACCAAGATTGCAGATGCAGCTGGCGATGGAGTGCTGGATCTGGAACTTGGCACTCAGACTGGCAGTGGGGTCATGGACAACATCACCTGTAGCTTTCAGGACAGCTTGCCACAGATTCAGAAGCTGCCGCCATTTGAATTCAACAGCAGCTCAAGCATACAGTCTGCTGTTCACCCTGGTCACTTTGGTCAGCATGCCAGATTGTACAAGAGCCCAGCCAGCGGCAGCACAGACTGGCTGCATTGGGAGATGCCAGAGGAGGACTTTGAGACAGACGGGGGCAAGCACAGCTTCCCAAAGCCTCTCAACCCTTGTCAGTTATCAATATTGGGCTCTCTCACCCATGCAGCACACCAGATCTTGATGACCAACCCACATGGCGTGTTGAAACATGTGCTACAGAAGATGTTGCATGACAGCAAACGGGCCTGGAATCTGCGCCATGCTTGTCACGCTTGTTCCTGACATCAGTGCTCGGCACAAACTAGCTGCGGCCGACATCGAGGCGGCATGCACTCTGAAGCAGATCCTGACTTGGCCGCATTACGCTATCAACGCAGCAGATGGTATGAGGCCTTTTTTCGTACTAGAGGTTGGCTACTGCAGACTGATGGAATTTCCTTTGAGGGAGCAAAGAATGTTGGCTGTACAGGTTGCTGAAAACCTGACTGAAGAGAAGAAAACAGAGGCCACCACTGGCATGTGTGGCAGGCGACAAAGCTTGCAGTTTGGTGTAAGGTGCAGTGTGAACAGAAGAGCATACACAAACGTTGAATGGGTAGGCAGGACGCATTTGCTCAGCAAACAGACTGCAGAGCTTGCCCGAAGGCGCTGCATTGATAAGCTGAGGCACCACATCATTCTTACTCACAACTCTTCCGGGTTTGATGAGCGTGCCTTGCTGAGACTCCAGCTAATCGAGCTTGCTGGCATGTACGAAGCACGTGATCACCCAACAGAATCCCCTGAACAAGCGATTTGGACAGAAGCAAAGAAGCTCCGGGATGATCCTCAGAGTCAGATTCCCATGCTCCACAAGGGTTTTGGACCTGTGAGGCAGGTGCTTGATGTGTTCATGACAATGCTCGAGGATAGCGAAGAGCACAAGGAGCTCATGGAGGCTGAAGGCTCCCCGGAACGTTGGAACACGCTTTCGAGGTGTATGCTGACTACTGCAATGACTTTTTGATACATTTACAGCGCAAGTGCAGATTGCCATGTCTGCTTGTCGGCATCATGTGAAATGTAGCTGTCTGCAGCAGTTTGCAAGCATGCATGTTCATGTGGCAGAGCTTGGATTAAGTGTCTCCAGAACTGAAAGTGCCGATAAATTTAATAATAATCAGAACTGCCTGCAAGTTTCAGCATGTGCAAGATGCTGTGTCTTGGGCAACACATGGGTGGCAAAGCTTGCCAAGTTGGCAGTAGATGAGTGATATCAAGAAGAACTGTTGATCGCTTATTGTCTTGCAGGTATTCTCTGGAGAAGTATACAAGGTGACTCATTGTTCTGATGATGATAGCCGGATCACAAGGCAGCTTCATCAGCGTATCTTTGATGCCTCACCTAATGCGAGTGTGCAAAGACTGCAGAATTGAACAGCCAAAGCAATCACAGTTGACAAAGTGTTTCGCGGGGAAGTGTGCTATGCCTGAGACAACTGCAGTGCTGTTGTCAGTCGAGCTATCTGAGTGTGTCATTGACTGTGCCAGAGACGTGTTCAACGAGCAGCCCACAACGGAGGATATGCTAGCTGCGGGTGGGGCGGGGGTGTCAGAGGGGCAGGAGGGGGCCCTACCCAGGACAGCTGTCATTCACAGCACAAGAGGGGACATACATGTCAAGCTATTCCCGGAGCAGTGTCCCAAAACTGTGGAGAACTGGACCACACACTCCCGCAATGGCCACTACGATGGTGTCATCTTCCATAGAGTCATCATGGGCTTTATGCTGCAGACAGGACACCCTCTGGGTGAGCCTTGTTTCACCATAGCCCTGGCCCCCATACATCATGTTGTTGCAGAACTCTCACACTGCTGACGTTTTGGTGCTGTGTATCTGAAGAGTCTCAGCATATGGCATGCGTGCTTTGATATCATTTGTTCAAACTTGCGTTGGAAATGGCAAAGACACCTGTTTGGCTAGAGAGCATAAAAGTCTGCATATGAGCTGTTGCCTGGCAACTGAACATGCACGCTCACACTGCACTGTAGGCATGCCTGCTGATCAAGCTGCATGGCTGCTTAAGCAATACTGCTGTGGTAAACATAGAAGATTGACTGATCAAGCTTGCATGCAAGAGACGGCACAGGAGAGTCCTCCATCTGGGTAACAGAGTTACAGGATGAATATGACCGCAGCTTGCGGCCTGACCGTCCCTTCACTCTCAGTATGGCCAATGCCGGCCCCGCCACCAACGGCAGCCAGTTCTTCATCACCACAGTGCCCACTCCCTGGCTAGACAGCAAGCACACAGTCTTTGGCAGGGTATGCCAGCTTCCAGCCATGCAATTAACTGACCAGAGCCTTCCTTGACCTTTTTGCTGCTGCTGCTGTGCTGCCCCTGACACATCATCTGCTGTAAGCATTTGGTGTCACACTGATGTATCCCTTGCTTCTAGGTGATCAAGGGCAATGATGTGGTGATCACAGTTGAGAAGGTTAAGACAGACCGCAACGACAAACCGTTTGAAGACATCAAAATGGTCAACATTGAGGTGGAGAAGACCAGTTGAGGAACGCTCTGCATCGTTTCAACGCGATTCGTATCGACTGCAACAGCGTGTGCTATCAGACGTGTCAGATGTGCTCAGTGGCATTGGCATTCATCATATGAAGCACTTTCATTTTCTGGTTGAAATGTTGGGCGCTTTGGTCTCCGTTTATTTCCAGCTGCTTGAAGACCTGGTCTTGCCTTGCAACCCAACAATGTGAGCTGCCTCTGCCTGTCTGCTGCAGCTCTCTTTGCTTCCAACCACGCCATCGCTGGTGTGAGCAACTAGTCACTCTAAAAGCATGCTTCAGCAGCTCTTGGGTAGTGTATTGCCAAGTGACGTTCTGACCCTAATAAAGCAGTCTATCTAGACAATACAAGCGTCGACACCCCTGAGCTCGGTGATGGCAGCCAAGCATCAGATCGCCAACTCAGGTAAGGATGCACCGCATTTGCATTGTGACCGGAGTAAGACAAGCCGTATATTGACCATGTGGACTGTATGTACATACAGACAATTGATCTCATAATGCCAATTGTGGCACATCAAATTCCAATCAATGCACTGGCAGGCAGCATTCTAAGTATGTATCATAAATAGGACTGAACGCTGCAAAGCAGCAGCAGAATCGGTCAGTTGACAACTGCTGAATGCAGGAGCAGTGCTTCTGAAGCACTAGCTGCCTATCACTCAACATTCTACACAGCTGTCTGCATTCCACCAGCTAGTGTGCATGCAAGACCTCCAAGATTACTGCAGTGGTACAGAACTACACTACAATTTTCAATTTCTACACTGTACACGGGTTCAAATCTATACTGGTCAAGATCATGGAATACTTCACAATCATTCATTGGTCCTGACACAAGCTGCAAAGTCCAAACATATGAATGTATCAAGGCCCAACAAGAGTCTTGACTTGCAACATTCGTTTGTCCCTGTTGTTGTTTTCTTCTGCAACTACTGGCATGACTACAATTTCAGGCGCAGTGTCCCAAGCTACATTGTCGAACAACCTCTGAAGACAGGCAACAACTGCAGGTGAAGAACAAACATAATCATGCTGTTCACTGTCAGAGCACCTTGCTGCTGAGCAGTCCACTGTGGCAAAGTGTTCAGGGTCGCAGCACAATGATGTCCCATAGGAACCAGCTCGGCTTCCAGAACCATCCATATTGCGTCTGTTAAGCAGCATGTGGGGGATTGTGTGGACCAATGAGGAATACCTCAATGCCTTGTCCTGGCTGGAAGCCAGCAAGACTGAGACTTTGTGCGCATTGCTTGTTCCTCCTGCTGTAAGCTGCTGCCGAAAACCTTGTTGACGCATGTCAGCTGCAGCAAAGACAAATTTGTGCGGCTGTGTGCCCCGCTGTAGTGTTTGAGGACCTACTGCCAGAGCTCCAAGACGACTGCCCATGCTGTGACATACAGCCAAAACAGCAGGCACCTGTAGGTCAAGGTAGCTGCTATCAGTGCCAGCTTTTCTTGTACTTGTACACTTTGCATGTCATATTCAAGCAGTCAGCACGTACCCGAGCTTGTATAATGACCAGGAGACTGGACAGTCCAGGCACAGATTTGGGAAGGTTTTCCAGCGCCAGGTCATAGTTCACAATGGTGCTGCCAGACGACCAGCTGAAGGCAATGACAGCTTTCCCAAAGGTTTGCTGCAGTTTGTAACCCCTTCTTAAAGACTTGAGGAACGGAGTTTTCAGCCCATGCACGTCCAGAAGTATCGGGCGTTGATCGTGTCTGGGAGGAAGCTTATCTCTGAACTGAGAACGAGTCAAGTGCGAGATCCGAACTTCGTCCGAGTTGAAAGGCGAACTCCTACAGTATGCAGGGTGAGCAGTGCTCAGTGTATTTTAAATACCCAAACGTTGTCTTTCAATCAATCTGGCATACAAGGTCCGTCATTCAGGAAACCAATAAAGCAAACCTGCGCAGCGCTTTGTCAGGATCCGTGCCTTGGTCAACCTCGACCAAGCCATACTGCAGCTCGCCCTGCCCGCGCAACTTGAAATTATCAAAGACAGTACCGGAAACGTTTTCTCCTCTGACGGTTGCAAAAAGCAATTGCTGCATCACCAATGTGAGTGGGAGTTCAGAGCGCCTCTACAGCTTGGGGCGGCAGGGCACATTGCAAAGAGCCCCGACCTGCTCGAAGGAAGGAGGAACTATCCTGTACAGGAACGAGAAGTGCTGCTGGGGAGGCGCGCTTCACACAAAGTGTTCTTAGATTGGTTCCAATGTCTTTTTCTCTCGGAAAGGCTTCGAAGGCTCACCAAAGCCGAGCCACGTCTTTTTCAGGGGCCTGTGCTGGACGTGTCCGCGGCAGGGCAGAATTTGAGACAGGCAAGCCTCGTGCGTGGGCTCCAAGCGTCTCTACAGTTGACGACTCGATGGTGCGCAACTCCGCTGAGGACGCTGTGTTTTTGCAGGCTCTTCTCAAAAGCAACAACTCAGCAGGCGACCGGTCTGCACAAACAGGTAACTTTCTTGCACAAGAACCTGGCGCTGCTTACGCCGTTTATGTGTGCGCTTTGACCTGTGCTGAGTTGCAGGCAGCCTTAAGCCTGGACAGGTAGAGGATGTTGTCACTGTTACAACTGCTGCCACATTCAGTGAAGAGTTGGCAACCTGCCTTGAGGACGCTGAAGATGAGCAGGCTCTCGATCAGCTGTCCAGCATTTGCTGCAAGACCTTGAAAACCATCAAGCCACTGACTTCCTGTCAACCAAGCAAAGAAGGACAGTACTGGCTGGCTCTTGGCAGACTATCAGCAACGCTGGGGACAGCACTGAAAGCATTGCGTGACGGAGATGAGCTTTGGGAACAAATCCGTGACCCGCTGAAGCCTGCAAATGGTTTTGAAAAAAGCATACAATTTGTCAATGGTGCTCATCAGGCTTCCAGGATTCAGTTTTGGGAGATGGTAGTAGCTCATATCAAAACCATTGAGGAAGCACTGCAAGGCTGTTCCGTTTCAACACAAGCGTAGCGCACAGGTGACAAGGATCTTGCCTTCACTGGCGCAGCATGCTCGTGCAGTTTGATGGCACAACCTTGTTGATCAGGTAGTGCATGGAATCTGATCATGTACTCTGCAGCATAGCTTTTGGCTTGCAGACTCAACAGCGTCATTTGTGGCTTGCATAACTACCGCTAGGCAGCAGCTTGTGTGGGCATGCGAACATGTTTGTATGCAGCAAGGCTCATAAGCGAATTTAGACATCATGTTGATGAGGTCTGGCTCGTTCCAAGTCATAGTCATGACTACCAGGAATTTGACTGCATCAGATTGCTCATAATGGTGCTGGTCAGGTCTATAGTCTGTGCTGAATGAAGTCCTACACCTGATTCCTCTAGTGTTGTTATGCAGAGATGATGCATTGCTAATAGCTGCGATAGCAATGTTGACAACCAAAGCTCAAGAAGGGTTTCTGTAAGTGCGGCCTCTCAGGGTCATGTCAAGTTGATGCGCAAGCAGACAAGGTTTAGCATGGCAGGCAACAGTTTTTAAAGCATTATATGAGGTGCTTCACCAGATTCTTATAAGCCGTAGCCTTTATCACCATAGAAGATGCAGAGTCATGTCAATTGACTTGCAGAGGCTCTAAACCACTGTAGGCTGATTCCCAGTGGCCTGTTCAAGGGCTTGATACATTGCAATGGAGAGCTAATGCAGGAAATGTACGATCATAGTGTTGTAGATCTCAGGAAAAGACTGAGGCTCACACTCATCGAGCTAGATGCCACGAGTCACTCGCCTCCTGTGCTGTGCGGTGGGCCACTGAACAAAGTCCACTCGATAGTCCGGATACGGTTATTCAGACACAAGATTCTGAGGGCAAAGACCTTTTTTTGATACTATGAAACAGAACTATCGAGCCTAATTCTCTGTCTGATGACCCTATAGCTATCAGGATTCCTTGCTTTGAAAGTCAGGGCAAATGTTATAATAGGCCATACTGCCATTTGATGTGTCGGCGGACAAGCTGAAAAGCACGCGCAGCAAGGTCATACATTTTTACTATCTTGTTACAGACAAAACACAGGGAAATTTGGCTCTGCGCTCTGCATGAAAGCATGACAAATACCTACATGCATCAGCGTCGCCTCTGGCACAGAGCGTCACAGACTTTGTAAACGCTCTGTTATAGACCATTTTCATTGACATTTCCTTGCATTCACTGTGTGGGAGCCTTCCTCGGCTCGCCGCCCGCTAGTTCACCTCCAGAAGTGGCAGAAGGTGAAGGCAGGAGGTGGCCGGCGAGATTGACATTTGTCTATGACTTTCTGTTAAGACGTACCTCTGCGAGTATGGGTTCCTCTAGGGTTCTCTAGTTTACTCGGCAACCAGTTTACCTGCAAACTCTTTACACCGTTGAAGATTTAAAACGCCGCCCCTTTATCCTCCTGTGGGGGGGTGCGGCGTTTTAAATCTTCAACGGTGTAAAACCCTTACAAATCTCTGCACAGCCCTGTAAAGGTTGTGCGGTCAACGAGTCACCTAGTTAACTACTACTCTAATTTAGAAGTATAGTAGTTAAAGACAATAGTGTGCAGTGAGTTGAGTCTGAGTACTGAGTGTGGTTGACCTGAGTGCAGAACTGCTCACTCCCCACTCCTCTTCTGCCTTCTGCAAAACGATAGGGTTTTGTTCAACTGGATAACATGAATATTCTAAACCTACAGGGTTGCAGCAGCTTCCACAGAACCTGCAGAGTCACGTGCTCCGTGACGTAATGGATTAATCAGTCATAATCTTAATATTTTCTGTGACACGGATCAGAGTCAGTAGTCAGCAACGTACTTATGTGTTGTCAATTGAAACGACTGTTCTGAAATGGGTGCGTATAGCACCCGGTCCAGCTACAGTTGTAGGTGCATATCAAACTAGCCCTCATCCTACGACAAGCGCCAGTATCCAACGTAGATACAGAACTGTCTGTCTGAGAGGTTAGTCCTGACTTGGCAAATAGCTCAGGACCAATTGTGTGACCGGCCATCTCCGAGATACAACTGCATTCACAGCCTACAGGCCAACATGGATCTGCTACCTCAAAAAACTAAGCTTTCAGAACCTTCATCTAAATATACATCCACTAAGGCAATACTACCTTTTTGCACTGTCTATTCTGATTGTTTGTTCGGCTGGAAGCGTCTGGTAAATTGGAAGCGCCACTGAGGTGACACTCTTCAGGTGAAGCGCCTGAACATTCAGCCACTTTTTTGGTATGTGTTCCAGTGCAGACAGCACTGTAGCAATAATGTTCTCGGTGCAATCCTCCTGTGACATGCTGCTCTTGCCAACCCTGCACGACACACACTCACTTTTCAGTTTTGTCACAGCATTAGCATAGGCTTCAATGCAATAAGACTTGAAGAGCTTCTGGGAATGCAACGAGGCTGTGACATCTGGTGGGAACCAAACCAAAACATCGTGACGGCAACAATGGCTGCGAGCTTGAAAGATGTTTGCCCACTAAAGCGTGAGTCTTTGAGTCTATTTTTATGATCCAGCGCAAATACTGTACAACTGCATCCAAACACAAAGGCGGCTGGCTGGATCTGTGCCACAGATACTGGCTGGAGACCAAATCTGACAGGGAAGCATAGAACGTAGACATGCCACCCCATGGTGCTATTTGGCAGGCGGTGACCATACAAGTTTGTACACATGCTAACGCATCCAGACCATGAGACAATGCAATCTCTGGCATTGTCTTGGGGTGTGGATGTCTCCGCATGCATACATACCCTATACGGTCACCGCCTGCCGGTTAGCACAATGTTTAGGTTGATTGCAAATGCCGTATGATCTTACTGAGTAGACTGCGCGATTGTCTAAGCTGTTAGTGAACTTTGCACATGCGCTGCAGCCAGCGATGATGGCCTAAAGAGCTTGCTATGCTGCACTGGTGACATGCGACAATGGCCGTGTCAGTGTGCGGGCATACCTGATACTCAGGCAGTTGCCGCCATTCTTGTTTAAATATGTCCCGCTGAGTGCCTTCTGTATTTGCGCTGACCAGTCCTTGGCTTGTAGATTCACAGGAATGGGGACTTTCTTCTTCTTGAAAAAGGATTTGCCTACATCAATAAGTCTGTCAGCTCTGCAAACATGTCAGGATAGCAGCACAGCCCAGAAGCAGGGTCTCCTCATCCCAGGCCTGTGCACAAGACCACCCACATAGAAGTCAGAACTCAACAATCATTACGTGGCAGGTGCAATTTGATATGCAAACCACAATGAAAGCAGTGCACACAGGGGCACGCTACTATACAACATTGTATGTCGACTGTAAAATAGGCATGGCAGACAGACCTATAAGCTTTGGCAGAGATGGCACCACTCTGTCATCTGCTACAAACAGGTCATAGCTGTTGCACAGCTGTCGCTT
>JAABUV010008221.1_pt1 | contig 10632 bp, 5 predicted proteins | sample 5559971 | NCBI WGS metagenome assembly JAABUV01 (sample SAMN10711881, study PRJNA513362) | rock metagenome | isolation source: Antarctica rocks | place: Antarctica: Victoria Land, Knobhead nord | collected 2015-12-19
TGCATCTCGGTCAGGTAGAAACCCACCTGCTTCTTCATCTTGGACTCCCTCCATGTCAGCCTCCTCCATCCTCTCTCTCAAAGCATCACGCTCTCCTTCAACCTCATACCCCTCAATCCTCTCCCTAATTCTCAGCCCAGTCAACAATCGCCGCCACATCCTCAATGCTTCAGCACTTCTCCTGGCCTCTTCCTCTTTAGCACGCTCGTCTTCAAAAGCTTCGATAACTTCTTCTACTGCCTCGCGGTATTCCGTAGCAACTACAGCGCCCTGAGTAATCGCAGTACCATGTCTGCCTTTGAATGCAAAGCCAGTGACCCCATCAGCGAAATCAATGCCAAGGATCTTGGCTGCTCGTGCGGTTTCTGGGTGGGTTATATGGGCTCCGCCTGCGGGAACCATGCTTGGAACGTAAATGTCGAGGTTTCCGTAGATATTCTTGGGAATGCGGCCGTTGATGACTGGTGGAGCTATGTATACGGTCGTCTGAAATGCAGCATAGAGACTCGTCCCTGCGTTCTCCTCGTCTTCAGAAATTTGCTCTTCGTCAAATGCCGATCCACGTTTCCGACGAGCGGTAACACGTTTGAGCGGCTGTTCTCCGGTCTTGATTTCCCGCCCCATCCGATACCACTTGTCCGCACTTTTCACCTCTTGCACATCACGGCGGCGGTAGATTGGCTCTAGTATCTTGTCTCCACCAGATCTACCAGCTGCAACTTTACCAGCTTCTCGCTTCGGATGGATCACCTCGCTCCTTCTTAGGTGTCTTTCTAGCGCGTAATATGGATGGTCCCTGAAGTCCTGCACGTTCTTGGGCATCCCCTCCTGGGCTTCCTTCTGTACAAGCTGGGCGTCTTCTAATTGGTCACGGTCAAGATCATGATCCCTTCTATACATCCTCATCACTCTTCGCCACCACTTCTCGCCATCCTTCGTAACATCCACTCTCTCTTTGCGGGTTTTGGCATTGTAGGCTTTTGCATACCGCCGAGTGACATCGCGAGCAGTTCCGTCGTCTTCGAATGCAACGACGTAGCTAAGTTGGTTCTTTGGATCACTGGCTGGAGGCTCAAATTTCGAAGGTTTCGCAACCGACTTAGTGACTAGTGGGTCTACAGGTATCCACTTTTGATTTGCCTCGTCAAAGGCTTCGACCCAATAAAGAGGATACGGTGACTCTCTGATCCGTTTTGTTTTGGGCCCTGTTCCGTTTAATAGATTGCTCACATATGCAGGGAAGAGGGGAGTGCTGACTCGGTTTTGGAAGTTTAAGTGTAGGTGTACTATTGCTGTTGCTGTTGCTGTTGCTGTTGCTGTTACTGACCGGACGAGGATGACCATGGTTTGGAGACGCAAATCGATTTCGACCACCAATAGAACCGACTGCTCTCGATGCCGAAACTGGCGCATCGCTCTTATAATCGATTCCACTCTCGTCCCCACTAGTGGCAGTCCAGCTTTCTGGATCCGTGATGGTCATCATTGGCATTGATTTCTGCGTCGTTGTGCCTTTTGCAACGGCAACAAAAGGCAAAGGTTGCAGCGAGCACACCAATCGAGCGTCGACACCAGCGGAGCGCAGAAGAGCACAAAAGAGCTGAGCCCCAACATCTCGAGATGCATTAAGACTGCTTGCAGTCTCACGAAAATCTGATTTCTGTATAGGAAGATCCAGATCTTCGGGTAGACAAGTCTAAGGCCAGTTTCAATGTCAGCTTTCAAACCAAACTATAATATACTGAACTAGAGAATATACCGCTTCATACATTGGCTAAATCCTCCGGACTGTCAGCCCAGTATGATCTGCTCATACCTCTTGCACTAATCTTATATTTCTCGTTGAAAACACCAAGAGCCTGCGTGAGGCCATCTACAAAAGATCGTGATCTCTGGAATTGGGATTTCTGACTGTCGGGGTTCAAGTACGATATCGTACGCTTGTACAAAAAGTTTCTCAGTGTATTCTATTAAGGTCTTAGCGTGCCGATGTATATATTGTTGGGTATGGCATACATGAGAATCTTCGTCATTGCACCAGTGATTGCGTCGATGGACATGCACAAGCAAGCTTAGCAGATGCATCTTGTGTATTTCAAGTCGAAGCTTTTTATCAGCAGCACTAGCAGGCTTACGCCTCGCCGCGGACCGTCTTCGAGTATCATGATCATCTGCACCAAGTACCAGATTAAGCTCCTGGTCTTCAACAATATCTTGCTCAGAAAGATACTTTTCAGGGGTGTCCTTAAGATCAACCTCCTCCCAATCAATGTCACTATCTGCAGAGCCATCTGAATCTGTGTAAGCTGTCTGTTTTCTCGCGGCCTGAGATTCAAGCCGAGACCGCTCAATATCCGTATGATTTGCGTCGGTTGATGCTTGATCGGATAGATAATGTGCCATCTCATCGTAGCTTTGTTTAACCACACGACCTCCAACTCTGCGTTTTTTGACAGGCTGGCCTTCCTCATTGAATTTAGAAGGCGAAGATGAAACAGCATCTGCCAGCATCTCTCGGTAAACATCAGGCATCACAGTTTCGTTGACAGGGTTTCTGGGAGCTCTTGTCACACGCCCCTTCTTACTAGCTTCTGCTCTTGCCATGATGAACTTTTAGGCTCAGAGAATAAGATACATCAGATTAAGCAGAAACAACTTGCGAAAGCACAATTGAACACTGCAGAGTCATCAGCTCATTCGCGAATTCTGAGCTCTGATCCACATAAGCCTTCAAGAAGCAAGTCATTGCTTCTCATTGCAGTAAGCATGACACTTGGAAGATTCAGAAATCAACGAATGGACAAGAGCACCAGAGAGAGGACATGTTCAACTCTGCATAAAGTTAGATCAACTACATTATATCCAGATTGCCGAGCACATGACGTCGCGTACTCTAGATCATTGATCGCGTCAACACGTAAACTACGTTAGCGTGGATTCCAACTTTCATACGCCTCACCCTCAACTTAGAATGAGTTTTTGTTCTCACAGTATATCATGTCCTCGCGACCAAGTAGGCGTCGCTCATCTGGTCGGATGTACGAAAATTTGACACCGGCACCTAACCAGCAGTACGTCACACCCAAAACCCGAAGCGTCAGGTCTGGGCCTTCGACGTCGTCCACGACAAGAAAGAGACAGCAGACGATAACACAGATGGACCCTTTTCGTGCGATCTACCACCCACACGAAGGAGATGATCTCGCATATGAAGAAGCCGTTAGCGACGCTCAAGAAGAACTGCCTCCGAAAAAGAAGCGACGGAAGACTATGCCACTTCAACGAGAGGATACCTTGACCCAAAGTGGTTATGTATCACGCGGTTTACAGGTACAGGAAGAGCTAGATGGATTGAAAGAGATGGACAACATTCGTGTCCCCGGTGCGTCGTTCCGGAGGCACAAGCGGCGACAGATTACGCCTACTCGTACCGTGCAGACGAGGAGTGCTGTGAGGCAAGCTGTGCAGAGCAAGATTAAGGGCGAAGAGGACGTGGTGAAGAGTGCCCAGTCGTCGGTAGTCGAGAAGTTCGAGGACAACCAAGCAGACATAGCAGCGGCATTGATGCCACCACCAAAGACCCCGAAGTCATTAAGACGCAAGGAGATACCTTCTTCGCAATCTCCTGTGGACACGCCCCTTTCGAGTCAAAGTCGGAGATCATGCCGTGAGAAGTCCAAGTCGCCTCTCAAGGAAAAGTCTACAAACATTCCGAAAGGTTTTCATTCTCCGAAGAAGAACGTTCGACAAATCCCCAAGCTGGTGGTTGCTGATACAATGGATAGTACAAGTAGCACGGAAGAATCTATATCTACGCAAGCCGAGTTCAAGAATGAACTAAGAACTATATATTCCGGACGTATTGTAACTTCAGCAGTCACCTCAAAAGGCGGCTTTATCGTTGGGGATCATGTCTCAAGTTCCGTCCTACCTGATTCTGTGGACCGGATCGTTCACAGCAGCAGAAAGCAAGCTGAGATTGCCAGGTCCGAGGTTTTCGACTCTGACGGCGGAGACTCCGATGAAAGTCTGGCAGCTAGCGGCTTGGATGTAGGCTTCATACCAAAGCCAGCAGAAGCGACTATGACCCTGGATGATTTTGCTGAACCCATTGAGCACCCTGTCAACCAGTTTGGTGATCAAGAAAGTCATGACGACCAAAATAGCTCAGAAGACGCTGCGGTACCGCTGGCTACATATTCGGATGACGCAGCAGAAGTGCCCAAAGAAGACTTCGTTCACCAACCACGAGCTTTAGACGAATCCGGGCCACATGACCATCAATGTATACGCTCTGAATCAGAAGAAGCGTCTGCACAGCTGACCGCCGAATTCATCCGCATTACCCAACCTTCACCTCTTGTGGAAACAGACTCCCAGTGGGAGGCTACCTGGCGCCCTTACTCAGGATCCGAAGATCCTAGAGACTATTATCAGCCCAACAATGAGGACTCATCTAGTCCTGCCTTGAACAGACTTCCTGCGTTGATTGCTACGCCCTTTTCCCGCTCTCAAACGCTCCCAATGAGCTCGCCAATTCGCCTACCCCCTTCCCAAGCAACAACTATCGATATTACCCAACCTTTAACCCAATTACGTTCTTCCTCTGCCAGGCGCCCTTCACACTCTTTACCAACCCTCTCCTCCCCGCCGCCTTTACCTCCTATATTGTCCTCCTCGCCCTTTCGCACACGTAAAGATGCGGAGGCGTACATGGGCTATGTCGGCGGATGGAACGGAGAGAGGCTTACTGACAGCCAGTTACTACCGGAGAGTTTGATGGATGACAGCATGCCGGGCCCGCCATTGTCACTGTTGGTGGAGGAGGGGTGGGAGGGTGAGGATAGTAAGGAAAATTAGGAAGGAAGGATCAATATGTCGGAAGAGAGAGAGTTGTCTAATGAGACGTCAAGTAACAAGTTTGGTCATAGCGTCAGGTCATAAGGAGTATCTGCGGATATCAGAGGTTGATAAGACCAACCCATGTTAAGGCGAGTAGCATAGTTTCATCAGATACCCAGGGTATCAACAGACCCACCATGAAGAAACATATGAGCAATGCCACATAGAGTGTCTCGGGACATGCTTTGACGATTGGAAGTTTCGAAAACCACTAAGTCATTCAATGGTAAACCTACCTTAACGTACTCTACAGTATCGTGGAGTTTGCCCTACAAGAGATATTGTGTCCTCGGTTAAGTGGGAGCGGAATGTTTCCGCAAATCTCTAGAATTTCATGAATGATCATGGCCAATTGGAAAACCAACCAATATTCGTAATGGCCAAAGAGAAGACGCCCAGATCATGGGCAGAACAGATTGCAGATTTTGACAACCCTGCGCCAAAAGGTACTGTCATGCAGCACCCCAGCAAATAGTACTCACAATCTTCCAGATATTGATCCCGAAGAACATGGGGAACACTTTGGCAATGGCGACGATTCTGATTCCGTGGGTAGTGAAGAAGGAGTGGCAACGGCTCGCGAACACTACGTAGACGTTGGGTACGGCTTCAAGAGGTCTAGGTGGTTAGGACAAATTTGACCTTTTGATAGAAAGAGCACACTCCGCAAACCCAAAGGAATCTCGCTGGGACCACAATATACAGGCTCAACTATAAGCCGAGAAGATCTGCTTGCAGAAGGAAGTGATGATGATCCTTTCGGTAACGGCACCAGCAACCACGAAGAATCAGCTGGGGACATCGATGATACTGATCCAGACGAGGATCTTCAAGTGGAGGAGGTAAACGTTGCCGAGGAGGCCTTCCAGGATGGGGTTAATGGAAACACCAAAAAGTCTGCAAACAGGAGAAGCCAAAAACAAGAGAGGAAACGCGACCAGACGCCTTTGCGAGAAGTGGAGGAAGAGGCAGATGACTCAAGCTCTGGAGCCGATGAGGATACGGAAGCATTGTCGAATAGTATTGATGGCGGGGGTCACGAATCGGATGGCAGGGATGATGAAGATTCGGATGACATTGAAATGGAGGATGAAGACGGTATGTCCGAAGGCGACATCGACGGCAGCAGTATGGAAGGTCGGGGCAAAAGATCCCAGACAGACGACCGCGCCGAGCTCCGCAAAATGATGGCTGAAGAGCAAAAGACAGTCTTATCAACGATTTCTAAAGCCGCAAAAGCAGATATCACCAAAGGCCAAGCCATCAAATATCAACGCTCCACCTTCGATAGTCTTTTAAATACCCGTATACGGCTCCAAAAAGCTCTTGTAGCAACGAATTCGCTCTTTGCTGAAGCACCGTCTGCGGGAAAGAGCGAATCAGACACAGATGCGATCCAAGCCGCCGAACAAGCAGCTCTAAACCTATGGAACACCCTCGACGATCTCCGCCAATCCTTGCAAACCACCGCCACAGAAAAGCGTCCCACCTCCAAGAAACGCTCGTTCTCCGCCACCGTCTCCACTCCCACCTCGACCCTGTCCAACCGTATGCAACAACATGAATCTACGTTCCTTGCCCACCGCCGCACCATTCTCTCCAAATGGTCCTCGCGCGTCCATGTCTCCTCCACCCTTCAACCGCGCAATGCCCTCTCCGCAGCTTCTACGCACCAACCGCTCACCAGTGTCCTAGACCAACAACTCTCCGCCCCAAACAACGCTCGCCTGATAGCCCGCACGCGCGTACCAAGGTCTTGTGCGCCGTTGCAGGCTGCGAAGAAAGTACTCGAGGACCGGAATATCTATGATGACGCCGACTTCTACACTCTCCTCCTCCGCGAGCTTGTCGATCAGCGCATGTCATCCACCAATCACAATAACACCAACACCAGTACCAACCCGTCGTCTATCTCCAATGGCACCACCCTGTTACCGCTCCAAGTGCCAAAGATACGGAAACAAGTCGACACCAAAGCGTCCAAAGGTAGGAAAATGCGGTATACAGTGCATGAGAAACTGCAGAATTTTATGGCGCCAGAGGATAGGGGGAGCTGGGGGGAGAGGCAGGTGGGGGAGTTTTTTGCAAGTTTGTTAGGTGCCAAGGTGGCTTTGGATGAAGAAGATGAGGGCGAGGAGGGTGATGGGGTTGAAGAGGAAGGCTTGAGGTTGTTTCGTGCTTAGGGTGGGGGAAAAGGCAATTAGGCCCTAGAGGATTATAAAGAGTGAGGTTGCTCATCAGTGTGTGGTACGTGTCTCAAGACTCGATCACCTAACATGTGAGAACGCATCGAAGCAATAGCATCCGATCTCAATACCAGTCTTCCCTCCCACTCATCCCATTCTCCTCACCCTCCCCATACACTTTTTCATTCTCGACACCGTTCACAACCCCAATAAACCCACCTCTATTCGTTTGCGTCCATATTCAATCGACTAAATTATGTCCCCTGCTCTCTCCCTTCTCCAAACAGGTTGTCCTCAAGATATCTCTCACATTCTTTGAAGGCCTAAAGCTTTGCAGAGGCCGTCACGTAGTCAACATACCATGGATTCCAATCTGCATCTCCTGTGTTTTGTTTTTTGAAATCATGCTACTTCCCCAGGCCATATGAGCACCTCCTTATCTACACTTGACATAGCGGTGACACACAGAATATATTCCAACACACATTTTATTATAAAATCATCAAAGCCCTCTGGAAAATCTATCAAGCAAGCAAGCAGCTAACCATTCCAGCGCCAACCTCGCTGCGGCCATCCGTGGGCGCCCCCAAGTTCATCCTCCCGCTCCACCTGCAAATCTAGCAGCTACTGCTACTGCTCCCCCGAGTGCCAGCAAACAGACGGGACCACCCACAAGCTTCTCTGCGAACCCCTTCGCGGCCCCGACCCTACATATAAAACCCGGCGTTCTTCCTTTCCCGTCGATGCACAAGCCCCACAGCTACTATTGACCGAGTGTGAAAGTAGAAAAGAAAGGCGTGGTCTATGATAGCACAAAGACTGCTCACGTGCTAGGTCCTTGACGAGCCCCGTTTTCGTAGCGGGCGCAGCCCGATCCTGGGGGCACAGATACCGGGGGCTTCAGTGCCTGGATCATATATATACAGCCGAGACGCAATTTCTGACAGACGGCTCACGGGCGAACAAGAAGCGTCTTCGTCGAAATCATCAGGGGGTGGCCTCGTCCATGGATTCGAGAGGGGGCTGGTAGTGGTGTTGCGCAAGTCAGGGGGGCTCGGCGTCGTTCCCGGGTTCTTCTTCGAGGGATGTCACGCTCGCGGACTTTCGCCACGGGGGTAGATTGTTACGGCGACGGGGTTGTGCGAGATCTGCAGGGACGGCAGATTGGTACTGGATTTAAAGTCAGTGGCGTCGGGGTCAGCTGGAAAGGCGACTAAGAGGTTTGCGGAGCGGAGGTTTTTGGTCGCTGTCCAAGTCCTATGAGATCATCAGGTGTTCGTGTTGTTCAAAGCAACCACCCATCTCGACCTTGATTAGTGTCCTTTTGCTCACACGCAAGTATCCTTCCGATCAGGCGTGTGGGTTCGTCCTGGGGATGGGCGCCTCTGAGATGGAAGGATAACGTCGGCAGTGTCATCGTCGTGCGCGAGGACGGCAAAGCTCTGACCCCCTACCAGGTTGAGGCATTGAGCCACTATTTGCCAGTTCGGGCTATAGCCGATTCTTTGAGGATTCGCTCGGTGCTGGGTTGGTAGAAAGGACCAAAAGGGAAGCCCGGGGGTTCATGACCATGTGGAGAAATATCGCGGCTTTTTTTTTTTTGAGACGGGCTCAAGGAGCGGAGAGTTTGGTGAAGATCCAATCGTGGGCGGCGGCGAGGGCACCGGATATTTCCTGCAAGAACAATGGCGTACTTGGAGGATTTGATGAATTGCTTCTCCACTCTTCATACGCAAGCACAGACAGCAACCCTAACAGACATCCTCCCTACTCTCCCCATGCCCCCCCTCCTTAACCAGCCACCATCAACCACTTCGACCAAACCCATCCTCACAAACCAGTAAAAAAACCCCATAAATCCTCCAACCCCCCTCCCAAACGCCCACTCCAACACCCATCTCCCACCTACCATTACCCCCAACAAAAACCATCCTCACGACCATCACCATCAAAACACCGCTCGAAAGAAAAAAAAAACACCCCCGATGCACGAGCCCCCCAAACAGAGCCGGACATGCTGAATAATCGCCGGCGATGCTATCTATATATGTAAGCAATCACCCCGCATCTTTGCAGAAATTTTAGATTGCCAGATATCCCAGAGAGAGAGAAAAAACATAAAGAAAAACCCCCAACCCAGCCTTCCTCAACCAGACCTATTTTTCAGAACGGAGAAGAAAGAAAGCGTACATCATATCCCGTTCCGCAAGCGCTAATCTACATCATCACGCTTCCTCAAGCTACGAGCAGTTGATTGCTCATTGCAGCAAAAGCTCGAGAAAAAATCGCTCCTGGTTTTGTTGCTTGCGACACAACTGGCAAACTCCATACATACCTTAGTCCATTGAAAAAATTTGGGGTCCGGAATGCCGCCGACCTCTCTTGGCCGCTGTGCCGCTACAGTAGGTTTTGTGCTTGGGTGAAAATGATTCGTCTATCTCCTTTGCTGGAATGAATGGAACGGAATGGAATGGACATAAACCCCGGTTTACCCAAGATTGGATCTTGGATTCTTTCTACCTTCTTTCCAAGGTACTCACTCACTCCTTATGTGGCCATGTTTTGGGAGTAATATATCGGCACCTTTTGTAGAAAGAAAAAAATAAGAAGAAAACGTTGAGTTGAGGAAACCTTTGGGGGGAAATAGAATTCTATCGAAAGTAGAAGGAAAGGGGGGTAATGAAGTGAGGAGTGTTTGCTTGTTGTGGTAAGGGGGCACAACTTGTTGGGGAAAATGGGATTGGGACTAGTGAATAAGGAAGTAATAGCGATGATTACGAGATGGCGATCTATCACGAGCGATCATTGCTAGAGGTGGTGAGAGATGGATTTAAAGCTTTGACACGCACTAGAGGATGTTTTGTCAAGAAGGGAAGCGTTCCTGGTATGCATAGGTGTGGCTGTTCGGGGTATGAGTTCATGATGGACTGCTTCTAGTGAAGATCCATGTCGGACAGACATCTTCGTTGTGCGATTGCGCAGCGCTGGCAGGAGCGGAGAGCGCGAACGGCGTGGATGGGCGATGGACAGGGGTTGAGCAATAGAGTATTACTTGACAATAAGTCTGGACCACTTGGACAGCAGTGGTATCAGGCTTTAGTGACCTCACGAAGAAGAAGCACAACGTAGTCTGCCAAATGGGGGAAATAGCTATTGCAAATTCGAATCGAGCAGACGTCATTTCTCCACCCTGACCCAGGCCTGATATTAGCTCAGAGGGGCGTTTCTTGGCTTCCTTCTCGGTCACAAAACTTGCCTTCCAATGGAGTGCAGTCTAACCTGCAGGCTTGCCATCTTGATAGTACCGTATCCGAGGCAAGGTACGGTGTAGTTCAGACTTGACGAAAACGGTCTATCCCGATATTCCCTTGTGAACGGAAGTTTCCACTGTTCACCGCGTCCTGTCAATGATCAATATCACTCGCTGACACACAAGAAACCCTTACGCAAAAACCCCACATGGCCAAACTGTCGCTCTCGCATTAGCCCTGCATTAGACGTGTACAAGGGTGTATATACCTACATTAGCGCTGTGAGGCTTATG
>JAABUV010008223.1_pt1 | contig 10630 bp, 13 predicted proteins | sample 5559971 | NCBI WGS metagenome assembly JAABUV01 (sample SAMN10711881, study PRJNA513362) | rock metagenome | isolation source: Antarctica rocks | place: Antarctica: Victoria Land, Knobhead nord | collected 2015-12-19
CGAACCAAGGCCTCCCATGACAACCCAGGCCACAAAAGGCCATTCCTCGATCCAGGCTGCCCCCTACCCGCGCGTGGGAGGTGTCAACGTGGAGCACGCGCAACGCAGCGAGCATGCACGACGTTGACACCGACAAGCACCGGGAGACCATCGCCATCGAGGAACGGCCTCCTAACGTGATCACCGCCGCTTGACATCCATAGGAGCATCCCCGGCGCGACCGTCACGGCCGGAAACGCCAGTGGTCAGAACGACGGCGCCTCGGCGTGCATCGTGACTACCACTGCCCACGACGTTTCAGGAGCTTCACCATGACCGATCTGAGAACCACCATGACTTGCCCGCGCTGCGGCGCCGAGACCACCGCCAAGGCGCGGGGACGCCCCCGAAAGTGGTGTTCGGATCGGTGCCGCAAACTGGCCTCCGAGGAACACCGCGCCGCCCGACGCGGGGTGATCGGCCTGGAAATCCGGGACCGGATTATCGAGCGGCGGGTCTCTGAGGTCGTGTATCGGGCGCCGTCGATCACCGCCTCCATCGCGCTGTTGCTGGCAGATGTGGCGGCGTCGAAGAAGGTGCTCAACACCCTGGCCCGGCGGGTCAAACGCGACCAGCTCGACCGCGCCACGATCAAGCTGCTCTGGCCCCACATCCACGAGCTCTACACCGAGGCCCGCCCCCGAATGGGCCTGCCCGGAGCGGCCCACCACGGTGCGGGCGATGACCCCGGCCGAGTGCGCCGAGCGCGGTCTGGATGTGGTCGCACACCGGCGTGCAGGTCATAGACGGGCTGACCACCACAGCCCAGGCCACGCACCTGAGTCCCGCCGAGCACCGCGCCCTGTCCACCGCGACCGGCCACCTCCAGACCGCGCTCGCCGCCAACCCAGGATCATGAGTCGTGGTCATCCGGGGGTGCCGGCGGCGGCCAGGGTCCCCCACCTGCTATGTCCTCCGCGAGCAGCAGCCCGGCTGTCTCAGCTGCCGTGATCGCGGCGGCGACACACCGGCAGCGGCGCGTCTGGGGGAGAGTGGATCGGTGTTGATGACGGCCGCGGTCACCGGCGAGCTGAGCAGGACAACCCCCAGCACGCCGTGTTGCCGGCGGGCGGAGGCCATCACCGTGCTCCGCTTCGCCGGGGGCCTGCACCAGCAGGACGGGCAGGCGCGCATCGAGGTGGACCTGCCCACCCTGCCGGTCGCCCGCCGGCTCGGGGTCGCGATCCGGGACCTCTACGGCTACCCCACCCAGCTGCAAACCCTGCCCACACCCGGGTTTCCCGCCGCCACCCGCCACCGGCTGCGGATGACCACCCCCACCGACGCCGTAGCCCTGGCCCGGCGCACCGGGCTGGTCGACCCGTGGGGTCGGCTCATCCGCGGGTTGCCCGCCCCCCTCGTCGCCGGCGGGGTGTGCGACGCCGCCGCGATCTGGCGGGGGGCGTTCCTCGCCGCCGGCTCGTTGAGCGAACCCCACCGGTTCCCCGCACTCGACATCGCCTGCCCCAGCCTGGAGACCGCGATGGCCCTGACCGGCACCGCCCGCCGCCTGGGCATCACCACCAAAACCAAACACCTTCGTGACGTCGACCGGGTCACCGTCCGCGACCCCGACGCCATCACCGCACTGCTCACCCAAATCGGTGCCCCCGACACCGCAGCCACCTGGGCGCAACAACGCACGCAGCGCCGCGAGCACACCCCCGGCCCCCGGCTGCCCGGCTTCGACGACGCCAACCAGGACCGCGCCACCCACGCCGCGGCCGCCGCCGCCACCCGGGTGCAGCGCGCCTTGGTCATCCTCGGCGACCAGGTGCCCGAAAATTTAACGGCCGTGGCCGCTTTGCGGATGACCCACCGCGAGGTGTCCCTGGAAGCCCTCGGCCGGATGCTGGACCCACCCATGACCAAAGACGCTGTCGCCGGACGGATCCGACGACTCCTCGCCCTCGCCGACAACACAGCTCACCGCACCGGGATACCCGACACCACCACCACCCTCACCCCGGGCATGCTCGAAGGACTCTGACTACCCCGCCCTTGCTTACGCAGGCAGGTAGCTGTGTAGGTCAGCGCCGGGAGTCGAACAGCGCTGCTAGTCGTGGGTGGGTTCGCCGCTGACCTGGTGCTCGGCATGAAACAAGGCCTCGGCCAACAGGGAACGGACGTGGCCCCCGCGGAGTCGGTAGATCATGCGGCGACCGTCGCGGGTGGCCTCGACCAGCCCAGCGAAGCGCAGCTTGGACAGGTGCTGGCTGGCCACGGTCGGGCGGCACCCAGCGAGACCGGCCAGCGTCGCGACGTCGAGCTCCTCATGTCGCAGCGCCCAGAGCATCCGTACTCGGGTGGGATCGGCCAACAAGATGAAGGACCGCACCGCGGCGTCGACCTGCTCCGCGGTGAGCGCGTCGGCGTGTCCCGGGCCGGGCAGTGCCGCCGTGGCGGTGGGTGGGTGGGCCATGCTCACCACCTAACCACTATTGCAATATCTTCGCATGTTCGCATGTGTGCGTATTATCGTGGGGGCCCAAGGTTCGACGCGATGAGGGACGTCTTCTGCGATGAGCACCGAGCATTCCCCTGAGCACCCGCCGCCCGAAAACCCCCACCCCGGTCACGACCACGACCACGGCCACGGCCACTCGGTGGGGGCGCGGGTGCGCCACGCGGTGTCGGAGGTGTTCGGGGCGCATTCCCACGACGTCGCCGATCAGGTCGACGAGGCCCTGGAGGCCGACACCGACGGGCGCCGCGCCCTGTTGTGGAGCCTGGCCATCCTCGCCGCCACTGCCGCAATCCAGGCCGTGGTGGTGGTGTTGTCGGGGTCGGTGGCGTTGCTCGGTGACACCCTGCACAACGTCGCCGACGCGCTGACTGCTGTCCCGCTGCTGATCGCGTTCCGCCTTGCGCTGCGGCCGGCGACGAAGCGCTACACCTACGGCTACGGCCGTGCCGAAGACCTCGCCGGGGTCTTCGTCATCGCGATGATCGCTCTGTCCAGCGCCTTGGCCGCCTACGAGGCCATCGACCGGCTGCTGCACCCTCGCGGCGTCACTCACCTGTGGGCTGTGGCCGTCGCCGCCGTCGTCGGGTTCGCCGGCAACGAACTGGTCGCCCGCTGCCGCATCCGGGTCGGGCGCCGGATCGGCTCCGCCGCCCTGGTCGCCGACGGATTGCACGCCCGCACCGACGGGTTCACCAGCCTCGCCGTGCTGCTCGGTGCCGGTGGTGTCGCCCTGGGCTGGTCCTGGGCTGACCCGGTGATCGGCCTGGCCATCACCATCGCCATCCTCGGGGTGCTGCGCTCCGCCATCCGACAGGTCGCCGCCCGCCTCATGGATGCCGTCGACCCGGTACTGGTCGACCAGGCCACCACCGCCGTGACCAGCGTGAGCGGCATCGAGGGGGTCCGCGAGCTCCGCATCCGCTAGATCGGGCACACACTGCGCGCCGAAGTCGACGCCACCGTCGCCCCCGACCTCACCCTGACCCAAGCTCATGACCTGGCCCACCACGCCGAAGCGCACCTCCTCGACCAGGTACGCCGCCTCACCGCGGCCACCGTGCACACCAGCCCCGCCGGCGCCCACACCGAGCACCCGAGGGAGCTTCTCGGCTAGCTCACTCGCAGCGGAGAGCCGCTACCGCCGGCCCGGGCCACGCTCGGGAAGAACGGGACCGACCAGCGCCGACCGACCATCCAGGGGTGGCCGAGACCGCTCGCCCACAGGGCGGCGTACGCGGCCCGCGGACGCGGCGGCCTGTCCAGGAGCGGGCGCAGGCGAGGCCACGTTTCGGGTCAGTTTTGGCCCGGCGTTGACAGACCTCGTGGTCGCCACCACCGTCGCGGCACACCGACCGGTATTCGTTGACGAAGCCCATCCCGCTCAACAATGCGCCCCTGCAGGGTGAGACAGCCGAGCTTCAGGTGTTCCAAACCAATGCAGGGGTGGGCCAGTAGGTCCGCTTCGTGCTCGGCCGCCTTCAGGAGCTAGCCGGAGACGACGCCGAGTGCCAGCAAGCAGTGAACTGGGCGGGTCCAACCGCGACTCATGCTCAACAGCATGGCCCCGATCTCCCAGATTGCGAAAGACCTGGAACCCTCCGAGTCTGCGCGGGCTTCAAGCAGGCCGACGTCCAGGACAGTGCCTACAAATACACCTTGAAAGCCACGCTCAGCACCAGCTGACCGCGCTCGAGCCCGTCCCGCAAGCGGAACGATGACCGGGCGCTGCTCAGGACGCGAGCTGTGTCCGTGGGGATCCCAGCTCAACGACGAGCGGCGCTGGCGCGAGGCGGCCGACTAGTTCGTGGTGGTGGTGGTGGTGAGGGTGGTGTAGGCCACGACGTTGGAGAGGTAGCTGCGGGTGTGGGTGTCGAAGGTTCCCCCGCAGGTGACCAGTTGCAGCGCACTGCCCCCGTGTGCTGCGTATACCTGTTGGGCGGGGAACTGGACCTTCGGATACATCACCACGGTCGTGACCACGAAGTGAGCGATCATCCCATCGGCCAAACTCACCTCGACCTGGTCGCCGGGGCGCAGGGTCCGGAGCCGAAAAAATACTGCCGGACCCTGGAAGGAGTCGACATGCCCCAAGATGACCGCGGAACCCAACTGACCAGGAGAAGGCCCCAACCGAAACCACCCTGGCTCCTGGAAGTCGGTGGGTACCTCAACGGTCTGATCCGGGTTCAGCCCGAGGGTGGACAACGACACCGCCAAGTCGATGGCCGGGACCCGCAACGCCACTGGAGTCGAGCGAGCCAGCACCGGAGCGGTCCCTGCAGTGGGGGTCGGCGTGCCGTGGGATCCCTGCGCGGCGAGCACGGCTGGGCCTGCCACCGCAGACAGTGTCGGTTCGGTACCAGCCAGGCGCCGCGCCGGAGGACCGGTCGGGAAGCGCGAAGTGGTAGCCCCCCCGCCAGGGGCTGTTGGGGCAGACCCAAGGGCGCACCACCACCACCGCGGCGGTGGTGGCCTGGTTGAGCGAGCGGACACCGCAGTTCCGGGAGGAGATCGAGTATGTGGGCTAACCCCGACGTGGCACCCCGGCGAGCTCAGCTGGACGCGGGTGCTCGACGGCGAGCGGGTGCTTGACGCGTTCGGGATGCAGCTGCTCAGCCCCGGCCACGACCTCACCGGGGTGGACCTCGCCGGCTGGGAGCTGACCCACCACCAGCCGGAGGCATGGTTCCCCCCAGGCCCATGGCGACCCCGGGCCCAGTTCCCCGCCATCACCACCGACACCTACCCGACCCCAACTTGCGCGCCCGCGCCCGCGCCCGCGCCCGTCAGGACCTCACCCCGCTGTTCGTCACCGGCGCCGAGATCGACCGCGAGCGCCACCACGTGCAACCCAGCTACCCGGGTGTGAGGTAGCGGGCAAACCTCCCGACCGCGGCCCAACCAGTACCGAGTGGCTGTCGCTGAGTGCTCATCATCGGCGCACCAGAGCGCGGATGGCGCTGGTGCCTGCGGAGTACCGCGGATGGGTGCTGGCCGTGCTGGGAATCAGCGAGTGGTCCGATTACGTGGTTGACCTGAGCATGCCCCCGGGTACTACGCGACACGCTTCGTGTACTACCGAGGTTCGGACGGCTACCCGTTGGTGGCCCCAGCGGCCGTGCGCTGCTCTACCGGCACCTTCGACAAGCGGCATAACCCACCGTCAGATCGCGGAGGTCGCTAAGCCCCGCGAAAAGCTGCTGCGGGGTGGATCGTTGGTCGGTGGGCCGATCGAAGATCGTCCCGCGCTTCAACCTGTAGACAAGGACACAGCGCACCGAAAGACGTTCTAGGACCTGCGATGTGGGGCCTCGGTGCCATCCCATCCGTGTCGATAGCCGATCCTTCCGCGGTCGATCTGACGCGCGTCGCCTCACAGGAGGCCGGCCCGTTCGAGCAACGCGGCCTGGTCGGGGTGGATCGAGGTCGACCAGGGCAGCGGCAACGTCGCCTCGGGTCTGCGGCGGTGGGCCTCCGTCAACTGCGACAGATACAACCGTGCGGTCAGATCGAAGTCGTAGACGGCCGGATCGCGTACCGTCTCCAGCGCTAGCCCCGTCGGCGTCGTGCCCGCGCCGACCAGCTTGATGCTGACCTCGCCCATCCCGCTCACGTAGCCAGCCCAGCCACCGGCGAAACGCCAGTAACGCAGCGGCCACTCGGTACCGTCGACCACGCAGCCCACGACCGGCCACTCCCGATAGTGGTCGGCGACCTGCAGGGCGTGATCGACCTGAACGCGGTTGAACCCCGCCGGCAGTGGCGCGGTCGATCGGTCCGGGCGCATCCGCTCGGTGAGCACGAACGCCACCGCGAACGCCAGTTCGGTGTCAATGTCGGGCATGTCGGGCACACCGCGGTCGGTCGAGCTACCCACCGACAGATGAGCACGACTGTCGCGGCGGCGGTGACCGAGCCACAACGTGGTCACGGGGTGACCTGAGGCGCCCTCGAAGAACTCCACCCACCGCGGGCCGTCCCAGCCGACCAGCCCGTAGAACGGGAACGTCACCGGCGGATAGCCCTCGACCCGCCCGTCACCCGGCTTCACAGCGACCAGTCTGCCAAACCCCAGCTCCTCGAGCACGCCCCGAACACCGCCCGGCCACCGCCATAGCCTGCATTACTTAACTGTGAAGTAGAATGTGAAGCATGGCGAAGGTGGCGTTGAGCAGCCCGTTCGGAGACGAAGAAGTTGAAGAAGTAGCCTTGCCCGACGCGCCGTTAGCGCGCGTCGTCGCGCAGATCCGCTACCCGCGACTGTCCGTGCTTGCCACGGACAACGGTGGTGCCAACGCGGTCGCTGCAGCGCTGCGACAAGCCTATCCGTTGCTGAACGAGGCTCAGGAGGTCGCAGTCACCATCACCCCAGAGGGGGTGAGCCAGGCACCTGGCGGGGGTCGGCTATGGCAGCTGCGCAGCGTCGACTTGAACTGGCAGGTGTCGTTCGGGCCGGAGTTCGTATCACTAGACACCTCGACCTACACCGGCCGGGAAGACTTCATGGCTCGTCTGAAAACGGTGCTGACCTGCTTCGCCGACACGATTGCACCACCGTTCGCGGAACGAATCGGAGTGCGATACATCAACCGGATCGAGAACGTCGACGTCGATGAGCTGAAGGAACTGGTCCGGCCTGAAGTACTCGGCGGCCTAGCCGTGCCCATGCGCACCGTGACCCTGACACATTCGCTAAGCGAAGCGCTGTACAACCTGCGTCCGGATATTTTGCCGGGTGGTGTTGTGATGGATGGGCTGCAGGCCCGCTGGGGCGTGTTGCCTCCTGGCGCCGTTCTCGACCCGACGCTGCCGCCGGTGCCGACCCCTAGTTGGGTCCTTGACCTGGACTCTTTCCGGGTAGGTAAGGCCGACATCGCCGCCGACGCTATAGCCGACGAGGTTCGCAACCTCGCCGAACGAGCCTATAGGTATTTTCGGTGGGTCGTCACACCGGCTTTTCTGACCCGCTTCGGAGGTGAGGCATGACCGTGACCAGCAGCGTCGCATCGGTCAGCTACCCGACTGACCTCACTTCCACCGCACCCGCGCCCGCTGCGCTGCGCCCTGGGCAGTACCTGGTGTCTCCGTTCCTCCTCGGAGGGGTGCTTCTCGGCGGTCTCCTGTGCGGCACCTCCACCACCGCACCCGTGACCTCCCCGAACACCAGCTATGTCGGCGGATGGACCTCCAACGCCCGCACCATCTTCGATGACACATCCGTGCGGTTGGCACCAGCACTGGCAGAACTGCCCGTTCCGGACGTCTCCAGTTTCCCGTCGGTCACTGACCAGGCCAGCATCCGCTGGCTGCACGTACAGTCCGGCCTGACCTGGGAACAACTTGGCCGTATTTTCGGGGTGTCCCGCCGTGCGGTGCACCTGTGGGCAACCGGCGGACGGATGAACGCCACCAACGGCGAAACGCTCGCCGAGTTGGTGGTGCTCGTGCGAGAACTTCCCGCGCGTAGCCCGGCTGACCGTCGCGCGGCGCTGCTCGCACCAGACTCGACTGGCCACAGCACTCTCGATCGGCTCCGCACCCGGCAGGTCAGCGGCAGCGGTGACGTGTCTGGCACTCCATGGGCGCCAGGACAGCTGCTCGGTGCACGGCACGACCGTCCGTCGCTGGTGACGTGACCGGCGACGACACCCCCTGCAGCCCCGCCGATGGCAGAGCAGGTGTTGCCGGCGACACGTCAACCGACTTGCCGGCGCTGTCAGACATCGACAAAGCCACCGCCGCCGCCCTGGCCAACTACCGGCAGGGTGACCTGCTCATTGACGTGACGTGCATTCCAGTCGTCGGAGAGGACGGGCAGCCTCGTGCCTACGCCACGTCAATTGGGTCGGTATTGCTATCGCAAACTTGCGACGTCGTCCTGCCCGACCGGCTCACCGTCCATGCCTCACCGCTCATCCGGCTATCCAAGGAAATAGCGGCGCAAGCGCGAGACGGCAAACGACCCCGCTATGTGCACGTCCCCGCGGCTGGCGAGGACGCCTTCGCCGACCTGGAAGTCATCGGCACCCTCACCAAGGCCTATCTGGCCACCCGATCGCACACCGCTGGCGTCGTCACCGACGACGACATCCGCCGCTTCGGGCGCGCCGTCGGCCGCCGATTCGGCCGGTTCGCCTTCCCAGACGAAGTCGTGCACTGGCTCGCGCCACTCCAAGACACCCTCGCGTCCAAAGCGGGGAAGCCAGCCAGCCACGAAGGACAAGCCCTCGCCCACGTCGCCGAGCTGCGTATCGAGGCCGCCGGCGGCTGGCTCAACCCGCCGTACGAACTTACCCTCGCCGTCATCGTCCAGCCCGGAACCCTGCCCACCTTCCCCGATGACGAACTGCTCGAGCTACCACCAGCCCTTGAAGCGTGGCTCTACACCGACGACCGGAAGTTGAAGCGCACCGCCGGCGACATAGCGAGCCGCCTAGCCGCGACCACCGACAACATCGAGCGCTACTCCTACTGGATGGCGCTCGGGGAAGCGTGGGCCGACCGCTGCTACCCGAAGGGCACCCCATCCAAGAAGGTCCTCGACTCGGTCGCTTCACTTATCGCCGAGATCGTGCCCGCCGACGAATACATGTTGACGCGATATCGACGCAGCGAGCAACTCGACCTCGACCACCTGTCCGTGCCAACACCGGAGTAACACCACCTCTGCGTTGACACCTTGTCTCAGTTCCAAGCCGGTGCAACGACACCAACCGAGACAAGCCTCAACAGGATCGGCCCAGGTGGCGTCGTCGCAGAAGACGGTCCGAAACCCGGCGCGCCGAACCCGGTGAGCACGCCGAGTTCTGCGACGCTCGCCGGTATAAGGTCATCAGAGATATCCGGGCATGAGACATGTTCACCCGGCTTCCTTGTATTGACTGGGTCCCTGTAGGTGGTGCCAGTGCTTGTGAGAGTCCGATGCCCGAGGATGGGCGCAGGAGGACTTCACGATTATGGCGAGACGACGGCACACCCCCGAGCAGACGATCCGCAAGCTCCGCGAGGGTGAGAAGCTGCTGAATGAGGGCAAGAACATCGACGAGGTGTGCAAGCACTTGGAGGTGTCGGCCCCGACCTGGCATCGCTGGGTGGCCCAGTACGGCGGGATGAAGGGTGAGGACACCAAACGGCTCAAGGAGTTGGAGAAGCAGAATCAGCGGTTGAAGAAGATCGTCGCTGATCAGGCCTTGGACATCGACATGCTCAAGGAGCTGACCCGGGGAAATTGGTGAGCCCGGACCGTCGACGCCGCGCCGTTCAGGTGCTCGGTGAGCGGTTCGGGTGTTCTCAACGACGGGCGTGTCGGGTGGTGGGCCAGTCCCGCAGCTCGCAGCGGCGCCCACCCGTCCCGGTGGTCGAGGTCGAGCGGGTGCTCCGCGCTCGGCTGCGCCAGATCTCCGCGGAGCATCCGCGGTGGGGGTGGCGCAAAGCCCACGCCATCGCCCGCAACGAAGGACTCGTGATCAACCGTAAACGCACCCACCGACTCTGGCGGGACGAAGGATTGAAGCGGCCGGCGCGGACCCGGAAGAAACGCCGGCTCGGCGAGGGGCGTAATCAGCGGATGCGAGCTGAGCGTCCGGATCACATGTGGGCGTTGGACTTTCAAACCGACCTCACCGTCGACGGCCGCCAGGTGCGGTTCCTGAACATCATCGACGAGTACACCCGCGAAGCCCTGGCCACCCGCCCGTTCCGCTCCTGCACCGCCGACCAGCTCTGCGCCGTGCTTGATGACACCATCACCACCACCGGGCGCACCCCGGCCCACATCCGGATGGACAACGGCACCGAGATGACCGCCCACGCCATGACCGACTGGTGCCGCTTCACCGGCGTCGACCCGTCGTTCATCGACCCGGCCTCACCCTGGCAGAACGGCACCTGCGAGTCGTTCAACGGCCGTTTCCGCGACGAATTCCTCACCACCGAACAGTTCGGCAGCATGCTCGAAGTCCAGGTACTAGCGGAAGACTGGCGCATCGAGTACAACACCTACAGACCCCACGGCTCGCTGGACTTCCTCACCCCCGAGGCCTACCGGCAGCAATGGACCCACCAAGAGAGCGCGACCCCACCAACGCTCTCGTAAGCCCTGGCACCACAACCGGGGTCCAGTCA
>JAABUV010008225.1_pt1 | contig 10629 bp, 10 predicted proteins | sample 5559971 | NCBI WGS metagenome assembly JAABUV01 (sample SAMN10711881, study PRJNA513362) | rock metagenome | isolation source: Antarctica rocks | place: Antarctica: Victoria Land, Knobhead nord | collected 2015-12-19
GAGGACAGTTACAGACAATACGAGAGTTTTCTCCGCAGCGGCGGCTTCGTCGAGGCTGATGACTCCCAAGTCTGGCCAACCGCCGCCTTAAAGACGTTATGGCAATCACTTGTCCGGGACGATACTCGTTTACTACTGCAGCAGTTACTGAGGATACCATCGTTCAAGCTGCTCTATGACTATTTATGCGAACATCGCGTCGCTCCGGCACATGACCCCGCGCTCCCCGTATCTGGTCGGGCGAAGCCAACGTATGTAATGATGGGGGAAGCAGCTGGCGCATGGTTGGACGTGACAGCTAAAGGCATCGCTGTCACCGATAACTCGCCCAGCATCGAACAGTTCGCGCGTCAGGCGGTCGAGGTCTACGATACCTTAAAGTCCGAAGGTGATTCGGAGAGAGTGCTGACCGGTCGATGGTTGGAGGAACTCGCCCTACAGAAAAGCATTCATCCGATTAGCGCTCGCGACTCTTTGCTCGAGGCGAGGAACGAGAAGTTGCTGCGCGTGCATGTCGAGGGGTCCACGCTCGATACTCGCTTCGAACAGCACGACATGTGGGCGTTAAAGGCAGCTGATGAGAGACCACGTTTAGTACAAATATTCCTCTACCACGGCGATTTTCTCACACCTGGGACGGCTTCGGTGCGTATCAAGTTAGAAGGAGCAAGACATGCCTCTTAAAGATTTATTTGCAGGTCCGGCTCTCGAGGTAACGCGCGAAGATCGCGAGAGGAAGTTGTATGAAGCGTTCGCCGTTTTGCGCAACCCATTCCCCAATGCAGCTCAAACGAGCGATCACCCGCGAATGCCGACGGAGGAGGATTCATATATCGACAACGCAGTAAAAAACTTCTATGATACGCGTCGGTCGCGCGCAATTGCTATCACAGCGAGTCAAGGGGTTGGGAAAACCAATCTCTTAAACTCTTACGAAGCCCAGCTACAGGAGACATTATATCCCCTCGGATTTTTCATCATTCGTTACGTAGCAGACCCCGAACCATCCTTCGATCCACTGGTCAGGTCAATATTCGAGTTCTTGGGCAAGGACCACCTACGCCGATCAATCCAGCGACTAGCGAAGGAACACATCGAGGTCAGAGAAAAGACTCTGTCGGCTATTCGCACGCTGGACGTGAAGAAGATGCTAGAAGCGCTCTTAGGAGCGCAGCAGACTTCGGAAGAGCAGTTCAACATCAGCTTGCGATTGGCCTACGAGTGGCTACTTGGATTTCCCGTGAGAAAGGCACATCAGGAGGCGCTGAAGGTTTATTTTCGCCTTGATACAGTGGAGTCCAAGACACGGGCACTGCGAGACATTGTCTACTTTAGCGCTGAGGTTAAGACGCTGCAGGGTGTCTTCCTGCTGCTCGACGAATTGGAGAAACAAGATTCCAGCCTCTCCAAGACGATCGTTCTACGATACTTGTCCGCTGTACGCGCGCTCATCGACGCGCTCCCTAAGTATCTGTTCCTCATGGTTGCTTTGACACCCGATGCACTTGATCGATATAGAGAGATGCTTCCCGCCCTCCGGGGACGACTTACCGACCAAGTCAATCTGCCGTTGCTACGTGATGAAAAGGAAGCGATGGCGTTGTGGAGTTTCTACATCGATCGCGCTCACGAAGAGGCCGCGAATGCCGCCGGTATCGGACAGTGGAAGGCCGGAGTCGCGATGACCGTGAATGAAGACGACGCACGGGGGATATTTCACGAGTTGTCAGAGCGGGCGCTTACTAATGGAGTTAGGCAACGTGAATATCTCAACGCGTTATACGACGAAGCCGACAAGAGAATTGCCGAACACTCAACATAATAGTTGATTGGGCGTTCAATAACGGTTCTGGGGACAGTGGTAGTATTACACGACGGATTCTTCCAATAGCTATGAAGAGGCGCTTTTGTGCTAGCTGTTGACACCCTAATGGCAGCAATAATGGGCGCCGAAGGCCAGCATAGCCGCGCCAGCGGTCGAGATGTGCCGCTGAAAACGGCAGTTTTACATAAGCGTCGTTGTAGTAGTAGTCCCATGGCGCAGCAGCGTGGTCCGACTCATGGGCGCGGCCTGCATGTGGGCAAGGCGTGCGGCGACTCGACTCGCTAGCAGTTTGTCGGAGAGAACACGCTTTGTCGAGGGATAGCGCCCTTGATAGATAGGGGCGACAAGCGTCTCTCCGACAAACTGCTAGAGCGAGGCCGATGCGCCACAGTGACGCCCGCACCCGATGGCTCCGTCGCCCATACTCGGCGACGAGGTTAGGCAACCGCTCGCAGAATATCTTGTGGGGGCACGACGCGTTGCTGCGGTAGAACTTGAAGCTGCATGGCCTACGCCGAACCCTCCTCACGCTGTGAGGTGGGAGGCGGGAGTAGTACGGCAAAGGGTAGGGGCATATGGCATACACTCCTACGCCTCGATCCACGCGCCACAGTGTAATCGGACAGGACTGTATGGCGATACGCCCCTACACGTCGACAAACCTGGTGTCGCCTCTCGCCCGTCGCCCGTCGCCCGTCGCCTAATACAGCGAGTCCCCTGTGCGCCACTTGTATAGGCGATAGTAGGCCGGCTCGAGCGCTTCCCAGGCCGCGCCGCGCGGGTCAAGCGTCTTGTCGAGGCAGCCAACCCACTCGACCGGCCGCGCGCCGAAGCCCGCCTTGAAGATGTAGAGGTTCCACATGGGGTCCTCCGCGCCCAGCGCCTCGAGGCTCTCCAGGTTGGGGATGGCGACGAGGTCGTAGTAGGTCTTGCCCTGCTCCCAGGCCCACTGCATGACATGGAACTGTAGCGCATGCGCCGGCATCACGTTGCGTCCCTCTGTTTCCGACGCGCCGACCCGATACTCCACTTTGTTGCCGAAGGTTTGGGCCAGTAGCCCGGCCAGCGGCTTGCCTTCATGGCAGGCGAAGAACAGATGGGCGTGCCCCGCGTCGATCATGGTGTTCCAGGCGTCCATGAAGTAGCTTTTGGGCCGCAGCATGAAGCCGTCGCGTTGCGCGGTGCGCGTGTAGATGTCGTAGAGCCGCTCACGGCCGGCCGGACTGTTGTCCTGTATCACGGTGACGCCTTTGCGCCGTGCCAGCTTGACGTTGTAGCGCCACTTCTGGTGCATGCGCGCCAGTATCTCGTCGGGCGCGCGGTCAAGATCCACCACCATGGTGGTGCGGAACTGGTTGTCCCACAGCGCCTTGCTGAAGCCCAACTCGGCGAAGGCCATCCGGCCCGGCCTGTGCCCGTCGTGTTGGCCCGCCGCGCGGGCCTCGCGCAGCGCCGCGCGGGCCTCGTCGACCCGCTTGTCCTCTTTGTCGGGCTTGTCCGACTCCGGCGCGGCGTGTCCGTTGCCCGTGGTGTGGCGCAGGCGCCGCGCGACGTTGAGCGCGCGGCCGATCGCCGCGTCGACGTTCGGCGGGACATCCGTGGGTTGGCCGGGTCCGGCGAGCAGCTCGCTCTCGACTTTGAGCAGATAGGCCCCATGGCGTCGCGCGAAGTGCGCCATGCCCTCCAGCATCGCCCGCGCCTGCGTGGCGCTCGACCAATCGACCCAGGGACCCTTGGGGCAGTAGGCGATCTTGCCGGTTGTCCCAGGGATGGCGCGGAGCAGCAGCTGCCCCACGCCGAGGACGCGGCTGCCGTCGCCGGCGTCGTCCTTGAGAACTAGGCGCAGGGGCTTCCAGCCCTGCGTCGCCTTGAACTCGCCCCAGGCGTACGTCTGCAAGGGGTGGCCGCCGCCGGGACTCTCCAGCAGCCAGCGGTCCCACGTCGCGGCATCGACGTCGCGCATGTTCTCTACATACAGCAAAAAGGTGTTCCTCTCCAATCGCGTGGTTGGTGTATCGTCGCATATCGTCCGACGTTCATCATATCAGCAGCGTGCGCTCAAATGGCGCATGTCTCATAATAGAGTCGTTATGATTCTACCGTTCGCCTACATCGTCATCAACATCGACCCAGTGTTGCTGCATCTGGGTCCGCTCGCCGTGCGCTGGTACGGCCTGATGTACGCCGTGGGCCTGGGGCTGGCTCTGTGGATCACGCTGCCGGTCGCGGAGCGGCGCGGCATCTCGCGCGACAAGATCTATGCGCTTTCTGGGGTGTGACGGTCGCCGGCCTGATCGGCGGACGCCTCTACTACGTCGTGCAGAACAATCCGGCGGCGTACCTGCGCGACCCACGGCGTATATTTGCGCTGTGGGAAGGGGGCATGGCGTTCTACGGGGCCGTCTTCCTGGGGGCGCCCGCGCTCTATCTGCTGACGCGGTACTACCGGGCGCCGTTCCTGCCGCTGCTCGACGTGGCCGCCCTCTTCGCGCCGCTGGCGCAGGCGGTCGGGCGCGTCGGCAACATCATCAACGGCGACATCGTGGGCTACCGCAGCACGCTGCCGTGGGCGACCGCCTACGCCAACCAGGGCGCCTTCGCGCGCCCGTTGTGTCCCGCGCCGTACACGGATTGCGTGGCCTTCCAGCCGGCCGCCGCCTACGAGTTGCTGTTCAGCCTGGGGCTCTTCCTGCTGCTGTGGCGGCTGCGCGACCGCGCGTGGCCGGGGGGGATGCATTTCGTGCTCTACCTGGCGCTCTACTCGCTGGGACAGTTGGCGCTGTTCGTGTGGCGCGACAACGTCTTCGTGCTCGGTCCCCTCAAGCAGGCGCAGGCCACGGCGCTCGTCGTCCTCGTCGCGCTCATCCCCATCGCGTTGTTCCTACGCTATCGCGCCTCGCCCGCAGAGGCTGACGAGGCACGCACGCCTCACTATGCCCAACACGATTAAACTGTAGAGGAGCAAGGAGAGAAGTAATGACCGAGTGGAGCGTATCCATTGATGCCAGGAGTATCGTTAGCGCCGATGTCGGTGAATCCGATGCCGAGTCGATTATCGACGCGTTAGCCTCTTACGCGCCGGTTGTGAGCTATGGTCGCGGGAGTGTAACCGCGCGGCTCAGTGTCGCGGGTGATTCGGTGCAGGAGGCTATCAACCAGGCCCTGTCGCTTTTCGGTAAAGCTGCTCCTGATCACGACGTTTTTCATGTCGAAGCGATCCTGGCTAAGGATCTGGATCGGGAGCTTGACCCGACGGCTATGGCGCTAGCGTAGATGAAGGATGGTGGGCGATGAATGAGGATGTATCGAGACTGCCCGCGCTGGACACGGACCCAAGCCTCGCGCCCGACGAAGGCGAGGAGGGCCGCGTGGCCGCCGTCGTCGAAGATGGGGATGGAGAGGGCGGCGCGCCGATCACGGTGATCGACCGCGCCGACCGCCTCGCCGTGGAGCATGGCGACGCGCTCGCACGGGACGACGAGGACGAGGCGCGGGCGCTTGATTAGAACCGTGTTAGTAGCGGGAAGAGAGGGGTCGTGGCGCGAACGACGATACGGCAGCAAGGGGTAGCGCCTGCGGCGCGGGAGACAGCCGGGCGACGGCGCTTGCCGTTGGAGCCGCTCGCCCTGCTCGTCATCGGCGTGGCCGCGCTGGCGCTGCGCCTGTGGCCGTTGCGCCACTACCCGCTCGACTACCAGGACGAAGGCGCCTACTGGCAGTCGCTGCGCGCCATGGCCGCCGGGCAGCCCCTGTTCAGCGTCGTGTTCTCTTCGCAGCCGCCCTTCTTCCTGCTGGGCGTTTTCCCGTTCTACCTGCTGTTCGGGCAGACGCTCGTCGCGGCGCGGCTCGGTGTCGTGCTTTACTCGCTGCTCGGCCTTGCCGCCAGCTACTACATCGGCCGCGCGGTAGCTGGTCGCTGGGCCGGCGTCATCGCGTGCGCGCTGCTGGCGGTCGATCCGCTCTACCTTGCCGAGTCGCGCACATTGCAGGCCGAGATGCCCTCGGAGGCCCTCGCACTCGCGGGTGTGGCCCTGGCCGCCGTCGCCGCCGGCCGCACCGGCTTGCCACGCCGCTGGCGCGCGGCGGCCAGCGGCGTGGTCCTTGGCCTGGGGGTGCTAACCAAGTTGTTCGATCTGGGCGCTATCGTACCAGCGGCGCTCTACCTGGCCGTGCCCCTCGTCGCCGCGCGACGGAGGGGACGCGGACGGACCGGCGGCGAACGCCGCACGGACATGCGGGAAGCGCTACGCCTCGTCGTCCCGGACCTGCTGCTGCTCGCCGCAGGCTTCGTCGTCGCCTGTGCGGCGGTGCTGGCGCCGTTCTTTCCCATGCGTGGACTCGTCTACGATCAGGTCGTGCGTTTCCACCAAGTCGCGGAGGGCACGACTGCTCTGGGGCCGGGAGGCTTGCTCCACAACGTCGGCCTGATCCGCGACAACGTGGTGGGGTACTACTCCATCCCCTATCTGCTGCTCGTGCTGGCCGGCGTCGCGCTGGCCGTGTGGCGGCGCGCCTGGACGCTCGCGCCGCTCTTCGTCTGGCTGGCGATCTCGCTCTGGTTGCTCGTGCGCCAGCAGCCCCTGATCTGGCACCACGTCGTCTTGCTCGCGCCGTTGCTGGCGCTCATCGCTAGCGCGGCGCTGCCCCTGTGGATGCCCTCACCCCCCAACCCCCTCTCCCTGACGCGGGGGAGGGGGAGGCGCGACGCGACAGCGCCTGAACTGCTAGCTGTGACCACGCCCGTTTCTTCCCACGAGCCATGGTTGGCGGGGGTTCGGAGGCATCCCCCCCAGGCTCCCCCGGAGGCGCGCTGGGCCGCCAGCCGCAGCCGGGGGACCAGTCAGCCATGGGCGGGGGGGGCGAAAGAGAGAGATCGAGTGGGGATGGGCATCCCAACCTATGCGCTCATGGCCCTGGTCTGTGTGGCCGCATTCACAAGCCTGTGGCAGAGCGTCGACCAGAACCGCTCGCGCGTCGACACGAACCCGCCGCTCGCCGCTCTGCAACGGCGTATGGCAGGAGTGCTGCACGACAAGACACAGCCGGGTGAGCTCGTCGTCACCGACGGGCAATACATCGCCGGGCTGGCCGGCCGTAGCGTGCCGGGCGAGTTGGTGGACACGTCGTCCGTGCGCATCGCCACGGGAGAGATCGACCCGCGCTACTTCTCGCTACACTACCTGAAAGACATCATCGCGCGCGACCATGTGCGGACCGTCCTTTTCGCGACCGGGCGGCTGGATGGCGTGTTGTACGGTTTCCGTTCTTGGGTCGAACAGCGCTACCGGCTGGTCGCGCGTTTCGGCAAGAAAGACGCGCTGTACCAGCGGTAGCGATCATGCGCGTATGATCAGGATCACGGCGAGCACGAGCAGCACGAGGCCGCCGAGCCGGCCGGGCGTGAGCGGGCGCGCCGCGACGTTGAACAGGCCGAAGCGGTCGATGGCGGCGGCGGCGATTAGCTGCGCCACGACGATCAGACCGGAGGTGGCGGCCGCGCCGATGCGCGGCACCGCGACGACGTTGGCGACCAACACCACCACACCCAATATCCCACCCGTGAACACGGCCCAGCGCGGGGCGTGCGCCAGCCCGCGCAACGATCCCTCGTCGGGGCGCAATAGCAGGATCAACGCGACCGTCGTGAGGCTGACGAGGAGCGAGGTGAGCACGGCGCGGAAGCGCCCGGTATGGCGCGACAACTCGCTGTTGATCGCGCCCTGCGCCGCGAGCGCCAGCCCCGCCGCCAACGCCGCCACTAACGGAAAGAACTTACCCATAGCTCCGTACCCCCTCCGGCATAGGCTACCATACGAGTGCGGGAACAGGGCCTATCAACCACGGACACGATAGGTCACGTCGCCCGCGGCGGCGCGTGGGTCCCAGGCAATGGACGCGCCTGCCGTATGTGCGTGTTGACGGTGACAAACACCGCCAGGGCGACGCGGCAGGCGCCGAACGCCAGAACCGTCGGGACGACGCCGAGCGACTGGAGCAGCAGGCCGGCGAGCCCCGCCCCCAGCGGCGCGCCGGCGAAGATGATGAGGTAAAAGACGCTGTTCACGCGGCCTTGCAACTCGTCGGGGATGAGCGGGAGGAGGTAGCCGAACTGGACCACGTTGTAGATCGGCTCCATGGCATATAGGCCGGCGGTGATGGTCCCCAGCACGACGACGTTGGGGGCCAGGGCATAGAGCGGCCACAACAGGGTCGCGATCCAGGTCACCCCGACGATGACCCGCCCGAAGCTGAACCGTCGCTGGATCGCGCCCCCGGCCAGCGCGCCGACGATCCCCCCGATTGCCCCGATTGAGAAGGCGACGCCGATGAACGTGGGCGGGGCATGCATCTGTCGCGCGGCCACGATCAACGTCAGGCCGGTCGCGGCGCCGACGAAGACGTAGCCCGCCGCGACGAACGCCATCGCGCGCATGAGCGGGTGGGTCCAGAGCCAGATCAACCCCTCCGCGATCTCGGCGCGTAGGCGGCGCGATCCGGCCGGGCGCGCGGCCTGAAATTCGGTCTTGATGAACAGGAGGGAAACGACCGACACCCCGTAGGACAGGGCGTCGGCCAGGAAGGGGACGGCGCGGCCCAATCCCTGATAGAGGGCGCCGCCGAGGGCCGGCCCCAGGAGCGAGCCCACGCCGTAGTGGGTGGCCTCATTCCGTGCGCGGGCCGCGGGCAATTGCGCGGGAGTGACGACACGGGTCAGGGCGGAGGCTTGCGCCGCGTTGAAAAAGACGAACAGCGTCCGCTCGACCACCACGACGCCGTAGAGTTGGAGCGGCGACAAACGCCCTGCCCATAATGCCAGGGGGATGCTGCCCAACGCCAGCGCCCGCCCGGCGTCACAGAGGATCATGAGGCGCTTGCGGTCCCAGCGATCGACCAGCGCGCCCGCGGGCAGACTGAAGAGGAGGTATGGCACGGCGCCGAGGGTGGTGATGAAACCGGCGCGCGCCGGCGAGCCGGTCAGCTCCAGGATAAGCAGCGTCAGCGCGAAGCCGGAAACATTGCCGCCCAGGATCGAGACGGTCTGCCCCGCCCACAGCAGCATGAAATCGCGGTTGCGCCAGAGCAAGCCCGCGCCGCCGCTACCCATGTCTTGCGCACGCGTACGATGACATAGCGATCCTTCGGCCGATGGTGTTAGCGCTCACAGTATACCCTGCCCGAATGGGACCATGACGCGGCGCGCCCTGTTACCATACAGAAGGACAAGTAATGACGCACCGGTATGAGGAGAACAGCACATTATGGTAACGGCCACGGCGCCAACGACTACGGATACGATTATCGGACGGCGCGTACGGCGCGAGGACGGCGAGCCCAAGGTGACAGGGCGGACAAAGTACACGGGCGACTTACAACTACCCGGCCTGCTGCACGCGCAGCTAGCGCTTAGCCCCTATCCACACGCCCGCGTGACGCGCGTCGACGCGGAGGCGGCGCGCGCCCTGCCCGGCGTCGTCGGCGTCTACACCGCCGCCGACCTGCCGCTCCTGCCCACCGACGACCTCTCGCGCTCACGCGTGCCCCTGGCGCCCGACGAGGTGTGGTTCGACGGGCAGCCCGTCGCCGTCGTCGTCGCCGAGAGCGCGGCGATCGCCATGGACGCGCTCCAACTCGTGTCCATCGAGTACGACGAACTTGAGGCCGCCGTCGATCCCGCGCGCGCGCTGGCCGACCCGCGCGCCCTCGTGCACGCCGCCGAGGAGACGGGCGAGCGCGAGGACGCCGGCGCGCACACCAGCGTCGGCGGCGAGACCGAGAAGATCGAACGGCCGGCCAACGCCGCTTCGGCCGAGCGCTACCGGCGCGGCGACATCGAGGCCGGCTTCCGCGCGGCCGATGTCGTGGTTGAGCGCACGTATCACACCTCGTGGGTGAGCCAGGGGCACCTGGAGCCGCAGTCATCGGTGGCCGTACCCGATGGCGCGGGGCGCATCACCGTCTACACGAGCACACAGGCGGCGTACTTCACGCGCTCCGAGGTCGCCAAGGCGCTCGGCATCGCCCAGCACAAGATCAACGTCGTGACCATGGAGGTCGGCGGCGCCTTTGGGGCCAAGTACGCCCTGATCGACCCGCTCGTCGCCGCGCTGGCCTGGAAGCTCAACCGCCCGGTCAGCCTCATCTACACGCGTGGCGAGGAGTTCCTGGCGGCCTGCCCCGCGCCCGGCGCGGCCATATACGTCAAGACCGGCGCGACGCGTGACGGCCGCCTGACCGCGCTACAGGCCACCGTCACGGTCGACACCGGCGCCTACCCCGGTGGGACGGCCGGCATTCTGTGCATGCTGCTCGGCGGTACGTATCGTTGGGAAAACCTGCTCATCGACGGCTACGACGTGTTCACGCACAAGGTGGGCTGCGGGGCCTACCGCGCGCCGGGCGCCCCGCAGGCTTGCTTCGCCGTCGAGAGTCAGATCGACCTGTTGGCGCGGGAACTCGCCCTCGACCCGCTGGAGTTCCGCCTGCAAAACGCCGTCGTCGAGGGCGACCCCATGCCCGCGGGCAACGCGTGGCCGCTCATCGGCGCACGCGACGTGCTGCAAGCGCTGCGCGACCAGCCGGCCTGGCGCGACCGCTTACAGAAAGGACCCGGCGAGGGTGTCGGCATCGCTCTGGGTGGCTGGCCCAGCGCCACCTCGCCGGCCACGGCCGCTTGCCGTCTCAACGAAGATGGCTCACTCACCGTCGTCGTCGGTTCGTCCGACATTAGCGGCACCAAGACGGGTATGCTGCTGCTGGCCGGCCAGGCCTTCGGCGTGGAGCCCGGCAGCATCAACATCGTAACG
>JAABUV010008226.1_pt1 | contig 10628 bp, 8 predicted proteins | sample 5559971 | NCBI WGS metagenome assembly JAABUV01 (sample SAMN10711881, study PRJNA513362) | rock metagenome | isolation source: Antarctica rocks | place: Antarctica: Victoria Land, Knobhead nord | collected 2015-12-19
CTGAGTCAAACCTTCACCTTTTCCCATGATTTCTGGACCGTTGAAGTCGCCTCGGCCGGCTCGACAATTCGTGTCATAGAAAGTATCGGGCTCGAGCGCGTTTAGGGGGCGTTCGGGTGGGGTGACGAATTGACCGAGGGTGGGATGACGAATCGACGTGCCAAGCGGATCGTCGCCGAGGGGGGTTGAAAGCGTCACCTCAGCGATGACGATCGAGAATACGAGGTAGTCGTTTCATTGATTGAAGAGACGTTTAGAACGTTCAAATCGCACTGAGTATTGTACGTGATTTCTCTATCAATATCAGTCATGAATAGAGCAAAGACTTCAGTCTGATTCTTCTTTGATTGATTCAGTAGAGTTTTGAATGAAGCTGCATTTATGCTTCAAATCGAGAATGATTCTTTCTTAGTTGTAGTTGAAACAGATCGTTTGAGCATAATAGAGATCTTAGTCTGAATGATAGAAGAGAACGAAGTTGATCACGATCAACTTGAATGCTTTGAATTGAGAGAGATTGAAAAAATCGAAATAGAAGTATTGAATTGATTCGAAAAAACAATGACGTTGTTTCGCATATTCAATAATATTTCGTTTTTATTCATTCAGAGCTTACTTAATATGACTTCATGATGATCAATATCAGCTATCAGCATTGATACAATCAATTTCTTATGACTTTCAATGATGAGATTGAGTAGAATTTTATGAGTGATGATCTTCTTAGATATCTTCTCATCATAATCTCTTATTAACTTCTCTTTTGTCAGTGATATAGATTGAATTTCTAGTTTCTCGCATACTCTATTGACTAGATTAGCATGTATGAGCATATAAGCGACTGAATCACTGTTTATCAGAGAACGAAGACTAAAAGATCGATTCTGAAAGTTGAGAAAAACGTCAATTAGAAATGACTTTTCAAAGTAATTCTCTTCTGATAGAATTTCATCTAGTTTGCACAAAGATATAATCTTTATTTCTTCAATAACTTTTGAAGAGATGACTAGTTTTTTGAATCGAAATTCGAATTGAAATCGAACTCAAAATGATCATATTCATTGTTCACTGCATTGATTCTAGTAGATCAATCAGAGCACTCTCTAAAGCTATGATCTGATTTATGACATATGAAACAGATTTTGACTAGAACGTCTGCTTTCTTGACGCTAGTTAAAATCGCGTCGCGTGACTTTAAATAATCAGATTTTGAATGATCGACTGACTGAGTAACAACAGCTTTATGAAAGATAATCTTTGACAGATTGTTGACACGTTTGATGAGATTGACTTTGTTCTTGATTTTTTGAATGACTCGTTGATCATTATTCAAATGAATCAGGTAGAAATAAATCTCTTTGAGAGAATCAGATTGAACTAATTGATTTATTCAAATGAATCGAAGACGAGAGTTTATTTTATCTTTCAGATCGATGATCAGTTGCTTTTCGTGATACTTCAAATAGAAAGATAATCGTTGAAACTGAGTGTAGAACTCGCTGAACTTCTTTGATTCTTGAATCAAGTTGTAGTATTTTCTACGAAAGTTGACTGTCTTATCTGAATCATTGAACAACTCAGCTAGTTCTTTCAAAAGATCATCAACAATCTTATAAAGATTGACATAGTCACGTTCGCGTCTAGATTGAGTGACATCAGCTGCGTCATTGAATAATCTGAAATGTACATAGCTCAGTTTGACTCGTTCATTTGAAAAGAGATCGACGTTGATCTCTAGTTTATTCTGAATTTTGTTGTATCAGTTTTTTCAAGTAGAATTCTTTTCGTCAGTAAATCAGAAAGAATCAGGTATTTTCTGAGATTTAGAATGCTCAGAGTAGATGAAATCAGAAGAAGTGATTTCTTTAGTTTGAAGTCTAGTCTTTAACTCTTTGATTTCGTCATCTTGTTGTTTACTCAGCTCGTTGAGTTGATCTGTTTCTCTGTCGAGAATCATGCATTAAGTCTTTCAGTTTTCGATAGAAACAGAGAGTATTACTGTTTCAGCGAATGACTCGTCGTCTTCACTGATGAATGATTCAGCACTAAAGAGTTTCAATGAATTAGCATCAGAGATTTGAGAGAAATGATTTCGAAATTCTTCAAAACGCTCTTCAGTAGATGAATGATTAGACATGATGAGATTTGTTTGAAAAAAGAATTGAACGAATGATGATGCTTGACGATTGAAGAAGAAAGACGTATAGAGTGATGTTTAATCTTCAACAAAAAAGATGAGATTTGTTGATTAATTAGTTTAATTCTTGAGCAATTCACGAAGATTCTTTATCGTCGATTCTCTTAATCGAGTTGAACAGCTTATTTTCACTCATCTGTTTCATGAGAATGAGTTGATTCTCTTAATCGATTTGAACTGTGCGTACTTAGTGAGCAATAAGTTGTCTAGTGATTCAAACAGTCTCGTCGTTGATTCTATCAAACTCTTTAATGTTGTTCAATCTTTCAATTGCATCGATCATCAGATAAACGAATTTCTTTAGACTCGTTCTGTCTGTACAAGTATGTTGAATGAATAATGAGATCAGTATCATGTGATTAACGAATTCTTAATATAATGTCAGAATCGTGTCTAAATGAGTCAATCAACGAAAGTCAGAATTGAATAATGCTTGATCTTTAAAGATAGCTATAACTGAATATTAAGAATACAGAAGAAGATGAGTACAAAAGCTTCTATTTAAGTAATATTCAGAGACTGCGTTAAGCTCGAAGAGAATGTGTTTATGACATGAGTAGAATGTAATGTAGAAAGAAAGATGATGTTGAACAAAGAGATGTTGAGAAAAGAAAATAGAAGCTGAGTCAGATCTGAGCTAGAGACACTGACTAGTTCTAATCAATACGCAGAGTACTCGCTAGCGTACTCTGCAAATTGATTAGAGCTTCAGCCTTTTTCAGCCTTGATACGCTTGTAACACTTTTTATTCAACATCATCTTTCTTTCTACATCACATTTTACTCATGTCACAAACACATTTTCTTCAAGCTTAACACAATCTCTGAATATTACTTAAATAGAAGCTTTTGTACTCATCTTCTTCTGTATTCTTAATATTCAGTTATAGCTATTTCTAAAGATCAAGCACTATTCAACTCTGACTTTCGCTGATTGACTCATCTAGACACGATTCTGACAATTCTCATCATGACTTTCTATTGAACACTCTTCAAGATAATGCAAAAAGATAATGCATTATGACTCAGTTTATGAATTCATAAGATTATGAACTATGATTAGAACTTAGAAAGTAAGATAAGCGCTGTTCGCTAGTCAAACAACTTTATTATTTTCTTTTCACTTTCATTATCAATATTATTCTTTTTCTTCTCATTACTGATAATTTCATATTCATCATATTGTAGTTTCTTCTCATTCTTCTTTGCTTCATAACACATCTTTATGTCATCGTTTTCTACTATGATGAAATCATTCAAATTAGAATTTATTGCATGTATTAAATTCTGAATTTCTCATTCTTTGACAGTTGAGAAAGTGATAAATTCTGTTGCAAAATTCTGAAAAGCTGTCATAAAATTAGTATTATCAATCTGCTTTAACTTCTTCAAATCATCATGATGAAGAATTTTTTATTGAATTAAGTGAATTATAAAGATCATAAATTTTGATATTTCTTCACTTACATTCAACTTATCTGTTGTCTTCTAAAATTGATATTAGTTTCTACAACTGAGAAATAATGCATATAATTGTAATTGTAATTCATACATTCTTGTGACATTGATTTAGACTCGACTCATGAGAAACTCTATGCTACTTATATCGAGTGAACAAAACTCTCTGAGAAAGAAAATCACTCGTCGTCTATACGACTGCTTCGCGCAGTTGAAACAATGAGATTGACACTGTGTTATCAAGTAATGAATCTATAGCTTCTATTCAACGCGTGACGCTCGAGTAAACTCTTGATGAAAGTGTTTGTGCTGTTTGATTATGACGCATCGTCTTTGCTCTGCTCTTCATTGACGATATTCTATACAATGATGTTTCGATTCGATTCTCGATTCGAAGACGAAAGACGTTTTCTTTGCACTCGTGATGCTCGTGATTGTAACGTACGTAGAGCTGTGTTCTCTTACTCAATGATTGTCATTCATTGAGCAGAGAAATATGTGATGAAAGAGAGATGCACACGATGAGAAGATAGAGTGTGATTGTATTGAGTAACTCTTTTCTTCTCTTGATTTGACTTGTGTCACGTAGACGTTGAATGAATTGTTAGTATAGACGTGCGATCGCAATCGTTCGATGTTTGACTTTGATCAATGAAAGAGAATGCGTTCTGATCGTTCTCTTGAGCTCTCGATTTTTCACGTGAATAGATGAATGACTTGACGTCAAGTAAAGAAGATGAGTTCAAGTCTTTTCAGTATATCAGCGTGATCAACGAGTCACTACTTCTTCAAGCATTGTAGTCACGTCTCTCAATACTTGAAATGACTATTCTACCTGATATCTTTTCATCAATTACTTGATGACACTGTCGATGTGATGAAGACGTTTTGATATCGACGCAGTCGATGAATCGCAAATCCTTCGATCACTTGTAGTCACAACTCGCAGACTCTTCATCTGAGTTGTCTTTTTCACTAGTAGTATCTTCTCATCTCTTACTGACATCGACATGTCATTAATCTTCTTCGTAGATTGATTGTGACTGTTAGAAGAGATGTTGTCGCGTGAGTGAAAACTCTGCACAATGACTTTTCTGATCACGCAACGTTCTAACATCGTTCAAACTGCGTCGAATTGAGATCTCTTGACTCTTTTGACTTCTATTCGAACACAGAATAGAATCAAAAGATTCGTAGTCGACATCATATACAGATGAATCTTGTTGTCAGTCAATAATGCATATAGATAATGCATATTTTTATTGCTTTCAAAGCAATTTTCTCTGCAGTAATATTTGCATTTTATGTTGCAGCAGTTATATTGAAAAACTTTATCGTCTCAGTGATAATCTCAGCATTCACTTTGCATCTGATTTTCAATTCAAAGCATTCAACTATAAACAGATCAACGCTTTATTTAGTATTGCATTACTGAAATGCAATATCATGAATATCTTTGTTCTTTCACTCTTGTTCTATTTCATCTTTTACATTGTTTTTCATTGCTGCTTTGTCAATTTCATTCACTTCTTTTCAAACATTAAATTATCTTAGTTTGTGTAATCATTTAAATATGATTACATAATTGTTGTTCTGTCACTTGTAGTGTTCTTTGATCTCATTGAATCAATTTTCATCATGATTTCAACTTGTGATAAACTTTGAGTTTACAAATAAAGTAAACATTATCTGTTAGAATTAACATTGTTCTCTTGATAATGCATTTAAGTAATGTAACAGTATCAATGAAATTTAAGTAGTTTAATAGAATATGAACTTGAAGAGAATTTGAAAAAGTAAGAAGTATAACATCAAGTGAGATGAATTAATTTTCATGAAGAATTATTTTTGAACTGTTGAACAAAGTGAAAAGTATCTGTTAAAGTTAACATTGTTTTCTTGATGATGCATTTAAGTAATGCAATAGTATTAATGAAATTTGAGTAGTTCAATAAAATATGAACAGATAGAAAATTTTGAAAAGTAAGAAAAAAACTTATCAAGTGAGATGAGTTTAAGTGCAACAAGAAAAATTTAATTATTATTCTTAACATTTATTTCTTAACACTTATTCAATATTTTCTTCAATTTCTTTTCTGATTTTTCAATCACTTCTTTTATCATATTTTCTTGAATTATTTTAGTAATCAACACTTCAATAAATAATACTTTCAAAGATAATACTTTTAAAAATTAAGTTTATATAAATCAAATTAATCATTCTTGATAAACAATAACATGCATCAAGAATGTTATCAATAATGCATACTGATAATGCAATATAACTTATTTATTGCTGACAAGTTCATTTTTAACATGTGCATCAGCATGTAAAACATTTAAGAGCTCGATGCATTCAACTGATCATTATGTTATCAAAGAAACTTCAGTCTTTAAATTTACTATTACTACTAAAAAAATAATGCACATGAGTAATGCATTATCTACTGATATACTAATGCTTTGCAACAGAAAAGACGCTACAAATCAGACATTGTTGCACTGCGTGAAATTCAAAAATATCAGAAGATTGTAGAAAATCTCATTCTCAAAATGATTTTCAAAAGACTGATTAAAGAGATTATGCATGATTATGCTTAAGCAAACATGCTACAATATGATTTTTGCATTCAACACTCTGTTTTGAGTGCTCTTCAAGAAGTCATTGAAAACTTTATGATTTTCTTTATGAAAAGTAAATGCATTACTCTTTCACATTATCACTCTTGTTGTAGAATTTTCATTGACATTTTGCTTTATGCAAACATCAACTTGATGACAATTCATGTCAAATGCATCATCATACAAGATAAAAATATGAGATTTATGAAAAATCTCATGATGAATCTTAATGTCATGTTTTTCAAGACAGACTAAAAAATGTCTATCTTCATCAGTTAAATAAACAGTGTAATTCTTGAAATCACATTCACATTATTCTTATGCATTATTCTTGTGCATTATTCTTGTGCATTGACTCAATTGTACTTCTAATAAGTACTTGCTTTAAATGCAAGACTTTTAATAAATGAAGCAATATTGCAAATTTATGAATAAATCTGTGTTAGAACAGTCTTCAAAGATACTCAAAATAAATCAGCAGACTTGTTAATCTCTTGATCATCATTCTTCTTTCTGCAATAAATATTTCAGAGTTCAGTAATAATCTCATCTGAATTCAAATTCATAGTTCAATTGTAATACTTCATTAACATTATTTATTTCATCATTTTTGAACTCATCTGTGATCAATCTCATCGACATACTCTTTTAGCAAGACTGAAAGTTCGCTCAATATTTATCAAGAATATTGAGCATGAAAAAACATCTTTAATCATTTGCATCAATCTAGAAAAATTCAAAGCATTGTCTTTTCAAAATTATTATGTTGAACATTTCTTATTTATAACATCAGTGCGAAGATATTGATCATCTTTGTCTTGAAAAGAATAAGCACGTTGAGATTATTGAAGCAATGATCTTCTAACAATTGCAACAGACTACAAGATCATTAGTAAATGATCAAATGCATTATCATAATGCATTATTTTATCAGCATCACTTCGTGCTCTTTGTGCTTTTGCTCTCAAATCGACAGCTGAATCTTCATAGTAACAATGAAAATACTTTTTAAACTTTGTCTTGTACTTGATCTTGTAGTGAACAAATTCTTCATCATGATCTGTATCTTCATTGTCTTTATCATCTCAAGTCTTGTAAAGATTTAGCTTCATTGTAGAATTTAGAATATTTGCAAGATTATATATTGTTTCATCATTATCTTTAATCTTGACATAATACTTCACAAGTTTAATTGAGACTTTTTCACAAGTCTTTACTATAACAGCACTTGATGAGCAAGTACTTCTTCTTATATTCTTTTCAATCTGCTCAAGATGATTGAAAAGTGCATTAAATATTCAAAATTTCAAGTGAATATTTGCATTAGTTGTTCATGACATTATTAAAGTGCATTGATAGAAGAAATTTAATAGATTGTCAACAAGCAAAATTATGAATCACTCACTTTCATCAAGTTTAATCTTTGTGATCTTGAAATCTTCGCAGTATTTTTCTGTTCAAAGATCAACAAATTCACGTAGTTGATATTCTTGACAAAGCATTAAGTACGTAGAGTTTCAATGAATGCAAATATCTTGTATCAGTTTTCTAAATCTTTTATCATTCTGCTCTTGAAAAGTTCTGAAGCAAATTAATTGCTGAGAAGAGTTGTTGACAGCTATTGTCAAAGCATAAATTTAATTTCATGATTAATAAATGCATTACTTTTTTACATTATCATTTGAAGTAATATTTTTTTGATCACAACAAATAATTCTCTACTTATCTCAATATCTTGCACTTGCTCATTCTTTAATTGAGCAATAACATTATTAGCTATTATCTTTGATTTAAAAGTTTGAATAAAATCTTGAATCATAAGATTGATGATGTGAATCAAGCAATTAATGAAATTCTGTGTTCTGTCTCATTGAAACTTGTGATGATTCATGATCTTTTCAAGTTTCTCTTTCAAGATACTATTATTGCTTGCATTATTAATAATAATCTTGAAAAGCTTGTTTTTAATAATGTAGTTTTTCAGAATTTTCATTAGCTTCATCATCAATTGACAATCAATATGCTCAATATTGAGAGACGTAAATTTAATAAGATGTTCACGAAACTGAAATTTGATATTGATTCAATATATTAACTCTTTCAAGTACGTTACTCTTTGAAAACTAGATTACACATTCAAAGCAATAAAAACACGTTGTGACTCTTTAAGATTCATTCTGATCTGATTACAAATATTCTTATAGTGAGAGAGAATCATAGTTATCATTCTTGTGCAATGCACAATCTGCAAATCTGAACGAAGCATATATAGCAGCTTTTGAAATTGCTTATTATTAATAATTTAAAAGAGTAGATTCAAGTTAACAAAGATCTTACATAACTGATTTTTTCAATTCTCTTGATTGAAGACAAAGATTAACTTGATATGATTTTTCTTCTAATAGTTTGTTAATTTTGCATTATCAATTTGTATTATCAGATATGACTTACTCATTCAAAAGTCAGTTCAATCTATGATTGCAAGTGTTTGCATTTTCGCTCTGTCGCTGTGCAAAAGTCTGATTCAAGATGCTTTTTCATAGCAGATGTGCTAAAGTTATCAAAAGCTGTAGAATGATTCATAATTTTATTGCAGATTGTGTATGAGATTTTAAGCAATTCTTCAACTATTGAAGTCAACTGTATAAAGTGATTTCATATATTGAATTGTTTATCATCTTTGACTTTTTTGAATCAAAGTGAATTAACTATCTTTTTTTGAGTCTTGTTTTAAATACTTTCGACAACAAAGATTTAAAATCATCATCATAGAAAAAAGTCATCTGTATTTAAAGTTCATTAAACATACTCGCTATTCTCTTTTATCTTGAGCTGTGAAAAATTCTGGTGAATTTTATTCATTGCTTCTTGTCTAATTTTCTTCTTTTTGAAATAATGTGAAAGTTTCATAAATCTTTGATTGAACAGATTGAAAGTTGTCAGTGAACTAAATATTCTGTCGTATTGTAGAATGATTTGTATTTGCAACGTGACAACAATAGTGATAAATAGCTTGAAGATAATATATAAAACAATGAATAATGCAAAAAGATAATGCAATTTATTGCAAGAAAACAATAAGTGAACATGTTGTTCTATGTTTCTATTCTTAACTCTCTTGATGTCAAGCTTGAGTTCTTGATGAGTCGAGTTAAGTTGATTCAACTGCTACTTGAGTCGAGTTAAGTTGATTCAACTGCTACTTGAGTCGCGTCGAATTAAGTTGAAAATATGCTCAACTCAACTTGAATCAAATTGAAAATGTGAGTAACTTAATTCAAGATCAATTCAAGTTCAAAATGTCAACTTGATACTCAACTTAATGATCAGTCTATTGATAGCTGAGTTGATAGTTGAGTTGATAGCTGAACATGTTGATATTTTGATTGTTGTTGTTCTAGAAAGTAGAAACTATGAAGAAAAAATGAAAATGAAAACTTCAAACTTTCTAGCATCAGCTTTATAAAGCTCGAAGCGAAGATTATCGAGTAGATAGCTGAGCATGTAGAATGATGAGTAGATAGAAAGTCATGTAGAAAGCATTGTTTGAAGCACTGTTTGACATGTTTTATGCACTCGATCAACGCGTTTGATAGAGAGTAAAGTGAAGAGTAAATAGATGAGTAAAGTGAAGAGTAAATGAGCGAGTAGATAGACGAGTAGAATGAAGAGTAAATGAGCGAGTAGATAGATGAGTAGAGTGAAGAGTAGATGAGCAAGTAGATAGACGAGTAGAATGAAGAGTAGATGAGCGAGTAAATAAACAAGTAGAGTGAAGAGTAGTGCTAAATTAGCTAAATCAGCTTGTAACTGATTTATGTAGCATGTAAGCTAATTAACGATGCAAACTCAGCTGACAGCTAGCTTGTAGCAAACGTCTTATCTAGTAGCTAGCATATGCATCTCGAGCGCATTAGTATTGAATGAACTCTGCTCACTAGCTCACAAGCTATCTAAGCTCTTTGTCGAAACGTTGATGTATCTGAGTCATATCTGAGTCAAACCTGACTAGCTCGCTGATTAGTTCTAATCATTACGCAGAGTACTCGCTAGCGTTCACTGCGAATTGATTAGAGCTTCAGCCTTGTTCAGCCTTATCAGCCTTGATACGCTTGTAACAGTAAATGAGGTTGAGAATGTTGATGCATTGAAATCTATCTGTTCTCATGATTAGCTTTAGCAGCAGTGATCAGTTCTATCGAAGGCTTTCAGCTTTAGCAGCGAGGATCAGTCATAGCAGCAGTGTTCAGCTCTATCAGCGAAGCGATCAATCAGCGCAGTAGTATTCTCAACCTCGATTACTAGATCAAACCTGCATGTTTTTCCATTATTTCTGAAGCATTGAATTCAGC
>JAABUV010008228.1_pt1 | contig 10627 bp, 11 predicted proteins | sample 5559971 | NCBI WGS metagenome assembly JAABUV01 (sample SAMN10711881, study PRJNA513362) | rock metagenome | isolation source: Antarctica rocks | place: Antarctica: Victoria Land, Knobhead nord | collected 2015-12-19
CCTGTGCCACGTCCAGGCCCAGCGCGTGGACGTCGGTGACGTACATCAGCAAGGCGGCCAGGCGCATGGACTTGGTCAGCCCGAACTCCTGGGCCTGCTTGATGCAGTTCACCGTCTCGGCCCCGGCGTTGGCGAAGCCGAGCACCTTGGCCCCGCTCGCCTGCGCCTGCAGCAGCAGGGACGAGAAGTCGGTCGTGCCGGGAGAGGGGTAGTAGGCGGTGCCCAGCACGCGCCCGCCAGCTTGCTTCACCACGTCGGCGGTAGCGTCCGCCAGCGCATGCCCGAACGCGTAGTCCGCGCCGACGAGGTACCAGCTGTTGCCTCCGGCCTTCACCAGGGCGCCGCCGGTGGAGTGGGACAGCATGTAAGTGTCGAACGTCCAGTGCACAGTGTTGGGCGAGCACTGCTCGCCGGTCAGTGCGGTGGTCGCCGAGCTGGAGGCGATCATGACCTTGTCCTTCTCACGCGCCACCCCGTTCACGGCGAGCGCCACGGCAGAGTTCGGCACGTCCAGGATCATATCCACGCCGTCCCGGTCGAACCACTGCCGGGCGACGGCGACGCCCACGTCGGCCTTGTTTTGGTGGTCGGCCGAGAGCACCTCGACCGCCAGGCCGCGGCTGGCGGCGAAGTCCTGCACCGCCTGCTGGGCGCAGACGACCGAGGTCTTGCCCGTGGTATCCTGGTAGGCACCGGACAGGTCGGTCAGCACGCCGATGCGGATGGTGGGCGCCTGCGCGCGGGCACGTGCAAGTGGCAGCGCCGCAGTGGCTGCGGCGGCGCCGAGGATTGAGCGGCGAGAGATGGGCATAGGACGTGTCCTCCGTTTTTTAGTGGTTGAGCGAGCAGGGTGTCAGGCTTGAGCGTCAGGCCAGGCCGCGCAGCTTGGCGAGTTCGGCGGCGGCGACGTCCTGGCGGACCTGGCGCCGTTCCACGAGGATGGTCGCGAGGCGCTCGACCTCCGGCCCGGTGGCGCCGGCGACAAGGGCGACGTTGTGCGCGTGCAGCGCCATGTGGCCCTGCTGGATGCCCACGGTCGCCAGGGCCTTCATGGCGCCGAAGTTCTGGGCGAGGCCGACCGCGGCGATGATCCGCGCCAACTCGGCCGCGGTGGAAACGCCAAGGATCTTAAGGCATGCCTGGGCTGTCGGATGCACCTTGGTGGCGCCGCCTACCAAGCCCACGGGCATGGGCAGCTCCAGCGTGCCGGCGAGGCCGCCGTCGGCCGCCACCTCCCATGTGCTCAGACTGGTGTAGCGTCCGCCGCGGGCAGCGTAGGCATGGGCGCCCGCCTCGACGGCGCGGGTGTCGTTGCCGGTGGCCAGCACCACGGCGGAGGCGCCGTTCATGATGCCCTTGTTGTGGGTCGCCGCCCGGTATGGGTCAGCGGCGGCGAAGCGGTAGGCCGAGATCATGCCGTCGCGCACCGCTTCGCCGCCGATGGCGTCCAGCGGCCAGGTGGCGCGGGCGCGGGCCAGCCGGCGGTCGGCCAGGTTGGACAGGATGCGCAGGTACACCTTGCCGCCAGTCCATTCCTCGATAGAGGGCGCCAGATGCTCGGCCATGGTGTTCACCGCGTTGGCGCCCATGGCATCGCGCGTGTCCACGATGATGTGCGTGACCACCATCGGCCCGCCGGAGGCGGCGATGACGCGCACCTCCAGGTCGCGGAAGCCGCCGCCCAGGCGCACCAGCATCGGGTCGCATTCGTCGCAGATGGCGGCGACCTCTGCCTTGCGCTCCAAGATGCGGATGCGCGCGTTCTCGGGGTCGGACACGCCGACGAGCTGGATCTGGGCGATCATGTCCGTGCCGGACACGGAGGTGGTGAAGCCGCCTGCGTCGTAGCACTGGCGCGCCGAGTTGCAGACCGCGGCCACCACCGAGGACTCCTCGGTCGCCATGGGCACGAGCACGTCGCGGCCGTCCACCTTGACGTTGGTGGCAATGCCCACGGGAATGGAGATCGTGGAAACACAGTTCTCGATCATGTGGTCGGCCACGTGCGGATCGAGGTTCCCGGGTTTGGCGAGCTGAGCCATGGCCTCGGCGTCCAGTCCGGCGAAGCCCTCGACGGCTGCGAGCCGGTCCTCGGGCGACATCTTGTGGAACCCGCTGATGCGGGAGGTGCAGGGCTGGTTGGACATTGCTTCCCTTGTTTCCTCATCGGAGCCGCAAGCTCTTTTCTCGGCCCGTTACGGGCGGTACAGTCTGTAAACTGTCCCGGCGCGAGGCGGTGCCACAAGGGACGGTTCGCGTTAATGTTGCTGGCCCTGTACCAGCCAGAGGGGCGGGACAATTCATGGTGGACGCCAGCAAGGAACGGCCCCGGACACGCGTGGACGCGATCGTGGATCGGATGATGGACATGATCGCGGCCGGCCTGCTGAAACCCGGCGGGCGCGTCGCGTCCATTCGCAGGGCCGCCGCGGACCACGCGGTGTCGAAGAACACCATGGCCGAGGCGTATGACCGCCTCGTTGCCCTGGGCCACCTGGAGGGCCGGCCGGGGTCCGGCTACTATGTCGGCGTCGCCCGCCCGCCGTCGCCGCGTCCACGCCCCCACGTCGCTGAGGCGCTCGACCTCGTGTCCCTGCTCCGCGAGCAACTCGACCAGCGCTACGAGGTGCGCCCGGGCGACGGCCGCCCGCCATCCTCCTGGATGGAGGGATCGGAACTCGGCGCGCAGTTCGGGGGCGTGAAGCTGCCTCGCGGCGTCGGGATCGAGTACGGCTACGGAAGCTCCTGGGGCTACCTGCCGCTGCGGGAGCGGATTTGCCTATCCCTCGCCGAGCGGTCCATCCGCTGCTTGCCCGAGCAGGTGCTCCTGACGCAGGGGGCCAACCACGCCCTCGACCTCATCACGCGCCACCTGATCGAGCCGGGCGACGTCGTGTTTGTGGACGACCCCGGCTACTACCCGCTGTTCGGCAAGCTGCGGCTGGCCAAGGCCCTGGTCGTCGGCATCCGGCGCACCGCGGATGGCCCCGACCTCGACGACCTAGGCGCGAAGCTCGCGTACCTGAAGCCCAAATTGTTCTTCACGCAGTCGCTCGCCCACAACCCAACCGGCGGATCGCTGTCGCCCTCGGTGGCCTACGGCGTGTTGCAGGCGGCCGGGCGCCACGGCTTCCACCTCGTGGAGGACGACGCATTCGCCGACATCCTGCCCCCGTCCAGCCCGCGGCTCGCCGCCCTCGACGGGCTCGACCGCGTGCTCTACGTCGGCACCTTCTCGAAAACGCTCTCCGCCTCGCTGCGGGTAGGCTATGTCGCCGCCCACCCTGCGATGGCCGGCGCGCTCGCTGACATCAAGTTGCTGACCGTGGTCGCGACGTCCGACCACGTCGAGCGCTTCGTGTTCGGCCTGATCGCCGGCGGGCACTACTTAAGGCACATCAGGCGCCTGCGCGGCCGGATCGAAGCGGCGACGAAGCAGGCCCTCGGTGACCTCGACTGCCTCGGCCTTCACGTGCCCCAGCCGCGCGACAGGGGCTTCTATCTCTGGGCCGAGCTTCCCACTGGGACCGACGAAGCGGAACTGTGCCGCCATGCCGCCGCGCACAGCATCTTCCTGGCGCCCGGGGCGGTGTTCAGCCCGGAGCGGGCGTCGCACACCCCTGCGATCCGCATCAACGTCGCGCACGCGAGCAACCCGCGGTTCCTCGCCTTCATGGAGCAGGCGCTGAGACGGTGATCCGCCACTTGGGCTGACAGACCTGCAAGATGCTGCAGCACAAGGAAAACGGCCGGTAATCTTACGGTCGCTAGCAGGACCCTTTGAGGACCTGAAAGCGCCAGAAAAGCCGTTCCGGAAGTCAAGACAAGGTTGCCCCCTGGACTGCGCCTTTCCTGATCGAGAGCCGCGGGACGGCCCGCCGTCCGTCTCATGGATTATGCGCTGGCGCGGATGATCTCGCGCCAGTCTCATCGAGCATGGGTTGAGTCTCAGATAATGCGGGCAGGGTAGGCGCTACAGTCTCACGGATTACGGGCGCGAAACGCCGATGATCTCGCGCCGAAGTGCGGATGATCTCAGGTCGCTACAGGTAGATGTCGGGGTCGGTGACAAGCTCGCCCTCGTCGTACCACCAGCCGCCCTCGGCTGATCCGCCATAGCTCTGGGAGGTGAGATAGCAGGCCACCCAGAACAGCGCCTGTTCCGGAACCAGGTCCGGCACGCCGCCGCCCTGGTCGTCCACGGCCGTCACCGGAGCGTCTCCTGCACCGGCTGCACCGGCACCGTGGAAGCCAGGTCGGACACGAACCCTGGCGCCGCTGCCAGGGCATACAGCGCCCCTGCCAGCAGCACCGCGCCCAGCACCAGGCGTACCTTCTCGATCGTTCTCATCCCTGCCGTCCTTCTGCTCTGCCTTCATCACCCGAAGACACAGCCCGGCAGCCGCTTCGAGACGGGGGGTGCAGGGGGCGCGCGCAGCGCGGGCCGCTTGGCCCTTGCCCCTTGCGGCCCCCGGCGCGACGCGGCAGGGCCTCCCCTCCCCTGCCCGCGTCAGTCCATCCCCCTGCCCCTCCTTTCCTCCTCCTCCTCGTCCACCTCGATCAGGCACATCCAGCCGCTCACCCTAATTCTTTCCCCGTCATCGGTGAGCAGCACGAACCGGCTATCCAGGTCCCACTGCCCATCCTCCTCCCGGTCCCCGTCTACGATGACGCCCTCCAGGACGGCGTCACCCCCTTCGACAAGCAGGCGCGCGCCGGGATCGGCGGCCGAGCGCACCGGCGCCGGGGCGCTCACGCCCGTGCTCCAGCGAGCTGATCAGAACTTTCCGGTGCGGCCGGGCAGGGCAGGCCAAGCGCAGCACTGCGCCGCGCCTGGGCCACGTCGTTCCAGTCGTTGCGCCCGCCAAAGGGAAGGATGCGCCCGCTGTGCACCCCGGCCTCGGCCGCCAGGGCCGCCAGCTTGGCCGCATGGCGCTCCCCTGGGGCGTCGGCGTCCGTCGCCTGCACGAGCACCGCATCGGGCTGTACGGCGAGGTCCCGCAGCAGCGCCTGCAGTGCCGCGACCGTCTCCGGCCCCATGCCGCCAGCAGTGGCGACATACAGCGTGTCCGCCCGCAGCCGCTCGATGCCGGCCAGGCTCATCGCGTCGATCGGCGCCTCGCACACCACCAGGCGCGTGGTCGGCACAGTGCTGGACGGCAACCGGCCCGGCAGCCGGAACAGGGTCTTGTCGCCGTCCGCCGAGAACATGCGGAAGTCCGGGCCGCGCATCTCGATGCCGACCACTTCGCCGGCCCCGTCGCGGTGCGCGAACCAGGCGCTGCCATACGGCCCCTCGCGCAGGGCGTCCCACTGGGAGGCCGCGATCACCACCAGCTCCTGCAGGGCACGTTCCTGGGTCAGGTAGCGCCAAGTCCGCGACCCCCGTGACAGGACCCGGCATGCGTTCCAGCGCTGTGCAGGCGGCAGCTCGGGCGCCTTGTCCCGCTTGGCAGCGGGGGCGACCGGGAAGGACGGCGCGATGCCGCTCAGGTCCCGCAGCGCCTGGCGGACCCGGCCGAAGTTGATGCCTGGCTCCAGGAACTGCACCAGGGCGAACACGTCGCCCTTGCGGTCGCCGGTCGGGTCCCACCAGCCGCGACCCTCGTGGTTCACGATTAGCACCTCGCCGGCGCCGCGGCGATACTTCCAGCAGTGCTGGGTGCTGCCCCGCTTGTCGAGCTGCCACCCTCGCCGCTCCAGCACCACGGCGCAGCTCACGCCCGCCCGCAGTGCCTGGATCTCCCCGTTATGTCCGCTCATCGCCCTGCATCCTTCATCCTTGGATGCGGTCCCGAGGCCACGGGCCAGGGGCGGGACAAGAGCGTGGGCATGGCCCACGGGAGCGTAGCGACGCACTCTTGTGGCGCGTCTGGCACCGATGGCATCAGCCTCATCATCCCAACCTTCTCTGTTCACCTCCTCTCATCTCCTCACCCGCGGATGCGAACGGCTCCCAAGTTCGCCACGGCCCAATCCGATGCCGGTCAGCACCGCATAATGAACTAGCGTTCTAGTATTCTGATGTTCTGACACCAAAACTTGAAAACGCTGTTACGTTCTCGCGTTGGGGCGCGGATGTGCTGGCGCGTTAAATTGCTTCACGAATCTGAGCTTATTGGGCGCCGGAGCTATGCCGAGCAGGCAGCGCGAGAACCCGAGCCAGTGAGCGCTGGAGCGCTGGAGGGCTGGAGGGCTGGAGGGCTGGCCCACTTAGTTATTGTTATCTTTTAAGCCTGAAACGCATTGACGTTCCAGAGTTTTGGTGCCAAAATTTTGATATGCTGCAACGCCATCAAGCCGCAACGCTGCTGCGTTTCAAGGTTCTCACGATGAAAGGGTCTGCAATGGCGCAACCTAAAAAGCTGAGCGGCGCCGCCCTTGCCGCACAGTTGGGAGTGCTGCCATCGTTCTCTGGACCACAAGCAGCCACCGGCAACGAGGCCGGACCCTCGCGCCTTCAGGACGCGGGTGCCGCTTCCGCACCCACTCCAGATCACGTCCAGGCCCGGGACGCTCCGGCCCCAGCGCCGCAGGAGGCACCAAGCTCCAAGAAGCCGCAGGGTGGAAGGCCATCGAAAGCCGGCGCGGACGGAATACCTTTGAACGTCAGGCTTTCCCAGGGCGATCACCTTGCACTGGCGCGTCTGGCAGGAGAGCTGCTTGTTCCGGGCAGACCCATGCCCACGGTGCAGGACGTGGTGCGGGGCCTGATCCGCGGTGCGCTACAGCAGCCGGACACAGCCCTAGGCCTGATCCGCCGGGCGGACATGCCCTGATGGCAAAAACCATCGTCATCGCCGGAGACAAGGGCGGTTCGGGCAAGACCACGACCAGCCATGCCATCGCGCACGGCCTGGCCATGTACGGTGTCCATGCGTTCCACATCTCGACGGACCCGCGGCGAGAGATCCTCCCGGCGGTGGCCCGGCGGTATGCCACGCTGGATGGGCGTGACCCGAAGGCGCTGGGTGCGATTCTTGATCGGCTGGGCGAGATGGGGCAGGGGGTTGCACTCATCGACGGCGGCGGGGGCCGGCCGGATGTGGACCGCGTGCTGTCCAAGGCGGCCGACCTTACGATCCTGCCGTTCATGCAATCGCAGACTGACCTGCGGGTGGTGCGGGCCGACCTGGACCGCCTCCCGGACGCGGTAGGCCTCCCGAACCGCTGGCCCACCCAGAAATGGGCGCGTGATGTCGCGGACCGTGAACTCAGGGAGGAGCTGGAAGGCTACCTCGGGCGGCTGATGTCGCCGGTCCCGGAGGTCAATGGCTACGTCTCACTACTGCGTGAGACGGGCGCAGCGCCGCGAATCAACCCACCCTGCAAGCAGTTGGCAATGCGCGTGCTGGAGCGCATGGAGTTGAGCCTCTTCAGCTTGGAAACGCAAGAAAGTCGAAGCGTTCCAATACTATAAGGTTTTGGTGTTTAAACATAATTGTATTTTAATGTTTACATTCGCTAAAGTTAGGACGTTGATACGTATCGGTGTTGAAAAGTTATCTGCTGCTCCACTTTGAGATTTGCTTAGGCGGCAGTCCTACCCCGGCAGATATCGCGAGCTGCTGTCGGTAGGGTGGGCATGGGCGTAGCGGCTGCTGGTGGCGAGGCTCGCATGGCCGCCCGGTCCAGGGCCGGCGCGGGCGGCACCGCGCCAGCGTGGCGGCGTCCATGGCGGCCCTGGACGGCACTCCCGGCCGGACAACAAGCGTCAGGCAGCCGGGAGGAGGTCTGTCCGCACGAAGTCCTCGCCCTTGAACAGCAGCGGCAGCGCGCGCGAGCGGGCAAGGGCGTAGGCGGCGCAGTCGCCCAGGTTCAGCGCCGCCGGATGCCGGCCCTTGCCGAAGCGCAGGAACGCCTCGCGCGCCAGCCTGGCCTGCTCCCCGTCATGCGCGACCACCTCCATGCCGGCACGTGCGATCAGGGCGTCGAGCCCGGCCCAAGCGGCCTGGTCCCCGGTGCGCCCAGCCAGCACCATGGAGGTTTCCAGCAGGCCGACCGAGGACAGCAGGCACCCGTCGGCCACGGCGATCACTTGCAGGAAGCGGTCTGCCTCCGGCTCGCGCCGGAGGATGGCGATCAGGGCCGAGCTGTCGATGACGATCACGCCGGCAGCCCGGCCTCGTCATACAGGTCGGCCTCGATGAGGAGCTCGTGCCCGGCGAGTGCTGATGCGCTGCGCAGGCTGATGGCGCGCAGGTCGGCCAGCAGCGCCGCGGCGTCCGGGCGCACCGGCGGCCGGCGGCGCACGCCATCGGGAATGAACTCGGCGCCGGCCTGTTCCAGGGCGGCGCGCACGCCGTCCAGGATGGCCGGCGACACGCGCGCAGCACCCGCGGCGGCCTCGAGGCGGCGGACGGTCCCAACCGACACCCGGGCCTGGCGGGCCAGCTCGTCCTGTTCCAGGCGCAGGAGGGCACGGGCGGCGCGGATTTGCTCGGGGGTGACGATCATGCGCGCTATATGGCAGACGTGAACGCTATCGAGCAAGCCGCAACGGCGCTCCGGCCACGGGCATCCAGTGCATGATAACGCCTTTTACCTTGCACTAGACGCGCAGGACGAAAAGTATTGAGGGTTGAGGCCCAAGGGACGCCGATGCCATCCCCGTGCCTGCCGTGATCCCCGCCGGGGCGCCGCCGGCGCCGCATCAAGGGACGGCCGCCATCCGAAGCCGCGCCGCTTCAGCCCGGCGTGCCCCGCCGAAAGCGCAGGTTCCCGGGCCGGAGCTGCGCAATAGCGGCACAGCCCATCAGCTTCATGTCCCGCTCCAACTCGTGACGCATGAGCTCCAGCGCGCGCTCCACGCCCGCCTGTCCCCCTGCGGCCAGGGGGAACAGGTAGTAGCGCCCGACCCCCACCGCCTTGGCGCCGAGCGACAGCGCCTTGAGGACGTGCGTGCCGCGCTGCACGCCCCCGTCCATCAGGACGTCCAGCCGGTCGCCCGCCGCGTCCACCACCTCGGCCAGCTGGTCAAAGGCGGAGCGCGAGCCGTCGAGCTGCCGCCCACCATGGTTCGACACCACGACGCCAGTGCAGCCGATCTCCGCCGCCCGCCGGGCGTCAGCCGCCGACATCACGCCCTTGAGGCAGAACTGCCCGTCCCATTCTTGGACCATCGCGGCCACGTCGTCCCAGTCCAGCGACGGGTCGAGCATCTCGGTGAAGTAGTGGCCGATGGACATGGCGCCGCGCCCCATGTCCACGTGGTTCTCCAGCTGAGGCAGCCGGAAAGGGCCACCGCGGAAGTAGTTCAGCGCCCAAGCCGGCTTGATCGCGAACTGCGAAACGCCGGCCACGTTCAGCCGGAACGGGATGGCGAAGCCGGTGCGCTTGTCACGCTCGCGGTTGCCGCCGGTGATGCTGTCCACCGTCAGCATCATCGCCTCGACGCCCGCCTGCTTGGCGCGCGCCATCATCTCCCGGTTCAGGCCACGGTCCTTGTGGAAGTAGAACTGGTACACCTGCGGGCCGCTGCTGATGCGCCGCGCTTCCTCCAGGCTCGTGGTGCCCAAGGACGACACGCCGAACATCGTGCCGTACTTGGCGGCTGCCGCCGCCACGGCGCGCTCGCCGTCGTGGTGGAACAGTCGCTGCAGTGCGGTCGGAGAACAATAGAAGGGCAGCGCCAGCTTTTGGCCCAGCACGGTGGTGGACAGGTCCACCTCCCGCACGCCCTGCAGCACGCTGGGCACGAGGTCGCAGTCTTCGAAGGCGCAGGTGTTGCGCCGGTAGGTGACCTCGTCATCCGCGGCGCCATCGATGTAGTTGAAGATCGGGCCTGGCAAGCGGCGCTTGGCCATGCGCCGGAAGTCGTGGAAGTTGTGGCAGTCCTGTAGCCGCATCGCGTTTGCCTCCCGAACCCGGACCTCGCCCAACCGCTGGGCCGTACGGTTGACCCGAGCAGCCTACACCCTTGATGGCGAGGATTACGGGATCACGGGCGGCGGCGCCACGGCTGCTGCGGACAGGACGGCCGTCCTTGCTGTGACGACTTGCCCTTGGGTTGACGGGCGCGACCCGAACTGCAGAGCCCATCTCCGTCCACGTCGCTTGATCAGCGCACAAGGCGGGTCCGTTCAGTATCAACCCGATCCCTGCACCAACGCCGTTCTCGATTGGATGGTGTTCAGGCCTGCTCAGGCCGGCTCTCCCGCGCCCGCTGCGCCAACTGCGCCTCGTGCCGCTTCTTCTCGGCAAGCAGAACCGTTTCTACGTAGTTTGGCACGGACCGGTTCTGCTCGTCGGCGACCTCCTTCACGAAGCGCAGCAGTGTGGGCTTGAGCCTCAAGGTGAATGCGTCACGTTCGGACATGCTGGCTTCCAGGTGTTATGTGATGGCGTGCAGTTTTGTATCAGATCGAACGAGCATACCGCAATTTTGCATAACTCCGCTCGACAAGCCGCGAATAACGGGTATGGCGCCTTCAATTGCACTTGGCTGCATCATCTGATGCGCCCAAGGCCAGCATCGATGCGCGCCGGTTCGCCTCCCGCAGGCCATCTGACACTACAAACGGCCGTTTGTAACGGGTGGACCAACGAGGGCAGGCGGGGTAGGGTTGGGATTGTAGTCCAGACTGGGAGCATGGTCCTATCGCAGCCGCCGCACGGCCCTTCGTGG
>JAABUV010008231.1_pt1 | contig 10625 bp, 12 predicted proteins | sample 5559971 | NCBI WGS metagenome assembly JAABUV01 (sample SAMN10711881, study PRJNA513362) | rock metagenome | isolation source: Antarctica rocks | place: Antarctica: Victoria Land, Knobhead nord | collected 2015-12-19
AGCAGCACCGCTTCGACGCCGGGAAGCAGGTACCGCGAGGAAAGGTTCAGCTCGGCCGGGAGCACCACCTGCAACCCGATCGCGACCGCGGTCGCGACCGCAGCCGGCCACCGGCTCTCCCCCTGGGTGCCCCGCCGCCACGCTTCCCGATATCCCCCTATCCCAGGGGTGCCGACCCGTTCGACGGACGGTCGAGGTGGCTCGTCGGGTGGCGGGGACACCGGGAAATCGTTGACTCCTGCACTCTTCACAGCCCTGATCCTCGTTGGTCCGGCGCGGCGCGCGCGGTTGGTCGGGGTTCTGACCACCTGGACCTGGCGCACACCAAGCGCCGCGGCGGAGGCCTCGGTCGCATCGATACGCCCGCGAGTACCCGGGAAGCTTGACCCGGCTTCCCGGACGGTGTGGGTGGGTTATCAGGCCTCGGGTGGTGAGGGCGGCTGGGGTGGTGGTCTCGTAGTCGGCTGGTGAGTGGTCCCAGCACGGAGTGGCGCCGGACGGAGTTGTAAAGCTTTCGATCCATTCGAAGCTCACGGAGGCGAGTTCGGTGCGGGTGGTCCAGTTCCGGCGGTCGAGCAGTTCGCGTTGCATCGTGGACCAGAAGGACTTCATCAGCCCGTTGTCCACGGAGCTGGCGACGCGGCGCATCAAGCTGAGCAGCCCGGCCTCCGGGCCGGGCCCGAAGGCGCAGGACGTGTACTGGGCTGCCCCGGTCCGCACGACCGTCCCGGCGGGGTGGCGCTGCCAGGTCGCCATCTTGGAGCGCGTCGACGACGAGTTCGGTGCGGATGTAGTCCGCGATCGACCACCCGACGATCCGCCGGGACCAGACATCGGTGACGGCGGCGCAGTGGGACCTTGCCCTGGGCGGTGAGGTGTTCGGTGATGTCGGTGCACCACAGCTGGTCCGGGCCGACGGTGCCAGGTGGTCGCCGACCCCGCCCGTCGACGGTCTGCTTGACGACGGTGGTCGACGACGGTAAGCCGCCGGTTCCCGGGTCCCGCCGGCAGTGCCGGACCCGGCGGTCTGCTCGGCGACCCTCAGATGTCAGGGGGGCACGATGTGGGTTGGAAGGCGGGGTAGGTGGAGCTGCAGCCACCACAGTTGGATGAGCAGGCCGCCGAGCAGCGCCACGGTCATCGCGGTGCGGGTCCGCAGCCAGAGCGCCGGCGCGGCGGCCAGGGTCACCAGGGGCAGGGTGAACCGGAGGAACGACGACGTGGGGAGCAGCAGCAGGACCAGGTAGGCCAGTTGCGCCGGGGCCGCGACACCGAGCTCGACCGGCAGCCCGATGCGCAGGCTGGCCAGGGCGAGCGCCGCGCAGACGAACGCCGTGAGGATGACGACATCGCTCTCCCGCGAGGTCCGGACGCTCCCGAACTGGACGAGCCCGCTGACCCACGGCACCAGCGGCACCGGGTGCCCCTGCCAGCTCTCCTGGATGAGCAGGTAGGCGTTCATCCGCCCGGTCCGCACCGCGACCACCACCGGCCACAGCCCACTCGCGGCGACCACCCCGGCGACCGCCAGCACCGCGACGAACCGGCGCGCCACGGTGACCAGCGTCGCGCGCCGCCGCCACAGGTGGACCGCGACGACCGCGGCGAACGGTGCCAGGACCCCCCGGGTCAGCGCCATCACCGGGACCAGCGGGACCAGCCACCGGTACCGCTCGCGGACCAGCAGCACCAGGAACACCACCGCCTCCGCGGCGAACAGCCCATCGGAGTAGGTCAGCACCAGCACCGCCGACACCGGGGAACACGCCCACACCATCCCCGCCCGGGTCGCGGCCGACCCCCCCCAGATGGGGCGCGAGCAGCACCGGGATCCTCGCCGCGGCGACGGCCCCAGCGGCCAGCGCCACGACCAGCGCGACCGGACGAACCCGAGCCCGGTCACCCGACGGACCGCGGCCACCACACCCGGGTACACCGGGAAGAACGCCAACGCACTGTGCCGCACGACCGCGAACCCCGGACCGGACGGGTAGCCGCGGTTCGTGATCAGCCGGTACCACTCCCCGTCCCAGGAGGACAGCGCCCCGCCGAGGTCACCCGGGCGGTAGGACCTGCTCGGCCCGCGGCAGACCACCGCGACGACCAAAACGTCGAACACCCGGGCCCCGGCGAACACCGCCAACGCCGGCCCCACCAGGCGACACCGCCGCGCCCCCGACCACGCTCCGGCCCGGCCACCGGGACGCCACCCCGCCCAGCCACCAGCCCCCGCGGCGGAGCCACCGCCTCACCAACTACCGCGGCCACCGCTGGAGATTAGAGTAAAGCGACAATCTCCGTAGTAGTAGAGCCGCGCCCAACCGGCGACCGCTCGCCCGCCTACCCCCCCGGCGTACGGGGTGTCCGACGTAGGGACGGCGACCCCAGGCACCGGGCCGGTCGGTTTCGCCCTCGTTGAGATCTGGCCGGCGTCAGTTCCGCCAACCGGCTCGTGGCCGACCGGGGCACCCAACGCCCCGGATACCGCGAGAGCACCGCTCACCGACTTCGTGCGCCGGCTGGCCCTGGAACCGGACGTCGAGGTCGTCGCGGGTGCTCAGCAGCCCGCGGCCCCTCCGGCGACGCCCCGTCGGCACCTGCCCTGCCGGTGGTCCCGCTGCCGACAGAGCGCCTGCCCACAGAGCCGCTGCCGGATCCGTTCACCCGCCGCGCCGGCTCGCCATCGCCGGCGCCGTCGCCCAGTAGTTCGCTGAGGCTGTCCACCACCGACCTGATCTCCGAGCGGACGTAGTCGCGGGTGGCGACCTCGCCGACGGCCACCCGCAGCGACGCGACCTCCCGGGCCAGGAAGTCCGTGTCCGCGCGGCTCTGGGTGCCCTGGCGGCGGTCCGCGTCGAGGTTCACCCGGTCCCGGTCGTCCTGCCGGTTCTGCGCGAGCAGGATCAGCGGCCCCGCGTAGGAGGCCTGCAGCGAGAGCACGAGGGTCAAGAGGATGAACGGGTAGTGGTCGAAGTACACCGACCTCGGGGCGAAGACGTTCCAGCCGATCCAGATCAGCACGACCGCCGTCATGTAGACGAGGAACCGGCCGGTACCCAGGAAGCGGGCGATCCGCTCCGACGCGCGGCCGAAGCTGTTCGGGTCGTGCGGCCCGCGCAGCAGCGGCCGCCTTAGGTCCACCGGCTGGTCCAGGCGCGGTGTGGTCGACCGGCGGGCGCGGTCCCGGGTCAGCCGGCGGGGTCCTGGCCCGCACGGCGAGGACGCTGCCGCGGTTTGTCCCCGACCACGGGGCCCCACACTCGGGTCGGCCCGCTCGGGCCGTCCCGGGTGGGTCGTCAGGCGCGGTGCAGGACGAGGCGGCCGTTGACGGTGCGGCAGATGTACCCGTACTGCGGGTACTGGGTGGTCGCCTTGGCGGAGCATTCCTGCCCGGGAGCGAGGCACTTGACGGTGCCGTTGATCGTGGCCCGGGTGTGCCCGGCCGAGCAGGTTTTCCCGGCTCCGGCTCCGGCGCTGGTGCCTGCCGCCGCCGCCGGGCCGGTGGTGACAGCGTTGGGCGCGGCAGGAGTCACTGGGGTGTGGGCCTTCGCCCCGCAGCCGGTGAGGGTCACCGCCGCGGCCAGGGTCAGGGTCAGGGTCAGGGTCGACGTGCGTCGGTTCACTACGAGTACCTCTCGGGTCAGGCGCTGGAGCCGGAGATGGAGCAGCGTTCAGCATGGCAGCCGGTTGCTCGCGGGCGCCCGGGACCACTTCTCGATCTCCGGCATCGGGCACCGCGCCGTGGCTGCCCGGGCGGTGGATCCGGCGCCCACCGGCCGGGGCCCACCGGCCGGGGCCTCCGCGGACGCCTGTTCGCGGTCGGTCAGGTTGCAAGTTCGGAAGGAGCCCCTGCCGCTACCGGCGGCGCGGACGCTGTCCACCCGCCCGTCGGACAAGCCACACATCAGACGCACCACTCACGGACGTAGCGCAACGCGCTACGCTCTGTTCGTGGCGGGGCAGCTGTGGTGGGACGACGAGGACGCCACCCACATCGGACCCGGTCCACCCGCTACCCCGACGCCCAGGACATCGACCCCGCCCGGACCCTGCAGGCCGCCGCCGACCCCAACGCGTCCTCCGTGACCCGGACCCGCGCAGCCGCGTCGGGTACCTCCGACTGATCGGCTACTCCCCCACCGCCGGCCTCGTCATCACCGTGATCGCCGACCCCAACGACTGGTCCGGCGTCACCGCCTGGAAGACCACCGGAGCCGACCTGCACGACTACCTCAACAACCTCCACGACCAGGAGACCTCCCGGTGACCGACAGCACTGACCACGCCCGCACCGACCAGACCCGCACCGCCCGCCGGGCCCGGCACGCCGCGATCCTCGCCGAGGTCGCCACCGAGGAAACCGAAGCCACCGAAACCGAGGTCGCCACCACCAACACGGCTCTCGTCGTCCCCCTGCACCTGCGCATCGACCGCGACCTCGACACCGCGCTCCGCGCCCGCGCCGACACCGAACACATCCCCACCTCCGCCCTCGTCCGCCGCCTGCTCCGCCACGCCATCCACGACACCGGTCAGAGCAGCCTCACCACGGCAGCAGTCGAAGACATCGCCCGCCGTGTGACCCGGGAGGAGCTCAAGAGCAGGTGACTATCAGCGCAACCGCCGGCCCCGCTGACCCCTGGGCCGGTCACCGAAGACTCGGCGCCGTCACGGGTGGTCGGTGAACGCGGCCAGCACCCCGGCCGACACGGGACGGTCCGCGTACACGAGCCGGACCGCCAGCGGGTCCGGGTTGCCCACGTCGGGACCCCGCCAGAGCAACTCCAGGCCCGTGCCGCGGCGCGCCGCGACCCGGTGTTGTGCTCGAGCAGATACGCCACCACGGGCAGCTCCGGTGCCACCTCGCCGGCAGCGGCCAGCGCGGCGGTCACGGCCTCCGCGGCCAGCCCCCGCCCCCAGGCGGACCGGGCGAACCGGTAGCCCAGGTTCCACCCCGGCCCGTCATGCCACTGACAGCCCACCAGGCCCACCACCGGACCGGCAGGGTCGCTCACCGACCGCACCACTCAGCCGCCCAACCCGTGCTCGCGCCAGCCCGCCCGCTCCCGGTCGACAACCACACCGCCCGCCGATCCGCCATCGCCGCCGGCCGGCTCGACGTTGGCGGCCGCGTCGTCGTCCCCCTCACCGACTGAGCGGGTCCCGACCCGTCGACGGCGGCCGTCAGGACACCGGCGAGGTCCTCACCCGACAAGGGCGGGGACCGTTGGTCCAGCGGCCTGACCGCCCGATGGGCCGGCGGCAGTTCTCGCGACCTGCTCGCGCCGCTAGCTGCCGAGCGCGCGGGCGAGGTGTTCGGCCAGGTGGACCACCGGGCCGACAAGGGCGCTCGCCACTGCCTGAGCGGTCGCGTTCCCCACTGCGCCGGCCAACCGGGACACCAGCCGCCCGACCCGGTGCCGGGAAGGGCCCGGCGCGTGCGCAGCCAGCTCCAGCTCGCCGACGACATCCTCGACCTCGGACACCTCGGCGGCGGACTGGTCACTGCCGTGGAACAGCGCGCGGACCGCGGCCACGAGCCGTTCGACCTCGGCGACCTCGGCAGCGGAGAGGGTGACCGACTGGGTCGCTCCCAGACTCCCCTGCGCCACGTTGACCCCGGTCGAGTTCGTGACCGTCGTGACAAAACTCGACCCCGCGGACGGCCCGGCGGCGTCCATCACCGACCGGCCCCCGCGCACGAGCCGCTGCCCAGCCGGCGTGATCACCGGCAGCGACCCCCAGGAACCGGGCTGCGCCACGAGCCGCTCGCCGAGCAGGAACCTGCTGGCGGCGTCCAACTCGTCGTACCTGAACGGATCCAGGTAGAACGAGCCCCACCCGGACTGGAGAAACGCGGCGTCCTGCACGTGGTCGTCTCCGGCCAGGTCGCACCGGTGGAGGAAGTGCAGCAGCGCGTCACAGACCGCCTGGCGCCGGGCACCCAGATCAGCTCTGCACTGCAGCAGGCGCTGCACCGCGCCCGCCCTCGGTCAACCAGACCCGGCGGCCACCCACCTCGTCGCTGACCCGCACGTAGCCCGACAAGATCGCCGAGTCGACGCCCCGCGCGGTCACGCTCCCCTGGCCGACCACCATCGACCGGTCCGCAGACCCCGCCCCGTCGGCCAGGTCGTTGAGCTCGAGCAGCACCAACACCTCGGCCGTGTCCTCCGACGAGAGGTTGAACCCCGGCTCCCACGGCACACCAGCACCGTACCGAAACCGGCCACCAGGACATCAACCAGCCGCCTAAGTTTCGATACGGATTCCGGCACGACCGGTGCCGGCGTGTCGCCGTACCGCGGCAGTCATGCCGTTAACGATCGGGCGTGGTCCGGCGGACCTCCACGGATACCTATGCGTCGGGATCAGCCGGGATCACGACCTTGACGCGATCGGCGACTCCGGGTCAACACAGCGGTAGGCCTGCCCGGATCGGCTGGCCCGGTCCAGCGCAGCACGGTGGCCCGAACGGCCACGGTCATCGAACTTGCGGCAGCGCCCGCAGTCCGATGGACCGATGGACCGATGGTCAACGCTCGTCTGGTCGCCGAGCGTCATCGCCTCCGCCTCGCCTGGGAGACTGTCGCCGTGCCCGCATTCGAGTGGCAGCTCGACGACCAAGTGGTCCTCCGGCTCGCCGAGTGCCGCTTCGCCGAGCCCTACGTCACCTTGGTGACCGCCAACCAGGCCTGGCTGAGCCGCTGGGAGGACTGGGCCGAGGACCTCTCGCACCTGCCCGCTGCGCAAGCGATGTTTACCCGGATGCTGACCGGCTTCGCGGACGCCAGCCGGCTTCCTCTCCTGATCGTCACTGAAGACCAGCTCGCCGGCTACATCAGCCTGAAAATCGACCACGGCCAACGCACCGGCTCAATCGGCTACTGGATCGGCGAACGATTCAGCGGCCGCGGCCTCGTGACCCGCGCGGTCACCGCCATCACCCACCATGGGCTCAACGACCTCGGCCTCGTCCGCGTCGAGGCGCCGATCGCAGCAGGAAACACCGCCAGCTCCGCCGTCGTCCGGCGAGCCGGATTCCACCTCGACGGCACCCTCCGCGCCGGCCACCTCGTTGCGGGCGCGCCGCACGACCTGCAGGTGTGGAGCCGACTCCCCACCGACAGCCAGATCTGAACCGAACATCTGCCTGCTGGGCTACCCGCCCGCTCGAACACTCCGCCGCCACCTCCGGCGTCCCCGCAGCGAGGCGAACCCGGAAGGGGCGCCGGTCAACGCGTGCCGAAAGCCGTACCGGCCCGACCCGGCATCGCGACCGCCACACGGCGCGGAACGAGTTCCGTCACGGCCTCCAGGGGCCCTGCAAAAACCGTTCTAAAACGATCGGACAAGACATGGGAGCGCGGCCCGTCAAATTCGACCGGCTCAGCCACGGGGGCGCGACTACCTCAGATTCCTGGGTGACAACGGCTTGCTGAGAGCGATATCTTCCTCCTCGAAGCCGAGCGCCGCGTAGAAGCGGCGGGCCGGGACGTTGGCCGCGCCGGTCTGGAGGTAGATCCGCTCGAGTCCACGGCCGCGGGCCCATGTTTCAGCTGCGGTGAGCAGCTGAGTGCCTGCCCCTGTCCGCGTGGCCGTCTCTGCGACGATCAGTTCCCCGATGTACGCGTCGACGGCTCCGGTGAAGTGGGGTCAGGTCGAAACGGAGACGAAGCCGATGACCGAGCCCCGTCGCTCCGCGACGTAGGCCGCCCCCTCCCCGGCTTCTCGGCTCGTCGACGTGTCTATCCACTGGTGGGCGGCGTGGGCGGCGGCTGCAGCCGACCGCCAGGCCGCGACGCCGAATGCGAGCCGGTCGGCCAGGGCGGCAACCTGGTCATGGTCGCGACCCACGTACGGGCGGATCACAGCAGGCTCACCGGTCACGGATTGACGGTCTCACGACGGCGCTCCGGTGGCCGCGGCCGGTCCTCCGTCCGCTTCGGGCGGCTGGGTGCATCACCTCTCGACGAGGTCGGCGCGCACCGTCGGGGACGCCGGTGGCACCTCCAGCAGGGTGAAACCGTTCTCCCGATAGACGGCCTCGTGAACGGCCTCGAAGACCAGCGAGTCTTCGTAGCTGATCCGGCGGGCCGCGGTCGGCTGGATGAACCCGAGCGCTCGCACCAGGAACACGACCGGGTCGAACACCCGCGAGCTGACCACGTCGTCGACCTCAGCGGTCAGCGACCGCGGGACCCGGTGCCCGAGGTACCGGGCCAGCGCAAGCGTGCACAGCACCGACCGGTCCTGGAACTGGACCCCCGCCCCGACCGGAACGGGCGCGCGGCGACGGGCGCGCGGCAGCGCGGTGATCCGGTCGCAGAGGTCGTCCCGGGTCCACGGCTGAGCGCAGTCCTGCGCCTGTAGCTCGGCGATCACATCGGTTGCCGCCTCCCGCGCGACCGGATACCCCCGCGCGTGCAACTGCTCGACCAGGACCGTCTTCCCCGCACCGGGAGCACCCGTCACCACATAGCGCCGCACCACCGAAGAGCTCCTCTCCCGGGCAGGCCGGGCTTCCGGCCCAGCCACGCCGCCCATGCCGGCCCGGGACCGCCACCCTCACCGCCGCCGTCGACGGCCCCTACGGTCTGCGGGGAGAGCAACGACCGGACCGGAAGGAACTCGATGGAGCTACTGATCCTGGGCGGTACCGCGTGGCTGGGCCGGGAGATCGCCGCCCAGGCGGTGGGCGCCGGGCACGCGGTCACCTGCCTGGCTCGCGGTGAGGCCGGCCCGGTCGCTGATGGAACCGACCTGGTGAGGGCCGACCGGTCGCAGCCGGACGCCTACGCCGCGGTCGCTGACCGCGACTGGGACGCCGTCATCGAGGTGTCCTGGCAGCCCGGCTTCGTCCGTGGCGCCCTGGCCGCGCTCGCCGGGAAGGCCGGGCACTGGACCTACATCTCCTCCACCAACGTCTACGCCTCCAACGCGACACCCGGTGCCGACGAGACCGCCGAACTGAACCCGCCCACCGACCGGGACCAGGTCGGGCAGGACCTCTACGGGCCGGCGAAGGTCACCTGCGAACAGCTGTCCGCCGCAGCTCTTGGTGACCGGCTGCTGATCGCCCGCGCGGGCCTGATCGGCGGTCCCGGGGACCTCACCGGCCGCTCCGGGGCCTGGGCGGCCCGGTCAGCACGGGACCCCGACACCCCGCTGCTGGTCCCTGACACCGCGGACTCGCCCACCCAGGTCATCGACGTCCGCGACCTCGCCGGCTGGGTCCTGGACTGCGCCACCACCGGGCGCACCGGGACCTACAACGCCGTCGGCCCGGTCGTGCCGTTCGGTGAGTGGGTCCAGCTGTCCCGGCGGGTCGGCGGCCACACCGGACCGGTCCGGCTGGCTCCCGCCGACTGGCTGCTCGAGCACGGCGTCGAGGAATACATGGGCCCGGAGTCACTGGCCATGTGGCTGGTCGACCCGGACATGCAGGGCTGGTCGACCAGATCCGGCAACGCCGCCCTCGACGCCGGGCTCTACCACCGGTCACGGGAGACCCTGCTCCGCGACGTCCTCGCGTGGGAACGATCCGCCGGCCTGGACCGTGTCCACGGCGCGGGCCTGTCAGCCGGGCGCGAGGCGGAGCTGCTCGCCCTGCTCGACGCCGGCTGACACCCGCCGAGCCCACTCCCAGGACCTCACGACAAGGAGGTGCCGGCGGCATGCAGTACACAGCGGACCCGGACGGCACGGCCGCCGGTCGGCGGTGGCTGGCCGCTCTGCCGGACCAGCTGGACCGGCACCGGCGGCTGCTGACCCGGCTGCTGGAGCTGTGCCAGCGCGAACCGCTGGCCGCCTCCCTGTCGGTGGGCTGCTCGCTGGGTCGGGTGGCAGCCGACCCGTTCTCTGACGTCGACGCCGCCCTCGGCGTCACCGCGGCTCGCGGGATACCCGGCGCCGGGGCGGTCGGTGCGGTCGAGCAGGCTGTCCTCGACGCCCTCCCCGGTCACGGACCCGTCGTCGACGTGCTGCGCCAGCGGGCCGGCCCACCGGACCGGTTCATCCGCCGGGTCTTCGCCCAGTTCCACGACGGCCTGCAACTGGACCTCGCGGTGCTCGCTGACACCGAGGTCCGCCGCGGTCGCGCGGCCCCCGACTTCGTCGCCCTCTACCGCGGCGACACACCAGCCCCGGCCGACGATCCCGACAGCCCGCCCGTCGACGCCTTCCCGTCCGCGGATACCGCCACCCCTGAGCAGATCCACGATTGGACGTTCCTCGCCTGGATCGCCCTCGCCGACACCGGCAAGTACCTGCGGCGCGGCTCCGCCTGGGAGGCCCACCGCCGCCTCCACGAGGCCCGCGACCACATCTGGGCGCTGTGGGCCGCCGCCACCGGCGCCACCTACCCCTGGCACGGGCTGTCCCAGGTCCTCGACCACGACCCCCATCACCTGCCCCCGGGAATCCAGGCCACCGTCACCGGCCTCGACGTCGACGACCTGCACCGAGCCGCCCGTGCCGGCGCCGAGGTCCTCACCTACGTCAGCGAGCTCGCCGCGACTGCGCACGCAGCGCAGCTGCCCGCTGAACTCGCCCGCCACGTGACCGCGGATCTCTGCGCGGTGACGCGGACCTGAGCCGCCGGGAGGCCCGGCCCACAGCAGCGC
>JAABUV010008232.1_pt1 | contig 10624 bp, 8 predicted proteins | sample 5559971 | NCBI WGS metagenome assembly JAABUV01 (sample SAMN10711881, study PRJNA513362) | rock metagenome | isolation source: Antarctica rocks | place: Antarctica: Victoria Land, Knobhead nord | collected 2015-12-19
GGCCGAAACCACCGATGTGACGGAACCGATCGCGCCGGAGCTCCAGGGCATCCTCGACGCCGTCTGCTACGCGCCGTGATCGCGGTCATGCCCGACCCAGCTCAGCCCAAATGGGCAAAGTCGAGCAAGGTTAAGCCTGCCTCAAACTCCGCCAAAGGGTAAGACCTTGGAATCCACATCTTAAAAGACGGGTTTCCAAAGGCCTCAGGCCTTTGGCGGGTCTGGGCGGAGCCCGGCCTTGCTGGCTGCGTTCCCGCTCTGTTGCAGGTCTGCGCGGTGTGCTACATCGGCCTCCCATACCGAGATCCCAGGCCGAGCGAACTGTCAGAGGGTGCCCGACACAGTGTCCGCCACGCGCATCCTGATCGTCGAGGACGAGTTCCTCATCCGCCTGACCCTGGCCGAGGCGCTGGCGGACGAAGGCTTCGACGTGGTCGAGGCAGAATCCGGTGACGAGGCGCTGCGGATGATCGTCGCCGACCCTGCGATCCGCCTGATGCTCACCGACATGCAGCTTCCGGGCACCCTGGACGGCGCCACGCTGGCGGCACGCGCCCGCGAGCACCAGCCGGCGCTGCCGATCATCTTCGTGACCGGGCGGCCCGAGGCGGTGGGCGCCCTGCTCACCGCGCGCGACCTGTTCATTGCCAAGCCCTACCTTCCCTCCGAGGTCTGCATCGCGGCGAAGCGCCTGATCGCCGCCTGACAGCGGCCAGGCGTCCGATCGTGGCCTGATGCCCGCGGCCACTCGGCAGCCGTTGGCGTAATACCGATGGCCCCTGACATGGATCCATCGGGAAGCAAGGCCGGGCTCTGCCCAGACCCGCCAAAGGCCTGAGGCCTTTGGAAACCCGTCTTTTAGGACATGGTTTCCGAAGGCTCGGCCAATGGCTGCGTCCAGAGGCCCATGCTTGAAGGAGGGGTCTCTGGCCTCGCTTGCCGGACCGGTCACACTCAAGAGCCGTTGGCATGACACGGCGGCGGGGGGTCTGACGGCACGCTCCGTGCATCCGCGGCCATCGTCCAAGGCGACGGGGCACTCCGTCCCGCGCCCGCCATCGGAGTCGCCATGACGATCAACGCGCCCAACCCCGTGCTTGCCACGGCGGAGATGCGGCGCCTGCGCGGCCCCGACCTTGCGGCCTGGCGACGCTGGGGTCCCTACCTCAGCGAGCGGCAGTGGGGCACGGTGCGCGAGGACTACAGCCCCGGCGGCGACGCCTGGGACTACCTGCCGCACGACCACGCCCGCTCCCGCGCCTACCGCTGGGGCGAGGACGGCCTGGCCGGGTTCGGCGACGAGGCCCTGCACTGGTGCCTGGGGCTCGCGCTGTGGAACGGCCGCGACCCGATCCTCAAGGAGCGCCTGTTCGGCCTGACCAACGCCGAGGGCAACCACGGCGAGGACGTCAAGGAGCTGTATTTCTACCAGGACGCGCTGCCGTCCCACGCCTACCTGCGCATGCTCTACAAGTACCCGCAGGCGGCCTACCCGTACCAGCACCTGATCGACGAGAACGCCCGGCGCGGCCCCCACGCCGGCGAGTACGAGATCCTCGACACCGGGGTGTTCGACGCGGAGCGCTACTTCGACGTCACGGTCGAGTATGCGCGCGACAGCCCGGACGACATCCTGATGCGCGTCACGGTGCGCAACCGCGGCGACGCGGCGGCCACGCTGCACGTCCTGCCGCAGCTCTGGGCGCGCAACACCTGGAGCTGGGGCGATGGCATGCAGCGCCCGGAGCTGGCGCCCGACGGCGGCGTCGTGGCCGCGCGCCACCCCCTGATGGAGGACCGCGTGCTCGCCGCGGACGGCGCGCCGTGCTGGCTGTTCTGCGACAACGAGACCAACGCCCGGCGCTTCCCCGGGCTGGGCACCGGCGATCCCGCGGGGCCGTTCAAGGACGGCATCAACGACCACGTTGTCGGCGGCGCCGCCGGCGCCACCGCGGCGCGGGCCGGCACCAAGGTCGCGGCGCACCACGTGCTGTCGCTCGACGCGGGTGCGAGCGCGGTGCTGCGGCTGCGCTTCAGCCCTGCGGCGGGGGCTGGCGGGCCGTTCGCCGACCACGACACGGTGTTCGCCCGCCGCATCGCCGAGGCCGACGCGTTCTACGCCGCGCTGCAGATCGGGATCGCGGATGCGGACGCCCGGCTGGTGCACCGCGCGGCGTTCGCCGGCATGGTGTGGTCCAAGCAGTATTTCGGCTTCGACGTGCGCCGCTGGCTGGACGGCGACCCGGGACGCCCGCCCCCCGCCGAGGCCCGCAAGCACGCGCGCAACCACGAGTGGGGGCACCTGGTCAATGCCGACATCGTGTCGATGCCCGACACCTGGGAATACCCGTGGTACGCCTCGTGGGACCTCGCGTTCCATGCCGTGGTGTTCGCGGCGTTCGACCCGGATTTCGCCAAGCAGCAGATGCTGCTGCTCCGTGCGCGCTGCATGCACCCGAACGGCCAGCTTCCCGCCTACGAGTGGAGCTTTGGCGACGCCAACCCGCCGGTCGCGGCCTGGGCGGCGTGGCGGGTGTACCTGGCCGAGCGGCGCCTGACCGGGCAGGGCGACCGCGACTTCCTGGAGCGGGTGTTCCACAAGCTGTGCCTGAACTTCGGCTGGTGGGTGAACCGCAAGGACGAGGCCGACCGCAACATCTTCCAGGGCGGGTTCCTCGGGCTCGACAACATCGGCATCTTCGACCGCTCGCAGCCGCTGCCGACCGGCGGCACCATCGACCAGGCCGACGGCACCGCCTGGGTCGCGGCCTACGCGCTGCAGCTCATGCGCATCGCGCTGGAGCTGTCGCTGGACAACGCCGTGTACGAGGACATGGCGATCAAGTTCTTCCAGCACTTCCTGTTCATCGCCGCCGCGGTGAACGGCGTCGGCGGCGGCGGCGTCGGGCTGTGGGACGAGCGCGACGAGTTCTTCTACGACGTGCTGCGCGTGCCGGGACAGGCGCCGGTGCCGCTGCGGGTGCGCTCCACGGTGGGGCTGCTGCCGATGCTGGCGGTGCTGGTGCTGGAGCCGGAGCTGCTGGCGCGGGTCCCCTACTTCACCGAGCGCGCGCACTGGTTCGTGGCGCACCGGCCCGACCTCGCGGGGCTGATCTCGCGTTGGGAGGAGCCGGGGTGCGGCGACACGCTGCTGCTGTCGCTGCTGCGCGGGCACCGCACCAAGCGGCTGCTGGCCCGTGCGCTCGACGAGCGCGAGTTCCTCTCCCCCTACGGGCTGCGGGCGATCTCGCGCGTGCACAGGGACCATCCCTACGAGTTCCGCCACGGCGGCCAGGTGTTCAGCGTCGCCTACCTGCCGGCGGAGTCCGACTCGCGGCTGTTCGGCGGCAACTCGAACTGGCGCGGGCCGGTGTGGCTGCCGACCAACTACCTGCTGATCGAGGCGCTGTTCGAGTTCCATCGCTACTACGGCGACGACTTCACCGTGGAGTGCCCGACGGGCTCGGGCCGGCAGCGCACGCTGCGCCAGGTGGCCGAGGAGCTGTCGCGGCGCCTGACGCGGCTCAGCCTGCTCGGCCCGGACGGGCGGCGGCCGGTGATGGCGGCGTACCCCGCGCTGCAGGCGGCGGCGGACGGGGCGGGGCTGGTGCTGTTCCACGAGTACTACGACGGCGACGACGGGCGCGGGGTGGGCGCCTCGCACCAGACCGGGTGGAGCGGGCTGGTGGCCCTTCTGCTGGAGCCGCGCGAGGAGGGCGTGGCCGCGGACCTGCCGGTCAGCGACCCGGGCTGAGCGCCGCCCGACTCTTGAGCCCCGCCCTGGCTCCCCGGTCCGGCTTCCCAACCTGGGCGCTCGGCCTGGGCGCTCATGACCGTGGCGCCCCAACCCTGGCGTCCTGACCCTGGCGCCTCTGACCCTGCGCGCATGGCGATGCACGGCCCTGCGAAACCGTGGCGTTACGTTTCTGCCATCGAAAACACCCGATCGGGCCCCCATCTCCTGAGGAAATCGGTCAGATCCGGGCGCAGGTGAACAAGGAGAGCATCATGGTCAGACGACTGCTGAAGCGGGTGCTGCTGCCGCTGGTGGCGATTACACCTGTACTCGCCGGATGCGTCTATCCGTACGGCTACTACAACAGCTACGGCTACCCCTATGGCTACGGGTACAGCGGTGCCTATGGCGGCTACGGCTACGCGCCGTTCTACGGTGCCGGCTATGGATACTTCCCCGGGTATATCGGCACCGGGTTCTATAACCCGTTCGGGTTTGGCTTCGGCTACGGCTTCGGCGGCTATGGCTTCCGGAGAGGGTTCGGCGGCTACGGGTATCGCGGCGGATGGGGCGGATATCGCGGTGGCTATGGCGGCTTCCGCGGTGGGTATGGCGGCTTTCACGGCGGCGGGGGGTTCCACGGCGGCGGCTTCGGGGGTGGCGGGTTCCACGGCGGCGGCCACCGCTGACACCCGGCGCCGCCATACCGGGCGAAGCGCCTGGGCAGGCCGCTCCGGCGACCACGGCCGCGGATGGCCCGGCGGCGCGCCTCGCCGCGCTGCGGGCCGCCTACGAGGCGCTGCACACGGGGCGCTTCGAGGCGGCGCAGGCCGCGGCAGGTCCGTGGACAGGGTGTGATCCCGTGGATCTGGAGGCATTGCTCCTGTGCGGCCTGGCGCTGGGCGGCCGGTCGGCGTGCCGCGCCGCGGGCGGGGAGCCTGCGTCCGGCATGGCCGGCGCGGCGCTGGCGGACCTCTCGGCGGCGCTGCTGGTCCGGGTGGCCGGGCTGAGGCCAGGCCATGCCCATCCCTGCCTCGACCTGCTCGGGCTGCTGCGCCGCGAGCGCCTGCAGGACGGCTACGAACCGGTGCTGCGCGCCTGCCTGGATCTGGCGCCCGACGATGCGCGGCTGCTGCGCGCCCGGGCCGAGCTGCTGCACGACACCGGGCGCGACGGCGAGGCGCTGGCGGCGATCGAGACCTGGCTGCGGTTGCGGCCCGGCGACGAGGGGGCGCTCGGCCTGCACGGCGCGGTGCTGGTCGGGCTGGGGCGGCCGGAGGCGGCGCTGGAGCAGTTCCGGGCGCTGGCGGCGCGCTCTCCGGGCTCGGCGCGGCACTGGACCAACCTCGGCACCACGCTGCGCCTGCTCGGCCGGCTCGACGAGGCCCTGCCCGCGCTCCGCCAGGCCGCCGAGCTGGCGCCGCGCGACACGCAGGTCCGGGTGAACCACGCCATCGGGCTGCTGCACGCCGGCCGGCTGGCGCAGGGGTGGCGCGAGTACGAGGCCCGGCTCGCGCTGCCGGGCCACACTCCCCTGCCCGCGCACCGCCTGCTGCCCGCGCTCGCCGAGCTGCCGGGCGGCATGGCGGCGCTGCGCGGGCGCACCGTGCTGTGCACCCACGAGGAAGGGTTCGGCGACACGCTGCAGTTCGCGCGCTACCTGCCCCTGCTGGCGCAGGCCGGCGCGCGCGTGGTCGCCGCCGTGCCCGCGCCGCTCGTGCGCCTGCTGCACTCGCTCGGCGACAGGATCGAGGTGGTCGACGACGGCGGCGTCCCGCCCGCCCATGACTGGCACTGCCCGATGCTCAGCCTGCCGCGGGTGTTCGCCACCACGCTCGACGCCATCCCGGGAACCGTCCCCTACCTGCGGGCCGACCCCGACGCCGTCCGGCGAGCGGAGGCTTGGCTGGCGCGGGCGCTTCCCGGCCGGGGGCTGCGGGTCGGCCTGGCCTGGGCGGGGCAGTCGCGCCCCTGGCTGCCGGGTCTCGCCGCGATCGACCGCCGGCGCAGCATCGGGCTCGCCGCGCTGGCCCCGCTGGGCGAGGTGGCGGGGGTGCGGTTCGTCGGGCTCCAGACAGGCGAGGCCGCCGCGCAGTCCGGCGCGGTGCCCGGCCTCGTGCTGCACGATGCCGTGGCCGGGGCGCGCGACTTCGCCGACACCGCCGCGGTCGTGGCCGCGCTCGACGTGGTGGTCAGCGTCGACACCGCGATGGTCCATCTTGCGGGCGCGCTCGGCCGGCCGGTGCTGATGCTCGACCGCTTCGACGCCTGCTGGCGCTGGCTGCACGGGCGCGAGGACAGCCCATGGTACCCGGGGATGCGCATCGTGCGCCAGGAGCGGCCGGGCGAGTGGGCGGGGGTCGTCGTTCGGGCGGCAGAGGCGTTGCGGGGATGGCCGGAGCGGACATGAGCACGGCTGCCGCCACGCAGCGGTGAGCCGGCGTGCGTGCAGGCGTCGCAGCGGTCTCAGACACTAGCCGGTCAGCAAGCAAGGCTGGGCTCTGCCCAGACCCGCCAAAGGCCTGAGGCCTTTGGAAACCCTTCTTTTAAAGAATGGATTCCAAAGGCTTGCCTTTAGCGGAGTCCAGAGGCGGAGCCTCTGGCCTTGCTTGCCTGACCGGTCACACCCAGGACCGTTGGTGTCGCGTCCAAGCAGGGCTGGACCCTGCCCAGACCCGGCACGCCCGCTCCCGTGGCGCGATCGCTCGTTCGGGGAACCCTACCATCCGCCGAGCCCGAAGCTGATGCCCGGCGCGTAGACGGGCGGCCGCGCATAGTATGCGGGCGGCGCGTAATAGGCCGGCGGCCGGGCGTAGTAGACTGGCGGCGGCGCATAGAACGGCGGCGCGTAGGCGTAGCCCGGACGGTATTCGTTCTGGTGCTCGTGCCATTCGTGCTCGCGCCATTCGTGCTCGCGCCATTCACGTTCACCATGCTCGCGCGCCTCGTGCTCGCGCCACTCGTGCCGGCGCCACCCGTCGTCGTCCCAGCGGGCGTGCGCGGGACGTGACGCCAGCGCCAGGGACGCTGCGCCAACGCCAGCCATGAGAAGCACCGAGATCCGCATCATGCCATTCCATTTGCGTCAACGAGGATGTCCTGTCGCCGCATTGAGCGCCTCCATCGTGGCGAAAGCGCGGCATGGTCCGGCCTCTCGGTCCGCGGATCGGGCGAACGCCCGGCCGCATCGCCAGGTCGTGGCGAACGGGTCTCGGGGCAGCCGCGACCCGAGGCTGGCGACCATGCCGGCCGGCGTGTCGCGTGGCACGACCCTCGATACGGCGAGGGGGCGCAACGGCGGGCGCCGCGGCGATCGGCCTCGTTGCCCAGGCCTGTCCCGACGCCGTCCGGCGAGGGCGAGGCACGGGCGTCGCCTGGATGAAGCCGTCGGGCCGGCATAGGGTCGGTCGAGACCGGTGGTGCCCGCCGGGTCCGTGACGTGCCGCGAGAGCCCAGGAAGGAGACCAGATGCCCGACGATCGCCCGCCGCTGCCGCCGTTCACCCGCGAGGCGGCGGTGGCCAAGATCCGCGCCGCCGAGGACGGCTGGAACAGCTGCGACCCCGCGCGGGTGTCGCTGGCCTACAGCGTCGACAGCCGCTGGCGCAACCGCAGCACGTTCCTGGCGGGGCGGCCGGCGATCGTGGCGTTCCTGGCGGAGAAGTGGGCGCGGGAACTGGAGTACAGGCTGGTCAAGGAGCTGTGGGCGTTCGGCGACGACCGCATCGCGGTGCGCTTCGCCTACGAGTGGCATGATGCGGGCGGCGCCTGGTTCCGGTCGTACGGCAACGAGAACTGGGGGTTCGATACCCATGGGCTGATGCACACGCGCCACGCCAGCATCAACGACGTCGCGATCGTGGAGGCGGACCGCCGGTTCCGCTGGGACCGAAGCGAGCGGCGGCCGGAGGGGCACCCGGGGCTGACGGAGCTGGGGCTGTGAGGCCGGCGGAGGGCGGAGAAGGTCAGAGGCTTGCGGGAGGTCGTTTGTCCCGGGCCGCGCCCGGGCAGCGCCAGGCGCAGGAAGCAGGAAAGGCTGGGCTCTGCCCAGACCCGCCAAAGGCCCGAGGCCTTTGGAAATCCATTTCTAAAATCCAGGTTTCCAAAGGTTTGGCCTTTGGCGGAGTTTGAGGCAGAGCCTCAACCTTGCCTGCCGGACCGGTCACGCTCAAAAGCCATTGGTATTGCTTGAGAAAGGGGCTTCCAAAGACCTCAGGCTGGCGGGTCCGGGCAGAGCCCTGCCTCGCTCGCTGATCGCCGTCCTGCCGGACAGGACAGGCCCGTCCTGCGGGCCGAGACAAAACAGGGTCCGGAGCCCTGCCCTGTCCTGCCGCGCGAGACGGGGTGGGCGCCCTAGCCGAAGCGGCCGGAGCGGGGGAAGCCGGGCGGCGGCGCCCTGCCCGCCTGGCCGCGCTCGCCGGTCCAGTCGCGCAGGGCGGTCTCGGTGCGGGTCTTCTCGCCCAGGCGCCAGGTCAGGCCGGCGGCCAGGGTGAACACGCGGGCGTCGCGCAGGCCGCCGTCCTTGAAGCGTTGCAGGGTGACGCCGGTGCCGCGCGACAGCACGGGCACCTGGTCGAGGGGGAAGACGAGGAGCTTGCGGTTGTCGCCGATGGTGGCGATGTGGTCGCCGGTCGCAGGGACGCAGAGCAGCGCGGTGTCGGCGTCGCGCGCGTTGAGCACCTGCTTGCCGGTGCGCTTCTCGGCGAGCAGGTCGTCGGAGGCGACGACCAGGCCGCGCCCGCCGCTGGACGCCACCAGCCAGCGCGTGCCGGCGCGCCAGACGAATAGGGCGGCGAGGTCGTCCTCGGCGGCCAGCTCGACCAGCACGCGGATCGCCTGGCCGTCGCCGCGGCCGCGCGGCAGGTCGGCGGCGCGCAGGGTGTAGACGCGGCCGTTGGTGCCCAGCAGGCAGAGGCGGTCGGTGGTCTCGCACTCCAGCGCGAGGCGGAGGCTGTCGCCCTCCTTGAACTTCTGCGCGGCCGGGTCGAGGGCGTGGCCCTTGGCGGCGCGCAGCCAGCCCTTCTCGGACAGGATCACGGTGAGCGGCTCGCGCTCGACGGGGACGATGTCGGAGATCGCGATGGCGGCGGGCGGCGTGCCGATCACGGTGCGGCGATCGCCGAGCGGGCCGGCGCCGAAGTCGCGGCGCACGCGGGCGATCTCCGCGGCGATGCGGCGCCAGCGCTGCGCCTCGCTGCCGAGCAGGCCCTGCAGGCCGGCCAGCTCCTTCTCCAGGGCGGCGTGCTCGCGGCGGATCTCGATCTCCTCCAGCTTGCGCAGGCTGCGCAGGCGCATGTTGAGGATCGAGTCTGCCTGCAGCTCGGTGAGCGAGAAGGCGGCCATCAGGCTGGCGCGGGCGTCGTCCTCCTCGCGGATGATGCGGATCACCTCGTCGAGGTTGAGGTAGGCCGCGAGCAGGCCGCCCAGGATCTCCAGGCGGCGCTCGATGGCGGCGAGGCGGTGGCGCGCGCGGCGGCCCAGCACCTCGTGGCGGTGGTCGAGCCAGGCGCGCAGCACCGCGCGCAGGCCCATCACGCCGGGGGTGCGGGTGGCGTCGAGCACGTTCATGTTCAGGGGGAAGCGGGACTCCAGCGCGGTGGCGCGGAACAGCGTCTCCATCAGGACCTCGGGCTCGATGCCGCGGGTCTTGGGCTCCAGGACGAGGCGCACGGTCTCGGTGCTCTCGTCGCGGATGTCGCCGAGCAGGGGGAGCTTCTTGAGTTCCATCAGCTCGGCGATCTGCTCGATCAGGCGGGCCTTCTGCACCTGGTAGGGGATCTCGGTGACCACGACCGACCACAGGCCCATGCGGCCCTGCTCGACGGACCAGCGGGCGCGCACGCGAAAGCCGCCGCGGCCGGTCTCGTAGGCCTGCACCAGGGCAAGCGGGTCCTCGATCAGGGTGCCGCCGGTGGGGAAGTCGGGGCCGGGCATGTGGGCGAGCAGGTCGATGGTGGTGGCGTCGGGGTGGGCGATCAGGTGCAGGGCGGCGGCGCAGACCTCGCCGGCGTTGTGCGGCGGGATCGAGGTCGCCATGCCCACTGCGATGCCGGCCGCGCCGTTGGCGAGCAGGTTGGGAAAGGCTGCGGGCAGGATGACCGGCTCGGTCTCGACGCCGTCGTAGGTGGGGCGGAAGTCGACGGAGTCCTCGTCGATGCCTTCCAGCAGGAGGGCGGCGACGGTGGTCATGCGCGCCTCGGTGTAGCGCATGGCGGCGGCGTTATCGCCATCGATGTTGCCGAAGTTGCCCTGGCCCTCGACGAGCGGGTAGCGCACCGCGAAGTCCTGGGCGAGGCGGACCATGGCCTCGTAGATCGAGCTGTCGCCGTGCGGGTGATACTTGCCCATCACGTCGCCGACGACGCGGGCGCATTTCTTGAAGCCGGCGGTGGGGTCGAGGCGGAGCTGGGCCATGCCGTAGATCAGGCGGCGGTGGACCGGCTTGAGGCCGTCACGGACGTCGGGCAGCGAGCGCGAGGTGATGGTGGACAGGGCGTAGGCGAGATAGCGCTCGCTCAGCGCATCGGCCAGCGGGGTGTTCTCGATATGTCCGGCGGCGGTGTCCATGCGCAGGGTGTGGCGGCGGTGGGCGGGGGCGTCAAGGGTGGCGGCTTTTCCGGCATGGATGGTTGCGACATTCCGGACAGGGCGATATTGTGGGCGATATGAGGCTGGTGCTGGACACCGACGTGGTGCTGAGCGGGCTGCGCAGCACGGTCGGCGCGTCCCGTGTTTCGCTGCTGGCGGTGCAGGCGGGAGTGGTTATACCAACCGCCAAAACGCCTGACTCTCGCGGGGCCTGGATTCCCATCACCGTTCTAATCTGATTCACTTTGCTCATGTCCGAGCCGGGAGAGCGTGTGATGGGCGTGGCAGTGTCTGTGACCCG
>JAABUV010008235.1_pt1 | contig 10622 bp, 13 predicted proteins | sample 5559971 | NCBI WGS metagenome assembly JAABUV01 (sample SAMN10711881, study PRJNA513362) | rock metagenome | isolation source: Antarctica rocks | place: Antarctica: Victoria Land, Knobhead nord | collected 2015-12-19
CAAGGAAAAATGGTGCTCCGTTGACGAAAGGTGGTCATCGCCACCGAACGACGACACCCGTTGCCCTCGCCCTGGGTGGCCTCGCGGCATTGGCAGCAGGTATGGGTGTTGGTCGCTTCGTGTACACGCCGATCTTGCCCGCTATGATCGAGGGTTTGAGCCTGACAAAGGCGGAGGCCGGGCTGATCGCCTCGGCGAACTTCCTAGGCTACCTCATCGGCGCGCTCGTCGCCGCGTCGCCGCGCATGCCCGGCACACGGCGGGCTTGGCTGCTCGGGTCACTGACCTTCGGAGCCGCGACCACGGGCGCTATGGGTCTTGCCTCGTCCCTGCCGGCCTTCCTCGTCCTGCGCTGTGCCGGCGGTGCTGCCAGCGCCTTCGTGCTCATCTTTGCCTCCGCGCTTGTGTTTGACCGGCTTGCAGAGGTGAACCGAGGCGGATTGTCGGTGCTGCATTTCGCAGGTGTCGGCATTGGCATCGCGCTCTCGGCCGTGGTCGTTTCGGCGCTTCTGGCCTTCGGCGCTGACTGGCGCGTCCTCTGGTTCGCTGCTGGCGCGGCCTCGCTCGCCGTCGTGCCGGCGGTGGCCTGGCTTGTGCCTGAACACGCCTCATCCCCGCCAGTCGCACCTCCGGCGCACTCAGGCGGGGGCGCTCCGGGGCGCGGCCTCGCCGCCCTTACCTGGGCCTACTGCCTGTTCGGGTTCGGCTACGTGGTCACGGCAACATTCCTGGTCGCGATCGTGCGGGCCAATTCCGAGGTGCGGCCGATTGAGCCCTGGATTTGGATAGTTGTCGGGCTGACAGCGGCGCCCTCGGTGGCACTGTGGGGCTGGCTTGGGACTAGGCTGGGCGTCGCCCGCGCTTTCGCGGTTGCCTGCTTGGTCGAAGCCGTGGGCGTGGCGACGAGCGTGTTGTGGCCGACACGCACGGGCGCGCTGCTGGCCGCGGTGCTCCTGGGCGGGACCGTCATGGGCATTACGGCGCTGGGCCTCGCGGGCGCGCGCCGACTGGCTGCGGGCGACCCACGTCGTGCGCTCGGCCTGCTGACGGCCGCTTTCGGAGTCGGGCAGATCGTCGGTCCGGCGCTCGCGGGCTTCCTGTACGACCAGACGGGTAGCTTCGTCGTGCCCTCCCTCCTAGCTGCGGGCGCGCTGGTCGCCGCGGCCGCTGCAGTTACCCGGGTGCAGCTGCCGCCCGCCCTCAAACCTGTTGCATAGAAAGGCCCGCGATTGTGCGAAAACTAATCTCCTCAGGCTCACCGTTCGAGGCCGATATTGGCTACTCCCGAGCCGTAGTGGACGGTGATTGGGTATTCGTGTCCGGTACGACTGGCTTTGACTATGACGCTATGACGATCTCTCCTGATGTGCGCGAACAGGCTGAGCAGACAATGCGAAACATCGGTAAGGCCCTGGCGGAGGCGGGCAGTTCGTTCGCCGATGTCGTCCGTGTCCGCTACATCCTACCCGACGCCGCCGACTTCGAGCCGTGCTGGCCCGTGCTGCGCCGGTACTTCGGCGAAGTCCGGCCGGCAGCGACAATGATTGCTGCGGGTCTGTCCGACGCTCGAATGAAGATCGAGGTCGAGGTCACGGTACACCGGGCCAGCAAAATAACGGCATAGAAATCCGTTCGTTTCCTGGCCCGGCCAATCGCACCCCGCCTCAATCCCAGCGAGCGTGCGCCGGGGCCGATGAGTGCAAGTCCGTGTCACGAAGCCCGCGCCCGCGATCACCGAGCGGCTCTTGGCCACCTTAGATGACGGTGCCAGTGAGGGCGTGGCACCGCCCTGCGGCGGCGCCAGCGGGGCCAGCCCTGGATCATCGAAAGTGGCCAAGAGCCCGATTGTGCGCCGGAGGCTCGCATTCGTCTCACGTAATGTGCGCCGAAGAAGGCCCTCTCTTGCGCGCCCACGCGTTCATCAGTGTGCGCCGCTACAGCTAATCATCCGGCTGGACCAGCAAAGCGGCATGCTGAACCGCATCGAGAGAGGGATCGAAACGTTCAACGACACGCTGGCCAAGGCGGCCGCACCGCAACAGGCCGCAACCGTAAGAGAAGGCGGCGCGTGAGACCGGTGCGAGCTTGCCCGCAAAGCTCGGCAGCACTATTGTGACCACAATAGTCACGAACGGTCCGATGCAGGAAATCCAGCTCCGCGACGCCAAGGCGACGCTTTCGGCGGTGATCGACAGCGCCCGCCAGGGCGAGCCATCCATCATCACCCGGCACGGCAAGCGGGAGGCCGTGGTGCTCAGCTTCGAGGAGTGGGAGCGGCTGTCCCGGGTGCCGTCGTTCGGGCGCCTGCTGATGGCTGCCCCGCTCGGGCCGGACGACCTGCCGGACAGGGACGCGGGGGCACTGCGCGAGACGGGGCTTTGAGGCGTGTACCTGGTCGACACCAACGTGCTCTCGGCCGGAGCGCCCACCAAGGCACAGCCGGCGCCTGAGCTGGCCGGCTGGATGGAGCGCAACAGCGAGCGCCTATATTTGTCGGCGATCACCGTGGCCGAGGTGGAGGACGGGATCGCCAAGGCCCGGCGCACCGGGGCAACCCGCAAGGCGGACCGGCTGGCCGAGTGGCTAGGAACGCTGCTGCACCTGTACAGCGCCCGCATCCTGCCGCTGGACGTGCCCGTGGCCAGGCTGCTGGGCAGGCTGTCCGACCAGGCGCGCGGTGCCGGCCAGTCGCCAGGGCTGGCCGACCTGGCAATCGCGGCGACGGCTGCGAGCCGGGGCTACACGGTGTTGACGCGCAACCTGCGGCATTTCCAGGGGCTCGCCGTGCCGGCTCATGACCCGTTCGAGAGCCTGCCGGCAGAAGGCGCATGAAGCGGCAGTGATGAGGAACAACGCAAATTTGAGCGAGTGTGTTACGATCCGAAACCTCCGGACACTGGTGACGAATTCAGCGTCACCGCTCCCAACCACCATCCACATGGCCGCGAAAGGGGCCGGAACGACCGAAGAAGTAGGTCCTCCGATCTCTGGTGCCCGTGAACAAATGGCCAACTCTGAATTCGCCACCAGTGTCCCTCCGTTTAGAGTCCGAACAGGAGATCGGCTACGCCGCTGAAACCTACAACGCCCGCAACGCCGCCAGCACATCCGTAGGCTCAGGGCGACGGGTCCAGTTGCTGTCCACCCACGCCCAGCGGACCACCCCAGCCTGGTCGATGATGAACGTGGCCGGTGCCGGCAGCTGCCACCGATCGTCGCCATTGGCAACATCGAGCTTGGAGTCGAACGCGATATACAGCTGGCGTTCCTCCTCGGTCAGCGCCCACGCCAACCCGAACGCCTGTGCTGCCGCGTTGTGCGGGTCGCTCAGCACCTCGAAGTTGAGGCTTCGCTCGTCAGCGGTCTTGGCGCTCTCCTCCGTGGTCTGCGGCGACACCCCAACCAGGCGCGCCCCGGCTACCTTGAACGCCTCAGCCTCGGCGTCGAACGCCCGCAACGTCAGGTCGCAGAACGGGCACCAGCGGCCACGATAGAAGATCAGCACCAGCAGCCCGTCCTCATGCAGCGAGGCCAGCCTCACCTCGGACCCGCCCTCGACGGTGAGCCGGGTGTCGGGCGCGGGCTCGCCAACTTTTGGTGCGCCGGTGCCGACATGGGCCCCCTCCAGCCGCTCGAACATCGCGCCGAGCTTGGCGAACACTGGCGGCGGCATCTGCGCCTTGGCCCCGGCCAGCCTCGCTTGAATGTCTGCGTTCAGCGTCATGATGGTACTCCTGTGAGGGATTGGATCAGGTCAGAACAGGCGGAAAAGCACGAGCAGGATGCCGGTGATCGCCACCGTCCAGGCGGCGGTACGCAGGTACGGCACGCCGGCGATGTAGAGCGCCGCGTAGGCAAGGCGACCGAACAAGAACAGCTCTGCGCCTAACGTGGTCAGCCAGTTCTCCCGTCCAGCCGCGTGCGCCACCAGCACGGCGGCGGCGAACACCGCAAAACTCTCGATCATGTTGCGGTGGGCTCGGATCGCGCGGGTCAGGGTACCCTCTGCCGGCGCAAACCCAGCGCGGTTGCCGAGCGACACGGCGAAGCCCTGGGTCAAGGTAATGAAACCGGCGGTCGAGCACATCTGCACGAACGCCAGAACGGCAGACCAGGCGAGCAGGGTCAGTTCGGTCGACATCAGCACGTCCCATCCGGTGATGGGCACGAGAGTGACGGCCGATGCGCAGACGAGGAATGACGCCGCGTCCGCAATCGTCGACTCTGCATCCAGAGCACTCGCCGGCTTTGATGGGCCGCTCTAGACCGGCTCGCTCAGCTTCCCTCGCCGGAGGACGCGATGGCCGACCCATTTGCCGAGCTGTTCCGCGCTCTGCGCGTCAAGGGCGCGGTGTATTTCGCCCAGGACTTCAGCACGCCGTGGGGAATGCGCCTGCCGTCCCGCCCGCACGCCCAGTTCCACGTCGCCCTTAGCGGCACCTGCCACGTCGAGACCGACGGGCATCGCTTCACCCTGGCCGAGCGCGACGTGGTGCTGTTCCCGACCGGCGTGCCGCATGTGATTTCCGACGGGTCATACCAAGTCCCTGAGCGGTTGACTCAATCGTGTTTTGCCCGACGCGACGACGATTTGATTCAAGGTGGCGAACGGATGAGGTTTGCCATGACGACGCCGCTGCGCAGTGATTTCGACGCGTCTGGTTTGCGAGTGCTGGCGCGCCATAGCAAGGATGCCGGGCAGGCTCGGCGCCTGCTTGCGTTGGCGATGATTTATGAGGGTGGGCCGCGGACAGAGGCGGCGAAGACCGGCGGAGTGACGCTGCAGATCGTGCGGGACTGGGTGGTCAAGTTCAACGCGCGCGGCCCGTCCGGCCTGATCAACGGCAAGGGTCCAGGCCAGCCATCACTGTTGAACGACGCGCAGCGTGCGGCTCTGGCGGCGGTGGTCGAAAGTGGCCCGACGCCAGCAGTACATGGCGTCGTGCGGTGGCGGCTGGTCGATCTGTGCCAATGGGTGTGGGAGATGTTCCGGATCAGCATCTCGCCGCAGACGATGAGCCGCGAACTCCGCGCGATGGATTACCGCAAACTGTCCGTGCGACCGCGCCATCATGGGCAGGCCGAAGGAGCGATCGCGCTTTTTAAAAGAGTTTCCCCGGCTTGGTGGAGCAGATCGCGCGCGATCAAGGCATCGACGCGGGCCGCCTAGAAGTCTGGTTCTGCGATGAAGCCCGCGTTGGTCAGAAGACGCAGTTGGGGCGCCGCTGGGCAAAACGCGGCACCCGGCCGGTGGCGGTGTTGGATCAGCGCACCGCCTCCACCTACATATTCGGCGCGATTTGCCCGCTTCACGGCAAGGCGGTCGGCCTGATCCTGCCCGAGTGCAACATTGAGGCGATGAACCTGCATCTGGCCGAGATCGCTGCCGCCGTTGCGCCGGGCGCGCACGCGGCCCTCATCCTCGACCAAGCGGGATGGCACGTATCGGACAAGCTGATCGTGCCGCCCAACATCACGCTCGTGCCGCTGCCGCCCAAGTGCCCGGAGCTGAACCCGATCGAGAACGTCTGGCAATATATGCGCGCCAAATGGCTGTCGGACCGCATTTTCGAGGCCTACGACGACATCGTCGACCATTGCGCGGACGCGTGGAACAAACTCGCCGCGCGGCCATGGACCATCATGTCGATCGGAATGCGCGATTGGGCGAATGCGTACTGATCAGTGGGAGGTGGTATCAGCCGGAGGCGGGACACGGGTGAGACATCGGCGCGCCCACAGCAGTGCCACATGCTGCCAAAATTGCTCGGGCTTTACGATGCGATCCGGGCCGAGGTGACTTCGCGTCCGGACGCCACCCTGGCCGAGTTGCGCCGCTGGCTTGGCGAGGTGCATGGCGTTTCGGCAAGCGCCGGGCTGATGCACAGCACGCTCGCCAAGCTTGGGCTGACGCATAAAGAAAGCCGCTGCATGCCGCCGAACAGGATCGTGCGGACGTCGCGGCTGCGCGTGCGGACTGGAAGGAGAAGCAGCCCAGCCTGACCCCGGGCAGGCTATTCTTCTTGGACGAGACCTCGGTCAAGACCAACATGGTCCGGGAGTATGGCAGAGCACCCCGGGGCGAGCGCCTTGTCGCCAGTGCACCGCATGGCCACCGCAAAACGTCGACGTTCATCGGCTGCCTGCACGAAGGCGGCATGGTGGCACCCTACGTGCTCGACGGAGCGGTCAACGGCGAGTTGTTCGTCGCCTATATCGAGCAGCAAGTTGTTCCCAGCCTGGCACGCGGCGACGTCTTGATCATGGACAACCTGCCTGTCCACAAGGCTGCTGGCGTTCGCAATGCCCTGGAGGCTGCCGGAATAGCTTTGCTTTTCCTGCCAGCCTACAGCCCCGACCTGAACCCGATCGAGATGGTGTTCGCGAAGACGAAAGCACTGTTGCGAAAAGCAGCCATCCGGACGGTTGATGCGCTGTGGCGGGCGCTCGGCGAGATTTCGCAGTCCCTGACCCAAGAGGAGTGCGTCAACTATTTCCGGCATTGTGGCTATGTTCAGTCAGGCTGAAAACGCTCTAGCTTCCAGTCCGGGAACCAGGCGCACCGGCCGGTGCTCGACGCCCTCAGCGTGATCGCCCGCCACGCCGCGCGCAAAATGCGCTGCTACCCGGCCGGCGAGCCCGTGCCGCTGGACGGCGTGGTTCCGGCGGCCTGGCGCGACGCGGTGATGGAGGAGGACGCCCAGGGCCGGCCCAGAGTGAACCGCATCGTCTATGAGATCTGCGCCTTGCAGGCGCTGCGCGAGCAGCTCCGCTGCAAGGAGGTCTGGGTCGAGGGCGCCGACCGCTACCGCGACCCCGACCAGGACCTGCCGGCCGACTTCGACGCGCGGCGAGCCGACCACTACGCCACGCTCAAGCTGCCCCTGGACGCGCAAGCTTTCATTGGGCGTGTACGGGCGGAGATGACGGAGGCCCTGGCGGTCCTGGACAGCGGCCTGACCGCCAACCGGCATGTTCGCATCCTCAAGCGCGGTGGCGGCCGGATCGCAGTGTCACCGCTGGAGCGACAGCCGGAGCCGCTGGGCCTCGTCGCGCTTAAGGCGGAGATCGCCCGGCGCTGGCCCATGACGGGCCTGCTCGACATGCTGAAGGAAGCCGACCTACGGATCGGCTTCACCGACCTACTGCGCACCGTCACCGACCATGAGAACCTGCCGCGCTCCGTCCTGCAGGAACGCCTGCTGCTGTGCCTGAACAGCATCGGCACCAACACCGGCCTGAAACGGATGGCGTCGGGCCAGCAGGGCGTTACCTACAAGGACCTGCTCTACGTCCGGCGCCGGTTCATCAACTGCGATGGCCTGCGCGAGGCCATCGCCACGGTCGTGAACGCCACCTTGCGCGCACGCCACCCCGGCATCTGGGGCGAGGGCACCACGGCGTGCGCCGCCGACAGCAAGCAGTTCGGGGCCTGGGACCAGAACCTGATGACCGAGTGGCACGCCCGCTACGGCGGGCGCGGCGTCATGATCTACTGGCATGTCGAGCGCCGCAGTACCTGCATCTACTCGCAGCTGAAGACCTGCTCCTCGTCCGAGGCGGCCGCCATGATCGAAGGCGTGCTGCGCCACTGCACCGACATGGAGGTGGACCGGACCTATGTGGACAGCCACGGACAGTCCGAGGTGGCATTTGCATTTTGCCACCTGCTCGGCTTCCAGCTGCTGCCGCGGCTGAAGGGCATTCACCGCCAGCGGCTCTACCGGCCTATCACCGGAGCGCCGGACGCTTACCCAGCCCTGCAAGCGGTGCTGACGCGGCCCATCGATTGGGCGCTGATCGCCCAGCAATACGATCAGATCGTGAAGTATGCGACCGCGCTCCGGCTCGGCACCGCGGCAGCGGCCGACATCCTGCGGCGCTTCACCCGCGCTAACCTGCAGCACCCGACCTACAAGGCCCTGGTTGAGTTGGGCAAGGCGCTGCGCACAACCTTCCTGTGCCGCTACCTGCACCGGATGGAACTCAGGCGCGAAATCCACGAGGGGCTGAACGTGGTCGAGAACTGGAACTCGGCCAACGACTTCATCCTGTACGGTCGCGGTGGCGAGATCGCTACCAACCGGCTGGAGGACCAGGAGGCGACCATGCTGTCCCTCCACCTGCTGCAGAACTGCATGGTCTACGTGAACACGTTGATGATCCAGCGCGTGCTGGGCGAGTCGGCCTGGATGGCGCGCATGGGACCCGATGAGCAGCGCGGCCTGACACCGCTGGCCTGGGGGCACGTCAACCCCTATGGGACCTTCCGCCTCGATATGGCCGCGCGCCTACCCCTCGATCCACCCACGCCGGGCACCGAGACAGGCCAACTCCTGTTCCAGGGCGTCTGACCCTGGCTGCCCAGCGCTACTTTGCGGCTGGTGTCACGAATGTTGGGTCAACCCCAACAAGGGCCACGACCTGCGCCTGATCCAGGACTATCTCGGCCACCGCGACCCCAAGCATACCGTCCACTACACCCGCACGGCAGGCAGGCGCTTCGGGGGCTGTGGCGGTGATGCCAGATGGCCAAAACGCACAGCTTCGCGGTCACTGGGCCTAAAAAGGAGCTTCTGCAACTTTGCCTAATTGCTTTTATGTTTAGATACCTTTTTGCCTTCTTCGGCGATCCTGAACCATGTCGATTTCCTCCACGTGGTATCCGGCCTTCGCGAGAGCTTCCATGATAAGAAATGTCTTGGTCACCCGCCGCTGCACAGCCTTCAACGCTAGTTCATCGTCCAGGTAGTGCGGGATGTATCCACGAATGCTGATGACACGCGCCCACTCTGGCCCAGGCGGCAGTGCCGGCGGTTTGGGAGCCGGAGGCATTGGCGCTGGCACGAATGGTGGCATCACAACAGGATCGGCTGCGGGCAAGCTCGTTGCAGCTCCCCACTTCTTGCCAATCGCTACCGAGTTGGCCTCGATCTCCTCATCGCTGGTCGGTGTCTCAGTATGCCTCTTCAACTTCGGACGTGGCTGGAGTTCATCCTTGATAGACGGGAAATCATTCATGCCGCATCAACCTGCTTGGCCGCGAGATGACCAAGCAGCTCCTGAGCAAGTGCCGTTACGTTCGCAGCGGCGGGTCCTGTCGGTTCGGTCTGGCGCGGCACTTGCCCTGTTAGGTGTATGGCTCGATAGGCCGTCCGCTCCATCAGCGTCGTTTTGAGAATCGGCAGATTCTCACCTTCCAGTGCTTGCCGGACATGTCGCGCCACCTTGCTTTCAAAGCCGTGAAGAAAGCGCGTCCAAACTAAGGCGCGGGCGATCGGGTTGCGCGCAAGCTCTTGCGCGTCGTCGATTTGGGCAATGGTCTTCATAGCATCGCGGGCGTCCGGCAGGGATGGCGGCGTCGGCACCAGCACCATGTGGGATCGTTGAAGCGCCTTGATTGCCAAGGTCGACGATCCTCCGGGCAGATCAATCAGCACCACATCGCTTTCTGCCTCAGCTTTCCGAAGAGATTTCAACACATCTGCCTCGCCAACCTCTGGCACGACCGTAAATCCATGCAACTTTGCCTTAAGGCCAAATGCCATGGCGTGCTGGTTCAGATCGCAGTCGAGCAGTGCGACGCGATAGCCGTCGAGCGCAAACTCAGTCCCGAGAAGGATGGCAAGTGAACTCTTACCTACTCCGCCTTTCACACTGGCGATGGATACGACTGCCATAGCTCCTCCACAGGCTGAATGATAAGCAACATTGCCTCTTTGCCTGAACTTTGAAGCCTTCAAAGTTGGTAGTCAAGACAAAAGGCAACTGTCCTATCATACCATAAAGCAAGCTTGCTTTTAGGCTAAAAGGCATTTAGGCAAAGTCGCTTCTGTGCCTGTCTGTTGCGGCATGCTGGTTTGCGGTCGTGATGGCGCTCACCAAACACCTCAAAGAACAACGGCACGGAACATCGGCCTTCCGGTAGCGAACAAGCAAGTGGACCAGTCTCAGTTTACGATGGAAAGGCGGAAGCCCTTGTCGCTAATCCTGCGGACCTGCCGAACTTCCGCTTGGTCAAAGCACATGACGCGTCGACGTTCGCCGGTTACCGTGCCTACCACATGTACGCTGCTGCCTCGGCCTCGGTCAGCGTCATGCATCGGCTTGCTGCCGCCGCACGAACCGCACGATGCTTCTCAGAAGGGTAGGGGGGTTGTCTGGCGCTCCTGCCAGACCTGGACGCCTGCCGATAGCCCCGGCACTCTCCGCGACCATGTGCAACCTCTACAGCGTTCGGACATACCAGGCGGCGATGCGCGAGGCGTTCGGCGCCACGGTGGACTGCACTGGGAACCTGCCGTCACTTGTTGCTACTCGAACCGGAGATGGCTCATGACGAAGGAAGAGATCAACGCCGAGCTTAGCTCGACTTTGGCCATTTCCAGCTGGCCTGACGATGTGATGGGCGGCGAAGCGGGCGGTGCGTTAGGATGACGGGTCCCCGCCAAGAGACATCGCCATGCCCTGCCTGCCATCCCGCTTCGCCGCGGTGATCCTAGCGTTTGCGCCGCTGTTCTTTCAACGGAGTTGGCGGCACGCTGAAGTGTTGCTGACCGGTGCCATCCTGGCGCCGGGCAAGCGCACCGTGACCAGCCTATTACGTATCATGGGCCTCGCGC
>JAABUV010008237.1_pt1 | contig 10621 bp, 18 predicted proteins | sample 5559971 | NCBI WGS metagenome assembly JAABUV01 (sample SAMN10711881, study PRJNA513362) | rock metagenome | isolation source: Antarctica rocks | place: Antarctica: Victoria Land, Knobhead nord | collected 2015-12-19
ACCACCACTGCCACCACCTATGCTGATCAAGCCTTCCTCCTCCTCCTGCAATGCAAGGCACAACTTCTGGACAACTACAACTGAGTGCACATTTGATCAAGGCTATAACAACCCAAATGGTCATGAAAGGAAAACAGCTAGCGCAGCTTGGAACAACCGTCAGTGCTTTCTCAACCTGGCAATGCAGCTAAACAGGCCATCAGCTGTCCCTGAGGTGTACTGACTTGAAAAAAAACCACACAAGTCAGTGTATGGCACCTGTACTTGTAGGCTGGCAGGATCGCAGACAGCAATAGAGAAATCACGGCAGACAATAAGACTCATCAGAATGCCATGTGATACAGATCCCTGTGGACATGTGATATCTGTCAACAAGCATTGTGATGTAATGGGCATCTGATCTCACAGCATAGCAGAAGTGATAAGAAAAACGCTTCAGAACCTGAAGTATTAGGGTGACAGACAGAGAGCGTCACCTCTTTGTGTGCAGGGACCGCATTGGTGAAGGAGGATGAAGGCTTCCGATAGATCACTGCAAGAGTGTTCAGTTCATCAAAAATGTGGTCCCTCTGTTCCGGTGATTGCTCCTCAGCAAAGCGAGTGATGGCTGGCGCAGGGGATGCCACAATACGCTTGGCTTCCTGCAGATTATGATGCAACATCCTGCAGGCATATCACATGCATAATGTGTCATAGCAGAAACCGTCCACAAAGGGTGATGGCACTATCTTGCAACTGGTGCACGGTGAAGCACCTCACAAAAACAGCATACCAGAGCGGGTCAAGAAACTGGTTTTTGACGTTTTCCTCTAGGCTTGATGCATGCATGGTTTTTGACGTTTTCCTCTAGGCTTGAACAGCACACACCAGCTGCACTGCATAACACGGCCATACATATTGCAGAGAGATTCATGCTATGACAGCCACAAATGTCTGAGACCCTCAGAGATAAGACAAGCCTAATATCACAGCACGTTTGCATAGACCAACATGCCAATGGTGACCAAAGCTGACCTATAGTACAGCAGAGCTCGGTCGTGCACATCCTGGCTGGACTCAGCGGAGGCGGCTGCCAGAGTGACTCCCAGCAGCTGCTGGCACTCCGGTGGGCGCTTGAAGAAGAGCTTCATGGCAGCAGACAGCAGGGCCAGCTGCACCTGGTCCTCCTCATTGGCGAAGCCCTGGGCGCAAGCTTCCAGCAGGTATGGTGCGTCCTGCATTGTAAGCATGGTTAGTGTAATTGACACTGTCATGACCATAAGCATTATCGTTGATGTGCCCATAAGTGCAAGGACTTTTTGCACAGCATATGCAATCTGGTGATCCCCAATGGGCTTAACCTTCGCAGGCACGAGCGCAGGCCGACAGGGTGCAAAGGCGTGGCAAACGGTGGCTGCAAAAAGCTCAGCAGTGCATGAGCTGCTGAGCTGCTTTGCACTCTGCAAGAGACGAACCTGAATCCCTTGGCCATGCTCTCCCAGGATCCAGATGAAAGCTGCTCTGGCCTCAGGCTCTTCCACATCCTGCATGTGCATACACACAGACCGTGGATATGGGACACACACAGGAGTGATGTCTTACATACTGAGACTGTCAAAAGGTACATGCGAGGCACTGCAGATGACAAGCAGGATGGCCATGCCAGACATGGTCTTTGCCTGTATAGCCTGCTCCATGGGCACTGCAGCTGTAGCATGATGATGCCCAGTTAGCCTTGTATGATCGCTTCAAGTGTCCCAGCTGCAAGCAATCCTGTGAACAGGAACAGCGCCTGCTGTGATGCAAGACGAGCATGACACAATGCCGAAGCAGCCATGCATTCATTCTGTATGCTGAGGGCCAGGCATACCTCCAGGCTGATGTTGCTGATGGAGCCCACACAGACCTCCGCAATGTCAGGGTACTTGCGTGCTAGGTCTTTCACTTGCACAATGGTCTCAGCTGTCACAAAGTCCTTTCCAATGTCCAGGAAACCCAATAGCCGTTCCACCAGGCCAGGCACATCTTGCACCTTCAGACAGACACCACTCCTGGCATTGATAGCCATGCAACAGAGTGCGGAGGGGACAGCATGAACAGCAATGAAGCTAGTACAAATGGGGGTCAACAAGTTGTATCCAGCCAAATCAATCCAAGCTGCTGCAGTGGCCAGACAGGACATGTGCAGCGTTGTGCCATGCCCTCTCCTTGCAGCACAATTCACCTCGAGTGCAATCTTGCCCACAGTGCGAATGGCTTTCCTAGCCAGCTTCTCGTCAATGTCATTCACATACTCTGTCAGCTCTGTGGCAATGTCATAGGCATTGGTCTCATCAGCTATGGCAGCTAGGATGTCCAGCTTCAGGTGCTTGATGTAGGAAGGCTCATTGATGCGGCAGTAGAAAGTTGTGTAGATCTGAAACACAGGTCAGCAAGGATCAGACAGTAGCCTTGCAGTATGATGGATACACGACACAGGCCGGAGCGCAGTGTTATCAATGCAAAGGATGTTTATGGGCACCAGACAAATGTGCAGGACAAAGACGAGATTCCATGGACAAAGAAACCCTGGACAATAGCTTCTGTAATTGAGCAAATGGCTGGACATGCGCTCTGCAGCTGTACGGACGCGCTTGAATTCAGCTGTACCTGTGAGAAGATGATGGGTGCCCTCTGTGCAATGAGGTGGAAATGACACAGCACAGCGTATGCCGTCTCAAAATGGTCCCTGGACAATAGAGTCATCAGAGGATCCTTGATCCTCTCCAGAACCTGCAGACACAAGTGTATGTTTCTGACTGACATAAAGACTGCTGCATAGACATTGGTAGTACTGCAAATACTAGGTTGAGCACTGCCTGTTAGCAGGCTGTGTTGCCAACCTGCATGCTCAAGCTCAACTTCCCCTTATGGCATCTGTGACAAAAGAAGACCAACACAGTAGGATATACTCAAAAGCCTCACATGGCCTGCAATGGACTCAGATGGCCAATTAATGCTTGCTGCAAGCATCTAAACAGGCACTGGCATGCTTAGCTGTATAGAGGCTGACAACACAAAGCAGTCGCATGTTGTTTAAAGCACCTGCTGATGAGTAGCTGGCATGCTGAGTGTGTAATGTAGAAACATCTTCACAGTGGCCATGACCACAGCGGAGTTGGAGTGGCTGAGCCTGTCATCCAGGACATTCATGAAATCATACACCTCCTGCTCATCAGAGGGCCGGTAGTGGGAGGCAAACTCCAGCACCTGGCACTGAGCCCACTCTGAGAACTCCTGGAATAACAGCAGGCATGAGCACATGCATGCATGAGTCATGGCACAGGCATGATTGCATGCATGCACGAGTCTTCCACAAGAACCAGACTACTATTGTGTAGCTGTCATGCACTGAGCATGCAACATCACTCGAAATCTTACACATGCAATCTCACATATGCAATCCCCCATATGCAATATCACATAGGGGCAAAGAGATGATGGAGTTATGGTAGAGCTTAGTTGAGGTAGTGTGGGTGCCAAGCATACCTTGATGCGATTCAGCAATGAGATGACAAGAGCTCTGGTGACTAAGCTCTGACCTGAGCCAGTCTGCACAAGCATACAGGAGATTGTGGCGTTCAAGGAACGAAAAGCACCCCATGGTAGCTGTCTCATGCTATCCTGGCAGACGCTTTGCATCTATGCCTACCTCCAGCAGCACTGACATGCAGTTGGCCACGACTTGGGCATCTGGATCTTTCTGCAGCATGTCATGCAGATCTTCTAGCATGCCTGCGGTCAACAAGCATGGCTGGTGAAGGTTGTTTGTCTGAACATCTTGTCTGCTGTACTGTTTTCAGGTAGCTCAGGGGAATTGCCTCACCTGCATTACGTACTGCTGCTGCATCTAGGTTGTAGATCTTTAACACACCCAAGACTGCTGTGCGCCGAACGTAAGGATTTCTGTCTTGCAGTGCTAGTGATACAGGGGATACCTGCAGTTGTCAAGTATCAGGTCTGTCTGTATGTTTGCACTCTCAGCTGGTGTTTGTCATGCACTAATGCCATAAGTCTGACATGCATGCTTACAATGTACTCGATCAGATTTGCCACCCTCAGGGAGCACAGACTGCGAAGTGCCAACCCTCTGATGGTCGGATCCTGATCCTTGCAATCTTTGTTTAGCAAATTGATGGTCAACAGAGTCAAGTCGGGATTGGACTGCGCGTATGTGCAGATGAAAAGGTAGAGCATCTTTTTTAGGACCACGTCTTCAGCATTCGACATGCCTGCTGTCATGACCAGCATGAAAAGGCTTGACATGTCGATTCCGATGGTCATGCAATTGATGACTTTCTTGAACAGCTCTTTTTTGGCTGCAGCTGCTTCTGGGCGGGACCCAGATGCGCTGAGGGCATTGAGCTGAGTCCTGATCTCACCGATCTCTCCACGACTTTTTTCTCCTGGCATGCTGAGAAACACGTTATCCCAACTTCTTCCGAGTTGAATTGCCAATCAAATCGGCTGAGGTGTTCAGAGAGTACTGATGTTGCACAGCTGATGCATTCAGCTACCATTACACAGGGCCCGCAGCAAAGCGCCCGAAGGGCGCTTTAGGCTTGATCTCGGTTGGTCGTTGCTCTACTTCCTCAGCCTTGCTGCTGCCTGTATGGAGCGCGCTACCGTATAGTGCGGCGTGGGAACCGCTTGGCGGGGCGCCGCGAAGCCAACTGCCATAGCATGGCGTCTTGAACATTTCAGGTCTGTAACCGATCAGGCGTTTAAGACTCTATCGTCATATCATCGCTTATTCGATCTTTGGCGACATGGCTACTCCTGACAATGACGTTCTCGAGACCCTCGGCCGCCCGGAATACCCTGCAGCAGTGCAATGGTCCGAAGATAATCTCGTTGCTGTTGCCGCTGGACCTGCCGTGCTAGTTATCAACCCCTGCCAGGTGCGGGGCCCACGAGGATCGACTGCACTGCCCGAGCCTGCTCTGGATGTGCTCCAAGTTGCTCAGTATCCTGCGACGCCCAAAGACAGTGTGACGTACGCATCAACGTATCTGCGGACGAGGGGGCTGTGCAACCAGCGCAACAGCCAGCTCGCAAGCAGCAAGCTCGGCATCAGAAGCGTCTGCTGGTCGCCGCTGGGGTGCGACTTACCTGGAAACACGTTGCTCACGTCTGTTACAGAAAATCACCAGGCATGCGACCTGCTTTTCTTCCTCACAAAGCTTTGACCTGCCTGCTGTTGCTGCAAAGTCTGTAAAGGGCAGCTGTTACAGGTACGGGTGCACTCCCCTCCGGTGGGTTGCGAAACTCAGTGGCATACAGTGGTAGAGCTGTCCAGCAAGCTGAAGCAGGTCTTACAGGAGGAAGATTGGCAGGTAAGTCGCCAAAAGCAACAGAGCCTTGATGCCTAGTATCATGAGACTAGCAAGACATGCAAAGCAAGCTGGTGTGTGAAACGCAGTCCATTGATAAATTGCAAAGCTCTGTCCCTCTGTCTGCGGCTGAGCATCTGCGGCTGCGTGGAGGAGCCCCGTCTGGACGGAGGAGCCAGACTTGTGGTGCCACTCAGCAGCAAGTGTCACCACAGCAACAATCAGCCAAGGAAACAGCCTCACCCTCTCATCAGCAACAGGGCACAGCTCCAGTGCAAGCTGAAACAGAAGCTGATCAACAGAAGTCAAGCATCAGTCAGCCTTCATCTAGCCCTACACATGAGTACCATGCAGGCGATTTGATTGAGGTGACGTTCACACCCTGACGTAGTCATATATGCACCCAGCATGCTCTGTCAAATAGTGTAGTATGATGCCACCCGGCATTGATGCGCAGTGATGCTCCAAACAAAAATCCAATTTTAACAGACTGATCCACAGGATGACCACTTTATAGCTGAGCGTCTCACGATAAAGCACAATGCACCATCTTGTGCGCCATGTGCAATAGGTAGCTGTCTTGCATGTAGCAGCCCTTCCTATCCTGTCATCTCATTGTACTTCTGCCTGAAACAAAATGTCACACTTTTTGGATGATCCTGTATGATGTGACAGACAAATGCAATCCGCAGCTGTTCAACAATTGTGACTATTGCATGTGCAGTGCACAGCCTGAGCAACATCACTCATGAGATCAGCCTTGCTGCCCTGATCAATCCGGGTGCAAGGCTGTTGTGCTACAAACACATTGGTTTTGATTAACTCTGCTTATGTAGGTGATGAGTGGTGAGGAGGGACTTCGAGGCAGCTGGTTCACAGGCACCGTCACTCAGCTGCAGCATGGCTTTGCACTGGTGGCATATGATGAGCTGAACGTGTCAGAGGATAGCGATGAGAAGCTGCAAGAATGGTTTCCTTTGCCTGGAGCAGTTGCAGAGAATCAGAGCCTGCTGGGTCCTACTCATGATTCCAACTTTGGGCCTGACTTCCACATCAGGCCAACACCACCTGCTGAGGTGGGTCGATCAAAGTTACTAGCTATCCATGCACTGTCCATACCATCATGACCACACACACTCAGTCAGTGCTTAGCAGCTCTGCACTGCTCGGCGCATTCCCACATCCTGCTGAGTACATTTTTGATACGAAATCCATGTTTGGGAAAAGTAAATAGTTGTAAATACTAGTGTGGCAACCCATGGGCCGAGACAGGCTTGGCAGCTTCACACAGCTGCTTTGTGTGGTGGGAGATAGACAGCCTCTCATGCCTTTCATGCTATGATTTGCAACGCCAGGGCCTGTGCATTGGGAAGCCTGCTGCCAGGGCATCACACCGTCTTTTCCACTGTGTAGTGGGCTGTGCGTGGCGGAGCCAGGGCAGTGCAGGACGATGTTGATGCCTTTGATGATGGTGGCTGGTGGGAGGGCCGTATCACACAGATTCTCAAGGCGCGCTTCAAAGTCAAGCCCTTGGTTAGTGCCAATGTACTTTCGGTCGTGAAGGAAGATGTGCGCACCGGTGTTGTGTGGGATGGGAGAGAATGGAAGCTGAGGCAGCCTCGCGAGTGGAAAGTAGCTCAGCCTGCTGGTGAGGTGACCCTGCTTTTGCCTTCAGCTGGCTGCAAAAGGACAGTCGACTTGAGTGTTGAGTTCAAACTTGCTTGTGCTGACTGGGACGAAGTTTTGTGCAGTATTGTTTGCTGGTCTTGCTGGCTTGCTGACAGTTGGTATCAAGCCTGTGAAATGTGTGCCAGACTGTTGCATGCGTGCGGTCTGCAGCACTTGCTTGGGACATTGTGCCCTTCAGCACTGTTAGTTGCCAAAGTGGGCTTCTCAGTGCAGTGTGTGGCAGTTCAGCTTGCTGAACAAGCCTTCTTGATACTCTGGTCAGAGCACGCTCCTGCACAATAACTTTTCACACCAGACTTACAGCATTGAGTTTGTCAAGCAGACCTTGCCTCACACGTCATACAGTTCAAGCCTACACTGGCTGCAGCCCAGTTTCCACAGGCTGTCATTTGATGGGTGCAGCCTGGTTGCCTGTACCAATGACTAGCTGTCATGTTTTTGCAGACACACAGACCACGAAGGAGGTCATGCGTGCTGCAAGAAAGCGCAAGCATGCAGCTCCACTCACTGTCAAATCAGATGGCAGTGGTGAGGAAAGCAGTGATGCTGAGGATGCAAGCAGGAAGTCCAGGACTAGGTCTCACAAGCCTGCACCTTATAAGCTTCCTGAGGTCTGCTTCTTTGTTCTTGCATGTCTATGCATGTTGTGCGACCTGTAATGGGGCGGTCCTCTTGTCAAAATCTGCTGTATTGAGGACCTGTGCCGTCTTTGGATTGGCAACTCTGCTTGACTGTTTATGGATGGGCGCTCTTGACATGACAGGTCAGTACAGCTGGCACAGACGCCCACAAGTGGTGCCATATGTGACATTGTCTGCATTGTTCACCAAAGCATCTTGTCATGACATATGCATGCAGCAGGAGTTTGATCTGCATGATCAAGCACACTCAAGGGTAGCTAGCACAGCACCGCCCAACAGAACATGGGCACAACCTGCGTGTGTGTTCCAGGGGTTCTCAGTTGATGACCTGCCAGATGTACAAGTCACTTCAAACAAGGCTGGGCGTGCTGCCTTGGCAAGAGCCAGCGCCGCACGCTTCTTTGAGCTGCGTCAAGAGGTGCTCATTGCAGCGTCAGCCACACAAACAGCTTGCATTTTGGTGTCATGGTCACTTTGGTGTCTGTCCCTTGCATGCTTGCCAGCATTGCATGGTACGTTGGATCAATTTGCAGCCCTACCATGCAATCAACAACAGCTGCTGTTCGAGCCAAGAACCACCTGCAGCACTCCATGAAGTGCTGTAGCAAGGCTGTTGACCATACAATCAAGGCAGTCATTGTCTATCTGACTGTCTGCTGACATCAATGCATTACGCAGTTTGCATATGTCACATTTCATTGTATGGCAACAGCAGCCTGGGGTTGCGCTTGACATTCCACTTGCTCTGCTGTAGGTTCCTGAGGATCAACTGCCCAAGTACAAGAACCACAAGGATCACCTGGCAGCTGTTGATGCTGATCTGGTCAGCCGCATCACTACAGAGTTTTGGGCGGCTTTTTCGGATGATATGACCCAGCATGAGATTCCCAGACAGCAGTATGTGAAGGGCTTCAGGGAAAAGTAAGCCTATTTTATTTGTGTTCTGATTCTGCAAAGAAAAGGCAGCGAGTATTGCTGTGTTTTGGTTTGATCCAAGCTTTCAATGTCTTGGTGGTTGTAATGTACGCTGGGCGGTGTCCTACGAGCTTGTTTACGAGTACAAGCTCTTGCATACTACTGATCTCAGACCACAGAGCATAAACAGAACGCACGAAGACATGACGCATGACTCTGAATGCAAGCACTGAGTAAGTGCTCCAAAGGCATCATGCGCTTTGTTTCATAGCACGGCCTGATCCAACCTGCCGTTGGCTTCTGACCAATGCAGTTCTCTACAGATTAAGGCTGAGTTGGGATAGGGTGCTGGACCCCAAGGCCAAGCACGTACAGCTGGACAAGAGGGTGCGGGGGGCTCAGGCCAATGTGGATCTGAGTCACATACTACCATCTGGTTCAGCCCTGCACAGCGATGCTAGCAACAGTGCTCAGGACTCTGATGATGACGCTGAAATGGTCAGCAAACTGTTCTTTTTGCATCTTCACAATTGCTTGATGATGTAGAGAAAGCCTTGAGCACATCTTAGTTCCACTCTGTGAACACCTGCGAGCACCTTGATTCAGGGTGCAGCTCTATACACACCAATTGATTGAGTTATTGCAGATTGCAAGTCAGGTGATCAGGCTTGTATACTGTACCAAGCTTTTGATTGCAATGGGCAGCATGTTGAGGGATTCATTGCTTGTCCTGGCCGGATCATCCCGAACTCTGCTGGCACAAGCATGCCGTAGTACCTCCATGTCGAATTCTATTCAAATGCTGGTTTCAGGCCCCCACAAGCTCAAAGCCCGAGGCCTATCAGGTTCCAGCCAACTTTGACAAGAGCATTCTTGGAGAAGTAGATGTGAGCAGCAGAGACGCTGCAGAGCTCGGCTTACCTCATGCCTTCTGGCTTAGGTGGATGCAGCTGCGTGAGCAGGTCAGAGCCTCTCTCTTACTACCTACAAGGCAGTGCTCTGCCATAAGGGTGTGATGCTTTGCATGATGCCCAAGTGCTGTGACTGCATGCATCAGCGGTCCATTCAGCAAAGATTGTCTGCTGAAGTGGCATTGCAGTTGCTGTCTGCTCATGACCAGTGGCCTGAGCATGCTGTGCTACATGTTTCAAACGGCTGGGCTCCCATCATGTTTACCACCAGCAAATCACCACTTGGTTCTTTGCCAACCAACCCTGACCGAGACTCCAAACCTTTGAAATTGCAAGCTGCCCATGCAGCTGCTGGCAGGTACTGGGCATGCATCTCATCAGTCAATGACAATGCTTGCATGTGCTGGGGTCTTTTGCTGGCTTGAGCAAGCAGGGCTTTCATAAACACGGCACTGGGCATCAGGCTGCATTGTATTTCGAATGCAGATCCCTGAGGACAAGCGAGAGTCTTATGCCAAAGGGCAGCACCTGCGAGGCGCAGATGCACAAAACGCCGACAGAACCAGAGCAGAGATTGTAAGCATACAAATCCCCACGCTGTGGTTTCATATCATATCAAATCGGTACTGAATCAACCTGTTCCTCATGATCAGCTGTGTGTGTCAAGTCACAGCTGATCATGAGGCATATGGCTTGCATGTGCATTTAGGACCAGCCAGCATGCACTTTCTTGCTGCTGTAAGGACGAAACAGGCCCTACTTGACAAGCCGGATACTGCAATTTAACACTAGCCTGCTCACACTGGCTCCTGCTGCAAACCTTACTGTCCAAGACTACTGCAAGCTTACAAACACCAGCTTGAGGCAGGTGTCCTCGTTTACTGTCCTTTGGGCTGCTTTGCTGAATACATGGCACCAGCTTTTAGCCCACAGCTGACGACGGCTGCCTCAAGCTGCTGAGCTGGTTGAAGGTGGCGACATTTGGTGAGGACATGGCAAAGCACGGTCTGAGTGAGAAACGGCTGGTGACTCTGGGCAAGCAGCTGATCAGGAACAGGATCATCCAGACCCAGGCCGTCTTTGCCAGCAGGCCTAAGAAGGAGTGGACCGGTGA